>Ga0181537_10003894_pt1 | contig 12566 bp, 7 predicted proteins | sample PEATcosm2014_Bin_39_FD_119765 | JGI IMG/M metagenome (GOLD analysis project Ga0181537, IMG submission 119765) | Peatland microbial communities from MTU Mesocosm Facility, Houghton, MI, USA - PEATcosm2014_Bin23_10_metaG | ecosystem: Environmental > Terrestrial > Soil > Wetlands > Peat | place...
GCAACCTCAGAACTTGACCCGCAGGTTCAGATAGTACTGCCTGCCGTTGGTGTAAAACGCACGCGGCTGAGTCGTATCGAGTGCGTAGTACTTGAGCGTCGGGTTGTTGAGATTCTGTCCATCCAGCGTCACGCTGAAGTTATCGTTGATGATATAGGCCAGCGAGGCCGTCAGATACCCGACTCCCGCCATAGAGAACGCCGTACTGCGATCCAGGCCATCGTAGAAGGCGGTGCGGTAGTTGTAGGCGACGCGCGCACTGAAATGCGCGTTCTCGTAGTAGCCATTGACGTTGTAAACTTCCTTCGAGGTTCCCACCAGGCGGTCATCGCCGCTAGCTGGGAGATCGCTGGTCTGTTTGCCATCGGTCACGCTGACGTTGGCCGCCATGCCCCAGTGATCGGTGAAAGCCTGCTGGTAGTTAAATTCCGCGCCCTCTACGCGACCCGACGTGTTGATTGGCGCCGTCAGCGCATAGTTCAGGTTTTGGCCCGCCGGATACTGGGTGCTGAATGTAAATGAGGTCAGTGGCACCGTGCCGTAGCCGATGTAGTTCTGCAGATCCATGTAAAACAGCGTTGCCGATAACAGCGACTGCTTGGCAAAGTACCACTCGATGCCGGCGTCAACATTCGTGGACTTGATCGGCTTCAGGTCAGGATTGCCGGTCGTGCCGTTGCCGGGTGTGCAGACCGTACCCACACACTGTGGCGGCTGCCCAAGGGACGTATCGCCGGCCAGCGCGGAATAATCGGCGCGGGTCATCGTCTGACCCACCGAGAAGCGTGCCACCAGGTCCTTGTCGAGGTCGATCTTGAGGTTAGCGCTCGGTAAAACGTCATCGTAGGTGTGGCTAACCGGCCGCGCGACATAAGGCCCGAACGCCGAAGTCAGATTCGCGCCCGGCGTCGTTGCGGTGACCGAGCTGTCCTGCGCCCAGACAGTCGCATCCTCCACCGTCCTGACGTAGCGCACGCCGACATCGCCGCTCCAGCCGCTGCCCTTGAAATCCGCCTCCACGTAGGCGGCATCCGTATGCTCGGTGATGCCGAACCAGCCATCATCGATGTAAGCGCGCGTACAGTTTGGGGTCCCCACCGGGCAGGTGGCGCCGACGGGGGTGCGGTTTACATTAGTCGGATCGTTGTAAGCCGCGAGCTGCGCCGGCGTCCAGTACCACATGCCGGTCGGAATGCTGCCGCCAAACTGGTCAAAGCTAAGCGGGTAGTTTGACCAGGTGGTCGGATAGGAAGAAGGCAATGTGCCAGGCCCCAATGGGCCTTGCGCGATGACATTGATCGAGTTGCGGGAATGATCCTCCAGCCGCGCGCCGAACTTCAGGTCCTGCCAGGCATTGTTGTTCGCCAGGTAGGTACCGTCGATTTTGCCCCAGTTTTCCTTGTCCACCACATCGACGTTTTCCGCGCCAAAGATCCAGCCGAAAGGCACGCCGACGCCGCCCGGGAACGGGGTCGAGTTGTTGGTGTTGTTGAAATTAAAGCTTGGGCCAGTGCTGATGCCATTCAGCGAATAGCCGGCGCCATTGCCAACGTCGAACTCGGTCTCGGCCACGTTCTGGGTCGGCGTCTTGCCGGTACCCTGCGATGTGCCAACCTGGGCGAAAAACGACAGCGCATCATTGACCTTCAGAGTGCCATCGAGGTTGATGAAATTTGAGCTCTCGCTCTCATCGGGTCGCGAAATCTCGTCGTAGATCCCATAAGCCGTTCCCGGTACGCCGGTGAAGTTGGCCGTCACCAGCGTATTGTTGGTGACCACATAGCCCGCGTCCGGGGTCTGCCCCGCGCCCGAGTTGATGTAGTGGGTGTCCCACAGCAGGTAGTTGCGGTTGTAGTTCGGTGCCTTGAGCAACGACGTAAAGCCCGACAGGTCGAATCCCAGCGCGTCGTTCGGCTTCCACTGCACGTTGACCAGCCCGCCGGTGCGCGTGCGTTGCTGCGTGAAAAACGCGGCGCCGATGTCGGTGGGATACTGCACGCCCGACAGGTCGGGATGCGTAGGAAGCGTCACCGTCCCAGGGACGCAACCGCCAGTTGCGATTGGCATCTCCCCACCAGCGACGCCGGTTACCATCTGGCTGCAGGGGTTGATTGTGTCGTATCCCAGCAGTTCCACGCCTTGGCGCTCGAGATCCCGCTTTTCGGAGAATCCCTGCACCATCACGCCAAAAGTGCGATCGTCGTTGTGCCAGTTGGCCAGCGCGCTGAACTGGGGTTCGGTCTTGCTCGGCAAGTCCGCGTAGACGGCGCCGAGCGAAGCTTCAACCGCGAACGGCTTGTCCATGTCCAACGGCTTGCGGGTGATGATATCAACCGTGCCGGCGACGCCACCCTCTACCAGCGAGGATTCCGTGCTCTTATGCACCACAATCTGGCTGACAAGTTCGGAAGGCAGCAACGTATAGCTGACGCTGCGTCCTACCGTGTTGGTCTGGTCGAGCACAAACCAGTCGCCGGCGGCGACGTTGTGGCCATCGACCAGCGTCTGAGTCAGGCTGGGATTGGTGCCGCGCATACTGACCCGATCGTTCTCGTCGAAGCCACCTTCGGTTGCTCCGGCTGAGCTGAGCGTCATGCCAGGCACGCGCTGCAACGAGTCCGCAATGTTCTTGTCAGGCATCTTGCCGATGTCTTCGGCGGTGACGACTTCGACCAGCGTCGTAGCGGCGTGCTTCTTCTCGAGTGACTGCTCGATCGAGTAGCGGATGCCGGAGACGACCACTTCCTCCAGTGGCGCCGTGGTATCGGCCACCGGCGCGGTCGGCGCGGATTGGCCGTAGGCGAGCGGCGCGACCAACGACAGGCCAAGTGCGGACTTGACGGCTAAATTAATTTTCCAATTCATTGCATTCCCCTAATGCTAAGCGGCGATCGATGAGAGCCCCGTCCCCAGCGGCTGGCGCCGATTGCGCTGCGGGCGGTGCCCGTGGCTTCGGCGTCAGGGTGTGTTCCAATGTTCGTCACACCACTTAGGTTCCAATATAGTACCAATTATTGAAATTTACTACTGGTTCTTAAATGGATTGTCTATCGACACAATTTATATAATAAAATCAAATAGCTAAATTCATTAACGGGTATTGTTATACTGTAAATGGTACTTTTCTGGTATTACTTACAGGTCTTCGCGCACTCTCCCGGGACCGACCGCATGCAGTCGCTCGCCAAATCCGTTGGGCCCCTTGATGCCCAAAGCAGCCTGCCGCTTTATCAGCAGCTGCAGCGCGCGCTCAGGCTCGCGATCGATCAGCATATTCTCGCGCCGGACGATGCGTTGCCGGCCGAACGCGACCTCGCCACCGACTTCGATGTATCGCGCATCACGGTGCGCAAGGCGCTCGACGGCCTGGTCGAGGAAGGCCTGCTGGTGCGTCGTCAGGGCTCCGGCAATTTCGTTTCGGCGCGAGTCGAAAAGAATTTCGCCATGCTCACTTCCTTCTCGGAAGACATGCGCGCGCGTGGTCGCACTCCGCGCACGGTCTGGCTCAAGCGTTCCGCCGGCACGGTAACTCCTGAGGAATCGCTCACCCTGCGCTTAAGTCCCGGAACTCCCGTGTACCGCTTCCATCGCTTGCGCTTTGCCGATGAGGCGCCCATGGCGATTGAATACGCAACAGTCATTGCGGCGGCGCTGCCTGCCCTGGAAGCCGTCAACGAATCGTTATACGAGGCACTCGAACGCAGCGGGCACCGCCCGGTGCGCGCGCTGCAGCGTCTGCGCGCGATGTTGCTGACGGCGGAACAGGCTGAACTGCTCAAGGCCAAACCCGGCGACCCGGGATTGCTGGTTGAGCGCCTGGGTTCGCTGCGCGATGGGCGCGCCGTCGAATTTACGCAGTCGTTCTACCGCGGCGAGATCTATGATTTCGTCGCCGAACTGAGCACGGCTACTTAAACCGGCCGCGACCTCAATGGCCCGGCACCCGGTTGTGTGGCAGTGCCGCACTGAGTCGGCAAAATCGGCGGCGCTCGTCCGAAAACCGCAACGCCGGTCATAATAGGCAGGGCCACGGGCGAGCCAGGGCAGCCGCGGTACAGCGGTTCAATCGCGAGGAACGGCAACCGCGCTCGCCATGATTTTTTTCTCGAGGGATGTTGATGACCGCGACCCTGTTTAACTACTCCTACAGTGCGACACGGCGGTCGTCGCCACCGCCGGCCGCCGGCCCGCCGCCGGTGCGCAGCATCGTCATCGTCGGCGGCGGCACAGCCGGCTGGATGACTGCGCTCATCCTGGCGCGGTCGCTGATCGCGCGTGGGGTCGAAATCACACTGCTGGAATCACCGGCCGTTGGCATCATCGGCGTCGGCGAGGGCTCGACGCCGTGGCTGCGCGGTTTCTTCGACACGCTCGGCATCGAGGAAGCCGAGTGGATGCCGGAATGCCACGCGACCTATAAATGCGGTATCACCTTTGACGGTTGGTCGACGAAGCCGGGATTCGAACGCTATTTCCACCCCTTCGCCTCGATGCTGGACAACCTGACAATGACGCAGTTTGTCCACAACACCGAGGCCCGGATTAACGGCGCCAACGTCTACGCACACCCCGATAGGTTTTTCATCGCGGCACGACTTGCCGCCCGACGCCTTGCGCCAAAGCCGGCCGAAAGCTTTCCCTTCGACATCTGGCACGGCTACCACTTTGATGCCGTGCTGCTTGGGCAGTTCCTGCACCGCAAGGCGCTGGAGCGCGGCGTGCGCTACAAGGTATGTCACGTAACTCACGCGAAGCTCAATGCGCAGGGTGAGATCACCTCGGTCGAGACGCGCGAAGGCGAATCCATCCGCGCCGATCTGTTTGTCGATTGCACCGGCTTCGCCGGGCTGCTGATTGATCAGGCGCTGCATACGCCCTATGTCAGCTTCGCGGAGAACCTGTTCAACGACGCGGCGGTTGCGCTGCCATCCCCGATTGATGAGCCAATCGCCTCCGAAACCGTTTCGACCGCGATGAAGCACGGCTGGGCCTGGAAGATTCCCCTTACTACGCGCTACGGCAATGGCTACGTCTACAGCAGCCAGTTCTGCACCGCCGATGAAGCGGAAACAGAGCTCCGCCAGCACCTCGGGCTGCTCAATGCAGACACGCCCGCGCGGCACCTGAAGATGAAAATCGGGCGCGTCACGCAGCACTGGAACAAGAACTGCCTCGCAGTCGGGCTCTCGCAGGGCTTCATCGAGCCACTCGAAGCCACGGCGCTGCTGTTCATCCAGCAGACCGCGGTTAACTTCGCCGGCTTCCTGGACGCAGGCGATCTCAGCCCGCAAGCGCATGACCGCTTCAACCAGCAGGTCAACGAACACTTCGAGGGTACGCGCGATTACATCGTCACGCATTACAAGACCAACACGCGTAAAGACACCGACTACTGGCGCGCGAACGCCACCAACCTGCATTTATCCGATGCACTCAAGCAGCTTTTTTCCACGTGGATGGCCGGCAAGAGCATTGCGCCCGCCGTGCGCCAGCAGCTGATCGGCAAAGGCTATCCGGTCTTTTCCTGGTATTCGATCATGGCCGGGATGGGCATCTTCCCCGACCCGCAGCTTCTGCGGGAACCGACGGCGGCCGAGGCACGTTACAATATGGCGGAAATCGATAATCTGCTGGACCGCAGCGTCGTCAATTTCCGTGACCACGGCACGGTGCTGAGCGCGATTCCCCCGCGACGCAGCGAAGATTCATTACAGGTCTACTTCTGGTAGCGGCGGCAACGGTACCGATCCTTCATGAGACCGCAATGATCCAGGCGCTGAAGCCGATCCGGGAATTTTCCGGAGCTGAGAATTTCCCGACTCTCGGCGCCTTGGTGCAATCCGGCCAGCCTGCCGTGCTGCGCGGTCTCGTGAGCCAATGGCCGGTGACCCGCGAGGCGCGCATCTCGCCCGCCGCCACGGTGGCCTACCTGCAGCGCTTTGACAGCGGCGCGCTGGTCGATGCCGTCATGACCCAGCCAGAAATCGCCGGGCGCCTGTTCTACAACGACTCCATGAGCGGATTTAACTTCATCCGCAATCGCCTGACGCTTTCGGCCGTCGCCGAACAGGTACTGCGCTACAGCACCTTTCCCCGTGCGCCCGCCGTCGCTGCGCAAAGCGCGCTGATCGCCGACTGCCTGCCGGGCTTCGGCGCCGAGAATCGTCTGGCGCTGCTGGATGAGTCGATCCAGCCGCGTATCTGGCTCGGCACCGCCATTACGACGCCGACTCACCTGGACGAATGGAATAACATCGGGTGCGTCATCGCCGGCCGGCGCCGCTTTACGTTATTTCCGCCGGAGCAGATCACCAACCTGTACATCGGGCCGATCGACTTTGCGCCTACGGGCGCGCCGATGAGCCTGGTGCGTCTCGATCGACCGGATTTCGCGCGCTTTCCGCTGTTTCGCGTGGCGCTTGCGACCGCCGTAACCGCCGACCTCGGACCGGGCGACGCCATATATCTTCCCCCGCTCTGGTGGCATCACGTCGAATCATTGGAATCGTTTAATTTGCTGGTCAACTACTGGTGGCACGCGGATGGCGGCGATTCGACCCGCGGCAATTCCGGGTTCGACAGCATGGTGCACGCCATCTTGAATCTGCGGCAGTTGCCGCCCGCCACGCGCGCCGCATGGGGCGCGTTGTTCGCGCACTACGTCTTCGGTCCGGGCGTCGGCGTCACCGACCACATTCCACCGGAACGGCGCGGCCTGCTCGGACAGCTAGGGCCGGACGCCATCGCGCGCACTCGCGCATTTCTCGCCGGCCGTCTGCAGCCGAAAGGCTGAATTCTGGTTGCCACGCGGCAAAACGGGAAGTTAGCGCGCAGCAAGGGATAAATTCTTGCGAAAAGTCCCGAATGGCATGACGTCGGCTTGCCGCAATTTGAGCGCAAGATCGTCAACCAGTATCGACCGGCCGTGCGCCGCGGAGTCGTCCGCCACTGGCCGATAGTCGAACAGGCGCGGGTCTCGCCCCTGGCTGGCGCACAGCAACGCACTGACCGCAGCAATTGGCTAAAACCAATGCCAGTCTGGCCCCGAAATCTTCAGACCTCACACTTGAGCTCGGCCCATTCCTGGCACATCGATGCTCGAAGACTGCTCTGCGCCGTCGTATAGACATAGCTGTCTGTTACTCAGTAATTGCCTCGCGTCGAGCTGGGAAGTGTCCGGTGCCACGTCCTTCGAACGCCTATGGGCGTAACGAAACACGGAGATCCCCATGGGCGTCGATATAGATCGCGGTGATATCGTTGGCCACGAACTGCCCAAAGGCGGTTGCCGATAGCTCCATCGCGATACTCATCGGACCGCAGACCTGCGTCGGTTTGCTCAAAGTCCTCCCGCCGTCTTTCGATGAATTGAAACCGACGTACAGTTGGCAGCCCGCAGCCGAGTTTGGGATCACAGGTCACGGCCAAAAAAGGTCGACGCCACTCTCAACGGGATCAATGTGAACGGGCTCACAGTTTTTCTCGCCCCGGTGATCACCGAAGTAGCTATTGAGAGGCATCGCCCAAGCTTCGAGACATCCGTCCTTGATAATACGTTAAGTCGTAAGGGGCCGGGCTCAAGAGATGAAAAGGGTAGTCGTCGAGCTTCCTGTGGAGCAGATCAAGTTGGGCACCTACGTCTCCCGCCTCGATCGGCCGTGGGCGGAAACGCCATTTCTGTTTCAGGGCTTCACTGTTGCAAGCGACGAGGACCTGCAATTGCTTCGCAGCCTTTGCAAGGTGGTGTACGCAGAGGTCTCGATCGAGGAGGCCGAGGAACTGAAATCAGCACGTCGGGCGCCTGCCACGCCCCGCGAGCCCCGTCCGCCTGAGCCGCTCGAGGAGTTGTCGGCCAATCCCGCGGCTTTTGCGGATCGCGTTCCCATCAAGGATGCGGTGGAACTGAAGACCGAATTGACGCTGGCCACGACAAGCTTTGGAGAGGCAAGGCGCGCGGTGGGCGCGATCTTCGATCACCTGCGCCGCGGTGGCGGCCTCGACGTACCGCACCTTCAGACCGTGGTCGGTTCGATGGTCGATAGCGTCTTTCGCAATCGCGACGCGATGGCCTGGCTCGCCCGCATGAAATCCAAAGACGATTACCTCTACAGCCATTCGCTCTCCGCCTCGGTGTGGGCTCTCGCCTTCGGCCGGCACCTAGGTCTAGACAAGGAGACACTCACGTCGCTTGGAACCGGCGCCATGCTGCTCGACATCGGTAAGACAATGTTACCGACCGAACTGCTGACAAAATCCGGCAAGCCGAGCGATAAAGAATGGCAAATGATCCGCACACATGTGGACCAGGGCGTAAAGCTGCTGCGTGCTGCCCCCGATGTTGATAATCGCATCTTGACGATGATTGAGACCCATCATGAACGCTTCGATGGCTCCGGATATCCACACAAGCTCAAGGGCGATGATATTCCACTGATCGGCCGCATCGCTGGCATCGTCGACTGCTACGACGCGATGATTTCCGAACGCAGCTATGCCAAGCCTCGGTCAGCTTATGACGCTGTGCGTGAGTTGAAGCGCCTCGGCGGCATCGCCTTTCCGGCGGAACTCGTGGAGTTGTTCATCCAGGCTGTAGGCGTATTTCCGACCGGGTCGCTGGTGGAATTGAACACCGGTGAAGTGGGTGTGGTGATCGGGCAAAACCGCTACCGACGATTGCGCCCGGAAGTGATGTTGATCCTCGATGGGCAGAAAAAGCCCCGTGAGGAATTCACGACGATCGACCTCCTCAGTTGCGAAGAAAACGCTGGCACGAGAGAGCCGAGTTTGTGGATAACGCGAGGCCTTGAGCGTGGGGCGTACGACATCAACCCCGCGGAGTATTTCCTCTGAGCGCCGTGCCGGACGCCACCTCCCTCGCTGACGCGCGCGGATTGTCCCACGGGGAGTTGCTGACAGAGGTGACCCAAGCCATACAGGAGGCTGATGGCTCGCTCGCCCTGCTGCTCATCGATATCGCCGATCTCCCCGCACTGCAGGCTCGGCTTGGCTTTGAGGTCAGCGCTGCGTTTCTAAAGAGCCTGTCCGAGCGCTTTAGTCTGGCGCTGCGCGAGCGCGGCAAGGTTTTCAGATTCGGCGATGCCCGCTTCTGCGCTCTGGTCAATGCAATTCGCAACCGCGGGCACGCGGTCCTGGCAGCCGAAAAGCTGGCGCGTGCCGCCGAGGAGGCGACGACCGACGCGGCCGTCGCCATTGCGCCGGAGATAAACATCGGCATAGCGCTCTATCCGCTGCAGGCGGCAGACGCCGAAGGTCTGCTTCGCAAGGCGCAGCTGGCCGCCGCTGCTGTGCACAAGCGCGCGGCGCGGCTTCAGGTGTTCGACGAGAGCTGTACTGAGCAAGTGCTCAGGCCCTGGGAGCTGGGCGATGCCTTCGCCGAGGCGATTCGGTCGGGAGAGCTGCAGGTGCACTATCAGCCCAAGGTGCGAATTTCCGACGGCCGCGCTATCGGCGTGGAGGCGCTGATGCGCTGGGTTCGCGACGGTAAGCCGGTCGCGACACCCGACGTATTCATTCCGCTAGCCGAGGAAACAGGCCTCATCCAGGACACCACCTGGTACGCACTCAGCAACTCGCTACGCCAAATGACCGCGTATAAAGAACTGAGTGTGGCGGTAAACATCACGCCGGGCATGCTGCATCATCGGGATTTCCTGGAAATGATACGCAGCGCGTTGTCCACGTGGAGTGTGGAGAGCAACCGGCTGACCGTCGAAATCACTGAGGGCGCACTCATCATGGACTTCGAGCAGGCGACGGCGCGGCTTGCGCGGCTGCGCCAGCTTGGGGTGCGCGTCTCGATCGACGACTTCGGTACGGGCTACTCCTCGTTAAGCTACTTCAAGAAGATCCCCGCGGATGAGCTTAAGATCGACAAATCGTTCGTTATGGGCATGTTGGCGGACGAAACCGACCAGCGGCTCGTCGAGACGATCATTAGCCTCGGGCATCTATTCAGGCTAGAGGTAGTGGCCGAGGGAGTTGGTGATCAGGCAACATTCGACATGCTCGCCCGCATGGGCTGCGACCATGCCCAGGGTTATCTATTCGCGCCGGCTTTGGATGCCGAGCAGCTGGGAGTTTGGTTGCAAGACAATTCCACTCAGGGACGGATGCTGGCGGCGAAGAATCCTGCCGAGTAGCAGGGATCGGCGCAGTTCACGCGGTGGCGCACACCGATGTTGTGCAGCGTGCGCGGCATGGACGCAGTGTGAAAACCAAGACCGGTGAAACCTTACAAATGCCAGTCTGTCACCTACGTCTTGAGACCTTACAGGCGCCTGTGCCATCGGTATAGACAATCACGCGCTGTGGCCGCATCTGCTTCGGTCGACAAAAGATTAATCTCAGCCGGGCCTTCGCCGGTCAGAAGGTGGGCGTCAAACAGGTCAGCGATCGAGTTTGGCTTGTGAGCTTTATGCAGTACGATCTAGGATACTTTGATGATGAGACGTGTCGGGTTGAGAGCGCGGTGAACCCCTTCGCCGCAAAACTGTCACCCATGTCTCCGGTATAAAACGCCGCCTATGCCACCGGTATAGACAAAACTCTCGAAGACTGGGCCCGGTAGGATTCGAACCTACGACCAAGGGATTATGAGTCCCCTGCACTGACCGCTGTGCTACAGGCCCGTGAAATTTTCCGGTCGATGATTCTAACCGATCGACACTGCCGATTGTGGGCTCGCCTGCTCAGCGCTCTTTTTATTTAAGGTGCTGCGGCCGGTAAGACGGCTATCCGGCACGCGGTGATTTACGCACGAGCTAAAAACGCATCGCAGCTTTGCCGCGCCGGTTCCGTGCCTGGAATTTTGCCGCAGATCTGCTGCATGCGCCCGCGCAAGGTGTGCAACACATCCCGATGAGCGCCCTTCGCGGCGTCGTTCCACGCTTGCAGATCCTTATCCAGTTTGCCCAGGCGTAAACGGGCTCGCTGGTAGATCCGGTCCGGCCCGCCCAGCTCATCCAGTACCTGGCCCGTGACCGTGGCAATCTCATCAGCTCGCTCCGGCTGCATGCGCATGAGTCCGCTGGCGTAGAGCGCGCCCCACTGAAATCGTGTCGCCGCGCCCTGGGATTCGCGATACGCCCGGGCGAGCCAGGTCACGGCTTCATCTTTGCGGCCAAGTGCCTCGCACAGGTCAGCCAGGTCCGCTTCGTAATAATAAGGGGTTGCCGTGTGGTCAAGTTCGCCCTTGAGCAGCGTGTAGCCAAGCTCGTTTTCGTCCGCTACGTCGTAAGTATGCAGCGCCGAGTTAATGATGCCGGAGCGCAGATAGGGCAACTGGTTGGCCGCCAGGGCAGCGTCGATTCGCGCATTCGCTGCCGCTATTTCCGGCTTCGGAATAATGCCGCCCGGACCCAGCGCCTTGATGGCTGTCAGCTTGGCAGCGACCGACCCGAGTTGATCGGCGGCCGCGTAACGCGAATCGCCCGCGTGGCTGTCCATCGCGGCGATGTACTCGGCCAGCGCCGTCGGGACGAGAGTCGGCCGCTCGGCGGCCAGCGCATGAAAGAACGATTCATCCAGCCACTGCAGAACGTCGGCGACGCTGTCGGCGAGCTGTGGTTGCGCGAGGATGGCAAGCACATCGCTGATGCTCGCTTTGAGCGCTGCGCTGACCGGCTTTCCTGCAGCAGCGGGCGCGGCGGCGGCTGCCGCAAAGTACGCGGCGATAACCTGCAGGCGGGCGCGCTCGGCCTGCGCGTCGGCGGGACAATGCGTGGCCGCGCTCGACAGCTGCCTGGCCAGGCGTGCCGGTACCACCTGATCGGGCGGCTCCAGAATCCAGCCGTTGTAGGCGAGTCGGCGGCATTCGCTGAGGTTAAGCGGCCGGCGGGCCGCCTCGGTCAGCAGCTTGCTCGCGGGCTGCAAAGCGCCAAGCGCCGAGTCCAGTACGCTCGCGAACTGGCTCAGATCCATACTGCCGGCAATGCGCGCAATCTCGGCGCGCTGCGCATCGAGCACCACCAGCGTCGGATAACCCACCACCTTGAATGTCTCGCCCCATTTTTGCGCGCCCGGTTCATCGCCATCGAGGTACACCGGCACAAACAACTGCGTCGTGCGGATGAAGTCTGGTCGCGTAAACACCGTCGCCTTCAGCTGCTGACACGGCGGACACCAGCTGGCGCCCCAGTACAGGAACACCGGCCGGTTCTGCGCCTTGGCCGAGGCGAAGGCCTGCTCGACGCTGCCGGAAAACCAGGCGATGCCCGGCGCATCAGCATGCGCCGCGCCCGCCGCCTGCGGCGCTGCGGAATCCGCCGCGGCCGCAGCTGCGGTCTGGCCACCGATCGCAGCCACAAGCGCCAGCAGAGCCACGGAAGCAATACGATGCTGGTTCATGGTTTGGGACTTTCCAGCCTTAAGCGCGGCAGGTCAAGGCCCCTTGCCAAATTCGCACCGCCCGCTAGCATGGCCGTCCCCTGCCCAGAGTAGCCCCACATGAAATTGTATTTCGCACCCGGTACCTGCGCGCTCGCCGCGCACATCGCTTTGATCGAAGCCGGCGTCAAGCACCAGATCGTCCGGGTCGATCTGAAGCA
>Ga0181537_10003896_pt1 | contig 12563 bp, 10 predicted proteins | sample PEATcosm2014_Bin_39_FD_119765 | JGI IMG/M metagenome (GOLD analysis project Ga0181537, IMG submission 119765) | Peatland microbial communities from MTU Mesocosm Facility, Houghton, MI, USA - PEATcosm2014_Bin23_10_metaG | ecosystem: Environmental > Terrestrial > Soil > Wetlands > Peat | place...
ATCAGCTGTGCTCGCTGCTGGGCCTGCGCCGTTTCGGCAGCGGCGTTGCCCTGCTGGCGCGAAAATAATATCGCGCACGCACACAGGCGCACCGGTGCGCCGACATTGGCGCGGTTCTGTCCAGAAGAATCAATAACTTAGCATACCGATCGGTATCGCGCCTGCGTGGCCGCCTGTGGCACTGCCGGCTGCGCCGTTCCTGCTCGTAGGCCTGACTCCGACACGGGTGGTCCCGATCGCACGACAGCGAAGCCAGAATAGTCCTACTTTCGGCCGAAATATTTTTCGAAATAATGCCGCCTAACGCCGCTTCAAGCCGGCCAGAGGGAGACTGCAGTCATCGCGTCGCGTCGCCAGCCGTGGCCCGTGGTGTTCGCCGCTGCCATCGCGGGAACGATGCGCTGCCCTGCAGTTTCGGCTCAGCCGCTCAGCCCGGTCGATGAACTGGGCGGCATGTCCCTCGAGCAGCTGGCTAACGTGCAGGTCACCTCGGTGTCGAAGGCGGTCGAACCGCTGCGTACCGCGTCGGCAGCGATCTATGTCATTACCCACGACGACATCGTGCGTTCCGGCGTCACCAGCATTCCGGAGGCGCTGCGACTGGCTCCGAACCTGGAGGTCGCGCAGCTGAGCGCCAGCAGCTACACCGTCAGTGCTCGCGGCTTCGGCGGCAATGTGCCGGCACAGAATTTTTCCGATAAGCTGCTGGTGCTGATCGATGGTCGCAGCGTCTATACGCCGCTGTATTCGGGCGTGTATTTCGACGCCATTGACGTGATGCTCGAGGACGTGGACCGCATCGAGGTCATCAGCGGCCCGGGCGCCACGTTGTGGGGCGCCAACGCGATGAATGGCGTCATCAACATCATTACGCGCGCGTCCGGGGAAACCGACGGAACACTGCTGCGCAGCGCCGCGGGCAACAACGAACAGAACGCGGGCGCGCGCTACGGCGGCGCAGTCGGTGACGACATGGCGTATCGATTCTATGGCATGGGTTTTCATCGCGCGGCGATGCAATTGGCCGACCGGTCGAGCGCCGATGACGACTGGTCCAAGGGCCAGGCGGGCTTTCGCGTCGACCGCGTACTTGCCAACGACACCACTACGGTGCAGGGCGATGTCTATCGGGCCACGCAGGAGCAGCTGCAGCGCGCCGACTCGATGCTCGATGGCGCCAATGTGCTGGGACGCTGGCAGCACCGCTTCAGCGAACAATCGCAGCTGCAGGTCCAGGCCTATTACGACCTGACGCAGCAGTTTGCGCCCGCCGGCGGCGGTGCTTTCGTGCTGCGCACCTATGACCTGGAAGTGCAACAGAGCCTGGCGGTGGGGTCGATGCACAAGCTGATCTGGGGCGCGGGCGAGCGCGTCAACGACTACGCCATCACCAGCACCACGACGCTGCAGTTCGTTCCTGAAAGCCGTGCACTGACGCTCGGCAATGTGTTCCTGCAGGACACGGTGGCACTGGGCGCAGCGCTCAGTGCGACAGCCGGCATCAAGCTGGAGGACGATCCTTATTCCGGATGGTCGGCGCTGCCCGATGCGCGGCTGTCCTGGCGAGTCAGTGACAGCAACCAGCTGTGGGCCGCGGCGTCGCGTGCGATTCGCTCCCCGACCCCGTTCGACGTCGATGTCATGGAACTGCTGGCGCCCGACGGCCCGGTGGGCCTGGCCGGTGACAGGCAGTTTCGACCGGAGAAAGTCTGGGCCTACGAGATCGGCTACCGCGCGCAGCCGCTGCCGCAGCTGTCATGGTCGATGTCCGCGTTCTACAACGACTATAGTGACCTGCGTACCATTGAGCCTGCCCCGGGCAGTGCGTTTTTTCCGCTGCACTGGGGCAACCTGATGGCCGGCGATACCTACGGACTGGAGGTCTGGGGCAACTACCAGCTGACCGACTGGTGGCGCCTGTCCCCTGGCTTCAGTAGCGTGCACAAGCGGCTGCACTTCGAGCCCGGCGCCAGCGGCATACTGGGTGTTGCGCAGGCGGGCGACGATCCGTCCGGACATGCGCTGCTCAACTCGTCGATGAATCTCGGCCGCGACGTGACGCTGGACGCATCGCTGCGCTATGTGGCGGCGCTGCCGGATCCGGCGCTGCCGGGTTATTACGATATGAGTGCGCGCATCGGCTGGCGGGCCCGCAGGAATCTGCAGCTTTCGCTGGCGGGAACCAACCTGCTGCACGCGCGCCACTATGAGTTGCCGGCGGCATTCGGCGGTGAACAACTGACGCGCGGCGTGCTGGTGCAGGGCGTGTGGAGTCATTAGTGGCGAAACAACATCCACCGGCGTGCGCCGATGCTGCGCTCTAGCTGCCGGCGGCGCGTGCCGATCGCAGCGGCGTTGCTCGCGCTGCTGGGCGCGCTCGGCCCGCTCGGACTGGGTGGGGGCGCCGTCGCCGCTGAGTCGTACTCGGAAGATGCGGTGAAGGCGGCGTTTCTTTATCGGTTCACCGGCTATGTGGAGTGGCCGCCTGGCGCACTGGCCGGTGCGCCATTCACCATTGCGGTGCTGGATGCCGACGGTGTCGCCACCGAACTTGCACGCCTGCTGCAGACGCACCAGGTCCAGAACCAGGGTGCCCAGGTCAGGTCGATCAAGAGCATCAGGGAGTTCAATAACGCCCAGATGCTGTATATCGGCGCCACTCACCGCGAGGACCTGCGGCGCGTGATCGGAGCGGTGGCCGGCCGGCCGGTGCTGATCGTCACCAGCGAGGAGGACGGCCTCGACGCCGGCAGCACGGTCAACTTCCTGCTGATCGATCAGCGCGTGCGCTTCGAGATCTCGGTCGATGCCGCACAGAGCGCCGGCCTGAAAGTGGCGTCCGAGCTGCTCGCGGTCGCACTCCGGGTGCGCGGCAGGCGGGTGTTTTCAGAGGCCGGCTGCGATGAACCTGCACTCTCCGCCAACGCTGTACCGTGCATCCGGGAAGCGCAGCAGCGATGAGCAACGCCGCCGGCAATCAGGAGGACGATCTGATGGGACGAGTGTTGCGAAGCATGGCCCTGGCCTGGCGCGAGCTCACCGCGGTTCGCCGCACCCGCCAGTCGGTACGCGGCAAGCTGATGGGTGTGGTGTCCTCGACCACGGTCATAGCGCTGCTGGTCGCAGGCGCGGCGTTGCTGTGGCATGACTTGTCCAGTTACCGCAAGTCGTGGACATCGGAACTTGCGACCGAAGCGAGCATCCTGTCGATGTCGCTGGCACCGGCGCTCGCGTTCGACGACCAGGCTGCGGCCGAGCGCAACCTGGTGGCCCTGCAGGCGCGCCCGCAGCTGCTGGTGGCGGCACTGTACCTGCCTGGCGGGGACCTGTACGCCGACTATGTGCGCCCTGGGTCGCCCGCGCCGCCGCCGCGGCTTCCAGGTGCCGGCGGTGCCGCCGCTGGCGGCCCGCACACCGCCGGGGAGCGCGTGGAGCTGACGGCGCCTATCGTGCGCAATGGCGAGTGGCTGGGGACCATCTATCTGCAGGCGCGCTACGATGTGGTCGGGCGGGTGATCACATACCTTGGCATCCTCGCGATCGTGACTGCGTTCAGCCTGTTCGCCGCGCTGATCCTGTCGACCGCGCTGCAGCGGGTGATCACAGCGCCGCTTGATGCGATGAGCGATGTGGCGCGTCAGATTGTCCACCAACGCGACTATTCGCTGCGGGTGCAGAAGACCACTGACGATGAGATCGGCCTGGTGGTCGATGCCTTCAACAGCATGCTGGATGAGGTGCATGTACGCACCCAGGCGCTCGAGCAATCCAACGCCGCGCTGCAGGCGGAAGTGCAGGTGCGCCAGGCGGCGGAAGCGGCACTTGGACGCGCGAGCGCGCGGCTGGAGAGCGCGATGGCCGCGGCCGAGATCGGCAGCTGGGTGTGGGACCCGCAGAGCGACCAGGCCACGGTCGATCGCAACCTTGCGGCGCTGTATGGCTTCGCTGACGAGCGGCAGCTGAATGAAAACGCGCTGCTGCGGCGGCAACTGATCCACGCCGATGACCTGGCCGCGGTGAGCGGCGCGGAGGCGCAGTCGCTGCGCACCGGCGTGCTGCCGTCCACCGAGTTTCGCCTCATGCAGCCGGACGGTTCGATCCGCTGGGTCGCCAGGCGCGGCAAGGTGCACTTCGACGCCGCTGGCAGGCCGGTGCTGCTGGCCGGGGTGCTGATCGATGTGACCGCGCAGAAGCTGGCCGAGCAGGCGCTCAGCAAGAGCGAGAAACTGTATCGGGCGATCGGCGAGTCGATCGACTACGGCGTCTGGGTGTGCGACGCGCAGGGACGCAACACCTACGCCAGCGAGCAGTTCCTGCGCCTGCTCGGGCTGACACAGGAGCAATGCTCGGGTGTCGGCTGGACGCAGCTGCTGCACCCCGATGATGTGGCGGCAACCCAGGAAGCCTGGAGCGAATGCGTTCGCAACGGCGGTAACTGGTATCGGGAGCACCGCTTTCTCGGGGCCGATGGCGAATATCACACGGTGCTTGCCAAGGGCGTTGCGATCCGCGATGACAACGGCAACATCTCCGGCTGGGCCGGCATCAACCTGGATATCAGCCGCCTGAAGCATACCGAGAACGCGCTGCGGGAGGCGGACCGGCGCAAGGACGAATTCCTGGCGACGCTGGCGCACGAACTGCGCAATCCACTGGCGCCGATTCGCAACGCCGCCAAACTGCTGGAGTCGCCTGCCGCCGATGAACGCCAGCGGCAGTGGGGCCGGGATGTGATCTCGCGGCAGGTGCAACGCATGGCGCTGCTGCTGGATGACCTGCTGGATGTGTCACGCATCACCAGCGGCCGCCTGCAGCTGCGCAAGGAACCGGTGGACCTGGCAGCGCTGGTGGCGTCGGCGGTCGAAACCGCGCGGCCGCTGATCGACGCCAAGCAGCACAGCATCGACATCGTGCTGCCGCCTGAGCCGGTGCAACTGGTGGTCGACCCGCTGCGGCTGTCGCAGGCACTGTCGAATCTGCTCACCAACGCGGCCAAATATACCGACCCGGCGGGGCACATCAGACTGGTCGCGAGTCTGGACCAGGGGAACCTGAAGCTGTCGGTAAGCGATTCCGGCATCGGCCTGCACGCCGAGGCGATTCCGAAATTGTTCGAGATGTTCTCGCAGCTGGATTCGGCGGTGGATCGCGCCGAGGGCGGCTTGGGGATAGGGCTGGCGCTGGTGAAAGGCCTGATAGGATTGCACGGCGGCACCGTAGAGGCTGCCAGTGACGGTCCCGGGCGGGGCAGCACTTTCACTATGTGCCTGCCGCGCACCGGCCTGGTCGCCCCAAAGCGGCAGCCGAGCGCTACTCCGTCGCTCTACCGCCCGCAAACCGGGCCGCGCTGCAAGGTGCTGGTTGCCGACGACAATGGCGATGCGGCGCAGACGCTGGCACTGATATTGAAAATGTCAGGTTACGACGTACATCTGGCGATATCGGGCAGCGAGGCGCTGGCGGTCGCACGGCGCGAGCGACCCGACGCGATGTTCCTCGACATCGGCATGCCCGATATGAGTGGTTACGAGGTGGCCGGCAGCGTGCGCCAGGAAGAGTGGGGTGAAGGCGCACTGTTGGTGGCCGTCACCGGATGGGGCCAGCCTAATGACAAGGAGAAGGCGCGGGCGGCCGGCTTCAACCACCACCTGACCAAGCCGGTAGATCTGGAACAGGTCGCGCAGTTGCTGGCAGCGTATTCGCGCCAGATTGAGGCGCGCTAGGGGTCCTTCACCGCCAACTGGCTGACGACCTGCCGGGTGCCGGCAAACTGTGAGGCCAGCGTCTCGATCCGGTCCTTGTCCGCCGAGCTGACCGCGCCGCGCAGCACCACCGCCTGCTGGTTGGTGGCGATACTGACGTTGCGCGACGGTGCCGACAGCGATTTATCCGCTGCCAGCGCAGTGCGAATCTGCGCCGTGACGCGCTGGTCCTCGATATCGTTCGCCGGCGTCGTCGGGGTGCCGGCATCTGCCGGCAGCAGATTTGGCGCAGCATCCGAGGCCGAGGTGTCCGGAATCGGCGCGTCCGCCGCGATCACGGGCATAGCGATCGCCGCGGCGATCAGCATCGCGCCGGCCAGCCTAATCGCGCCGGCCAGCCTACCGAAGATGAGGGATTTCGCGCGCATGGCACTGCTCCGGTGGAATCGACTATCGCACCCGCATCGTGCGCGGCGGGCGCTGCGCAGCGCTGTCAGCGCTGGCGCCCTGTGCACGTAGGAATCACCGCCGCAGTCGGTGCGGCGCTCAGGCCGAAGCGCAGCCCGGCTTCAGGGGCTGGGGCCGCCCGGTGCCGGCGGCATCGGCGCCAGCGGACGCAGCGTGCCGGCACTCTGGTCCTCGCTTGGGCAATCGAGTTCATCCAGCCGCTGGCGTGCGTCGTCGATGCGCTGGTCGGCTTTGCCCTCGGCGGCGGCCACGATTATCGGCGACGTGCTGGTGGTCGGTGCCTCACGCACTGCCTGCTGGTTGGAGCGGATCTGCGCGCGCAGTTGCTCGCACTCCGCCGCATTGGAGTCGCTGCCGTCGGCGGAGCTTGCGACCACAGCCGGCGCATCGCCAGCGCGGCTGCGCAGCACCGGTATGGAGCCGGAACTGCAGCCCACGAGCGCCAGTACGGTCGCGATCGACGCCGCGGTCAGCGCAACGCGGACCAGCAGTCCGCGGGCGGATGGACGGCGGCAGGGCTGAGGATCAGAAGCCAACGTCTTCATTATTGGTTTTCATTATTGCGCCGCCCCAGCCCCCAGGCTAGGCCCGCGGAGGCTAAATTACATTAATCCGTGGCGCCGGCCCGGCGCGCCGGGGCGCCGGGACGCGACGCCCTCAGCGTGCGACAGGGGCGCCAAGGCTGGCAAACTGCCCCTGTTCGTTGGAGAAAATCAGCTCCACCCGCCGGTTCTGTTGCCGGCCGGCAGCAGTGTCGTTGGTCGCCAGCGGCAACTGCATGCCGCGGCCGACGGCCTGCAGGCGCGCCGGATCCACGCCGCGACTCACCAGTGCCTGGTACACCGCATCGGCGCGCCGCTGCGACAGCGCCTCGTTGTAGCTGCTGGAACCGGTACTGTCGGTGTGGCCTTCGATCCGCAGCTTGATGCTCGACTGGCCCTGCAGGAATTGGGCGACGCGATTGATCTCCTGATCGGCGCCCGGCTTGAGCACGTCGCTGCCGGTGTCGAACAGCACGCTGCTGCCAAGGCTCAGCACCATGCCACGCTCGGTTTCCCTGGCGTTGAGGGCCAGTAACTGCGCGCGCGCCTGCTCCGCCTCATCGTGCGCCGCGGCGACCTGTTCCTGAGCTGCCGCCTGGGCCGCCGCTGCCTCGTTGCGCGCGGACGCGGCCTGATCGAGGGCACTGGCCGCCTGGTTGCGTGCGGCCGCGGCCTGGGCTTCGGCATTGCTGGCCTGCAGCCGCGCCGCGGCAGCGTCGCGTTCGCGCGCCGCCATCAGCACCCGGTCGCGCTGCGTCTGGGCGTCCGCGATCTGGCGCTGGGCCCGGGTCTCGGCGATCGTGGCCTCGCCAATCTCGGCCTGCCGGCGAGCCAGGTAGGCCAGGTGCACAACCTCATCGGCTGGCTTGTGGTCCTGCTGCGCCTTGAGCGCCGCAGCCAGCGAATCGCGGGCATCCTGCAGTGGCTTGCCGGCGGTCTGCGAGGCGAGTGGGTCCGCCTCGAGCGTGCGCACCGCGGTCTGCGCCTGGGCCAGGGCCGACTCGCTCTGCGGCGAAGTGGTCGCGCAGGCCGCCAGCAGCAATGCAAGCAGCGGCAACAGCGCGAGTGCCGGCGGGACTGAGTGGGATATTGCTTTCACGGCAGTCGTCTCCATTGGTGTGTCGTGGACATCATTGGGCGGTTGCAACACGTTGCATCACTGATAAGGCGTGGTCGCGCTGCCGGCCACCGGCGCAGGCGGCGCCATGGGCGTGGCGTGCTCGCGCTCGGCCTCGCTTTGCAGCGTGGCGTTATCGGCATGGATCTGCCTGAGCGCCTCCTCGGCCTTCAGCGCCCGCGTGCGCGCCAGCGCAAGTTCGGCGTCGACCGAGGACTGCTGCGCCAGGCGGATCGCGACCCTGGGCTCATCGCGTGCGTCCTGGTCGGCCTGCCGCAGCTCGCTGCGCGCGGTTTCCAGGTCCGCACTGTCAAACTGCTGCGCGCCGCTTTGCTCCGCCTGCGCAACCAGCGTGTGTGCCCCAGCCAGGTCGGCAGTAGCTTTGGGACCGCCGGCACAGCCGGCGATCGACAGGTTCGACAGGACCGCAGCCGCGACGGCCGCCGCCGTTAATCTTGCACGTAGCTGTTGAATCATTGACATGGGCGCGCTCCGGGATGAATAACTGGCCAGACAGGGGCCCTACTGTGAGCATCGCGGCGCACAGTGGCTGTCGGCGCCGTTCGCAGGCGCGGGCGGGAAAACCGTACCGCCAGGTGCGCGAGTTAGTGCCGTCGGCGCGTCGGACGACTCCTAATCTCGGCTATAATTTGAACGCCGCGATTGAACACCTTTTGGGGGCGCGCCCGCAGGCGAAAGTGGCGGAATGGTAGACGCGCTGGCCTTAGGAGCCAGTGGGGCAACCCGTGAGAGTTCGAGTCTCTCCTTTCGCACCAGCGGCTCGAACCAGTCCTAAGTGGGTGCTGTCAACGTGGACGAGTCAATGAACGTGGACGAGTCAATGAACACTGAGCGACGGATAGCGGAAAGATGCAAGCATCGGTGACGACAACACATGGGCTTGAGCGACGGCTCGAGGTGGCGGTACCTGGCGAACGGGTTGCCGGCGAGGTGGATCAGCGCCTCAAGCGCCTGGCACGCACCGCGCGCCTGAAGGGCTTTCGCCCCGGCAAGGTGCCTTACGCGGTGGTGCGCCAGCAGTTTGGCAGCCAGGTGCATGCCCAGACGGTCAGTGACCTGATGCAAAGTACCTTCGCCGAAGCCGTCAGCCAGCACCGGTTGCGTCCGGCCGGCGGCCCGCGCATCGAGCCGATCGCGGTCGAGCCCGGCAGCGAATTGCGCTACGCGGCGATCTTCGAGGTGCTGCCGGAAGTCACACTCAAGCCACTCGATGCGATCGCGGTCGAGCGACCCACCGCCGCCGTGACCGACGAGGACGTCGCGGCCATGATCGAGAGCATGCGCAGCCAGCGTCCGATCTTCACCACGGTGGAGCGCGCGGCGCGCGATGGGGATCGCGTGACGCTCGATTACGAAGGCCGGATCGACGGTGTCGTGTTTCCAGGCGGCAAGGGCGAGGGCATGCTGGTGACCATCGGTGCGCACCGCATCCTGGTCGAGATAGAACAGGCTCTGGTCGGCATGCTGTCCGGCGACGCCAAGACGATCGACGCGGTATTTCCGGAGGATTATGGCGCCAAGGCGGTGGCCGGCAAGGCGGCGCAGTTCGACCTGAAAGTCGCCAAAGTCGAGGAGCGCAGCCTGCCGCCGGTGGACCAGGAGTTCGCCCGCGCGTTCGGCGTCGCCGACGGCGACCTGCAGCAGCTGCAACTCGAGGTTCGTGCGAGCATGGAACGCGAACTGGCAGAGGCCATACGCACGCGTGTGCGCGAGCAGCTGTTCAATGCGCTGTACCGCGACAATCCGCTGGACGTCCCGCAGAGCATGCTGGATGAGCAGATCCGCGAGCTGCAGGGCCAGATGGCGCGCCGCATGGGGACGCCGGACGCTCAGCAGTTGCCGGGTCGTGAGGCGTTTGAGGCCAGCGCACGGCGCCGCGTCGCCCTCGGGCTGCTGCTCAGCGAGATCGTTCGCGCCCAGGGCCTCAAAGTCGATCGCGCACGCGTCGAGCAGCGGCTCGACTCGGTGACCGCTTCGCATCCGGATCCGCAGGAGGCGCGGCGGCAGTATCTGGCCAGCCGCGAGGCGATGGAGCAGCTGGAATCCTCGGCGCTGGAGGATCAGGCGCTCGACTGGGCGTTGACGCAAGTCAAGGTGGTGGACCAGCCGGCGACATTTCGCGACCTGACCGGCTTTGGCCAAACGGCCTGAAACAACTTACACTGAACCCCTATGAACGAAGTTGGTTTGAATCTGGTTCCGATCGTCGTCGAGCAGACCTCGCGCGGCGAGCGGTCTTATGACATTTATTCGCGCCTGCTGAAGGAACGGCTGGTGTTCGTCGTCGGCCCGGTGGACGACTACATGGCCAACGTCGTGGTTGCGCAGCTGCTGTTCCTGGAGTCCGAGAACCCGGACAAGGACGTGGCGCTTTACATTAATTCCCCCGGCGGCGTGGTCAGCGCGGGCCTGGCGATTTACGACACGATGCAGTTCATCAAGCCGGATGTCAGCACCATCTGCATCGGCCAGGCGGCCAGCATGGGGGCGATATTGTTAACCGGCGGCGCCAAGGGCAAGCGTTATGCCCTGCCGCATTCGCGCATCATGATTCACCAGCCGCTCGGCGGGTTCCAGGGCCAGGCGGCCGACATGGAGATCCATGCGAAGGAAATGCTGGAAACACGCGACCGCTTGAACAAGATTCTTGCCCGGCACACCGGCCAGAACGTCGACAAAATCAAGACCGACACCGACCGCGACAATTTCATGGACGCGGCGGATGCCATTGCCTATGGCCTGATCGACGGTATGCTGGAAAAGCGCGTGACCACCGCCCCGGCGCCGGTCAAGGCGTGATCCGGCACTCAAAATCACGAAATAACAAGGTCTTGCGGGCGACGCAGTTCTTTGCTTCGGCGGTCGGCACCATGCTATATAGATAGCGACGAGTGTTGAACCGAAGCCCCTGATGGCTGACCTTACGGTCGAGGTGGCGAGAGATGAGTGATGACCCCCGCGGGCGGACCGATGACGGCAAGCTGCTGTATTGCTCGTTCTGCGGCAAGAGCCAGCATGAGGTGCGCAAACTCATCGCCGGGCCGTCGGTGTTCGTGTGCGACGAATGCGTCGAGCTTTGCAACGACATCATCCGCGAGGAGCTCGAGGATCGTGCCGATCGCGCACGCGACAAGCTGCCCAAGCCGCACGAGATCCGCAAGGTGCTGGATGAATACGTCATCGGGCAGGACCGTGCGAAGAAAGTGCTGTCGGTCGCGGTGTATAACCACTACAAGCGACTGCAGACCCGCGGCAGCGCTCGCGCCAAGGACGAGGTCGAACTCGCCAAGAGCAACATCCTGCTGATCGGCCCGACCGGCTGCGGCAAGACGCTGCTGGCCGAGACGCTCGCGCGCTTGCTGAACGTACCGTTCACGATCGCCGATGCCACGACGCTGACCGAAGCCGGGTACGTCGGCGAGGATGTGGAAAACATCATCCAGAAGCTGCTGCAGAAGTGCGACTACGATGTCGAGAAGGCGCAGACCGGCATCGTCTACATCGACGAAATTGACAAGATTTCGCGCAAATCGGACAACCCGTCAATCACCCGCGACGTGTCGGGCGAGGGCGTGCAGCAGGCGCTGCTGAAATTGATCGAAGGCACCATTGCCTCGGTGCCGCCGCAGGGCGGCCGCAAGCACCCGCAGCAGGAGTTCCTGCAGGTCGATACCTCGAATATCCTGTTCATCTGCGGCGGTGCCTTTGCCGGGCTCGAGAAGATCATCCTCAACCGCACCCAGAAGAGCGGCATCGGCTTTACCTCCGAGGTGCGCGACGCCGACTCCAAGCCGCACGGCTCGGACCTGTTCCACGACGTCGAACCCGAAGACCTGATTCGCTTCGGCCTGATCCCGGAGTTCGTCGGCCGCCTGCCGGTAGTGGCGACGCTCGATGAGCTGGATGAACAGGCGCTGATGTCGATCCTGACCGAGCCCAAGAACGCGCTGACCAAGCAGTACCGCAAGCTGTTCGAAATGGAGGGCTCGGAGCTCGAATTTCGCGACGAGGCGCTTCGCGCGGTGGCACGCAAGGCGATGCTGCGCAAGACCGGCGCGCGCGGGCTACGCACCATCCTGGAAACGGTGCTGCTGGATACCATGTATGACCTGCCGTCGCTGCGCAACGTGGCGAAGGTGGTGGTCGATGACAGCGTCATCGAGGGCACGACCAAGCCGTATATCGTCTACCGCGCCGATGAGGGGCGGGTCGCGGCGGTCGAGGAGCCCAGGAGAGCGGGCGGTTCGCTGCACGGCTGAGGCGTTGCTGGCGGCCGCTGGCCGCCGCCGGCGCGGGCCGTGTCGCCAGCCGTCGCGCGGTCGCCGCGGGCATGGCTCTGCCGGCGCCGCCTTGAAAAGGGGCTGGCTGCCCCAATAAGTTTCGCTTAAGCCTTCTCTTCGCAGCTGTCATCAAGAGGCAACCAGAGCTACCGTGACCGAAGAAACCACCGCCGTGACCGAAGCCGTCGTCCCCTCCGCCGTCCCCGTGCTGCCGCTGCGGGACGTCGTGGTGTATCCGCACATGGTGATACCGCTGTTCGTGGGGCGGGAGAAATCGATTCATGCGCTCGACGCCGCCATGCGCGCCGACAAGCGCATCATGCTGGTGGCGCAGAAGCAGGCTGACGTCGACGACCCCAAGCTCGACGACCTGCACCGTTTTGGAACGGTGGCGACCATCCTGCAGATGCTCAAGCTGCCGGACGGCACCGTC
>Ga0181537_10003897_pt1 | contig 12563 bp, 5 predicted proteins | sample PEATcosm2014_Bin_39_FD_119765 | JGI IMG/M metagenome (GOLD analysis project Ga0181537, IMG submission 119765) | Peatland microbial communities from MTU Mesocosm Facility, Houghton, MI, USA - PEATcosm2014_Bin23_10_metaG | ecosystem: Environmental > Terrestrial > Soil > Wetlands > Peat | place...
CCCGGTAGCGCATCAGTCTGGGGGACTGGGGGTCGTCGGTTCAAATCCGGCCGCCCCGACCAAACTTCTCCAATAGTTTAGCGGAACCAGTTGAATCGCCTTCACAGGCGATGCTGGTCCCGCGTTCATCCCTCGCCGTTCACGAGATCCGCGTCCTCGGCCACCCGGCGCGGCCGAGCTCACGGGCGGAATCCGCTTTGCGCAGCATGGGCCGCGGATTGAGTAATTTCCGATTCTGTCGTCTGCCCGCATTCACCGACTAGAGTGGAAGTCGCGGCAGGTGCCACAGCGGGCGTCTTGTCGCATCGAGTCCCCAGACTCGGCCTCAACAGGCAGGCGGCGGGTTCGCCGTGCAGGAAAGCAAATGACCATCCATCGCATCTCCCCCCTTCTTCGCGCTGCCGCCACATCGATCGCCCTATTTCTTTTGGTGAGCGCGACTGTTCAGATTCCGGCGCGCGCCGAGGAAAATGGTCAGTGGGTTCTCTGGAAGGGATCCGATCAGCCGCTCGGCGAAAGGATGTACCTCTTCTGCGTCCAGAACGGACAACGCGTGATCGACTTGTCCGGCCTGAAATCGTTCTCCGAATATGTCCTGGACGGCAAGGTCAACCGCGTGCGGTTCAAATACAACCAGGATACCGACGATACCGACGCCTATCGCATTCTGAACGTTACGCCCATGGCCGGAACCGTCTGCGAATGGGGAATGGCCGACCAATAGAGTTCAAATGCGACAAATCGCGTGAAAATCGTCTTCGATCGGCATGCTCTTCCCTGTGGCATGCGTAGATTCCGACGCTCCACCGGCGCACTGGTCAGGTGTAGCTGGTAATGAGCCGGTCATGGTCGTCGCCCCATGTCCGACCCTCTTGCTCTGATTTCTGCAAGGGGAATGGCTGAACGTCGGCGACCCAATGGTGAATGGGATGCCTCAATTCGATGGCTTGGATATTCCCGCGGTCGAATGGTGTTCGATTCCCCAGGCGATTCTCTGGATCGAAGCCCGCGATGTGCCCGTGAAGGAGTTTCACGAAAGTCTCCTCCCTGATCGCATCGACGCCACAGAGGAAGAAATGGAAAGCGGCAAGAAGAGACTGGTCCTTCAAGCCGCCACCGGAGGGGTGAAATTGCGCGGCAAGCCATCGAAGGGCAAGGTTGAAGTCGTGTTCGACGAGAGTCAGCGGCCGAGCCATGCCAAGTGCGACGAGTGGGGCGAATTGGCAACGATCCCACCGGGCAAGGTGGAGGAGGCCGGTCTCGCCGGGCTGCAGGGCGAAAATGGCGAGCTCATCGGCTGCGACCCGTCATCGACAGCGCAATGGGCGTATTCCGACGTCGAAGTGAACTTCAAGCAACTCATGGCGCTATACCCGGCCCCGGCCGGAGAAAAAATCCGCGTCGGGGGCAATCCCGTCCCGGTCGGCCAGACCGATCCCGTGCCCACCCACGAAACCACCGCAACCCTCGCGCTGCCGCCACCTCGCACGGCGCACTGATCGCTGCCCGTCAAACGGGTTCACTCTGGCAGATGAAAGCGAACGCAACGAATGGTCCGTCTCAACCTCACTATGCCCGAAAACGCCGTCGCGCGGCTCGAGGCTCTGGCCCACGAAGATCAGAAGTCGAAGGGCGCCATTATTGAAAAGGCTCTCACTCTGTTCGAATTGGTGCACAAAGCGGCGAAGGACGGCAAGAGCTTGGCGATCCTCGATCCAAACGGCGAAACCGATACAAAGATCGTGGGCCTGTGAACCACTTCGACCTCAACGATCCGCCGGCTGGGAGCCAATGGAGCGTCTCCGTCGAGGCGGGCGAGACCAAAGCCGAGCAGGGTGTTCGCCTCGACATCAGGGTGCTGCTCGCCACCTTGGCGGCGGGGGCCGTGATCGCCGTGTTCGTGTACTGCTTTCGATCGCTGCTCGACCCCACGTCCAGCGTCGACGAAAAGCGATGGTGCATGGCCTATCTCGTCGGAACCACCAGCGCGCTCATTGGATATCTCATCCACAAATAGCGGCGCGGTGTCCGCTTGCGTTCGACCGACCGCCTGCTTTGGGCTGCCCTGAGTAGCTTCCGAGCCTGCGCCAAAGGCATTTCCTCGACTACGTTCGCAATATCGCCACGGTGACGCGTCTCTCGTATGGCACGTGGCCCTACGAGCGGACACTGGTGATTGGCTTCGTCACGTCTACCAGCCGCCCGTGCAGCAGAAAAATAGCAGCCACGGCTCGGCGTTCGATGTTGCTGCTACCAAGTAGGATCGCGGTTCCATGCGACGGAAGACCATATTGTTTGTTTCGCTTGGCGCCATCGCCATTGCGGTGGCTTGCGGAGCAATGGCATTGATTTCCGTCGATTTTGGCCGCTTCAAGAGTCAGTTCGTCGAGCAGATCGAGCATGCGACCGGACGTTCGCTCGTGGTGGGCGACATGTCGTTCAACGTCCTGCCGATGCCGACCCTGTCCATCAAGAACGTGACGCTCGCCAATGCTCTGTCGAGCGCATCTCCGCCAATGATCAGAGTCGGAGATATCTCGGCCCGATTTGCGCTGCTGCCGCTCGTGTTCGGCGGGCCTTTGCGCATCAGCAGACTTCGGATAAATGACGTAGAAATAAATCTGGAGACCGATGCCGGCGGTCACGGCAATTGGCTGCTAGGGGGCCTGGCGACGGATTCGGGCAAGCCGCCGAGCGCGGCCGCCAAAGGCAACGCGGCGTTGGACCTGCCCGTGATCGGTGACACCATCGCGCAAGAGGTCACGATTACCTACCGCGATGGACGCACCGGCACGACGTCCACGGCATCGCTCGATTCGATCAAACTGATCGGACACGCGGACGCAAGCGCATTCAATTTCGACCTGAGGATCGACGGCAACGGTCTGGCGGCCACCCCGCTGGCGGCTAGCGAACGTTTGTCGTCGATGGAGTACCATCTCGCCGCCACCGTCTCCGGCGATCGCGACAAGCCGATCTTGTTGAAGTCAATTCACGGCAATTTTGGCGCGAGTTCGGTCAGCGGTGAAGGAAGCCTTGCTTTGAATGGGCCGCGCCCCATTTTAACCGCCGCGCTCGATGTGCCGGCGATCGACCTATTGCACGCGGAGGCGATGGCCGGTCGTGCGACGAAACCCTCCGGCGATTTGGTGTTCAGCTCAAATCCTCTGGCGTTGCCGCTTGACGCGCTTCGCGCGTTCGACGGCGACCTGATGCTCAAAGTCGGCGCCATCGCATCGGGCGGTGCGACGATGGAGAAGGTCTGGGCGCATTTCAATCTCGACGACGGTAATCTCCTGATCGCGCCATTCTCGACGGACATCGGCGGCAGCCACGTCACCGGCAAGGCCAGCCTTTCGGCGCGCGCTTCTCTGCCCGTGGTCGTCGTCAACCTCGAAGCCAAGGAGATCGACGTGGGGAAGGTCGTGACGGCGATTTCCGGCGACGATCTCATCGATGGCAAAGGCGACTGGACCATCGCCGCCCGCGGACAGGGCGATTCAGTGCGTGCCATCATGGCGTCGCTCGACGGCAATTCAAGCCTGGTCGTTGGGAAAGGCCTGATAAAGCATCAGCTCGTGGACTTGGTCGGCGCGGACGTATTTCGCGATGCATTCGCCGTGGACGAGGGCAAACAGACCGCCAACCTCAATTGCATGGTGGCGCGCTTCGATATTCGAAAGGGATTGGCGACCGCGCATGGACTTCTGATGGATACCCACGACGTCACCTTGTCGGGCCACGGTACCGTCGATTTCGCGTCAGAACGGATCGCCCTCGAGATGACGCCCCGTCCCAAGGAACGCAGTCTGCTCGCCCTTCCGATCACCGTCGAAATCGGCGGCACGCTCGCCCATCCGACAGCCCGGTCGGACAATGTGCTCATCGCCAAGGACGTTGCCGTCGATATCGCAAGCGGCGCGGTCAGTCCCGCTTTGGCATTGGCGCCCATCCTGCTGGGCAGCGGTGGGGCCCGGAATCCGTGCCTGATCGCGCTCGGTCACGTCGTGGCGGCAAATTCGTCGAGCGCCTTGGCGCGTCCAGGCGCCGAGCCTGCAAAGAAAGATAACGGCGCTGGTACCGCCCTCGACGACATCGGCCGCTCGATCGACGACTTCTTCGAGAAATAGCGATTCGACCGGACCGCAATTCAGGCCGGTTTTCTTCTGCCATCCGGGTGACCAGGCGAAGCCTGTGCCCCTGTCCCGGGCGACTCGTCAATGCGCGCGGCCCACGCGAACAATCACGCGGTTCGAAACGCCAGGCCACGATGGCGTGTCGCGCGGCAACCATGATCGGAGCCATCCTAGGTAGTTTCCGACTCTCGAGTCGATGAATGGCCACCGGCTATTGTCGGGATCGGCGCGCCGTGGATTTCGCGGCGCCGGAATATGCGCGTCAATCGAAACATGCGGCGACGCTCACGCCTCGTTGTCGTCCCCCGATCCTGGACTGGTTTCGGCCTTTGTGCGTTCGCATGTTGGCTTGCCCTAGCAAATCATTCGGACGAAGTCGACGAGCCGGGTGCACGGGAGATCGAATTTGGTGCAATCACCCGTCATCGTTCGGCTGAGCGCACTTCTTCGTCGTGCGTTCGGACCGGCGCCGTCAAAATCGCCCTGGAACAGTCTCGAGCCCGTCCGCGACGAGCTTTTCAGCGTCGAGCGGCTTGAGGAGCATGCGCGAAGCTTGGCCGTGGCGCAAAAGGTGGCCGAGAAGTCGGGCAGGGGCCACCTGTTGGCGAACCGGCTTGCCGACAACGGCGCTGTCGTGCTCGACGCCTATCACAATCTCGTTGAGGCGATCGACGAGGGGCGCGCCATCACGCCGGCGGCCGAGTGGCTGGTCGACAATTATCATCTCGTCGAGAAGCAGATCCGCGAGATCCGTTCGGATCTGCCGCCCGGCTACTACCGGCAATTGCCGAAACTCGCCACCGGGCCGTTCACGGGATATCCCCGGGTCTTTGGGCTCGCCTGGGCCTATGTCGCGCATACCGATAGCCGCGTCGATTCGGCCATCCTGATCCGCTATGTGCGGGCCTATCAGGAAGTGCAACCGCTGACGATCGGTGAGCTGTGGGCGGTCTCCATAACCCTGCGGATCGTGCTGATCGAAAATCTCAGACGACTCGCGGATTCGATCGTACTCAGCCGCAAAGGTCGGCAACAGGCCGACGCGCTGGCCGATCGTCTGCTCGGCGCGGGCGGGCGGGCCGCCGAGCCAATCACGGCGGTTCTTGCCGCCAATGAACGCGCAGAGCTATCGGCGGCCTTCGCCGTCCAACTGGTCCATCGGTTGCGAGATCAGGATCCCCGGATCACGCCCGCGCTGACCTGGCTCGACGAGCGCCTCGAAGCCCAAGGCGCGACCGCCGACGCGGTCGTACGGGACGAGCATCGACGGCAGGGCGCGGCCAACGTCACGGTGCGCAACATCATCACCAGCCTTCGGCTGATTTCCGATGTCGATTGGAAGGATTTGTTCGAGCGCGTCAGCCTGGTCGATGAGGTGTTGGGCGCAGGCAGCGCGTTTGTCGATATGGATTTCCCGACCCGCAATCTGTACCGCAGCGCCATCGAAAAATTGGCGCGCGGCGCGAACCGGGCGGAGCTCGATGTCGCACGCGGCGCCATGCTGGCCGCGAGCCGCATGAACGCGGATTCGGCGACCGATGCGGCGGTGCGATGCGCGGACCCGGGCTATTATCTATTCGGCGGCGGACGCCGTCAGTTCGAAACGGATATGGGGTTTCGCCCGCCGCTTCGCCAATGGCCCGAAAGGTTGGGCCGGGCGCTCGGGTTCGAGGGCTATGCATTCGCCATTGCGTCGATCGGAGCGGTCGTGCTGGCAGCGCCGCTGTTGGCCATGGCCGCGGACGGCTTGGGCGGATCGGGCCTGATCCTGCTTGCGGCTTTCGGCGCGCTTCCTGCCCTCGATGTGGCGATTGCGCTGGTCAATCGCGCAGTGACCGCCAGCCTAGGCGCCACCCTTCTGCCGGCGCTGGAACTGCGCGCCGGCGTTCCATCCAGTTTGCGCACTTTGATCGCGGTGCCGACCATGTTGGCCACGCCGGATACGATCGACGAGCAGATCGAACGTCTCGAAGTCCACTATCTTGCGAGCCCGGAAGGCGATTTGCATTTCGCGCTGCTGTCCGACTGGACCGACTCCGCGACCGAACATACCGAAGGGGATGGGGCACTGCTTGCGGCCGCGGCGGAAGGCGTCGCCGTGCTCAATCGCCGCTATGGCGCAGCGCCCGGAGGCGAGCGGTTTCTGCTTTTCCATCGTCGACGCGTGTGGAACGAAAGCGAGGCGCGCTGGATCGGCTGGGAGCGGAAGCGCGGTAAGCTCCATGAATTGAATCGGCTCCTGCGCGGCGCGACCGATACCACATTCATTCAGGCTGGGCCGACGCCGCTGCGTCCGCCGAGCGACATTCGCTATGTCATCACGCTCGATGCGGATACCAGGCTGCCGCGCGACACCGTGCGCCGATTGATCGGCAAGATGGCGCATCCGCTCAATCGACCGCGGTTCGACAAAGCCACCGGAAGAGTGGCGGAAGGGTACGCGGTGCTACAACCGCGCGTGACGCCATCGCTGCCGGTCGGCCGCGAGGGCTCTTTGTTTCAACGCATCTTCTCCAGTCTGAGCGGCATCGATCCCTATACCTCGGCCGTGTCCGACGTCTACCAAGACCTGTTCGGGGAAGGTTCCTACGCCGGCAAAGGCATCTACGACATCGACGCTTTCGAGGCGGCCCTCGCCGGCCGGGTGCCGGACTCGACTTTGCTCAGTCACGATCTGTTCGAGGGCATCTTCGCCCGGGCCGGACTTGCATCGGACGTCGAGGTGGTCGAGGAATTTCCGGCGCGCTACGATGTCGGCGCCTTGCGTCACCATCGCTGGGCGCGCGGCGACTGGCAGCTTCTGCCGTGGATTTTCGGCCGTGGCCCCGCGCCGGCGAGATCGGACCCCACCAGCCGCGCGATTCCGGCCGTCGGGCGCTGGAAGATGCTGGACAATCTGCGCCGCACGCTGTCGGCTCCGGTGGCCATCCTGGCCCTGTTCCTGGGCTGGACATTGTCGTCCGATGACGCGCCGATCTGGACCATATTCCTGATCTCGACCATCGTCCTTCCAACTCTTATTCCCGTCATCGCCGCCATACCGCCGCGCCACGCCGGGATCACGTTTGGCAGCCATGTGCGCGCGCTTGGTGGCGATTTCAGGCTCGCCCTGACCCTATCGGCATTGATCGTCACCTTTCTGGCGCACGAAGCCTGGCTGATGGTCGACGCAGTCGTCCGAACCCTTTGGCGCCTGTTCGTGACACGTCGCAATCTGCTCGAATGGGTCACCGCCGCGCAAACCACGGTCGGGGTTCGGCCCGATCTGCTTGGTTTCTACCGCTGGATGGCCGGCGCAATCGGCATCGGCGCTGCCGCACTGATCTTTGCCGCTTTCTCGCGCCATGGTGGATGGATTGTCATCGCACCCTTCGCGGTGCTCTGGCTCGCCTCACCGGCGGTCGCGCAATGGGTTAGCCTGTCGCCGCGTGTCGCGGGGGGCTCGCGCGTGACGGATGCCGACGCCCGCACGCTGCGGCTGATCGCCCGCCGCACCTGGCGGTTTTTCGAGACGTTCGTCACATCCGTCGATCGCATGCTCCCGCCCGACAATTTTCAAGAGGATCCGACGCCGGTGCTCGCGCATCGGACCTCGCCGACCAATATCGGCCTCTATCTTCTTTCGGTGGTCAGTGCGCGCGACTTCGGATGGATCGGAACCGGCGATGCGATCGGGCGCCTCGAGGCGACCTTTGCGACGATGAACGAATTGGACCGTTTCCGCGGACATTTCTACAATTGGTACGACACCCGCGATCTCAGGCCCCTCGACCCGAAATATGTCTCTACGGTCGATAGCGGCAATTTGGCCGGACATCTTATCGCGCTGGCCAACGCCTGCCGGGAATGGCGAACCCATCCGGTCGCGGCCGAATCGCTCATCGCCGGCATCGGCGATGCGATCGATCTCTGCCGCGTCGAGGCAACCCGGCAGCGCAGCGGCCGCCGGACACAAACGGTAACCTGGCACCAGTTCGATGAAGCGCTCGGCACGCTTGCGACGCCTGCGACACCGGCTTTTACGGATCCCGGTGTCCTCGTATCGCACCTGGTCGGGCTAGCCGGCGCGGCCGAAACGATGGTCGACATCGCTCGCGCCATCGCCATCGAACGAGGCGACGAGTCGGGTACCGAAATGCTCTTCTGGGCCCAGGCTGGCCAGCAAGCGATCGAGGCGCATCGGCTCGATCTCGGCCAGGACGCGAGCGAGGCGGCTTCCACCGAGGCGCGCCTCCTTGCCTTGGAGAACGCCGCCCGATCGATGGCGCTCGCGATGGAATTCGAGTTTCTGCTTGACCGGGAACGCAAATTGCTCGCGATCGGATACCTGGTGCCCGAAGGCGCGCTCGACGCCAACTGCTACGACCTTCTCGCCTCCGAGGCGCGGCTGGCAAGCTTCATCGCCATCGCCAAGGGCGATGTTCCGGCCAGTCACTGGTTCCGCCTGGGTCGGTCGGTTACGCCCGTTGCGCACGGCGCCGCGCTGATCTCGTGGTCTGGATCGATGTTCGAATATCTGATGCCGTCGCTCATCATGCGGGCGCCTGCCAGCGGCCTTCTCGAATACACCAATCGGTTGGTTGTCCGTCGCCAGATCGACTACATGACGGCGCTGCGGTTGCCGTGGGGTATCTCCGAATCCGCCTACAACGCGCGCGATCTCGAATTTACCTATCAGTACTCGAATTTTGGCGTGCCCGGGCTGGGGTTGAAGCGCGGGCTGGGCGAGGATCGCGTGGTCGCGCCTTACGCGTCGGCGCTGGCGACGATGATCGATCCGCGCGCCGCCGCCGCGAATCTCCTGCGGCTGGCGTCGGTCGGTGCGCTTGGACGTCATGGCTTCTATGAGGCATTGGACTACACACCGAGTCGCGTGCCAATGGGCGCAAGCATGGTCGTCGTGCAGACCTTTATGGCTCACCACCAAGGTATGACGATTGTAGCGATCGCCGATACGTTGCTGGACGGGGCGATGCGGGCACGATTCCATTCGGAGCCGATCGTCCAGGCGACCGAGCTGCTGCTTCAGGAGCGCATGCCGCGCGATGTGTCGGTCGCGCGTCCGTGGGCTGCAGAAGTCAAGTCGGGCGCCACCGATCGCGACCGCGAACCGTCCCGCGGCCGACGGTTCGCGTCCGCCCATCAAGCGACACCCGCAATGCATCTGCTCTCCAATGGTCGGTACGTTACGATGCTCACGACCGCCGGGTCCGGTTACAGCCGCTGGGGCAATTTCGACGTCACGCGTTGGCGCGAGGATGCGACATGCGACGATTCCGGTTCCTACATATTCCTCAGGGATGTTCGCAGCGGCGAAGTATGGTCGGCCGGCTTCCAGCCGGTCGGAGTCGAGCCCGACGAATACTTCGTCGCCTTTCACGAAGATCGCGCCGAAATCACGCGTCGCGATGGAGGTTTGACGACCAGTTTGGATGTGCTGGTTTCCGCCGAAAACGACGCCGAAGTGCGCCGTGTGACGGTGACCAACACCGGCAACCGGGTGCGGGAACTCGAGATCACCTCCTATTCGGAGCTCGTGCTGGCGCCCCAAGGCGACGACGTCGCGCACCAGGCGTTCTCCAAGCTGTTCGTCGAAACCGAGTATCTCGCCGATGTCGGAGCCATCGTGGCGACCCGGAGAAGGCGGTCTCCGGCGGTGGAACCGGAAATCTGGGCCGCCCATCTCGCGGTTGTTGAGGGAGACGCGGTGGGACGGCCGGAAATCGAAACCGACAGGGCTCGGTTTCTTGGCCGCGGTCACGGCGTCCGTACATCGATCGCGGTGAGCGATGGCCGGGCGCTTTCCAACACCGTCGGTACCGTGCTGGATCCGATCTTCGCCTTGCGCAGGCGCATTCGCATCGCGCCGGGCGCGATCGCGCGCGTCGCATTTTGGACCATGGTTGCCGCGTCGCGCGACGTGCTGCTGGATGCGATCGACAAGCACCGCGACCTGACGGCGTTCGGGCGCGCAGCGACGTTGGCTTGGACCCAGGCGCAAGTGCAACTCCACCATTTGGGTATTTCGGCCGGCGAGGCCGGTTTGTTCCAGCGCCTTGCGGGCTACGTCGTCTATACCTCACCGGCATTGCGTCCCACTTCAGCGACCATACGCCGCGGAGTCGGCGCTCAACCCGGACTATGGGCGCAGGGTATTTCCGGAGATCTGCCGATCGTGCTTCTCCGCATCTCGGATTCCGAAAGCCTCAACATTGCCCGCGAGCTTCTGCAAGCGCACGAGTATTGGCGGATGAAGCTGCTCGCGGTCGATCTCGTGATCCTGAATGAGCGCGAATCGTCCTATGTTCAGCATCTGCAGGGCACGCTCGAAACGCTGGTCCGCACGAGCGAGGCGCGCCGCCAGGCCGCCGGGGATGCCCGTCCGGGCCGAGTCTATGTGTTGCGGACCGACCTGATTCCGGTGGAGACCCGTGCGCTTCTTTCATCGGTGGCCCGCGTGGTGCTGTTGGCCCAGCGCGGCAGTCTTTTCGATCAACTTGACCGGATTGTCGACTCGTGGGTGCCAGTCGGGTCTCGTTCCATCCGGAAGCATGCGCGGCCGGAGCCCATACCGCCCCCTGCGGCCGAGCTGGAATTCGGCAATGGCCTCGGCGGATTCGTCGAAGACGGCAGGGAATATGTGACGATCCTTGGCCCCGGCCAGTCGACGCCGGCGCCCTGGATCAACGTCATCACCAACGCCGCCTTCGGATTCCAGGTGGCAACCGAAGGTACTGGTTACACCTGGTCGGTCAATAGCCGCGAGAACCAGATCTCACCCTGGTCGAACGATCCGATTTCCGACCGCGGCGGCGAGGCATTCTACGTTCGTGACGACGACACCGGCGAAATCTGGAGTCCGACGGCTCAGCCGATTTGCGACATCGCCGCGACCTATGTTGCGCACCATGGTCGCGGCTATAGCCGGTTCCTGCACGCCGCGCATGGGATTGCGGCCGATTTGCTGCAATTCGTGCCGACAGACGATCCCATAAAGATCTCGCGCCTGGTCTTGCGCAATCGGTCAAACCACGCCCGCACGCTCAGCGTGACGGCCTTCGTGGAGTGGGTGCTCGGTCCGTCCCGACCGGCGTCGCTTCCCTTCGTGACGACGGAGATCGACGCCGCCACCGGCGCTATGTTCGCGCGCAATCCGTGGAGCGCGGCCTTCGGATCGCGTATCGCCTTCGCCGATGCGGGCGGACGACAGTCCGATTGGACCGGCGACCGACGTGAATTCATCGGCCGCAATGGAACGCTTGCCAGCCCATCGGCGCTGATCAGCGGTGCTCCGCTTTCCAAAAATGTCGGAGCTGGGCTGGATCCTTGCTGCGCCATGCGCATGAGCATCGTGCTGCCGCCCAATGGCAGCACCGAAATCGTCTTTGTTCTGGGCGAGGCGGCAAGCGCCGACGAGGCGCGAAACCTGGTTACCCGCTATCGCGCCGTCAATCTGGATGCCGCGCTCGCGGCCGTCACGCAATTCTGGAACGACGTTCTGGAGAAGGTCCAGGTCAAGACGCCGGATCGGGCGATGGACATCATGCTGAACGGCTGGCTTTTGTACCAAACGCTGGCTTGTCGGGTCTGGGCGCGGTCGGCCTTCTATCAGGCCGGCGGCGCCTATGGATTTAGGGACCAATTGCAGGATTGCACCGCGCTCGTTCTGTCGCGGCCGAATATCACGCGCGAGCACCTGCTGCGCGCGGCGGGGCGGCAGTTTCTCGAGGGCGACGTTCAGCACTGGTGGTTGCCGCATTCCGGTCAGGGCGTGCGCACCCGCATTTCCGACGATCGGGTCTGGCTCGCCTACGCTGTCGCCCACTATGTCGCGGCTGCGGGAGACACGCTCATCCTCGACGAGACAATCCCGTTCCTGGAAGGCCAACCCCTCGAAGAGAACGAACTCGACCGCTTTGTCCAGCCGACGATCTCGGACCATGTCGCGACCTTGTTCGAGCACTGTGCCCGGGCCCTGGACTGCAGCTTGGCACTCGGCGGCCATGGACTGCCGTTGATCGGCACGGGGGACTGGAACGACGGCATGAACCGGGTCGGCGTGCGCGGAGCGGGCGAAAGCATCTGGCTCGGCTGGTTTTTGCACGCGGCGCTCACCTCGTTCGCTCCGCTCGCCGAGGCGCGCCAGGAGTACCAACGGGCGGCGACCTGGCGTACCCACGCCGCGGCGCTACAGGCGTCTCTCGAGCGCGAGGGATGGGACGGCGAGTGGTATCGGCGCGGCTATTTCGACGATGGAACGCCGCTTGGTTCCGCAACCAGCGAAGAGTGCCGCATCGATTCGATCGCGCAATCCTGGGCCGTGCTCTCGGGAGTCGCGGAGCCCGGTCGAGCGAGTCGAGCCATGGCGGCGGTGGCACGCTATTTGATCCGGCCCGACGATGGGGTGGCGTTGCTGTTTGCGCCGCC
>Ga0181537_10003898_pt1 | contig 12562 bp, 10 predicted proteins | sample PEATcosm2014_Bin_39_FD_119765 | JGI IMG/M metagenome (GOLD analysis project Ga0181537, IMG submission 119765) | Peatland microbial communities from MTU Mesocosm Facility, Houghton, MI, USA - PEATcosm2014_Bin23_10_metaG | ecosystem: Environmental > Terrestrial > Soil > Wetlands > Peat | place...
AACTCCACAGTCCAATGACAAACCGCATCTCCGGCTTGCGGAACGAGAGCGCGGAAGCGGAAGTGACTCCACGCTCGAGAGCCGACCCAGAGCATTTTATTGATGGCGAGTGCGCACCAGCGCAGGAGGAAGAAGCGAGATAGAGCACGCGCCACTTTCTTGCGAAGCTTCATATGGAACTCGTGGTGCGATTTGCGGCAGCAACAGCCCAGAACACGATGAACGAAGTGATCGTGTACAGCCCCTGCGCGCCTACCAGGAGATTCACCACCGGCGAGAGAAAAAGCACCACCGCGAAATAAGCGTAAAGGGGCGCTAACAGGTAATCGCGGGCAACGAAGCGGTACCAAAGCTTCTTGATGAAGAACCCGAACGCGATGAGCAAAGGCATTCCATACCAGCCGAAGTCGAGATAGACCGGGCCGAAGAATGTGGTAAAGGCCCCGGTTCGGGGACTTACTGCAAGCACGGAATCCATGGGGTCTCGGGCACCCATGAGCATCGCGAAGAGCTTGAAGTATGCGGCGAAATTATCGGCGCCCCAGGTGTGATTGCCCAGGAAGTGCTGGAACTCATATCCGAACTCGAAGACCCCATGGATGAAATACTGGGTCATCGAAAGCAACATGAAGTTCAAGTAGTAGGCAAGCCCCGAACCCTGAGCGAACGCCGAAGAAGCAGAAAGGTTCGGCCTGACCGTGAAAGCATATACCGACGAGTACACGCTAAACGTCGGATCGACTTTCATGGCTTTCAGGCGATACACGAAAATTACCGTGAAAAACGCAGCCGCCAGAAAAGTTCCACCGACCGCGAACAAAAACGTCTTTGTATTGAATTTCAGAATTCCAAAATAGACACAGAAGATGATTACCATTCCGCCGCTTACGAGCATGAACGACCGGCTGCCCATGGAAAGAGCGGTGAGGCCCGGAGAAAGACACATGATCAATGAGGAGATGAACCCGAGCTTCTTCCCTTTGCCGTTGTTCTTTACCAGGTAAAGAAAGAACACCAGATAACAGAACGGGTAAAGCACCGCAGCGATGGTGGAATATACCGTCGGGCCGCTCTCCATGTTTTCCTGCTGCGCCTGCATGAAATTTGCGGCAACCTCTACGCCGCGCACGCCATAACGGTCATAGAGTCTCAGGATCATCCCTATGCCGCCGATGAAAACACTGGCGAAAAGCAATCCCCGAATGAACGAAGGAGTCATTTTGTAAATCGACCTGCGGCCCTCCCAGGGTGCGGCCATCATACCCAGGAGCAAGCACCCATAGCCAATCGCGAGGTAGCAGAATGCTCCGAGGCCGATTGGTACAGTCACACTAACCGGGGCGATCGCGAAAACCAGCAAATAAACCGCGATGCCGTACAAGAGCATCCGTTCGGGCGCGAGATAGCGAATGTTATTTGCACGGACTTTGTCCTGCGTCTCAAGCTCGGCCGTTGCAACCTGCGCAGCCGATGTATGGGAGCGTTCGCCTGTCGGCATAGGCAGCCGTTGCGCCTGGTTGAGATAACTCATGGCCGCAATCCTGCTATGGATGATGGATAGGTGCGAAGTTGGGAGAGCGGCGCTAATGGTCTTGGGTACACGCTACACTCCTCGACCTGAGACGGCCATTTGGAGTCCAGCCACCGACTCGGCTTGCAGTTTGGCCAAGACGTCGACAAAGGCTTGATAAACCAAGTTAAGGTTTTCGGGTTCAGCGGCTTTGGGCACGTGGAATGGGGCTGAGGTCAAACCGCGATAGCTTGTGGCAACAATGTTCTGAAGGAATCGACGATTATCGCGGGCCGAGTTTAGGGGGAACGATTGATCCCTGACCTGGCACACTGCGTCAGCAATACGCTCCGGAGACTCTATAAACCGGCATCCCGGATTGTCGTTCCAGGGCGTCCGGACAAATGTTACGACTGGTTTCGCCGCGAGGGTCGCCTCGATGGCGACCGTTCCGGTGACGGTTGCAATCAGGTCCGCAGTGGGGAATATGGAACACATTGAACTATCGAGCGGTAGCGGAATAAGGCGGTCGCACTCGGCGATCGCACAGAGCAATTCCGCGCTCATCTCATACTTCGCTTTCGGGTTTGCTTTCACAACAATTTGCGTCTGCCGGTCGGTGGCCGCGTGCATGGCCCGCAGCAACAGTTCCTGGCGGCGATGCTTTTTCCCCCATACATCGAGGTTGGCCTCAGGCTGAAGCTGCATCGGGTAAAGCACGGTAAAGCGACCGGGTTGGGGCGAATGCGTTCTTGTAAGCCGCTCCCAATCCGCCAGACGCGAGGCAAGCTCGCGCTGAAGCTGCATCTTCCGCATCGGATGCGGAGTATTGAAGCGCTCGCCTGAAAGATAACTTTGGGTAATGCGCAGCCGGTCAAAAGCTTGCCGCTTATATTCACGCCAGCGCGACGCACGAACCGGTTTAATCATGTAATCGGGAACGGTCTTGCGGCCGACGATGCCTTCCACCAGAGCATCGGCTTGTTGGTCGGCGAGTTGTTCACCTGAACCGCCAAAGGGATACAGGGTGTCGTACAGATAGAAAGAAAAGCGTCCGGAGGGGTAGCGCGTGGTTGTAGGCTGAAGGTAAGGGATATTCCGCTCGCGAGCTGCTGCCAGCGTGAGGAGCTCATGGAACAGCGTAGTCTCGCCGTAGATCACGTCGGGATTTACCGCGTCGAGAATGCCGACGATCGCCTGCCGATAGTATGGGTAGTGGCGAAGGTTGCCGCCGAAGTAGTTGACGTTGCGGTCACTCTGCGAAACACGTAATAGATCAGCTGGAATGTCGCGACTCTCGAACGCCGACGCGGAAGGATATGGAATGCCGTGCACGATTCCGGAAGTCGGCGCAAAAGCATGGTTCTGCACGATCCAGTGGACCGTATGACCGACCTTGATGAGCCGTTGTGCGATCTCGGCCCAAAAGTAGGTTTGGTAGCGATTCTCCAGGAAGAGAATTCTCATGCGTTCATGCTTTCGAATATAGCCTGTTGATATACCGGTCGAGCCCCGCATTCTTTTCTAACAGCGGAGACGGCTCATAGTTGTAAATACCGATCGGATGCAGCGAATACTGCGCCTGAAAGACCAGGCGATTGTCGGAGATGGGCAGCTGGCCCTTGTGAAACCCGAAGGTGTTCTCAAGGAAACAGGTCCCTGCCTTGCCGACAAAAGTGATTTCCTTCTCCTTGCCAAACGCGCCGTGCACTTCGTCGTCCTGGTACCGGCGGATGGGCAGCAGCTTGGGCTCGCGATGCGATCCCTTCATGAACTTATGCGGACCGGAATTTTCCGTGACATCCGTAAGGTAGACAAAGAGCTTGATGAAGTGCCATTCATCGACATCGCGGTGATAGTTCTCCGCCTCCTCCGGTTTATTATGACCGGTCAGAGACCACCAAAGGCCTAGATTCGAGATGGTGGGTTTGCATCCCAGCACATGCTGAATCACCGCGAGAACCGACGGATGGTTCGCCGCCTCGAGCAAGTGCGGAGCAGCGACGATTTCGGAGTCGACGTAGGGCGCGACGTGACAGGCCGGAGGAACGTTCTGCACGAGGAAGCGACCAAAGTGCGGCTTCCAGCGGTCATAACATTCTTTGTCTTGCAGATAGGCCATGACATCGGCAATCTGACTGCCGCTGAGCAATTGGGGCATCATGGCGAAACCATTGGTATCGAGCGCGCCGGCGATCTGCTGTTGCTCCGGAGTGAGGGTCAGTGAGTTCGGCTTGGGTAGGCGCGAGGCGAAATAATTCGCGATTGACCGGCGGCGATTGGGATTCATGACAGCACGTTGCAAATAGAATCCCATATGCCGGGGCGGATACACCCGATGAACGGCTTTCTTAACGATTCCCATATCTCACTCCTCTCTCGGAATCACCCGAACAACTCCCAGGAAACGGGTGTTCCAGCTTTGGCATCGCGCGCCACGCGTTTGCCGAGCAACTGCTCAAAGTATTTCGGCGGAAGGCCGGAGCCCGGACGAATAGCGCGTAAATTTTCGTGCGTTAGCACGTCACCACTCTTCACGTCTTTCGCGATATAGAGCGAACGACGGAAGACCAGGGATTTTTTCTCCGACTCGGAAACTCCATACTGTACGGAACCAAGGGACTGCCACGCTCTCTCGGTTTCCTTCACCAACTCGCGAAACTCATCGGGCTCGAGAGAAAACGCGGAATCCACGCCGCCATCGGCGCGACGCAAGGTGAAATGCTTCTCGATCACGGTAGCGCCAAGCGCAACGCTCGCGACCGCGGCTCCGACGCCCATGGTGTGATCCGAGAGCCCAACTTCGCAGCCGAACAATTCGCGCAAATGCGGAATGGTCCGAATGTTAGTGTTCTCCGGAGTCGCTGGGTAACTGCTGGTGCACTTCAGCAGCACGAGATCTCGGCAGCCGGCCTGATGCGCGGCGGTGACCAGCTCATCGAGTTCGGCAATAGAGGCCATTCCGGTAGAAACAATGATCGGCTTGCCGGTGGCCGCAACTTTTCGGATTAGCGGCAAATCGACGTTTTCAAAGGATGCAATCTTGTAGACCGGAACGTCCAGAGTTTCCAGGAAGTCCACGGCCGTCGCATCAAATGGCGTACTAAAGCCGATCATTCCCTTCTCACGGCAACGGTTGAAGATTGGCTTGTGCCACTCCCATGGAGTATGCGCTTCCTGATAAAGATCGTACAGCGATCTTCCCTTCCAGAGGCTCTTGGGATCCGAGATAAAAAACTCGCCTTCGCCGATGTTCAGTGTCATCGTGTCAGCGGTGTAGGTCTGGATCTTCAACGCATGCGCACCCGCGGCAGCGGCGGCATCCACGATTTCGAGGGCGCGATCGAGAGACTGATTATGATTTCCCGACATCTCCGCGATGCAAAACGGCGGATGGTCAATCCCGACCTTCCGCGCAGCAATCTGAATCATTGAGTAACCTCCGTCAGCACCTGCGAGCGGCGGAGCGAATAATCATAAGTTCTTGTCTTTGGGCGGTAGCCAGCGTTGAGAAATGCCGAGTGAGAGGCTTGGTTTTCCTCGCGGATTTCGGCCAGCACGTTTTCGATTTCAGGATGATTCTCTCGCATCCAACGATTGCCGGCGGTGAGAATCGACGGACCAAAACCTTTCCCCGCATTGGACCCAACCAGGTAAATCGACACCGTAGCCTGTTCTCCGCAAAAGTCATAGCGCAGAACTCCGACGGGATCATTGGCGTGTTCAGCGATCATCAAAGCGCGTGTTGGGTTCTCCAGCGATGCGTGGAACCAGCGCTCATGCTGCTCCCACGGTATTTCGCGCTGATCGAGCGATGCGAGTCGGACGTGCTCGGCGTTTCGCCAGCGATGCACGTTTTGGCTGTCCGCTTCCATGGCAAGGCGAAGCGTAACAGCCACTGGCATCATGGCTCGCACGACGCGATCCACCCCTTTGCCATCCACGAGTTCCATGGAGTGCATTGAGAAGAAGTGACGCAAAGACTCGTTATGGAGAAGAGTGGAGATGCTGGATTGCAGCTCGGCGTCGGTCAGATCCTCAGCGCGGCCAAGGTAGAGGCCGTAGCCCGAAGTCCCTAAAGCTGAGCCGCCTGGTTCCTGGTTGTCGGCAAGCGCGACGATGATGGAGGGTACACCCAAACAGGCGCGCTCCCAACTGGTGCCGCCACCGGCGCCGATGGCGAGATCAGCCGAAGAAAACAATGCGGCCACATCCGCCGAAGGATGGCACTGGAAGCCGTTCTTCCCAGCGCGTTGCTGAATCTCAGTAATTCGAGGATTGGCCAGACCGGTGATGATGTCAACGCGTGCCGTCCCGAGCGGGATGTTCTGCAACGCATCGATCGCGCGGAGGGTCATACCCGAGGGATCGCTTCCGCCAAAGGAGACGACGATGTTCTTGACCGCGCCAGGTCGAGCCGAAACGCGCGCACGCGCGGAGGCGAACTCAGAGCGCAATAAAGCGTATCGCGGACCCATCAGAAGCTGACATTCCGGAGAAACCAAGGCAATGTAACGATGGGAGCTGGCCGGATGGAAGTTCTGGTCGAGCAAGAGATCGGCATCGTGCTCGCGATTCGCGAGATCATCGATTACGAAGATTTGGGATGCCGAAGATCGGACGGATCGCTCCCATGCGGCATCCAGGCCGTAGTGATCGACAACGATCCAATCGGCATGACCGATCGCGGAGATGGTGTACGCGGCGTCGGCAGCGGAATCAACCGCCGATCCAGTTTGCGAAGCGAGAGTCGCAAGCGCGAAACCGTTCGCGGCAATCGTCGAGCGGATGTCTCCTGGAAGCTCTCGACAGACGAAGGTGACCTCGGCATTGCGTTCACGAAGCACATGGGCGAGGGCGAGGCAGCGCATCACATGCCCCGTGCCAATCGACCACGACGAATCTGCGCGAATCGCAATCTTCATTACTTAGCGAACCTTGAACAGGGGCTGCAAAGGCTCACACCGCAGCATCTGCTTCAGATTTCCCCCGGTTATCGCGGCTTTCAATATGGTCAGCACTTCGTCATAAGCGTTGAGCAACTTGTCCACATCGGCAGCGCTGTGGGCGTAGCTGACGTTGTGCGTGCCAATGGTAAGAATCCCGCGCGCAAACATCTCCTGCAGGAAGAGAGTCTTAATCTCCCAACTGGTGTAGTTTGGCGTGTCCTTAATCAGGAAAAACGACCAGGTCGGATGACCCGCAGTGGAGAGGAAGACGCCTGCATCATGCTTGGTAATGAGCGCGTTCAGTCCCTGAAGGATTCGCTCGCCGGTTTGCACCAAGGTCTTCGTCACGGGGTGGGTCTGAAGCTTCGTCATGGTGGCAAGTGAAGCCGCCAGCGAGAGCGCTTCCCCGCCGAAGGTGAACGAGAAGAAAATCTCTTCCATCAGCTTCATCACATCGGCGCGTCCAGCGACAGCTGAAACCGGATAGCCATTTGCAAGGCCCTTGCCGAAAGTCGCGAGGTCAGGCGTCACGCCAAAGACTTCCTGGGCGCCGCCGTTGGCATAGCGAAATCCGGTGATGGTTTCGTCGAATACCAGAAGCGCGCCGTGCTTGTGGGCGAGATCACGAACTTCCTCGAGAAATCCTTCTTTTGGATAAGCAAGGTTCATCGGCTCCATGATGACCGCTGCGACATCGTCTTTGTGATCGTCGAAGACCTTCTTCAGGGAGTCGATATTGTTGTACTCGAAGAGATGAGTAAGATCGCGGGTCGCTTGCGGAACGCCCAGATTTCGCGCCGTCGAACCGATGTACCAATCCTGCCAGCCGTGATAACCGCAGGCCGCAATGTGGTCCTTCTTTGTGAATGCACGTGCAATGCGCACGGCGCCCGACGTGGCGTCCGAGCCATTCTTGCCGAAGCGAACCATCTCCGCGCACGGCACAATTTCAACCATCTTCTCGGCAACTTTCGTTTCCAACTCGTGCGGCAGAGAGAAAATCACGCCATCTTCCAGTTGTGCTCGCACGGCGTTGGTCACGTCGGGATCGTTGTAGCCAAGCGTAACCGCGCAGAGACTATTCACGAGATCTAGATACTCGTTGCCATCGACGTCCCACACCCGCGAACCCTTCGCCTTGGCGATGAAGTACGGCGAAACGCCAAAGGGATATTGGGTTCGACTCTTGCTAAACGTCTGCGAGCCCAACGGAATCGTTTTCAGGGCTCGTTGCAACAGGGCCTCCGACTTTTGGTACCGCGTTTTCATCTCAGCCTTCACTTCGCCTTCTCCATCTCGACCCGGTCCTTTTCAAGCGATTTTTCGTATCCTTCGTTGCGTTTATGCGCGGTGTTCACTGTTTTCCAGCCTGGATGCCGCTCCAATAGCGCAAGTACGTCGTTCATGCGGAAAGCCGGATTCAGGGGATACAGCTCCTCATAAATCCTGGCTACTAATGCGAAATCTTCCGACTCGTCTACCGTCCAACGCAGAGCCGAAAGGTCTTCTGCGTTCATCAATTCTCCGATTTTGAACCGCTCGGGTTGGCGATTGATGAACGGCGTGACGTGTTCGCGCTGGGATAGTAACGAGGCCTCGCGATGGGCTTCCGCCAAGCTGGCATATGTAAATACCTCGACGTCAAGACCATCTGGATAGGTGGCATGCAGGGCGTTCGTCACGTAATCGTAGTGACCTGCCTTGCACATGAGAATGGCGGCATCGATGACATCGGGATCCGCCAACGGGCAGTCACCGGTTAGACGAACGACATAAGCCGGCGCAAGAGGCTCGACGGCGCGGAAGAAGCGATCCAGCACATCGTTGAGCGATCCGCGAAAACACGGAACATCAAGCCGGGAGCAGAGCTGCGCCAACGAATCGTCCGATGCTTCTTCGCTGGTTGCGACAATCAAGCGATCGATCTCGCGGCTGCGCTGGATTCGCTCGATCTGGCGCGCCAGCATCGGCTCACCGAGTATCGGCTTTAAGACCTTGCCGGGAAGGCGAGTTGATGTAGAGCGTGCCTGGAGAACAGCTACCACCTTCGGCGGGCGCTCGTCGGCATGCAGCCTCTTCCACTCGTCCGCCAAGATCGCGTACTGGTAAACGTCTTCCCTACCCTCGGCGGTTCGCGCTTTCTCGCGGAAGCAGCCTTCGCGCCGAAATCCGGAACGTTCGAGCGCCCGGGCACTTCCGACGTTGCTCGCGTAAAGGCCGGCCTGCACACGGTGCAAGGCCAAACGCTCGAAACCGAATCGAGTAATAGCGCCGATAGCGTCGGTCGCGATTCCCTTCCCCCAGCAGTCTCTTTCGCCGATGAAGTAGCTGATATCCGCGAAGCCGTGGAGCGAATTTATAGGGCCGAGCTTGATGTTGCCGATGTGACGCCGACCGCTGTCCACGAAAATGCCGAACAAGTAGCTTGACGGGGCATTCACCATCGAATGCACGAACGCTTTAACCGAGGCAAGATTCTGTTCTTCCCATCGGGTTTCGAGATATCGATTGACTTCAGGATCGTTGAGCCATTCAACGTAGCGCGGAGCGCAGTCTTCCTCGGCAATCAAGCGATACCGCGCGACGCTGCCGTCCAGCCACTCGTCTTGTCGAATTATCCGTGGATCGCTCATAGTGTCTAAGCTGACGCCGCCCATTTACTGGGATCAATTAGCGACTCGTCGTCGGATCCGAGTTGCTGGAGACGGTCCCTTTCCCTGGGCTGATAGATTGCGGCCGCGACAATTTCGCTCAACTGCGCTGCGGTGCATGCGCCTACGATTACGCGATCGATCAACTTCTGCGCGAGCACGAAGGAAAGTGCAAGTTGCAACTCACTCACACCTTGTTCACGGACAACGGAGTGAAATTGCTCGAACGCCGCGCGGTGACGATTTAGGGCCGCCGGCAAATCTCCCGAGTCCATCAACAGAGCCCCCTGCAGAAACGCCGATCGCGTGTGCACCTCAACGCTATATGATTTCAATCGCGCTAGAGTTCCGGACCGCTCAAACCTCTGATCAAAGACGTTGTACGGAACTTGCACGATCGTGATCGGAAAGCGATCGAGCACTCGCTCGACCTGTTCCGGCGTGTAAGCGGATACTCCAAACTTTTCGACCAGCCCACGATGTTGGATATCTGCCATGCGATCAAAAAGCCGCTCACCACCCGGGGTCAGCGCGTCGTCGCAGTTGTGCAGCAGGAGGCCATAGACAGAGGCGCGCCGAAGCTTTCGGAGCGAATCTCTAAACGTTGTCTCGAGCCGACCGGCATCGTCACTGGTGATGTTGCTCTTGCGAAAGTGCGGGGTCTTCGTGACGATTCGAAAATCCGAATTGCCGAGACATTCGCCGAGCCTTTGTTCGCTGGATCCATACATTGCGGCGGTATCAACGAGCGTGATTCCGTTCTCGAGTGCGAACTGGAGGATGGCCAACACTTCGACCGCCGGTGTCTGGCCTGCCTTGTTGCTGACGCCGTAATCGAGGCCGAATTGTGCCGTCCCGAGACCCAGCTTCACGCGAATGCCCTCCGCACCTGCTCGATGACGTACTGTTGCTGTTCTTCCGTCATGGATGCATACATGGGCAGGCTGATGCAGCGCGAGTAATAGGCTTCCGCCACTGGAAAAGCGCCTGGCCCGAATCCCATCACCCGGTAATGGGGTTGAAGATGAACGGGAATGTAGTGCACGTTCACCAGCACGCCAGCAGCGCGTAGACTCTCGAACACTTGTTTTCTTGTTCTGCCCGACGACTCCTCGACTTGAATCACGTAAAGATGCCACGCCGAATTGCCTTCGGGTTTTTGCTTCGGAGCGACTACCGGCAAGGATGCAAACGCTTCGTCGTAGCGAGCCGCAATCTTGCGCCTTCGCATCACAAACTCATCGATGCGATGGAGTTGGCTGGTACCCAGAGCTGCCTGGATATCGGTCATGCGGTAGTTGTATCCGAGGTCGACCTGCTCGTAGTACCACGCCCCCTCGGTTTCCTTCTTCATGAGCGAAGGCTCGCGAGTAATGCCATGCGTGCGAAGCAACGCAAGCTTTTCCGCGAGTTCGCGATCGCGCGTAAGAGCCATTCCTCCTTCGCCGGTGGTTATGATCTTTACAGGATGGAAACTAAAGATAGTGATATCGGAGTACGAGCAGTTTCCGATCTTCTGCCCTTTGTACGAACCGCCAATGGCATGCGACGCGTCCTCGATCACTCGGAAACCGAATTCCTTCGCGAGCAAGGCAATCGCCTCAAGTTCACACGGCTGTCCGGAGAAATCGACGGGCACGACGACCTTCGGTAACTTTCCGGCAAGCTTCGCTTTGTAAAGTTTATCGGCGAGCTCGGAGACTGAAAGGTTGTAGGTTTCGGGATCGATGTCGACGAAATCGACCTGCGCTCCGCAATAGAGGGCACAGTTCGCGGAAGCAACAAACGTGTTCGGAACCGTCCAGAGAACATCTCCAGGGCCAAGACCCAGCGTGCGGCAGGCGAGGTGCAAAGCCGCAGTAGCGTTGCACACGGCGACCGCGTGGGCCACGCCGACATAGGCGGCAACAGCTTCTTCGAAGCGGGGAATCGCGGGGCCCTGGGTAAGAAAGTCCGAGTTCAACACCTCGACAACTGCGCGCACATCCTGCTCGTCGATGTCCTGACGGCCGTATGGGATTTGCGCGAGTTGCGTCTTTACAGTCATGCGCGACCTTCCATGTCACGCAGCTCCGCCACCGTCAGAAAATGCGGGTTGCTGTCGGAGCCGTAATGGAAGCCTTGTTCAACGTTTTTGCCGCACTCGCCAAGCCCATTCTTGTGATAGTCCGGATGCGACATAAACGTGATGGATGGCGAAATGACATAGTGATCGTGAAACTCGATCGTGAGATGAGAATCATCGGCGGGACACATTGTCTCGTGGAGCTTTTCGCCGGGACGAATGCCGACAACTTTCGTGGTAACGCCGGGTGCGATCGCTTCAACGAGATCGGTGATCCTCATGGACGGAATTTTTGGCACGAAGATTTCGCCGCCGTGCATGCGCTCGAAATTCTTTAGGACGAAATCCACACCTTCCTGAAGAAGAATCCAGAAGCGAGTCATGCGCATATCGGTGATTGGCAGCTCGGTTGCGCCGTCGGCTACGAGCTTGCGAAAGAATGGAACGACCGAGCCACGCGAGCCGACTACATTGCCGTACCGGGCGACCGCGAAGCGCGTCCGATGGCCTCCAGCAAGATTGTTGGCGGCGACGAAAAGTTTGTCGGAAGCGAGCTTGGTCGCGCCGTAAAGGTTGATCGGGTTGGCAGCCTTGTCCGTCGAAAGCGCAATCACCTTCTCCACTTCATTGGAGATCGCAGCGTGGATTACGTTTTCAGCGCCGTGAATGTTGGTCTTGATGCACTCGGTAGGGTTGTATTCGGCAGCCGGCACCTGCTTGAGTGCGGCAGCGTGGATGACATAGTCAATGCCGCGCATGGCCTGGACGAGGCGATCGCGATCGCGGACATCGCCGAGGAAATAGCGCATCGCAGGAGCGTTGAATTGCTGCTGCATTTCGAATTGTTTGAGTTCGTCGCGGGAGAAGACGACGACGCGTTTGGGGCGATAGCGCTCCAGGATTGTTTTAACGTACCGGCGACCGAAGGATCCTGTGCCTCCGGTGATTAGAATTGATTTTCCGTCGAACATGTATTTGTCTGTCTTTTCCAGGGGCGAAATGATTCGGAGTACGCGGCCCCGTGCAGGGCCGCGCACATCCGGAACAACCAGTACTAATCCTCGAGGTAATAGTCACGGCTGCGCTTGGATCCGTAGTAGTAACGGCTGCCGCCGTCCGTGTTCACACCATTTACAACCAGACCGGCGAAGTGGGCATTCACGCGCCCGAGAACACTCAGCCCACGAAGCAGGGCGTGACGGCTGGTGGATCCCTCGCGGCAGATGTATACGACCCGATCGGCAACGGCCGAAAGAATCACGGCATCGGTTACCGCGAGCACCGGTGGACTATCCAGCACAACAAAATCGTAATGTGCCCTCGCGTATTCGAGGACCTCGCGCATACGAGCCGAACCGAGCATCTCGGAAGGCTGCGGTGGAATGGG
>Ga0181537_10003899_pt1 | contig 12562 bp, 16 predicted proteins | sample PEATcosm2014_Bin_39_FD_119765 | JGI IMG/M metagenome (GOLD analysis project Ga0181537, IMG submission 119765) | Peatland microbial communities from MTU Mesocosm Facility, Houghton, MI, USA - PEATcosm2014_Bin23_10_metaG | ecosystem: Environmental > Terrestrial > Soil > Wetlands > Peat | place...
CCGAAACGTTGCCCTGGCTAGGTTTTGGCCGCGTCAGCCAAACAGATCGGTTCTTTATGGGAAGTATTGGCGGATCAACCGATTAGATGGTGTTGCATCGACCGGTTGAGCTGGCAGCGTTAACCAGGCGTCCGGTAGTCATCGCAATTGGCGATTGAGAAAGGCGTATGTCCGCTCGTGGGCGAGTGTCGCAGCCTCGGCGTTGTAATGCGCTCCACCATGCCGAGAGAAAGCATGATTCTGACCCGGATAGCTGTATACGGTCGCGTTCGGTTTGCCGGCCAGCGCCGCTTTGATTGCCGCTTGGGCTGGCTTGGAGATGAATTCGTCCTCTTCGGCGAGATGCATCAGAAGCGGCGTGTTTAGGCCGTCCACCTCTCCCAAATATTTTTCTGTATCGCCGCCGTGATACGCGATCGCAGCATCAACGCCGTGGCAACGTACGGCCGCGAGATAAACCATCAGCGCGCCCAGACAGTAACCGAGCAGCGCGACTTCGCCACTGCACTCGGGGAGTTTGCGGACGGTGTTGACCGTGTCCGCGACGTCCTTCGCGCCCGAGTCTCTGTTATACGCGCTATAAAGCCGAAGACCGTGCTGCCAGTCGGCCTCAGACGTCACGCTAAGATCGATGCCCGGCTCCCGCCAAAACAAATCCGGTGCGACGGCGAGGAAGCCCTGTTCGGCGAGTTCGTCGCAATGCTTGCGGATGTCGGCGTTCACGCCAAATAGCTCCTGCAGCACGATAACGGCCGGAGCGGGCGTCGTTTTCGGACGAGCGATGTAGGCGGAGAATTCGCCGTCCTTTGCTTTTACGAAGATGTGATCGGTCATCGAACGCCTCTCGCGGAAAATTGTCGTACGGCCTCTGCCAACACCGTTGGCGTCAGCAGAGGCCCTGGGGGCTGGGACAACATTTGTTCGAAGGTGCGGGCTACTTCTTCGCGGAGCCGGAACTAGCAGCCTCTTCGATGAGCTTGGCCGCTTCTTTTGGATGTGACATGTAAGCGACATGGCTGGCATTCACTTCCACGGTCTTTGCGTTGGCGCGCTTGGCCATCATGCGTTCCTGCTCGGGATTGATTGAGCGGTCTGCACTGGCGACCATGTACCAGGTGGGCCTAGTCTTCCAGGCGGGATTCGTGACCTTGTGAGTGAATGAGTCGGTGGAAATCGGCACCTGCGATATGGCCATGAAGTGAGATACGGTCGGCGGAACGTCCGCCGCGAAGTCGGCGGCGAAATGGTCCTGCTCGATCCACCAGTTGCCGTTGCTATCAGGCTTGAACGCTTTGGAGGCTTGCGGGACAGCTTGTTCGATGGATGCGCAGCTTTCACCTTCATCAAGAGCGAAGGCAGCGATGTAGACCAACGCCGAGACATTGGAATCGTTGCCGGCTTCGCTGATAATGGACCCGCCGTAGCTGTGGCCGACCAGGACGACCGGCCCACCCATGGCGTCGATTGCGGCCTTCGTGTACTTTTGGTCATCCGCGTACGAGGTCTCGGGGGGCTGCGCGACCGATACCGTGTAGCCATCCTTCTCAAGGATCTTTGCGACGGCGTCCCAGCCGGAGCCATCGGCGAATGCACCGTGGACCAACACCACGTTCTTGATACCGGTTGGTACCGCGGCTGCCGCCGCGATAACTTCCTGACTTCTCCCCCGTACCAGAGTTGTGGCGATCAACGCGACTGCAAATATTGCAGCGCCGTAACTCAACCCTCTCATCTTCGATATCTTCATTGTCGAATCTCCCGTCGAAAGATTGGAGGAAGCGTATGCATCCTCTTGGGAGATAGATTGATCTAGGGAGCAACGTCATTCTTGTGCGATTTCGCCTATTTTGTCGTTTCCTATCGCGACGCTTTGGATTGTGCCTTCGTTTCTGTCACCTAAGGCCGGTAGAGAAGCTATTGGAGAAAGGAATCTGTCGTATATACCTTCTCTAGCGATACACATCGCTGGCTGCTGATCTAAAGGGCAACCGGTGCATGTGCTCATTGAGCCATCGCATGGGCGAGGTCCCGACGACCGCACGAAACGACCGGCTGAAGGCGGCCTGGTCTCCGAAGCCGCTTTCCAGGGCAATCTCCGAAAGTGGTGCCGAGGACGACCTCAGCAGGAACTTCGCGCGCTCCACCCTGCGGGTGATGAGATAGCGGTGAACTGGCACTCCGAAGGAGCGCTTGAAAGAGCGACAGAAATGGCTAACGGAGAGGCCGCACTCCTCGGCAAGGTACGATAGCCGAAGTTTACCCTCCAAGTTACTGTCGATCAATTCCATGAGGCGGCGCTTTTGCCAGGCCGCCAGACCGCCCAGATAGTTTGTCCTGGGGGGTCCTACCTGCCCATAAGAAGCAGTGATATGGCTGCAGAACATCCACACGAAATGGTCGAAAATCAAGCTGCATACCCGCCGCTCGTCGCCCAGCCATGGCAATGCGAACCTGGCCAGTCGAAGCATTACATCGTCCCTCATTCCCTGCGTGCATGGTAGATCGCCGATCCGATGCAATTCATTATGGTCGGTAAATGCATCTAGAGTTCTGCGCGGCAGGTTAAAGTGCACAGAATCGAAGCCCGTGGGACGCACTGCAATTGGACTTGCCTCCAGATCGTAGATTCCGACCGCACCGCGCTCGCAGTTGCGGATAGGAAGGAACTTTCCATCAACCCACGTCCCCCACTTTTTGGTTTCCGGCTGCTGCCGCAAATGTACGCCGATCGTGAACGCACGTTCGATCCTTCCCGGTGTCGCCGGCTCAGATAACCCTTTAGGAACCGTAATCCGGGTAATTGCCATTTGTTCGCTCAGCGCAGACCCAACGAGCACCGACGGGGCATTCTTGAGCTGAAAACATCTTCTTCCGAAATTATTGCCGGAGTTTAATATTCCTTGCGGCCGCTCGGCGATCATAAAACCTCCTCACGTAGCAGATTCAGCCAGCACGCGGAATCCCGATTCTGGTCGCCAGCGTGAGTTTTATTCACGGCAACCTCCAAACATAAGACGACCGGTCACCTCATTATCGAAGAATGCCAGTTTTTTCTACACATGTTTTTCGAAGCGCCTAAGAAAAGATCGAGACTTTAGGCAGGAATTTACAAAACCAGTCCTTTTCGACAAGCCGCCGATGGGTAATTGGCTGCCAAATTCGAGAAATGTCTCCGATTCAGGGCGAGACCTCACATCGAAAGCACGATCCGCGCGAAATGCTTCTGCGCTCCGCTGGCAAACTATTTCAGGACGTCGGCTACGTCCGAGCGAGCATTTTCCGCATCGCCTCTGCAGTAAACGCCCCTAAGGGCACTTTCTATAATTACTTCAGGAGCAAAGAAGACCTCGCATCGAGACTTGTAGATCGCCAATTCGAGGCTCTTCTTGAATCACTTTCTCGATCAACGGGTCATAGCGCGAGCCATCAACTGAAAAAGCACTGCAGCTTCCTAGCCATAGAACCGCCGATGGTTGAAGTGGCCCCGCTTCAACTTCTGGCGACGCTCGCCGCGGAGGCACCAGCAATCCCCGTCGCCCTTGCGCAACGTATCGCTCGTGGCACAGACATCTGGATCACTGCTTTAAGCGACCTAATCTCACTCGCCCAGATAGAAAGCGGAACAACGACTGCGCAAAATTCCCAAAAGCTGGCGTCATTGTTAGTCACTTGCTGGTACGGAGCGGTCATTCGCAGGAAATCGGACCCATTGTTGAAACTCCTGGATGACTTTCTTCCGTTCTTCATTCACGGTGATGTACTTTGAAAGAACCTCGAACAAAGTATTCTCCTTTTGAAAAACATGGCCGCCGTTCGAAGTGATTCGCCGTTCGCGTGGCTGTAGGTTGGCACATTGCTCGCGATTTACGCGCTTGTGTTTGCCGATTCAATTCCATTTGCCTGATTAGTCGCGTTACCGGACAAGTGAAATCCAGATGCATTTCCGGTTTGGCTCCGTCGTTTACGAGTTGGGTTGGCGCGATTATCCACGAGAAAGATGAAGAGCCCGATCGTAGGGTATTAAAGCAGTACGGTTTCGTTGCGGTACAATGCGGCCAAGTAAAGGGGGATTTATGAAAGGCGCGACCAACCTGCTTTCTACTATTATTCTCGGCTTGTTTTGTTACTCGTTCGTCGTGGACATGTTTGATGATGTCTGGTACAGCAAACTTCGATATTCCACGCAATATGGTGCAGAGTTTAGTCAGATCACGAAGTCCAGAAAACCGCAAGACTGCGAGTTTATGGCTGCGCCCATTGGCAACAAGAGCTGTCATTACGAACCCCAAGTGTGGGCGATCACCACTGGATTCGATAAAGCTTCTGGTCGGCGGATCGTGACCTACAGTGTTGATGGGAGCCAAGAGTTCAACGATGGGAGTAATCCGCTCAAATCGTCAGTTAATATCAGCTGGAAGAAGGTCGATGACGAATGAGCCTGACCGATTTTCTGTGGATCGCAGCCCTCGCAGGAACGGCGCTTTTTCTGATAGTCAAAAATCGAAAGGAGATGAATGGGCCATCGAGAAGTTATCTGCCGGGCTTAGTCGTATCCTCGTGTTCGCGCTCGTTGTCGCGTTGCTCTTAGTCGGCATCTGGCTCGTCGTGGCTATCGTCCACTGGGCGTGGAGACATAGTTAATCGAAAAAAGAGGGAGTTTATGAAAACACTTTTGTTGGCTGTCGCAATTCTGATCGCAGCACCGACCTTCGCCCGTCAGCACGCGCCCACCGCAGAAGTTTGTAAAGCGGACGTTGCGGTTTGGTATGACGCCGAAATGGCAACCGAATATTACAACGCACAAAAAGCTTTGGCCGCGGATAAAGTACCGAACCGAACTGGATTTCGGACACGTAAAAGTCAGGACTGCTGCCGGATTAGTCGGTTGGGCCGACGACTACAATTTTGAGGTTGCGCGATGACAATGGGAAAATACCAACGGTAACTTCTAGTGCGATGCGAGGCAGAACATATGCTTCAAGGCATGTTTGGAAAAAGATTGGCGGAGCATTTTTCTCTGGTGGAGTCTTCCTCACTTGCGCTTGGTCCCAATGGAAACTCTCAGGTTGCATTGACACGTATGCGAATGCCGAACGGCTTTCCTGGACCCACTCCAAACATTCCACCAGAAAAGGCTTTTTCGATATCCGTGCACCTGCGCCGTCCCGACAGCATTAAGGGCTGGGGAACGTGGCTCGACGGACGCTTTCATCGGGCCACCGAATGGGATGCCGGCGGGATTCAGATATTCGATATGGAGTCGGAGCCGGTCGCACTACGAACTTCAGGTTTCGACTCGGTTCACGTCTATATACCCCGGTCAGTTATCAATCGATTTAGCGACGCGTACGAGCAGAAGCGGGTTCGCAACTTGCATTGCACCCCGGGAACCAAGGATCACGTGATTCTCCATTGGGCACGGATGATGATGCCCTACTTTGATCGTGCGATGCAGCTCCCGCGCTTGGTCCTCGATGAAATGATTACATTGCTATGCGCTCATCTGACCAGGACCTATCAGGATTCGGTTCAGTTCCCGGAAGTTGTTGCCGGAGGACTAGCTGCCTGGCAGCAAGATCGAGCAATCGAACTACTGCACGAGCACTTGGATGGTGATCTTGCACTTCCCGATTTAGCAAAAGAATGCGGTCTATCGCCGGGTCGTTTTATGCGCGCCTTCAAGAAGTCATTTGGTGTTCCAGTACGCAGCTACTTGCTTCAGAGACGAATTCAAGCCGCGAAGTCGATGTTGTTGCACTCCGATAAATCATTGCTTACGGTTGCATTAGAAGTGGGATTCTCTGATCAACCAGCATTCAATCGAAGCTTCCGTGAGATTGTCGGAAGTTCCCCTGGGCAGTGGCGAAGAGCTAATGCGCCGATGCCAAAGGCATTCAAACTGCTTGCCCAGCAGTAAGGGTCAAAACCGCTTGCCATAAGACAACTCGGGACTTTCCCAAGCATCACAAGCACTTCCTGAAGCGAGACTCTCTGCTGGCAGACCTGCCAGTTGAACCGGACGGAAAATCCAAATCGCGACAGTTCTAATCAAGACGGAACTCTAACCTTCCGAAATAATGAGATACGCAGATTCAATAGGGGCGGTGTAGAACCGCGCTCTCGCGCTGGCGCATGTTGCGTTCGCAGGAAGGGACCTCGAAGTAAGAGAGGACTGACACTCAAGATCGAGTCATTTCTGTAGGACGGAATGTGAAGTTGGAGGATAAGAATGGCGAGCACATACAGAGCCGTCGAGATTTCTTCACCGGGCGTTTTCTCCTTAGTCGAAAGAAGGATAGCCGTCCCCGGCGCCGGACAGGTGCGTATCCGCGTCGAGGCTTGCGGTGTATGCCATTCGGATGCGGCAACTGTGGAAGCACAATTCCCCAACCTTTCTTATCCGCGCGTGCCTGGCCACGAGGTTATCGGACGAATAGAGGAAGTGGGTCCTGGCGTGACAGCGTGGAAGGTCGACCAGCGTGTCGGAGTTGGATTTTTCGGGGGTGAAGACGGAACCTGCGAGGCCTGCCGCCGTGGTGAGACCGCCTATTGCCAACATGCAATTATGACCGGCATCACGACTGACGGTGGCTACGCGGAAACGATGATTGCGGAGGCACGCGCGCTTGCCCTGATACCGGATGCACTCAAGTCAGAAGATGCGGCCCCCCTGGTCTGTGCCGGCATAACGACCTTCAACGCGCTCCGTAACGCCGCACGTGCCGGCGACACCGTTGCCATTCAGGGAGTGGGCGGGCTTGGCCACCTTGGCGTGCAGTTTGCACGAAAAATGGGCCTGCGCACCGTGGCGATTGGCGGGGGTCCCGACAAAGAGCACCTGGCGCAGAAATTAGGAGCGCACATCTACATCGATGCCAAGGCAGAAGACGCCGCGGCAGCTCTGCAAAAGCTCGGAGGCGCAGATGTCATTCTTGCGACCGCGCCAAGCGGGGCCGCAATCGGTAGCTTGCTTCCCGGCCTTAAAACCCGGGGCAAACTTGCGGTTGTCGGAGTCTCAGGCGATGCCATCCCAGTAAACGGCGTAGCGCTTATCTTCGGTGGAAGGTCAGTTGTCGGCAGTCTCACCGGAAGAGCGATCGAGACTCAAGACACGCTTGATTTCAGCGTACTCACGGATGTCCGTCCAATGATCGAAACACTTCCGCTTGCAAAAGCCGAGGAAGCATACAAACGAATGATGGAGGGCAAGGCACGCTTCCGAGTGGTGCTCACTATGACCTAAACAAGTTTAAAAGCCTGCGGCAAAACGGAGCACAAACCGAACATCCCAGGGGGAGACTTGGATGAATACATTCCAGGAAATCTTTAACAAGCAGAAGGCGTACTTCGATTCGGACGCGACCAAATTGTACGAGTGGCGCATCGATCAGCTGACACGCCTTCAGAACTTGTGCAATGAGAACGCCGCGGCTCTTGAGGCTGCGATGAGCAGCGACTTCAAGACCGCCAGCCAGGAAAAAGTCTTCGAGATTATGGCGCCAGTCGGAACCGCCGCCTTCGCGAAGCAAGAGCTGAAAGAGTGGATGAAGCCTGTAGATGTCGTCGTGCCGAAAGCCCTTCGGGAGAGCGGGCATACTGCCAAGGTCTATCGAGAACCGTACGGTGTCACTTTGGTGATTGGTCCATTCAATGGGCCATTGACCCTGCTTTTCGACCCGGCGTGCCAAGTTCTGGCGGCGGGCAATCCGTGCATTCTCAAACTCTCCGAGGGTTTGCCAGCCACCAGCAAGGTCTTACTGGATCTCATTCCGAAATACTTCGATCCTCGGGCCGTTACTGCCGTCACAGGAAGTAAGGACGAGGTGACGGAACTGCTCAAGCTACCCTTCGACTTCATTTTCTTCACCGGCAGCGTCAAGGTTGGCAAGATCGTCATGGAGGCGGCTGCAAAAAACCTGACCCCCATTCTTCTGGAACTTGGCGGACAGAATCCTGCTTTCGTTGATACGACCGCGAACATCCCGGACGCGGCCAAGAAAATCGTCTGGGGCGCAACGGCCTGGGGTGGGCAGTGGTGTACCTCTCCCGGGTATGCCTATGTGCACGAATCGATTGCCGACGAGTTTGTAAAGGAATGCCAGAAGGCCGTGGTCGAGTTGTACGGAACCGATCCGAAGAGGAGGACTGACGACTACTCGCGCATCATCAGCCCGAAAGCCGTTGACCGGTTCGTATCTTTAATTGATCAGAGCAAGGTTGTGGCTGGAGGTTCTGCCGACCGTGAAGCGCGCTACCTCGATCCCACCATCTTGTATCCGATCACGTGGGACGACCCGATCATGGAGGACGAAATCTTCGGGCCGATTCTACCGATCCTCACGTATAAAGACATGGATGCGGCCATTCGTGAGGTGAAGAAGCATCCAAAGCCCCTTTCCGGTTTCCTTTTCAGCCGTGACCAGAAGGCCATCGATCATTTTCTCGCGAGCTTATCCTTCGGCGGCGGAGCCATCAATCAGGTGAACATCCACCTGTTTGTCGAGACCATGCCTTTTGGGGGTGTTGGATGCTCCGGCATCGGTCGCTATTACGGCAAGGATGGCTTTGACGCTCTCACCCACGCTAAATCGGTTCTCATCTCTCCGCCCGACGTGGCGATCGAACATCTGTTCCCGCCCTACACGGAGGAGAAGGTCAAAGCACTCAGCCAGTGGTTTGAGTATTGAAAGGAAGGGTCGCTCGCAATTTCGATCGGAGGCCTAAACATGATTTTGGCAGGAATCAAAGTGACTGATACGCCTCTGGTCCGCGACGCGATTGACCTGGCCCGGAGTTCGTCGGAGCCATACCTTTTCAACCATGTGATGCGTTCCTGGCTATTTGGAATTCTGCTTTCAGAAAACGCCAAACCTTTGCCGGACCCCGAACTCCTCGCCGTTTCCACGGTTTTGCACGATCTGGGTTTGACCGACCGGTACACGGCGGAGGAACGGTTCGAGGTCGACGGCGCCAATGTAGCGCGTGCGTTTATGAAGGAGCGCGGTATCTCGACGCAGCAGACGCAAGTCGTGTGGGATGCGATCGCCCTTCACACCACCCGCTCCATCGCACTTCAGAAAGAGTCTGAGGTCGCAATGACCCACTCAGGAATCGCCGTGGACGCGATCGGGTTTGGTCTCGATCGAATTCCGCTAGACAAACAACGCGCGATCCTCGCGGAGTTTCCTCGCTTAGCACTCAAGAACCAACTCCAGTCGTCCCTTTGCAACATCGTTCGCCGCAAACCGGCGACCAGCTTTGACAATATTCTTCGGGATTTCGGCACCCGGTACGTCGAGGGGTTCGCTCCTCCGAACTTCGCGGATCTAGTAGCAAACGCACCTTTTTCCGAATAGTCGTTCGAGCGAGGACAGCGGTTCACATGAATGTGTTCCGCGCTGCTCTTTCTAGAGATTTCTGGATCACGGGAGTTGCGATTGCTCGCTATCTTCCTCAAGCATTTCGTACGAAGCAAATTGATGGGAATCTCTTTTTCACGGAGGAGAAGCGGCAGGAGTATCGGCGACGTGTCGAGAGTGTGACGCTGAATTCGCGGCGCAAGTGGGGAACCATGGAAGTCGACCAGATGCTTCACCATCTCAACCTTGCATGCGGAGGCTCGCAGGGCTTCTACGATCTTACGGACGAGAGTTATCTGATTTCCGGAACACTTTTCAAATGGATTCTCGTTGATTGGTACGCGGAGCAGCCGGTTGGCTTGCGCCTCCCGACGGGCTTCAAAATTCCGCATGCGCAGAGATTCGACTTCGCCTACGAAAAGGCTCAGCTCCTGAAGATTTTAGAGGCGGACTGGAACGCGAGAACCGTCGATGCCTGGAAGCCGCATCCTATGTTCGGCAAGATGACGCCAAAAGAATGGGGCAAGCTCTTGCAGATTCACGTGGATTATCACCTGAGGCAGTTCGCAGCTTAACGTGGTGTTCGGGATTCTAGTTCGACTTTTGCAAAACCGCTGTTAGCCGCAATTCCGAACCGGCCACTACCGTGAATTGTTGAGACCAATTCTCATAGCCTTTTGCAAACACGCGGGCGTAGTGGTGCCCAATCTTGAGGTTCAATGTAATGGGGGATTTTCCCATAGGAACATCGTCAACGTAGACTTCAGCTCCGCTTGGGTCGGACGAAAAAGAAACGGCACCAAGGCTTTCCGACGTGCTTGCGCTGGTTGTTCCAGCCGGTGTAACGGGCGCGACTGGTTGATCTGAGGCAGCAGGTTCTGCTTTCTGTTTCGATTCGTCTGACCCCGGTGTTGCGGCCGCGGCCCCTCCGACGGAATTCTGATTAACCTCCGCCTCCAATTCAGCGGAGACGTTCACCTTACCACTGCTGATTTTGATTTTTCTTTCCCAAGTTTTATACCCTTTCTTCTTCACGCTGATCGTGTGGTCGCCCGGCGATACACCGACAGTCGAAGGGGTATTTCCGATGAAATTCCCATCCAACTCGACATCCGCACCGGCCGGGACCGACGTAATTTCGATTCCAGCTTCGCCGTTCGCTTGACTCACCGCATTCGGCAGACCACCCGACGCTGGCGGGTTTCCTTGAACCTGCTGGGACGGGGACGCGTCTTCTTGGAACTTCGTCAAGTCCAACGGCATGTTCCCATCCACAAATGTCGGAATCTCTGTATCTTTCGGGATCGTAATGTCCTTGCCATGCATCAACAGAAATAAAGGTGCGCAGACCAGACAAACTAGGGCTGTTGCCACGATCCCTGCTGTCATTGCTCCAGCATGTCCGCCTCCATTCCCACCTTTCGTTGCTCGCAGTGCGGCCTTTTCTCCGTCCGCTAGGCGGACTGAATCCATGACGATTTCGAGTTTGCCGCCACGGGCCATCCGTCTCTTGGGTTGCGCTTCGGTGACCGTTCCCAACGCAATGCCGCCTTTCGGTACAATCAATACTCCCGAGATTCTGATTTCTTCGAGGACTTCAAACTCCACGCGGTCGTTAACGTGGGCATCTGCGGAGGAAACCGTTTGCGCGATCCTTAATTTTACCGGGGTGCCGTCTTCTAAGCATGGCTGCTTGCACGCCGCCACTGGAGTCTGATCTGGCACGGTCGCGGCGCTCTTCTGCTGAGTAGCAACGGATACTTCGGTCAGCGGAGATATCACGAGGAGACAACAAAGCACGCTTACACAACGGTACATCATGTGGTTCCTCTCATATGAGTAAACTGTTCGGGAAACTGGAGTGGAGACTAGACCGGCAATCTCTTGGTGTCAAGGTCCTACAGTGTCCTCACTTTTGAATTTCGATCTGCTCGCGCTCACCGGCAACAATCTCGGGTACGCCCCGATAAGTCGTGATTTTGCCTGTAACGCATACTCTCAGACCTCTGTACTCGCTCTCGGGCGTGCCAAATTTTCCGCGGTCTGATCCCCAAATCAGAATAGTAAAGATTTCCTTTGGGTACGGCTCATCAAGATTTAGAAACGTCGGTTCTCCCTTTGAACTCTTTGCATAATGCGTGCTGGCCACTTTCCCACAGACCGTCGCTCGGTCGCCGACATGATCTTTGGCCTCGGCGGCGGTGATCTTCTTAGTTTGAGCATGAATAATCGGAATTGTCTGTAAACAAAAAGCCAGCACAACTAGAGCGCGCAGGAGTTTCATCGTTGTCTCCGTCCTTTAGGGCTCGAAATCACGCGAACTTATCGCGAACCTTTTAGCGATCGAACGTGGCTTCTTTAAGGCTTGTTTGCCATTTTTGATACCATATTGAGCAGAAGCCCACGATTCTTATCATCCATACGAGAAAGCAACTTGGCGAAAGCCCGAAAATCATGATCTTGTTTCGTGCTGAGGGTGCGACTCGGAGCGGCGTGTAACGGTATATCCGGCTTCTTCACATGTGCGGCATCGGTGAAAAGCCGATACATCGGAACTTCCAATGCACGGGCCATCTTCTCCAGAGTATCTACGCTTGGAATCGTGTGCCCATTCTCAATACGTGAAATGTAACAACGAAGCAGGCCCGTGCGCTTTTCGATATCGCCTTGCGACATCTTCTTCTGTTCGCGCAAATCTTTCAAGCGTTCACCAATGACCATCGGTAGTACCTCCAATAATTTCAATTTCCTTTTCCCCACCGATCACCGACGAACAAATACCCAGCCCGCGTCTTCGCACTGACTGCACGTCTTATCGCGTTCCCAACCTGTTCCGGCACATGTGGGACACTCAGCCCAGTCTAAATCGCCGATGGCGCTTTGGGTGCTTCCTCTGCAACCTTCACGTCTGCAAATTCCAACATTCACCAGGGTGATGTTGTATCCCGGCGGACTGAAGAAGTCTAGCGCGCCGAAGCTCGGTCATCACGAAACTGCGGTTCCTCTGACCGAAGCGAGCAATTTGCCCGTCGCCGCTTAACCGTAGATTTGAGGTAGTACTCCACTTGTCCGGTTAGCGCGGTGGTCTCAATGGGTCGATGCAACACTAACTCGAGCCCCACCGGGAGGGCTTTCAGCGGCTGAGGATCGTTCGCGAGGATTGATTCAGCCGAAACACCCCCTGGCTAGGGTCTGGTCGAGCA
>Ga0181537_10003900_pt1 | contig 12561 bp, 7 predicted proteins | sample PEATcosm2014_Bin_39_FD_119765 | JGI IMG/M metagenome (GOLD analysis project Ga0181537, IMG submission 119765) | Peatland microbial communities from MTU Mesocosm Facility, Houghton, MI, USA - PEATcosm2014_Bin23_10_metaG | ecosystem: Environmental > Terrestrial > Soil > Wetlands > Peat | place...
CCCACATCCACTGCATCATCCCGCGCGGCGGCGAGGGCCTGATCCGCTACGTCGCCGGGAACAGCACGATCCCGGTCATCAAGCACTACACGGGCGTGTGCTTCGTCTACCTGGACCGGCGGGCCGACCCCGCGATGGCCGAGGCGATCGTGCTCAATTCGAAGGCCCAGCGGCCGGGCGTCTGCAACGCGGCCGAGCAGCTGCTGGTCCACCGGGACGCGCCGGGGGCGCTCCTTCCCCGGGTGGGCTCCGCGCTGGCCAAGGCCGGCGTCCGGCTGCTCTGCGACGAGGAAGCCGCGGCGATCCTGAAGCGGGCGGGGATGTCCACCGAGCCGGCCGCCGCGGGCGACTTCAAGCGGGAATTCCTCGACCTTGTGATCGCGGTCCGGGTCGTCGCCTCGCTGGACGAGGCGATCGCGACCATCAACCGCGACGGATCCGCGCACAGCGACGCGATCGTGACGGCGGACAAGGCCGCGGCGGAGCGGTTCATGGCGGGCGTCGACAGCGCGGCGGTCCTCTGGAATGCCAGCACGAGGTTCAACGACGGCTTTGAGTTCGGGTTCGGCGCCGAGATCGGGATCAGCACGGACCGCCTCCACGCGAGGGGCCCGATGGGCCTGCGCGAGCTCTGCACCTACAAGTGGCTGGTCACCGGGACGGGCCAGCTCCGCGGGTAGGGATGGCACGCGCGGATTCCAAGGATTGGGTTGCGCGGGCCGGCGACCGGGGCTAGCCTTGGGCCGAGAGAAATGACCCTGCGCGCACCCACTTTCCTGATCGCCCTGACACTGGCTGCGGCCTCGGCCGCCGCGGACGACAAGCCGGCATCCGGCACGGCGCCGGACGGGACGCAGGGCTCCCCGGCCCCGGCCCGCGACGCCTCGGACATCGTCCTCGCACCCAAGAAGGACTACGTGGCGCAGCCACCCTCCGACTCGGACGGAAAGGCAACGAGCGTGTCGTCCGGGGTGGCGGAAGCGCTCGCGCTCGGCATGCCCCGGTATCACCCGCCCACCCCCACCCCTGTCCCGACCCCCGAGCCGGCGGACATGAAGGACGTCGACAAGCCCAAGAACGAGATCAAGCGCCTGCCGGCGTACCTGGTGCGCGAGACGCGCCCGCCGGTGTTCCGGGACCGGGACCTGCTCGCGACCAACGATCTGGCCAACCTCTCCATCCGCAACCATCCCGGCCTCCTCATCGGCAACCTGTGGGGGCTCAACGAGGGCCCGGCCTACGAGATGTACATGGACGACCAGCGCCTTGAGAACATGAAGGACCTCTCCGACACCGCCCGGGCCATGGCCGCCGGCGGCGACATCCCCGAGGGCAAATACATCCTCCAGCAGAGCCAGGACACGTACATGCGGGACGTCCAGGGTTTCGACCTGGTGGGCTCAGGAGGCAGCGGGAACAACACGGGGGGCGGGGGTAAGTGACCGAAACGCTGATCCTGCGGGAACTGCTTGCGGCCGAGCCGGGCTGGGTCTCCGGCGGCGCGATCGCCACGAAGCTGGGGGTGAGCAGGGTCTCGATCTGGCACCAGATGGAGAAGCTTCGGGCGCAGGGCTTCGGGTTCGAGGCCCAGCCCGCGAGGGGCTACCGGCTCTCCAGGCGCCCGAGGATGCTGCACGCGGGCCTCGTGGAGGCCCAGCTGAAGATCCGCAGGAAGGGCTTCACGTTCACGGTCCTGGACGAGGTCGACAGCACGAACGACGAATGCGCCCGCCAGCTGGCCGCGGGGCGCACCGCCCCGTTCGCCGTGTTCGCCCAGAGGCAGACCCGCGGGCGCGGGCGCTTCGGACGGGTGTGGCACAGCGAGGCGAACGGCAACCTCTACTCGAGCTTCGCGTTCCGGCCGCGCATCGCGCCCGAGCGGATGCAGACCTTCACGCTCTGGATGGGGGTCACGATCTGCGAGCTGGTCTCCAAGTTCGTGCCGGTCGCGCCCGGGGTCAAGTGGCCGAACGACATCGTGTTCGACGGGCGGAAGGCGGGCGGGATGCTGACCGAGGCCCGCGTCGACGCCGACCAGATACGCGACCTGGTCTTCGGTCTCGGGCTCAACGTGAACAGCCCGACCTCGGGGTGGCCGGCCGACCTCGGGCGGCGCGCGGTGTCCCTGTCGGAGCTCGCCGGCTCGCAGGTCGACCTGAACCGGCTCACCGCGGCGCTCATCGGGCGGGTGCTCCTCGCCTACGAGCGGTTCGCCGAGGGAGAGCATGTCGACGGGTTCGCCGAGCTCTGGAACAAGTACGACGTCCTGCGCGGGCGCGAGGTGACGGTCACCGAGGGCGGCCGCAAGCGGCGCGGCCGCGTGCTCGGCGTCGACGACGTGGGCTCGCTGCTCCTGCGCGACGACCACGGACACACGCGCGGGTTCAGGGCGGGCGAGGTGACCATCGAGAAGGGCGGCTGACCGTGGCTGACCCGACACCGACCGGCGCGCCCGCAGCCCCCGAACAGCCGGCGATCGAGGTGTCGCACCTCGTGAAGACCTACGCCGGGGTCACCGCGGTGAACGACATCAGCTTCACGGTCCCGCGGGGGCAGATCATCGGCTTCCTGGGGCCCAACGGGGCCGGCAAGTCGACCACGATGCGCATCCTCACGGGCTACCTGCCGGCGACGTCGGGCCAGGTCTCGATCTGCGGGTTCGCGGTCGCCTCCGAGCCGGACGCGGTGAAGCGCCGGGTGGGCTACATGCCCGAGAACAACCCGCTGCCGGACGAGATGCGCGTCAGCGAATACCTCTACTTCCGCGGGAGGCTGAAGGAGGTCAGGCGCTCGAAGCTCGGCTCGCGCATCGACGAGGTCCTCGAGCTCTGCGACCTGAAGCGCGTCCGCCACAAGATCATCGGCAAGCTCTCCAAGGGCTTCCGCCAGCGTGTCGGGATCGCCGAGTCGGTGCTCGCGGAGCCGCCGGTCATCATCATGGACGAGCCCACGATCGGCCTCGACCCGCACCAGATCCTGATCGTGCGCGACCTGATCGCGAGCCTGCGCGGGCGCATGACGGTGCTGATCTCGAGCCACATCCTGCCGGAGATAGAGATGACGTGCGACCGCGTCCTCATCATCAACCAGGGCCGGATCGTCGCGCAGGGCACCCCGGCGGACCTGCGGCGCGAGGTGCTCGGGCAGTCGGCCTACGAGATCGAGGCCGCGGGCCCGCTCGGGTCCCTTCCCTTCCTGCTCGGGTCGATCGACCCGGGGCTCTCCGTGGCCGCCGAGGGGCCGATGGACGCCCAGGGCTTCCGCACGATCAAGCTGAAGACGCTCAATCCCGAGGACACCGGCGAGGCGATCCTGCGCGCGTGCCTGTCCGAGGGGCTGCGCGTGCGCGCGCTCAGCCGCGCCCATCCCACCCTCGAGGACGTGTTCCTCGCGGCGACCCGGCGCAGCTGGGACGCCGTGGCCCAGGATCCCAGGACCGCGGGCCGCCCATGAAGCACTTCCTCACCATCCTCAGCCACGAGGTCCGCATGCTGATCGTGAGCCCGAACACCTACATCGCGGGGGTCGCCTTCCTCTCGCTGATGGGCTTCATCTTCACGGGCATCCTCGAGGAATACAGCAAGGCCGCGAGGGACGTGTCGCCGGCGTCGGCCTTCTTCGAGCTGTACTGGCTGCCGGTGTTCATCATGGTCCCGCTCCTGACGGCGAAGTGCCTGGCCGACGAGCGGCGCCTGGGGACGATCGAGACGCTGCTGACGACGCCCGTCACGACGGGCGAGGTCGTGCTCGGCAAGTACGCGGCGGCGTACCTCGTGTACCTGGCGTTCTGGGGCTCGACCGCCGGGCTCTTCTACATCCTCAAGCGCTTCGCGGGCGACGCCCACCTGATCGACCCGGGCCCGATCGTCGGCGGCTACCTCTTCGTCGCCGTCTCCGGGCTCCTTTTCGTTGCGATAGGGGTCTTCACGAGCTCGCTCTCGCGAAGCCAGTCGGTCGCCGGCATCCTGAGCTTCACGATGCTGGTCGCCCTCATCTTCGGCGGCCGCTACCTGGGATCCGCGTCCTGGCTCGACCGGGAGGCGCTCTCGCCGCTCAAGTCCGCGGTGGAGTACGCCCAGGTCTCGCAGCACTACCTGGACTTCACCCGCGGCGTCGTCGACACCCGCGAGCTCCTCTTCTACATCAGCGGCACGGTCCTCGCGCTCATCTTCAGCATCCTGAGCGTCGAGGCGAAGCTGCTCCACAGCTAGGCGACGCCATCCCCCCGTGATCGACAGCTTCCGAGCCGCCCGCTGGATCCGCACGCTGAACCTGGTCCTCCAGGCGGTGCTCTTCCTGACGTTCGTCTTCGGGCTGAACTACCTCGCGAAGAGCCATTCCTGGCGCTTCGACCTGACGCGGTACCGGCGCTTCTCGCTCTCGGCGGAGACGCTCGCCTACCTGCGCGAGCTCTCTCTCCCCGTGCACATCGTCGTCACGTCGAACGGGCAGGCCGACGACCGAGACCCCGCGGTCGAGGGACTGCTGAGGGAGTACGTCTATGCGACGGAGGCGAACCCCGCCGGGCAGGTCACCGTCGAGTACGTCGACCTCTACGAGGACCGGCGCAAGACCGAGAAGTACGGGATCGAGCAGCCCGGGGTCGTCCTCCTCCTGTGCGGCGACCGCAGGCGGGCGCTGACGCCGGACCAGCTCTACCGCTACGAGAACAAGGCCAAGAAGGAGTTCACGGGGGAGCAGGCCGTCACCGCGGCGATCCTCGACGTCTCCAACCCCGACCGGAAGAAGATCTACTTCCTCGTGGGCCACGCGGAGCTGCGGCCCGACGACGTCGACCCGGGCCACGGCCTCTCGATGGTCCGCGACCAGCTGAGGCTGCGCAACTACGACGTCGACACGCTCGACCTGGTCGCGGCGAAGAAGATCCCCGCGGACGCCTCGCTCCTCGTCAGCGTGAAGCCCGTCGACCCGTACACGCCCTACGAGCAGGAGCTCCTGCGCCAGTACCTGGGCGCGGGCGCGGGGCGGCTCATCCTCTTCCTAGCCCCGGGCACCCAGCCGGGACTCAAGGACCTCCTGATCGACGACTGGGGCGTCCTCGTGGACGACGACGTCATCCTCGACCTCGCCTCCGACAGCATGACGGAGGACGGCGACCTCATCATCCGCGCGTACACCCCGCACCCGATCACGCAGACGCTGATCGACTACAAGGAGGGGCTGCGCATCGGCCAGGCCCGCAGCGTTCGCCCGCTGCCCGGCCGGCCGGAGGGGACCGGCCTTACGGTCGTCACGCTCGCGGCCAGCTCCACGTCCGCCTGGGGCGAGGTCGACTACCGCCAGCGCGGGATCCAGACCTACACGCCCGGCCTCGACATCAAGGGCATGCCGCGGATGGACCCGCCGAACCGCCTGGGCGTCGCGGTCTCCTCGGAGCGGGTGCCGGTGCGCGGCGGCCTGCCCTTCAGCGTCCCGGGCGGCAAGATCGTCGTCATCGGCACCGGCGACATGATCTCCAACTCCCGCATCCAGAACCCGGGTGCGGAGGGGCTTTTCCTCGGCGCCGTCAACTGGACGGTGGGCCGCGACATCGCTCTCAACGTGCCCGCCCGCCCGATCGAGCGGTTCTCGCTCTCGCTCAGCGCCGGGGAGCTCGCGCGCCTGCGCTACACCCTCATGCTGGCGCTTCCCGGGATTGCGGCCCTGCTGGGGATTGCGGTCTACTGGGCCCGCCGAAACTGAACCCGCGCCGCCCACCTCTGTCCAAAAGCAATGCGCTCCAAAGTCACCCTCGTACTGCTCTTCCTGAACGTCGCGCTGTTCTTCTTCATCTTCTACTTCGAGAGGGACTGGAGGATCGAGCGCGCCTCCCGTGACGCGAGGCACCGGGTCCTCGGGCCCGAGGCGGCGAACATCCGCACGCTGGAGGTCGCCGGGAGCGTGCCGGGCTCGAGCTACAGCCTTGAGCGACGGGGGGACGCCTGGTTCCTGACCAAGCCCGTCGAGTGGCCCGCGAACGTGAACGCGGTCAGCCGGATCATCAACGAGCTCCAGTTCCTGGAGCACGTGACGAGCTTCAGCACGAAGGACCTGGAGAAGAACGGCCAGAAGCTCGCGGACTACGGCCTGGACCAGCCCAAGCTCACGCTTTCCTTCACCTCCGGCGAGGAGGGCAGCGCGGGCTCGGGGCGCACGACGGTGCTGCGCATCGGCGACACGACCAAGGTCGGCGGCCACCTCTACCTCCTCTCGTCGGACGGCGAGACGATCCACGTCGTCGGCCAGTCGCTCGCGGACAGCCTGTCGGTGCCCTTCGACGAGCTGCGCTCGGACGTCATCTTCTCGATCCAGGTGTTCGAGGCGCGCTCGCTCAACCTCCAGACGGCCGCCCCGTCGAGCGTCAGGGTCCGCCTGGACCACGAGGGCAGCCGCTGGCTCTTCCGCACGCCCGTGAACGCCCGGGCGGGCAAGAACGCGACCGAGCTCGCGATCAACGCGCTGGACGCGCTGCGGGTGAAGTCCTTCGTCCTCCAGAACGAGCCCGCGACCACGCCGTCGGCGGCCCCGGCCCTGCGGGTGACCCTCGAGGGCAACAACCGCCACGAGACGCTCTTCGTCGGGGCCCCCGCGGACGGCGACAACACCTACTACGCGCAGCTGGAGGACCGCAGGGCCGTCTTCACGGTCTCGATCCCGCCCGGGCTCATGGACACGCTCCGGAGCGCCGCCGACGACCTGCGCGACCGCCACATCCTCGACTTCGATCCGGCCGCCGTGACGGGGGTCTCGCTCTCCGCGCTGAACCAGCCCGAGCTCGCCCTCCAGCGGCTGGAGTCCCCGGCGGGTTCGCACGACGCGGGCTGGCAGATCACCCGGCGCGGGGGCGACCAGGGGTCGCAGACGATCGCGGCGGACCCGGCCGCCGTCCAGCGCCTGCTGGAGCAGCTGGAGGCGCTTAGCGCGCTCCACTTCCAAAGCGACGCCCCGACCAACGCCGACATCGAGGACTGGGGCTTCAACCGGCCCGAGCGCGAGGTCACGCTCAGCATGGGCGGCAGCCCGCCGACCCAGGTGACGCTCCAGATCGGGCTCCCGACGAAGCGCGACGCCATCGCCTACGCCCGGATCGCGGGGCTGCCCTCGGTGTACGCGGTAGAGCCGGACATCCTCGGCGACACGAGCGCCTCGCCGCTCGCCTGGCGCAACCGCCTCCTCTCGTCGCTCCCCGCCTCGGCCCGGATCACCTCGCTCACCCTCGCGAACGCCGGCGACGGCACGGTCATCTACTCCCACAAGCTCGCCGACGGCGAGACCTGGGACGGCGCGCTCGCGGCGGAGGTCGCCCCAAGGAAGGCGGCGATCTCGGCCCTCCTCCTCCAGCTGCGCACGCTGCGCGCGTCGAGCTTCGTGCAGGACGGGTTCCCGGACAAGGTGTTCACCGCGGGCGAGGTGCGCTCGTGGAAGTACCGCCTCGACGCCACGGTGTCGCTGCCGGGCGGGACCGGCGACGGCCAGGTCAACACGATGACCCTCTGGTTCGCCGAGCGCGCCGGCGGGGCGGAGCAGCTCGCGGGCTCGAAGGAGTTCGGGGCGGTGTTCGCGATAGAGCAGCCGCTGCTGGACGCGCTCTGGACGCTCACGCAGCCCTGACCGGATGCCCGCCGGAAAAAAAAGCCCCTTGGAGGCGGGAGCGCGCGCGTGCGTGCGGTGCGTGGTGACGCTCGCGGTGTGGACGACGTGGCTCCTTCTCCTCGTCCTCCTCCTCTTCCAGGCCTACATCGGGGCGGTCTCCGAGCTGCGGGTCCCGCGGTTCCTCCTGCACGCGATCGAGGACCACCTGGCACAGACCGGGATTTCGGTGAAGTTCGGGCGCGCGACCTTCGACCCCTCGGGGCGCATCCTGCTGCAGAAGGCCCAGGTCTCGCTCGCCTCGTTCAGCGAGCCCATCGTGACGGCGGATGCGCTCTACGTCCGGCTGGACCCGATCGCCCTCCTCGAGAGGCGGTTCGAGGCGAGGGAGATCCGGGCGACCGGGGCCAACCTCTTCATCCCGGCGATGCTCTCGGCCTCCGGCCGGGCGGAGAAGATCGTGCAGGACCTGGACGCGGGCTTCTCTATCACCTCGAGGGGGGACGAGTTCTCGGTGGACTACCTGAACTGCCGCCTCGGCGGGATCTTCGTCTCGGCCCGAGGGACCGTGAACGCGGGCCCCGTGGCGCGCAACGCGGCGACGGCGACCCCGCTGCCGCTGGCGGAGTTCCTCTCCGTGAACTACGTCGCGCTCAGCCGGGAGTTCTCGCGGGCCGAGGAGCAGCTGTCGGGGCTCGGCCACGCCTCGCTGACGGCGGTCCTCACGCCCTCCGACACGCGGGGGGCGATCGTGAACGCGGAGCTCTACGCGGACGCGCTCAGGCTCGAGAAGCCGCAGCTGATCGACGCCGAGGGGCTGCACGCCCTCGGCCGCTTCCCGCTCCTCGGCGGCGCCCCGCTCATGACCACCGCGAGTGTGGCGGCCGAGAAGCTGAAGGTCGGCGACACCGTCGAGGCGTCCTCCGTGCGCGCGTGGGTCCGGGGCGTGCTGAAGAGCGACACGCTGGATTTCGACCCGAAGGAGATCGACCTCACGGCCGGCTCGGTGACGGCCATGGGGATCGTCGCCGAGGCCCCGCGGGCCAAGCTCACCCCGAGGGGAGGCCGCGCCTTCGGCGCCGACCTGGCGGCGAGGTTCTTCGGCCTGCCGCTCGAGGCGAGCGGCAGCGTCGACCTCGCGGCGGGAACCGCGGACCTCGCCTTCGACGGGTCGATCTCGCCCGCGTTCACCGGGCCGCTGTCCACCTGGACGGGCGCCAACATACGCAAGTACGCCGACATGACCCAGCCCGTGGCCGCGACGGGGAGCATCCGCTTCCTGCCGGGATGGAAGCTCGCGGACGTGCGTGGCCGCGTCGACACGCGGAAGTTCACGTGCTACTCGGTCGCGTTCGACGAGGCCCGCGGGTTCGTGACCTACGACGGGACCCACCTCGTGGCGAGCAGGGCGGTCGTGCGCAGCGGGGACAACCTCGCCCTCGGCTCCTACGAGCAGGACTTCTCGACCCTGGCCTTCCGGTACCTGCTGACGGGGCGCCTGCAGCCCCTCTACATCTCGCCCTGGTTCGGGGGCGACTGGTGGAACGGCATCTTCGGGAACTTCGCCTTCCCCGCGCAGCTGCCGGACGCGAGCATCGACGTCCAGGGGCGGTACGCCCGCGGGGCGAGCTTCTTCGTCTACGGGTACGCGGATTCGAAGCAGCCGGTCATCCGCGGGGTGGCGCTCGACTCCGCCCGGGTGCTCCTGAGCGTCGACCCCTCGGCGACGAACGGCTATCATGTCTTCGTGTCCCGGGGCGCCGGGACCGCCGAGGGATCGTTCAAGCTCTCGACCGACGCCTCGAAGGGCGGCCTCTGGAGCGCGCTCGACATCGACGCGCGCTCGGGCGTCGACCCCGGGCCGGTCGGCAGCCTGCTCCCGGCCGACGCGGCGGCGGCGATCTCCGCCTTCTCCTTCGACAAGCTGCCGTCGGTGGACGTCCGCGGGCACTTCGACGGGCCTGCGGCGGGCACCGCCCACAAGACGCTCCACGCCGAGGTCCGCTCGGACGCGCCGCTGCGGGCCCACGGGGTGGCGTTTGACCGCCTCTTCTTCAAGCTGGACCTGGACGACGACACGATCGACGTGCGCGACGTGAGCGGGGGGTTCGCGGGCGGCGAGATCACCGGAACCGGCCACGTCTCGGGGCCGGACAGCGACCGGCGCCTGCGCTTCAAGGCGACGCTCGCGAGCGCGAGCCTCGGGCAGGCCGCCGCGGCGGCCGAGGGCTACGTCGTGTCGGCCGCAAAGCCCGGGGGCTCGACCGCCCTCGACACCTTCGCGAAGGACAAGTCCGGGGTGCGCCTCGACCTGAACGCGGCCGCCGAGGGCCGCATGGGCGACATCTCCACGTTCGTCGGCGACGGCAGCGTGCAGGTGCAGGGCTCCAACCTGGGCGAGCTCTCGCTCCTCGGGGGCCTCTCGAAGGTCCTCAAGTTCCCGGAGCTTCGCTTCACCCAGGCCCGGTCCACGTTCAAGATCGCGAAGGGCGGCCTCGAGTTCCCGGACCTGAGCGTCCTCGGGGCGAATTCCCAGATCAAGGCGAAGGGCACCTACTCGATCGACAAGCGCATGCTCGATTTCTCGGCGACCATCTATCCCTTCATGGAGAGCAAATCCATCCTGCAGCTCTTCAACGCGATCTCGGCGCCCCTCTCCGCGATCTTCCGGGTGCGCCTGACGGGCAGCATCGACAAGCCTTCCTGGGGACTGGCGTACAGCCCGCTCAACCTCCTGAGGGTCGGCGAGGCCAAGCCGGGCGCGGCCGACAAGGCGGCCCCCGCCAGCCTTCTTGCCGAGCCCCAGGAGTAGCGGGCCGGACGGGGCGCCGTATTAATGCGTAAAGCCCATGGTCCGAAACACATTGCCCCGAGTGGGGCTGCGGGCTTAGATGGGGTGGGACGCATGGAACACGTCAATACATTGCCCCGGCGAACCTGGACCGAACGGGCGTCGCTCGCGCTCGCCTACGTTCTGATCGCCATCGGCGTCGTGGCCGTCGCGGGCTGGTTCATGCACGTGGACATCCTCGTCCAGCCGATCGAGCACAAGGCCCCGATCATGTTCAACGAGGCGGTCGCCTTCCTGGCGATCGGCCTTGCGCTCTTGGGCCGCGAATACGGCCGGCGAAACGCCGCCTGGGCGGGCCTCCTGGCCGCGGTCGTGGGCTTCCTGACGGTGTTCGAGATCCTCTGGGGGATCGACCTGAAGATCGACGAGCTCCTGGTGCACGACAGCCTGCTGATCGACACGGTCCAGCCGGGCCGGGGCTCGGTCGTGGCGGCGTGCTGCATCGCCGTCGCCGGCATCACGCTCTTCTGGAGGGTCTCGGAGAAGCGCGCACGCGAGCGCCTGTTCGCCGAGGCGGTCTCCGGCTCGGTCCTCGCCTCGGTCGGGTTCTCGACCCTCCTCGGCTACGCCTTCGAGCTGGACGCGGTCTACAACTGGGGCACGAACACGGCGCTTTCGGCCGTGACGGCGATCGCGCTCCTCACCGCCGGCCTCGCGCTCCTCGCGCTCGCCTGGCGGGAGAGCCTGAAGGACGAGGGCGGCCCCCCGGCGTGGATGCCGATGCCGGCCGTCATAGGGAGCCTCACCCTCACCCTGATCTTCTGGATCGGCCTGCAGCAGCGCGAGATGGCCTACCTGGACGCCAAGACCGGCACCGCGGCGGACACGATCGCCACGAACATCAAGGCGTCGATCGACCAGCAGATGAACCAGGTCGACCGTATGGCGAGGACCGGGGCGGACAATCCCGACACCAACATGGACGCATGGACGGCCGACGCCGCCGCGCAGTTCGACGAGTCGAAGGAGCTCGGCTGCGTGTCGATCTCGCTGATCGACGTGTCCGGGACGAAGCTGACGACCCGGTGGGCCTATCCCGTGCAGGAAAACATCGGCCTCATCGGCTTTGACCACGGGTCGGACCCGAGGAGGAGGGAGGCGATCGAGGCCGCGCGCTCGACGAACGCCCCGGCGCTGACGACGCTCGCCGACGCCGACGGCAAGAAGAACTCGGGCTTCGTGATCTACGCGCCGATCGGCAGGAGCGGCAGCCCCGCCCACTACGCCGCCGCCGAATACCTCTACGCCCGCTTCTTCGCGACGGTCTACAAGCAGCTGAAGCTCGCCTCCAGCTACACGCTCGCGGTCTCCGTGGGCCGCTCCGAGGTCTACAGCTCGGTCGTGACGGACAAGGTGTCCAAGGCCCCCCAGCGCGAGAAGGTCTACCCCAACCTTTTCGACCAGCGGGTCCGCCTGTCGCTGACCCCGACCGACGAGTTCATGAAGGCGGACAAGCGCTACCTGCCCGAGATGGCGCTCGCAGGCGGCCTCGCCATCACGCTCCTCCTCGGCTTCACGCTCCACCTCGCGCGCCGCGCGCGCTCGGGGCAGTACCTCTCCGAGCTCTCGAACAAGCGGCTGGTCGCCGAGAACGAGGAGCGGCGCAGGATCGAGGCGCGCCTGAAGGTGTCCGACGAGCGCCTGCGCCTCGCACTCGACTCCACGCAGATCGGCATCTTCGAGTGGAACGTCCCGAAGGGGCACGTCTACTACAGCCCGGGCCTCTGGAGCCTGCTGGGCTACGAGCACGCGCGGATGCCCTCGACGCTCGAGGTGTGGCAGGCGCTCATACACCCGGACGACCTGCCGATGTACCGCAAGCGCACGGAGTCCCAGCTGAACGGCGTCGCCTCCTTCATCGACCCGGAGTACCGCGTGCGCGCCCGCACGGGGGACTGGCGCTGGGTGTACGTGCGCTCGAAGTCCGTCCTCGCGGGCCCCAACGGGCGCCCGACCCGGATCATCGGCACGGTCCAGGACATCACGATCCGGCGCGAGTCCGAGCAGGCCCTCCGGGAGAGCCAGGCCGAGGCCCGCAAGCTCTCGCTCGTGGCGTCGAAGACGGACAACCTGGTCATCATCGGCTCCGCCGACGGGAAGATCGAGTGGGTCAACAGCGC
>Ga0181537_10003902_pt1 | contig 12558 bp, 11 predicted proteins | sample PEATcosm2014_Bin_39_FD_119765 | JGI IMG/M metagenome (GOLD analysis project Ga0181537, IMG submission 119765) | Peatland microbial communities from MTU Mesocosm Facility, Houghton, MI, USA - PEATcosm2014_Bin23_10_metaG | ecosystem: Environmental > Terrestrial > Soil > Wetlands > Peat | place...
CTCCGACGACAACAAGACGGCGGTCGAGCGCCCGAAGTTGGGCGAGCTGCGGCGCAAATCGACAGCCACATCGAAGACTTCGCCTTGCGTGACGCGCACGAGTTTTCCCTGCGGGTGCCGGATCTGATAGTGCAGACCGCGCAGCACGCCTTTCGCCGACCGGCTGTGATTGTCCTGTACGAAGTCGCGCTTCAGGCCCGTTGCCTCCCGGAATTCGCGCGCGTTGAAGCTCTCGAAGAAGAAGCCTCGCGCGTCGCCGAACACTTTCGGCTGCAATTGCAGCACTTCGGGCAGGCCTGTCGGCGTAACGGTATAGGGCATGGCGCTACCGGCTTATTGGATGAGACCCAGGAGATATTGACCGTAGCCGCTTTTGATGAGCGGGCGCGCCAGTTCTTCGACCTTGGCCGCATCGATCCATTTCTGGTTCAGCGCGATCTCTTCCGGGCAGGCAACCATGAGGCCTTGGCGTTTCTGCAGCGCCGCAATGAAGCTCGCCGCGTCCAGAAGGCTGTCATGCGTGCCCGTATCGAGCCAGGCGAAGCCGCGCCCCATGATTTCGACGTTGAGCGATCCTTGTTCGAGGTAGTGCCGGTTCACGTCCGTGATCTCGAGTTCGCCGCGGGCGGATGGCTTGATCTCGCGCGCGATATCGCAGACCTGGCGGTCGTAAAAGTAGAGACCGGTGACGACATAGTGCGATTTCGGCGTCTTCGGCTTTTCCTCGATGCTGACCGCGCGCTGTAGTGCATCGAATTCGACGACGCCGTATCGTTCGGGGTCGGTCACGCGATAGGCAAAGACCGTGGCGCCGTCCACGCGGCTGTTCGCCGCCTGGATGAGTTTCACCATGTCGTGGCCGTGGAAGATATTGTCACCCAGAACGAGTGCGCTCAGCGCATCGCCCACGAATGATCGGCCGATAATGAATGCCTGCGCCAGACCATCGGGTGATGGTTGCACGGCATATTGGATGGAAAGCCCCCACTGACTGCCGTCGCCCAGAAGATCCGTGTAGCGCGGCGTGTCCTGCGGGGTGGAGATGATCAGGATATCGCGGATGCCGCTCAGCATGAGCGTCGTCAGCGGATAGTAGATCATCGGCTTGTCGTACACCGGCATCAGTTGCTTCGAAATCGCGTGCGTAACCGGATAAAGCCGCGTCCCCGAGCCACCGGCGAGAATGATTCCCTTGCGCGCGGTTTTGGATGGCGTCATGGCGCCGCCGCGACGATGTTGTCGAGTACGTCGTCTACGCCTACGGACCAATCGGGCAGCGTCATCGCGAAAGCTGCGCGCAGTTTGGAGGTATCGAGCCTCGAATTGGCGGGTCGCGACGCGGCCGTTTTGTAGTCCGCCGTCGCAATGGGCACGATGGCCTCCGGCTTTGCTTTAAGGGGGTATCCCATCCGACCTGCGCGCGTTACGACGTGGCGTGCCAACGCATACCAACTGGTCTCGCCCGCGGCAACAAGGTGATAGAGCCCCCAACGTGCGTCGTCGGCGGATTGACTGGCCATCTGCGCGAGAATTTTCGCGGTCACATCCGCCAGGAGCGCGGCCGATGTCGGCGCGCCGATCTGATCGGCGACGACGCGCAGTTCTTCGCGTTCGCCCGCCAGACGCAGCATGGTCTTCACAAAATTATTCCCGTGAACGCCGACCACCCAGCTCGTCCGGAAAATCAAGTGCTTCCGATTTGTACCGACAGCCTGCTCGCCCTCCGCCTTGCTGCGACCATAGACAGAAAGAGGATTGATAGGGTCGGTCTCGACATAGGGCGTGTTCTTTCTCCCGTCGAATACGTAGTCGGTAGAATAGTGCACCAGACATGCGCCGACGGCCTCGGATTCTTCGGCAAGTATCGCCGGTGCCGTCGCATTTATCGCAAAAGCGATCGCGGATTCGGTTTCCGCCCTGTCGACGGCGGTAAAGGCGGCGGCGTTGACAATGAGGCGAGGCCGATGGCGGCGAACAATCTCGCGCAGCATTTCGGGCTTCCGGAAATCCGCATCGGACGAGCCAAAGGATATGACGGTTCCAACCGGCGTCAACGAACGTCGCAGTTCATGCCCGAGCTGTCCACGGACGCCGAACAGCAGGATGCTGTTGCTCTCATTCTCCATAATGTAAGCCTACCCACTGGCGGTACGCGCCGCTTGTAACGCCTTCGACCCAATCCGCGTTTTCGAGATACCAATTGATCGTCTTGCGGAGCCCCGTTTCGAACGTTTCGCGCGGTCGCCACCCGAGCTCGCGTTCGATTTTAGTTGCGTCGATGGCATACCGTCTGTCGTGCCCAGGGCGATCTTTCACGAAGGCGATTTGATCGGAATAGACTCTGTTGCCACCCTTCGGACGCAATTCATCGAGGATCGTGCAGATCGTCCGGACGACATCGATATTCTTTTTCTCGTTCCAGCCGCCGACGTTATAAACCTCGCCGGGGACGCCGGCTTCCAGCACGCGCTCGATGGCGTGGCAGTGATCTTCGACATAGAGCCAGTCGCGCACCTGCGCGCCGTCCCCGTAGACGGGCAGCGGCTTATCGGCGAGCGCATTGTGGATCACGAGCGGAATGAGTTTCTCGGGAAACTGATAGGGCCCGTAATTGTTGCTGCAATTGGTCGTGACGACGGGAAGGTCGTACGTGCTGTGCCAGGCGCGCACCAGATGGTCGCTGGCGGCCTTGCTCGCGGAATAAGGGCTGTTGGGACGATGCGGATTGGCTTCGCAGAAGGCGCTGTCGTCTTCCGCCAGGGATCCGTAGACTTCGTCGGTCGAAATATGCACAAAGCGAAAATGCTTCGCGTCCGCGCGATCAAGTGTCCGCCAGTAGCCGCGAACGGATTCGAGGAGACGAAATGTCCCTAAGATGTTTGTCTCGATGAAATCGGCTGGGCCGTGTATCGAGCGATCGACGTGGGACTCTGCGGCGAAATTGATAATTGCGCGCGGCCTGTGCTGCGCGAGAAGAGCATCGACCAGCCCGGAATCGCCGATATCGCCCCGCGCAAAGATGTGGCGCGGATTGCCGGCAACAGGCTTCAGCGTTGCAGGATTTCCGGCGTAGGTGAGTTTGTCGAGGTTGAGAACCGGCTCTTCGCGCTCCGCCAGCCACTTCAGGACAAAGTTGCTTCCGATAAAACCGGCTCCGCCCGTCACGAGAATCATTCGTCTCAGCTGCCCCTTTTTTGCCGCTCGTTCGCGATCCGTCCGCCGATGGAACCCGCCGCGCGAGAACCGCCAAGACGCGATTGTTTCAGTTCGTCCACGTGAAGCGATAGAACTGAATCAGCCGTGTGCTGGTAAAAAGCCAAGTTTCATGGACAACGCAAATAATCTCTAGCATAAAATTCCGGCTTTTTAATCGGGGTTTCGGTCATGTCGGCGGGCCAGGCGCAGGGTGACGGTTTGGCCGAAGCGGCTGAGGCCGCGCGACGTTGGCTTTTCAACGACGCCGCGCCGCTTTGGATCGAAAAGGGATACAGCGGCAACGGCCTCTTCGCCGAGCTGATCGATCTCAACGGCAATGCGCTTCCCGCTGTGCGGCGTCTGCGCGTTCAGGCGCGGCAGATTTACGCCTATTGCGAGCTGGGCCGGTTGGGATGGACGGGAAATTGGCGCGGTCCCGTGGAGCGCGCAGTCGAAGTGCTCGTCGATCGTGGACGGCGTGCGGATGGCTTCTTCATCCATACATTTTCCGATGATGGCACACCGCTCGATCTGCGTGCGGATCTTTACGACCATGCCTTCGTCATGTTTTGCCTGGCGCACGCCGGACGCGCGCTGGGTCGTTCCGATCTCTGGGGCATCGCCGACACGACAATGGACTTGCTCGAGACCTGGCGCCATCCCAAGGGCGGTTTCCGCGAAGGCGAAGTTGACGGACCGCCCCGTCGTCAAAATCCTCATATGCACCTGCTCGAGGCCGCGTTCGCTCTCTGGCTGTCGACCGGTCATGCGCGCTGGAAAGATCTGGTGGTCGAATTGGCGTCCCTCTGCCGGACCAAATTCATCGACGCGAAAACCGGCGCGCTCGCCGAATATTTTGCCGACGATTGGGCGCGCGAAACCGGCGCCGGCGGCGACCTTGTGGAACCCGGACATTGTTTCGAATGGGCGTGGCTCTTCGAACGCCTCACCGAATCCGGCGTTGTTGATGCAACCCAGGCGGCCGAACGGCTCGTATCCTTTGCGCGCCGTTACGGCCTCGAACATGCTCGCGGCGTTGCGATCAACGAAATCGACCTGGGCGGTGCGATTAGAAGCGCCGACGCACGGCTTTGGCCGCAAACCGAACGTCTGAAAGCTGCGGTGGCACGCTTCCGGCGCACGCATCATGCCGGCGAACGGCACGAAACGGCCCTGGCCCTGAAAGGTCTGCGGCTCTATTTCGATGTTCCCAACGCCGGACTTTGGCGCGACGTATTGCGGCCCGATGGCGAGTTTGTGGAGCAACCCGCGCCGGCGAGTTCGTTCTATCACATCGTTTGCGGGCTTTCGGAGCTTCTGACAACGATGGACGCGTTTTAGCAACCGGAGGGGTGTTGCCTGATCGGTCGCAGCGAAGCCAGAACGGGTGTGGACGACGCCCGCAATGTTCGTTAGACATTTGTTTTGCAACGGAACTTGGGCCGAATCGTCGAGGTCTGACATGCAGTTCTTGCTCGCCGGATGCCGCAGGGGCGTTTTCATTGTCCCGTGTCGCCGCGAGCCGGAGCGCACACCACCTCGGTCCCTCGCCGTTCCTGCTGCACAGGGCAGATAGCAATGAAGAACTTTGACGAGCGAGCGGCCGGTCCCGATGCGGGCAGCGCATCGACATTCAGTTGGGGGTCGGTGGCCCTGTATTTCCGGCACCTCAGGACGCATTACCGGCTGCTATACGTCATCGTGCCCTTGTTCATGCTCATCGCCGTCGGCGTCTACTTCTTTTCGAAGCAGCAATATACGGCCGTTGCCATCATAGGACCGCCGCCGCCGTCGCCCGTCGACGCCATGATGTCCGGCGCCGGTGGTGCAACCGGCAGCACATCGGCAAATTTCGTAAAAAGGATCATGGGCGGCGGCGGCACACCTTCGTCGAACGATCCGTTCCAGGAATATCTGCAGCTGCTGCAGTCCGTGCGTCTCGTGGATGTGCTCATTCAAAAAGACCACATCTTGCAGATATTGTATGCGAAGCAATGGGACGCGAAAAATCATCGGTGGCGGCCTCCGGGCATGCTCGAGTCCACGGTCATGGGATTCAATCGGATGACGGGACGTCCTTCCAGCGGCGTACCCAACGCCGACAGCGTGATGAAGTTCTTCAAGAAAAATCTCGCGATCGAGACTGCGAACAAGAGTCGGGGCACGCAGGGCTCGTCTTTCCTGTCCGACACGTCCTACCCCTCGGTTTCGCTTACCTTCACGGATGCGGCTGAGGCGCAACAACTCCTGAATGTCATCTTGCTCGAGGCGGACAATCTCATTCGCGAGGATATGGAGAGCGATGTCTCCGCGCGGTTGTATTATCTGAATCAGGAGTTGCCGAAGGTCACCAACGCTTATGAGCGGGACACGCTCATCCAGGTTCTCTCCGAACAAGAGCAGATGGAGACGATGCTCAAATCCGATAAGCGCTTCGCATCAACGCTTATCGATCCGCCCTATGCGTCGGACATTCCGACATGGCCGAGCCCGTTGCCCAGCCTGCTGTTTGCCGCGCTCGCTTTCGCGTTCGCAGTGTGGGCCGTACTCGTTTACCTGGCGATGCAGTTCCGGTTCGTCTCGCGCTTGCTGGTCCGGACGGGAGGCGTTGTGCATACGGGCAAGCTCGCGACGCGCAGCGTGTCTTACACCTGACGGCGGATGCGGCGCGCCGTGTGGAGCGGCGCTTCAAAATGAACGTGAGGCGACGAGGGAACGGTCCTTCATGTGCCGCTGGCGCAAGAACTGCGCAAGCGCATGCATCAACGATTGATGCACGTCTTCCACGACGCCGTAATTGTGCGCGGCGACGTAGAGAGGGATGTCGGCGAGTTCGCCTGCCTTGCCGCCGCTGAAACCCGTCATCGCGATGGTCGAAACGCCATGGCTCTTCGCCCAAAGAAGCGCATTCACAATATTGGGCGAATTCCCCGACGAACTTATGGCCACGACCAGGTCACCCGGCGCGGCATAGCTTTGCAATTGATACGAAAAGACTTGATCGTAGGCGAGATCGTTGGCGATTGCGGTGTTGATCTCGATGTTGGCGACGAGGCTGTGGACGCGCGGCATCAGATGCGTATCGGTGCGCGTGCCTTTGGTGTGGTCGCAGACGAAATGGTTGGCTATCGCCGCCGAGCCGCCATTGCCGCAGGTGAATATCGTTGCGTTACGTGTGACGGCCGCCTCAAGCGCGTCCGCGGCCTTGCGGAACGAGGCTTGATCGACAGTCGCGAAGGCCGCCGCAATTGCCCCGGAATAGGCGGCGATATAATCGCCGGCGTCGTCGAACGGGGCATGGGGAAAATGCATCGGTTCAGATTCCAATCTTGCATGAATCTGATAGCGCCAAACGGGGAAAAATGTAAGAGCGTCCGGGCGTTCCGTTCACGCGCGTCGCGTTCGTCAAAGCGACTGAACGAACCACGCGTAAGACGTCCGAAGGCCCTCGGGAAGCGCAATTTGCGGGCGCCATCCGGTCTGCCGGATCTTTTCGCCGCTCATGAGCTTGCGCGGTGTTCCGTCGGGCTTGGAGAGATCGCGTTCGATTCCGCCCTCGAACCCCACGACGTCGCAAACGAGTTCGGCCAGCTCCAGGATCGTGATGTCCTCTCCGGACCCGATATTGATATGGCTTTCGCCGGAATAGACCTTCATCAGATGTACGCAGGCGTCGGCGCAATCGTCGACATGGAGGAACTCGCGCCGCGGGGTTCCCGTGCCCCAGATCGTCAAGGATTTGTCGCCGCGCAGCTTCGCTTCATGAGTCTTGCGAATCAGGGCGGGAATGACGTGGCTGGTGTTGAGATCGAAATTGTCTCCGGGACCGTAGAGATTGGTCGGCATTGCGGCGTTGAAGTCACGGCCATATTGCTTTCGGTAGGCTTCGCACAGCTTAATCCCGGCGATCTTGGCGATCGCATACCATTCGTTCGTCGGTTCGAGCGGTCCTGTCAGCAACGCTTCTTCCGGGATCGGCTGGGGCGCGAACTTCGGATAGATACAGCTCGAGCCCAGGAAAAGAAGCTTCGACACATCGGCGCGGTGCGCCGCCTCGATGACATTCGCCTCGATCATCAAATTGTCGTAGAGGAATTCCGCGGGATAGCTCTCGTTGGCGAGGATGCCGCCGACCCTGGCCGCCGCTACGAACACAGCGTCCGGCTTTGTGTCCGACAACCATGCGAGCGTGGCACGCTGGTCCTTGAGATCGACCGTGTTGCGATCCGCGGTAATGACATCGCAATGCTCGCGCGCGAGACGGCGTACGATCGCCGAACCGACCATGCCCCGATGACCGGCTACGTAAACGCGCTTGCCGGAGAGTGGAAAAACCACCTCACTCGACATTACGCCGCCTTTCAGCGAGAGCGGTCTTGATATCCTCGCGCACCATCTCGATGCACAGCGAACGCACGTCGGTCTCGTGCTTCCAGCCGAGCTTCTTGTGCGCCTTGGTCGGGTCGCCGATCAGAAGATCGACTTCTGTTGGGCGAAAATAGCGGGGATCGACTTCGACGAGGCACCGCCCCGTCGCCGAATCGTAGCCTTTTTCGGCGGCGCCTTTGCCTTTCCATTCCAGCGTGATGCCGACTTCGGCGAAGGCCCATTCGACGAATTGGCGAATCGGCGTTGTCGTACCGGTCGCAAGCACGTAGTCGTCCGGCTGGTCCTGCTGCAGCATGAGCCACATGCCGCGGACATATTCCTTGGCATGGCCCCAATCGCGTTTCGCATCGAGATTGCCGAGGTAAAGCTTGTCCTGGAAGCCGTGGTGGATCGCGGCCACAGCGCGCGTGATCTTTCGGGTCACGAAGGTTTCGCCGCGCAGCGGGCTTTCGTGGTTGAACAGGATGCCGTTCGAGGCATGCATGCCATAAGCTTCTCGGTAGTTCACTGTGATCCAATAGGCATAGAGCTTGGCGGCGGCGTAAGGGCTGCGCGGATAGAAAGGCGTTGTCTCGTTCTGCGGAACGGCCTGCGCCTTGCCGTAAAGTTCGGAGGTCGAAGCCTGGTAGAAGCGCGATTTCTTTTCGAGGCCGAGGATGCGGATGGCTTCGAGCAGGCGCAGCGTTCCGACGGCGTCCGAATTCGCCGTGTATTCGGCTGTCTCGAAGCTGACCTGCACGTGGCTCTGCGCCGCGAGATTGTAGACCTCGTCGGGCTGCGTCTGCTGGACGATGCGGATGAGGTTCGTCGCGTCCGTCATGTCTCCGTAGTGGAGTACGAACCGCTGATTGGCCTCATGAGGGTCCTGATAGAGATGCTCGAACCGTCCCGTGTTGAACGAGGAAGAGCGTCTTTTGACGCCGTGGACCGTGTAGCCCTTGCTCAGCAGCAGTTCGGCAAGATACGCGCCGTCCTGACCCGTCACGCCCGTAATCAGTGCAACCTTAGCCATGTCCTGCCTGCTGGGAATCGAGGCTTCGAAAGGCGACGATCCGAGGCGCGCTATAGCATCGCAAACCGGCCTTTTCCACTGCTACCGGTCGCATGGTAACCGCAGAAACCCAGGAAGCCGCCCTGATTCAGGAATCGTAGAACATGATGCGGCTGCCGAGGAGGTCGAACGTCACATTCATCTGCCGGAGCGGCGCCAGTCCGTGCTTGATGGCGTCGTGTTTGTCTTCGGGCGCATAGAACAGCAGGAAGCCACCGGAGCCGGCGCCCATGATCTTGCCGCCCTCGGCGCCGCAGCGCCGCGCGGTCTCGTACCAATCGTCGATCTGGTTCGTGCTGATCGCATTGGCGAGGCCTTTCTTGAGCTCCCAATTCTCGTGCAGGATCTCGCCGAAGCTGTCGAGATTCCCGGCCCTGAGTTCGTCTGCCATGCGGTAGGCAAGGCCGGCCATCGTCTTCAATGTCTCGCGCTTGGTTTCGCTCGAGACAATCCCGGCGGACTGGCTCTCGAGGACGGCCGACGCACTGCGCGTGATGCCGGTGTAGAAGACGAGAAGCCGCCGCGCGAGCGTCTCGCGAACGTCCGGCCGCAAAATGACCGGCGAAACGACAACGCGGTCGTCCTGTTTGAACTCGATCAGGTTCAGGCCGCCGAACGCCGCCGCGTATTGGTCCTGCTTGCCGATCGGCTCGCCGCATAGCTCGATCTCAATGTGGCAACTTTCGCGCCCGAGGTCTTCGCGGCTCAGATGGCTGCCTTTGAAGGCGGCGAGCGCGTTTAGAAGGCCCACGGCGAACGAGCTGGATGAGCCGAGGCCCGTTCCACGAGAAGGGATGTCGGCGATGGTCGTGATCTCGATGCCGCCTGAGATGCCCATGCGCTTCAGCGCGTGACGCACAATCGGATGCTCGACGGCGTCGGCATGCTCGACCTCTTCGGTCCTGGAATAGGCCACACGTATGCCGTCGTCGAATTTCCGGTTCACGTTGACGTAGACATATTTCTCGATCGCCGTGCTCAGGACCGCGCCGCCATGCATGCGATAGAACTCCGGCATGTCGCTGCCGCCGCCGACAAAGCTCATGCGCAGGGGGGTACGGCTCACGATCATACGGCTCGCTCCGGTTGGGCTTCTTGTTCGGCGATTTCCGAGACGGCGCGGTCGATGGCGGACGCCGAGTTCATTTTGGCGGACCATCCGAGCGCCGCAAGCTTGCGGACATCATAGCGGAAACGGGGAACGTCTCCCGTCCAGCCCTTGCCACCCTGGCCATAGCGGATTTCCGCCTTGGGCTGGATTTGGCCGCGCACGGCTTCGGCGATTGTTTTGACGGTGACGCCGTCATCGTCGGGTCCGATGTTGAACGTGTTGTAACGGCCGGTCGCCTGATCGGCGATGAACAGCATCGCGTCCACGAGGTCTTCCACGTGCAGATAGGCCTTTTGCTGCGTGCCGTCGCCCAGCACATCGAATCCGGACGGATCCTTCCGGCATTTGCGTATGAGGTCGACAATCACGCCGTGAGTCGCGGGTACACCGACCACATTCGGAAAACGGAAAATGTCCGCGCGCTCGAGGCCTGCTTCCACCGAAGCGCGGATTTGCGCCTCGGAGGCAAGCTTCATCGCGCCGTAGTTGGAGATCGGCTCCAACGGTCCCAGATCCTCGGAGATGGCGCGGTCGGGCACATCGCCGTAGATCGCGGAACTCGACGCGAAATGAAGCCGGGGTATCCGTAGAGAGTCCATGACGGCCAGCGTCTCGAACGTCGTCATAAACGTGCGGCGCATGTCGATGCGCGGATCTTTGACGCCTGCGGGAATGTCGGAATTGGCTGCGAGATGCCATATGTCGGTGATGGCCTTGCGCTCGTGGAGCGCGCGTGCGGCTGCGAGGAACGTGGCGCCGTCAGAGCAATCGACTTCCTGGAATTCGAACCCCGGCGTATTACCGAACGGTTTCAGGAATTCCTTGTGTCCCAGCGAAAGATCGTCGAACGCAATCACGTCTTCTTTCCGGGCCAGGAGGCGGCGGGCGAGGTTGACGCCGATGAATCCGGCACCTCCCGTGATCAAATGAACCGGCATCTCATGACTCCGCGGCGACTGCCGGCAACGCTATAGCATAGCCGCAGGTTCGGAAAATCCGATCGAACGACAAGTTTGACGAGGCCGGCACCCGGAAGAGCCGCTAAGGACGCGCTTTCCGGCTTTTGTCCAGACGGCTACGTCTCGCGATCCAGGCGAACGGCACGCAAGCCGCACTCAGCACGAGCGCCGCGATGAAGCCGTCGCGGTCGGCGGCATTGAAGATCACCAGCAGGAAGACTTCGATCGCGAGCGCCAGGAGCGGCAATGCGGGATAGCCGAGCGCACGGAAGGGGCGCGGAAGATCGGGCGCGCTGCGCCTCAGCACGAAGAACGCGACGATAACGAGAAGACCCGCGACCGTATCGAGTGTGCCGATGAGGCCGAAGACGAGGCCGAAACTTCCTGTGGCCGCCAGCGCGATGGAGCCCAGTGCCGTCATGACGATGGCGAGTTGCGGACTGCCGCCGGCGTTGACGAACTCCAGCTGACGCGGCAGGAGCCGGTCGCGCGATAGCGCGAAAAGAATGCGCGGTGCGCTCATGATATTGGCGTTGGCCATCGACAGCACGGTGATCATCGCGCCGACGGCGAACAGCAATGCTGCAAACGGTCCAGCCGCGGCCTGCAACACGGGCAGAAAGGGAAGTGTCGTCGCGGCGATGCGCTGTGGCCCCATGGCATAGAGAAGCGACGCGTTGACGATCAGGTAGAGCGACGACGTGAGCAGAAGGCCCGCGAACAGCGCACGCGGCAAGGTTTTCGCCGGTGCGTGACTCTCCTCCAGAAAATAGAGCGGTGCGTCCCAGCCGCTATAGGCGCCGCGAATGAGTTTGTAGGCGACGGTGATCCCGACCCATGTGACGGCGACATGCGGCGACGGCAGGAATGCTGCGGCTTGTGCAGGCACCGCGAACACGGCCGCGATCGCGAAGGCGAGGAGCGCCGAGGCTTTCAGCAAACTCGTCGCTTCCTGCAGGACGCGGCCTTCGCGCAGGCCCAGGATGTTCGCGCCGTAAAGCACGAGTTGAATCGCGACAGCAATGCCGGCCTGCCGCGGTTCTGCGGCGGGGACAATGATCGCCAGGAAGTTCGCAAACGACACGGCGCCGGCTGCGATGCCGGCAAGCTTCGCGCACCAGATCGACCAGCCGACGATCAATCCCGCCACGTCGCCCAGTGCGCGGCGGCTGTAGACGTAAGGTCCGCCCACTTCCGGCATGGCCGTGCCGAGTTCGACGAAGATGTTTGCGTCGAGGGCCGCGTGAATCGCGCCTGCAAGCCAAAGCGCGAGAATAATGCCGATGCTTTGAACACTGCCCGCGATCGTCGATGGCGAGCGCAGGATGCCGGCGCCGATGGTGTTGCCCAGCGCCACGGCCACGCCGAAGGCTACGCCCAGAATACGCAAAAGATGGCCGCGCGAAATCTCTGCCGACATGCCGCTACCCCTCTGCCCGGAGGAAGCGTAGCGGTGCGGCGCTGAGGCGAACAGGGGCGGGCGGAGCGACGCCTTCGGCTTTTATCCGGCCTCGTATGCTTTCTTAAGCGCCGCGATGTCGAATTTCACCATCTTCAGCACAGCTTCCATGACGCGCTGCGATTTCTTCGGATCGGAATTCTGCGAAAGCTCGAAGAATATCTTCGGCACCACCTGCCAGGAGACGCCGAATTTGTCCGTCAGCCATCCGCATTGGCTCGGCTTGCCGCCGCCGGAGAGAAGCTTGTCCCATAGGTCGTCCAGTTCTTCCTGCGTATCGACGGCGACGGCGAAAGAGAAGGCGGGCGACTGGGGAAAAAGCGGGCCCCCGTTCAGGAGCGTGATGTCCTGCCCGTTGAGCGTGAACGTCACCGTCATCACGCTGCCTTTGGGA
>Ga0181537_10003903_pt1 | contig 12557 bp, 6 predicted proteins | sample PEATcosm2014_Bin_39_FD_119765 | JGI IMG/M metagenome (GOLD analysis project Ga0181537, IMG submission 119765) | Peatland microbial communities from MTU Mesocosm Facility, Houghton, MI, USA - PEATcosm2014_Bin23_10_metaG | ecosystem: Environmental > Terrestrial > Soil > Wetlands > Peat | place...
CGGAGGGCGCGATGACGTCGCGCCAGGCGTACATGGGCTTCTGGTCGACCGGGGCGTGGACCGTGCGCTTCAGGGCGAGGTCGCGGGCCAATGGAATGTTGTTCATTGTCTAGGTTCCTAGGTATAATAGAGTTGCAATAGCAAAAAATCCGGCGGAGCGATGATGGGCCCACGCGCGCACGGCGGCGGATCAAGGGCCTCTTAAGCGGTGGAAGGGACGGTCGGCGCTGGGTAGCTCGGATTCGTACGGCTCTTTTTCAGAGCTCGTCGTCCGAGGCGACAGTCAATGATGAGGCTTTCTGGTATTCTGTGACCCTGCCCTCGAAGAAGTTCTGCTCCTTCGCGATGTCCATCATCTCGGCGAGCCAGGGCAATGGATTCTTGATGCCGCCCGAAAGCGGCGCCAGACCGCAACCCTCGAGGCGGCGATCGGCGATATAGTCTATGTAGGTTTGGAAATCTTCGAGCCTTAGCCCCACCGCGTTGACGGGCAGGCAGTCCTTGATGAACTCCTTCTCAAGGGTGACGGCCTCGCGCATCAGGCTGCGGAGCTCCTCCTTGTACTCGGGGGTCCAGATCTCGCGGTTCTCCTCGACCAGGTCCATGAACAGGTTCCGGAAGACCTCGATGTGGTTCGACTCGTCCCGCAGCGTGTACCGGAACATCTGGCCGATGCCCGGGAACTTGTTCTGCCTGTAGAGGGAAAGGATCATGCCAAACAGGCCGTAAAACTGCGTCCCCTCCATGCACTGGCCGAAAACGAAGATGTTGGACGCCAGGAGCTTCTTGTTCTCGACCTTGGTCAGGTCGAGGTCCCGGCGAAGCTCGCGTGAAATCCGCGTCACGAATTCGTTCTTCCGCACGATGGTCGGGACGTCCTCGAACATCGCCTCGCACTCGTGGGGGTTGATGCCAAGCGAGGCGATCATGTACAGGAGCGAGTCGGCGTGGATGTTCTCCTCATGGGCGTGGCGCCCCAGGACGAGCTTAAGCTCCGGCGCCGTGACCAGCTCGCGGACGACGTGCTGGATGTTGTCGCCCACGATCCCCTCGGCCGCGGAGAAGTAACCGATGCCCATCCGGATGATCCAGCGCTCGACGTCCGAAACAGCCCGGGCATCCCTCCATTGCTCGATGTCCTTGCCCATCGGGATGTCCTCCGGCTCCCAGTGGTTGGCCTTCATCGTGCGGTAGAGGTCGTACGCCCACTGGTACTTGAGGGGCAGGAGATTGAAGGTCATGGTCTCCCGACCGTTGATCACACGCTTAGCCGCGAACGCGGCTTCCGCCTTCGCCTGGTCGAGGACGAACGTCTTGGTGCCTACCTGGAAGATCTTTTGCATGGCTGCTGGCGGGAATTTGAAAGGAAATGCGGGGCAAACAGGGGTTTTCCGACGCAAAATGAGCCTAGGCGAACAAAAGTTGCTGGAACTTATTTACGCGTTGTTGACCACAACAGGATGTGGTCAATGCCCCGAACACCCACAACCTATTGAGCTTTGGTTTTCCGGCGTCAACAGGTTTGTGTGTCCCGAATGTTAAATTCTTCAAATATTTGGCTTCCATCGCCCCAACCCCCCCGTGGAGCCCGGCGGAGCCGGAAAAAGGCCGCCCGGAATGCCGGGGCCGGCCCCAGGGGCTCGCGCGGGGACCCGGCACCCGCAGCGGTATCCTATTTCTTGGTACGGGGTCCCGCTAGCGGAAGGCGGTGCCCGTGGACGACGACCGGCTCCCCTCCCCTGTTGAGCTTGTCGACGATGCCCGCCAGCTTTCGCCGCCTGTCGTCGGCCTCCGAGAACATCTCGAGCTGAGCGTCGCCCGCGTCCACGCCCGAGAGCCTCACGCTCACGAGTCGCAGCGGCCTGTTCTTGGCCCAGGCGACCCGCAGCAGCGGACCCACGAGGGGGTAGAAAGGGGCCTCTATGTCGGTCGCGGCCTCGAGGCTCCTGCCGTGCGACTCCTGCGTGAAATCCGCGTAGCGCACCTTGACGGTTATCGTCCTCACCTTCGCGCCGTCCGCGCGGATGTCGGCCATGAGCTCGTCGACCATCCCCTTCGCCACCCGCTCGACCGTCGCGAAGTCGGCCACATCGGCCCCGAAGGTCTCCTGCTTTGAGTAGCTCTTGGCGTCGTCCCTCTCGGACTCGACCGGGCTCTCGTCCTCGCCGCGCGCCTGCGCCAGAACGTGCCGCCAGTCGCGCCCGAGGGCTGCCGCGAGTTCGCTCTCGCTCCTCGCGAACAGGTCGCTGACGAGCCTGAGGCCGCATCGGGCGAGCGCCGCCTCGGTCTTCGCACCTATCCCGGGCAGCCGGCCAAGCGCTAGCGGCTGCATGAATTCCGGCTCCTCCCCAGGGTGGACGACGACGAAGCCCCTCGGCTTCCTGAGCTTGGACGCGATCTGCGCCACGAGCTTGTTCGAGGCAATCCCCATGGACACCGGTATCCTGAGCTCGTCCCAGATCCGCTGCTGCAGTCCGCGGACGGCGTTCTCGACCGCGGCCGGGCTCTCGAAGCGGCACGGCCCCACGTCAAGGTAACCCTCATCGATGGAATTTCGCTGCACCACCGGCGTCAGCCCCTCGCACAGGTCGAACATCCTCCTCGAAACGTCACCGTAGAGGCCGGACGTGTGACGGATCATGATGAGGTCCGGGCAGACTCGGAGCGCACGCGCGGTGGGCATGGGCGTGTAGACGCCGCACGCGCGAGCCTCGTAGCTCGCGGATGAAATGATCCCGCGCTCCCGGCCGCCGACGGCGCATTTTTTCCCCACAAGGGCCGGATCGCGCGCCTGCTCGCAGGAAACGAAGAAAGCGTCGGCGTCCAGGTGGACGATTGTCGCAAGTCTATGCATGACAGTGGCCTAGCGACTCTGGCGGGCGGCCGCGAATTCCGCGTCGGCCTCGGGATAGAGGCCCAGCTTCCGGAGGGTCACCCCCAGCTGGTAGTGGACGTCGGGGTCCCTGGGGTTGATCCGAAGCGCCGCCCTGTATTCGGAGACGGCCTCGGAGAGCCGCCCGGAGCCCGCGAGCGCAAGGCCGCAATAGGCATGCGCCTCCGCGTAGCCCGGACGCAGGCGGATGGCCTCCGCGATCTGCGCCAGCGCGTCGTCCCATCGGCCCTCGTTCGCCAGCGCAAGGCCCAGGTTTGCGTGCGCCTCCGGCGCGTCGGGCTGGAGCCGAAGCGTCGTCTCATATTCATCAATCGCATCCCGGATGCGCCCTGAATTCGCGAGGGCGTTCGCCAGGCCGTAGTGGGCGGCGGGATCGTCCCGCCCCATGGCGAGCGCCCTCCTGTAGTGGGCCTCGGCATCGACGAACCGGCCCGAGTCGTTCATCGCGTTGCCCCAGTTGATTTCGGCGGCGGCAAACGAGGGCCGCGCCCTCAGGGCGCCGGCATAGGCTTCCGCGGCCTCGGCCCAGTGCCGGGTCTCGGCGAGCACGTTGCCGTAGTTGTTGTAGGCCTCCGGATAATCCGGATTCAGCCGGATCGCCTCCCGATAATGGACGACGGCATCGTCGAAACGCCCGAGGCGCACAAGGACGACACCCAGGTTGTCGTGGGCGAGCCAGCTGGCGGGATTCCTGTCGAGGATGGTCCGGTAGAACGTCTCAAGGTCCCGGTAGGTTCCGCATTGGCGCCACGTGAGGCCCGCGAGGGCAAGAACGAGCGCGACCGAGCAGGCTGAGGCCGCGGCTCGGCCGCCCGCGGGAAGGCGCGCGGCCGCGAGGGTCAGGCCGGCGCACAAGGCCGGTATCATCGCCGCGGCAGCCAGGTACTGAAAATGATCCGCCACGAACGAGAAGACAAAAGGATAGACGTTGATGAATCCTAGGGCGGGGAAGAGCGCGCCCGCGAACAGGAGGGATGCGGCAAGCGGCCCCCGCGCCTTTTTCCTGGCGAGAAGGAGCGCGGCCAACGCAACGACCGCACCGGCGGGAAAGAGGTACTGCCAGGCCGCGCGGGGGTCGATCGCCCACCTGGGATAGATGAACACAAGATCGGCCGGCCAAATGAGCTTTCCCAGATAGAACCAGAGGGCGCGCCCGGCCACGAGCAGCCGCTCCAGGGGACCGAGAGAGAAGGCCGCGCCATGAGCGCCGACGAACCGGCTTTCCACCCACGGGGTCACGACTGCCGCCGCTGCGCTCAGGCAGAACCATGGGACGAGGGGGAGTACATCGCGCCTGAGCGAGAGTGCACCCCTTTTCCACCAGAGGACGACAAGGATCGCCGCGGGCAGGCTGGCCGTCACGCTCTTGCTGAGGAGCGCCAGGACAAAGAGGCTCGCGGCCATGGCGTACCTGCCCGTCTTGCGCCTCTCGTCGAACTGCAGGTACGCCAGGGCTGCGCCGAGGTAGAACACCGTCGACAGCGTGTTCTTCTGCTCGGAGATCCACGCGACCGACTCGACGCAGACCGGATGGAGCGCGAACACCGACGCGGCCAGCAGGGCGCCGGGCACGGCGAGCCGCCTGAGCACGCGGTACAGGAGATAGCACGAGGCCAGGTGGAGGAGGATGTTCGCAAGGTGGTACCCGAGCGGACGGTCGCCCCACAGCCGGAACTCCGCCCAGAATGCGCTGTGGAGAACCGGATAGTACTGCTGGGTCGCCCCCGGCTCGAACCATATCCTCCAGAGCCCGTGGAGGGACCTGAGCTCGGGCCGGGTCACATGGCTGTCATCATCCCAGACGTAGCCGCCGCGGAGCGCCGGCCAATAGGCCGCGAACGTCCCGAGGAGGAGGCCAATGGCAGCCATTCCTGAAAATCCGGGTCGGCGCATGGGCACCAACGGTTCGGCCTTCTGATTCCGAGTCAATGGTTGGCCGTCCTGCGGGCCTCGCTGAACTCGGCCTCGGCCTCCTGGCGGCGCCCGAGAGCCGCAAGCGCCTGGCCGAGGTTGTTGTGCGCGCCCGAGTACGCCGGATACAGGCGAAGGGCCTCGCGGTACTCCGCGACGGCCTCCTTGAGGCGCCCGAGCCTGAAGAGGGCGTTGCCAAGGTTGAGGTGCGCCTCGGGGAGGTCGGCGCTCAGGGAGAGCGCCTGCCTGTATTCCTCCATCGCCTCGCGGATCCGGCCGGACCCCGCGAGCGCGAGGCCGAGGCTGTTCCATGCACGGGCGTGGCCCGGGTCGAGGTCGAGCGTCGTCCGGAACTCGGCCGCGGCCTCGTCCATCCGCCCGGACCTCAGGAGCGACAGGCCGAGATCGTAATGGGCGCCCGCAAACCGGGGGTTGAGGGCGATGGCCTCGGCGTACTCCTCGCGGGCGCCGTCGGACTTGCCCTCGGCCTGGAGGCAGTTCCCGAGGTTCGCATGGGCCTCGGGCGAGTCGGGCTGCAGGGCGATGGCCCTGCGGAACTCCTCGGCGGCATCGGTGGGGCGGCCCTCCTGGTAGAGCACCTTGCCGAGATTGTTGCGGGCAAGCCACGCGTCGGGACTTCGCTCGACGGCGCACGTCCACAGCGCCTTCTCGTCGTGGAACGCCGCCGCGTAGGCGTGCGACTCGAAAGCCAGGGCGAGAGCGGCGGCGGCCGCGACGCCCGCGGGAAGGCGCGCGGCCAGAGCCGGCCCGAGCGGCCCCTTGAGTGCGTCCGCCCCAGCGCCGAGAAGGGCCGCGGCCAGCCCGACAAGCCCGACAAGCGGAAGGTAGGCAAAATGGTCGGCCCTCGGCGCGACACGGAAATACGCCATCGGTATGATCCCGAGAACGGGAACGAGGTTCAGAAGGAACCAACCGGAACCAAGGAGGGCGTGGCGGCCCCAGCCCGACCGGCGCGACCAGAACACCCCGAGCACGGCCGCGACGGCGATCCAGGGAATGACCGACAGGAACGAAGGCTGGAGCGAGGGGTAAACGGGCGCGAAGCCGGCCGGCAAGACGCACATCCTCGCGTAGGAGACTACGCTCCATCCGGCCTGACCCAGGCGCGCCCAAAGGCCCTCGGGGATGCCGGCCACGCCGATGGACCGGGTCGACTGGAACCACACGGTCGCGGCGCCCATCGCCAGGGACGCGCCGAGGAACGGGAGCACCGGCCGAAGGTCCGCGCCGCCGAGCCGGCCCCGGCGCCACCAGGCGTAAAGCAGGAGCACCAGCGGGAACATGACGACGGACGTCTTGCACGCGAGGGCCGCGACAAACCAGGCAAGCGAGCGCGCCCAAGCCCCCCGCCTCCCGTCGTGGTCGTACTCCACGTAGGCGATCGAAGCCAGGAGGAGCGGTGGAAGCGAGGCCGTGTTCTTGAATTCCGAGATCCAGCCGACGGACTCGACGGCCATGGGGTGGACGGCGAAGAGGAGGCCGCCGACGAACGCGGCCCGGACCCCGACAAGCCCGAGGAGCCTCCACACGAGGAGCGAGCTCGCCACGTGGAGCCCGAGGTTCACCAGGTGGTAGCCGAGCGGGTTGTCGCCCCAAAGCCGCCATTCGAACCACTGGAGGCTGCTCTTCAGCGGGAAATAATCCATCCCCTGCGGATGGACCCACGCCCGCCACCACCCCCCTGCCTCCCTGAGGGCCGGGTTCTGGGTGATCTCCAGGCTGTCGTCCCAGAGCCAGCTCCCGCGCAGGCACGGGGAATAAACCCACGCCGCAGCCAGGGCGATGACCGCGATCCCGAAAGCCCTCCTCACGGCCGCCCCCCCGGCCCCTCGAGGGCGCGGACCCGCTCGAGGTTGTCGCCCGCTTCCCTGTAGTCAGGCTTCAGGCGCAGGGCCTCCTCGAACTGCGCCCGCGCCTCCGGGAGCCTTCCCGCCTCGGCCAGGACCCCGCCCAAGTCGTTGTGGATGTCCGCGGCCCCCGGCTGCAGGCGAAGCGCCTCCCGCAGCTGCGCGACGGCGTCGGCGTATCGGCCGAGCTGCGCCAGCACGTTGCCGTAGTTGACGCGGGCATCCGCGAAGTCCGGGCGGATCCGCACCGCATTCGAATAGGCGTCGGCGGCCTTCGCGGGTTCGCCCGCCTGGAGCAGGGCGTCGGCCATGTTGAACCAGGCGTCCGCGCGGCCCGGGTCGATGGCGAGCGTCTCGCGGAACTGAGCGGCCGCCTCGCTGCGCCGGCCAAGCGCGGCGAGCGCGTTTCCCAGGTTGAAATGGATCGACGCGTCCTCCGGGCGGAAGCGCAGGGCCTCTCGATACTCCGCGGCCGCCTCGGCGGCGCGGCCCGTCTCCATGAGAGAGTTGCCGAGGTTGTAGTGCGCGTAGGCGTACGCGGGCGCGAGCGCGAGCGCGCGGCGGTAGTCCTCGATGGCCCCCGCCTGGTCCCCCTTCTCGGCAAGGAGGATGCCGAGGTTGTTCCACGCGCCGGCGTTGCCCGGCACCTTGAGGGCGACGTCGCTCCAGAACGCGAGCGAGTTCGCGTACACCGCGGTCCTGCGCGCCGTCAATGTCCCGAGGACGACCGCCAGCGCGGCGACCGCCCACGGGAAGAGGCGGCCTCCGAGAACGCGGTGCAGGACGAGGACGGCGAGCACCACCACGGCCGCCAGCGGCAGGTACATCCGGTGCTCGGCCATGATCTCCGTCGAGACCGGGATGACGCTGGAGCTCGGGGCAAGGATCACGAGGAACCAGGCGCCGAGGAAGCCCGCCGGCGACCTGCGGCGCAGGAGGAACACCGTCGCCGCGACGAGGCAGAGGTCCGCCAGAGCGCAGGCCGCGACCCGGGCCGGGCTTCCCTCGAGGATCCGGCCGTAGTCGGCGACGAGCGGGTTCGGCCAAAGGGCGAGCCTCAGGTAATGGACGACCGCCGTCGACTGAGTCGCCAGGTAGGCCCACCACGGGACGCCCGATGCAAATCCCGCCGAGCCGCCGCGCCCCGCGGACTGGGCGACGAGGCACGCAAGCGGGACCCAGCACGCCCCGAGCGAGAGGTAGTAGGCCCTGCGCCTGCGCCAGGCCTCTGCGAACGACCCGGCCGCGAACGTCCGGTCGTAAAGGAAGACCATGAGGGGCGCCGTGGCCATCACCTCCTTGGTGCCCATCCCGAGGAGGCACGCCGCGAACGAGAGAGCTGCCCATGGCCGGGCGCCCGGGCCGGCCTGCGCATACCTCACAAACGCATAGAGGGTCAGCAGGTAAAACATGCCCATGAGCGACTCGGCCCGCTGCACGACATAGGCCACCGACTCCGTCTGGAGCGGGTGCAGCGCCCAGAGGAGCGCGGCCGCGGCGGCCACGCACAGCCCACCGGCCGCGCGCGCGGCCGGGTTCCGGCGGAGGATCCCGAAGAGCAGCAGGGCCGCCGCGACATGGACGGCGATGTTGAGCGCGTGGTAACTCCACACCGCCGTGCCGGAGACCGCGTGGTTGAGGGCGAGGGAGAGGTTGAGGAGCGGCCTTCCGCTCACCGTCAGCCCGGCCGGGGGCCGGAGGGAGGTCGAGAGCTGCCGGATCGTCGGGTTGCCGAGGACGGAGTCGACGTCGTCGTAGACGAAGGCCCCACCGAGGCCCGGCGCGTAGGCGGCCACGGTCGCGGCGGCCAAGGCGACGCAGCAAATGGCCGCCGCCGCGCGCGGTTCGCGCGCCGGCGCAGGCCGGTGCATCGTGGAAGCTGTCATGTTCTGAGCACACCGAGCCTACGGGTGTTCCGAGCCCCGCGACAAGCCGCGCCGCTCCGCAAGCAGGACGGCCGCCCGTATTGGGCGGCCGTCTTCAGGCTGGATCGGGACTGCGCCCGGCGCTCAGAATTCGAGCCGCGCGCCGACCTCCACCTGCCAGCGCGAAAGGTCCGAGTAGATCGTGGGGACCCCGAGCGTCCCGTTGTTGAACGTGTAGATGTACTGGTTCGTCTTCGCGTTGTAGCCCGCTCCGGCGATCGTCTGCGTGTAGAACGAGTTGTTGAAGTTGTCGACGATGCCCGAGTGCTTGTCCAGGAGGTTGGAGAAGTTGAAGCAGTCGGCGAAGAGCGTCACGCGAACGTCGTGCCACACCGGGATCTGCTGCTCGGCATGGAGGTTCAGCGTCGACTGCCACGGCGCGTAGGCGCTGTTGCGGGGGACGATCTGGCCGGCCCACTTCCCGAGCTGCGAGTTCGAGGCGAGGTAGTTGAAGAAGGCCGTCTCCTCGGCCGTGCTGATCCACTGCACCTTCGGGTCGCTTGGGCCCGACGGCACGTAGAACAGGTTGTTGCCCGAGAGGCCGGACCCGTCCGCGTCGCCCTTGAAGACGAAGCTGTAGGGCTGCCCGGTCTCGGAGATGTACTGCGCCGAGATGATCGTCGACGCGTACTTGCGCTTCAGGAAGTTGAACTCCTTGGTCAGCGTCCCCACGAACTTGTCGGGAATCGAGTAGTTGGACCGGTATGCGATGTTGTCGTTCGGGTTGACGAACGGCTGGCCGTCGAACCCGGAGGACGCGACCGACGAGGTGAACGGATCGACCTGCGTGGCGTGGGTGTGCGTGTAGGCCACGCTGAATCCCCACTGGTCCTTGAGCGGGCGGTTGAGCTCGAGCGTGTACTCCTGGCTGCCTCCCTTGTTCGTGTTGGTGAGCTCGTAGACGGGGCCCGTCAGCTTGTTCTGGTAGAGCGACTCGGTGGACGCGGACGTCGTGCTGGTGTAGTACCCGGCCGGGGCGTTCGCCAGGACGTAGGCGGAGCCGATCGTGCTCGTCGAGCCGGGCGTGATCGCGCCCGCGAAGCGGGTGCGGCCGTCCGGAAGGGTCAGCGAACCCGAGGCGGGCAGGGCGTACGGGTTTGTCTCCTGGTAGAAGACATCCTTTTCCACCTGGGACAGGTCCATCTCAACTGTGGCGACCATGCCGAACCAGGGAAGCGTCTTGTCAAGGCCGATGTTTTCCTTCCAGTTGGCGGGCCAGTGGAAGTTGGGGGCCGTGTAGTCGAAGCTGGGAACCGCGGTCGAGGCGACGCCGTTGTTCACGACGTTGAGCTGCCCGGCGTTGTTGTAGGAGTTCTCAACCCAAACCACGGGGTTCTGCCCGAGGAAGAGCCCCGCGCCCCCGCGGATCTGCGTCGGGAGCTTCGTGTTGAAGTTGTAGTTGAACCCGATGCGCGGCGAGACCGTGTAGTTGCCGTCCATGGATATCGAGTTCGAGAAGCCGTACGCCTTCTGGAATATCGGGCTCGCGATCGGCGACTGCGGGACGTAGGGGTCGTCGACGCGCAGGCCGGCGACAACCGTCAGCTGCGAGTTCGGCTTCCACGTGTCCTGGAGCAGCGGGGCGATATCGAGGAGATAGTAGTGGGAGACGTCCGAGGCGAGGGTGTAGCCCGTCGCCGGGGTCTCGACCGTCGACTGGTTGGCCGTCCCCGCCACGAAGTTCGCCACCGTGAAGTAGGTGTAGCTGCCGATCGCGTTCGGGATGAACGTGTCGGTGTATCCGGTGCGGTCGAACTGGGCTCCGAACTTGAACGTGTGGTTGCCGATCGAGTAGTCGCCGTAGGCGTGCTCCTCCTGCTCCCACGTGTAGATGTTGTTGTCCTGGTAGGCCCAGTAGGTCCCGGCGAAGATCTCGCCGCTCGTTATCGGGTTGACCGCGGCCGGCTCGCTGTTGCCGGTCACGCCCTCGATCGTCAGGGCAGGCTCCTTCGGCCCGTTCAGCGTCGCCGTGCCGTTGTAGCGCTTGTAGGTGGCCTCGATTTCCGTGTGGAAGTTCGGGATGACCTTGCTCCAGTCGCTGTTGAGCTGCGCCGTGTAGGACTGGTCGCTGCGGTTTGAGTTGTACCAGGACGTCTCGAACGAGGTCTCGGAGGCGCCGGTGTAGTTGTAGAACACCGGGGCGTCGCCGATCGTGTGGCGGAATGTGAACGCGAACTTCTGCGAGTCCGAGATGTTCCAGTCGATCTTACCGACAAAGTTCTGCTCCCAGGTGTGGCTGATGGCGTTCAGGGAGCCCGGGTTGAAGCCGTAGCGGGACTCGAGCGTCGAGACGATCTCGTTGTACTCCGTCGTGCCGGCCGCGGTCGCGAGCGGGTTGAAGAGCTGGACGGGCGGCGCGGCGATCTGCCGGAAGGCCTCATAGCCCGCGAAGAAGAAGAGCTTGTCCGGGATGATGGGGCCGCCGAGCGTGAAGCCGGTGGTGTGCTGCTGGATCGGCTCGTGCTTGCCCAGGAGCCCGACGACGGGGTCGGGACCGCGAAAGCTGGTTCCAGTGTAGATCTCGTAGGCCGACCCGTGGAATTGGTTCGTTCCGGACTTGAGGGTGATGTCGGTCACGGCGCCGAGGAAGCCGCTGTAGATCACGTCGAACGGGTTGATCTGCAGGGAGAGGTTCGAGATCCAGTCGAAGGGAACGGGGTTGCGGAGTCCCGCGTAGCCGTTCGAGTTGAGCCCGAAGTTGTCCGCGGCCGACACGCCGTCGACCAGGAGCGCGTTCTCGCGCGGGTTCTGGCCGGCGACGCTGAAGGTGTAGGCCGGGTCCGAGGGGCTGACCTGCATGACGACCGCGCGCGGGTCCAGGTTCTGGACGTCCTGGAGGTCGCGCCTCACGGAGGTGATCTGCGTGATCTCCTTGGAGGTGTAGTTCGAGCCCGTGCCCATGGCGGACGAGTCAAAAGTCGTGTTCGTGCCGCTCTCGCTCACCTGGAAGGCCTCCATCCTAACGATCTCGGAGCTGAGGACCAGGTCGGCCGCGCCCGTCGTGCCCAGCTCGAGGTAGACGTCGGTCTTCTCGCCGGTCGGGTATCCCGCGGCCGAAGCCGTGACCGTGTAGGGGCCACCCGGCAGCAGCCCGGAGATGGTGTATTGCCCGGTGGAGCGGGTCACCGCGGTGTACCGCGTGTCCGAGGCGGTCAGCACGACCGTCACGTTTGCTCCCGCTATGGGCTTCCCATCCTTGTCGGTGACGAAGCCGGAAATTCCGGACCTCGTGACGCCCTGGCCGAACACGGCGGTCGTTGCTGAGAGTGCAAGGGCGACAGCCCCTGCCTTGATCCATCCCATGGATGGGCGATTAAGTTTCATAGTTACTGAGCTTGGATGTGCTTTTCTGGCTGAGGCGCCCTAGGTAAGGAGCCCGGTGAATCTGGAACTGGCGGAAAAGACGTCGCCTACTTGCGCTTCAGTCAAGCATCGAAGGGGCCTGAAATCAGGCGACACGAAATCGTAACTGCGCTGGCCCCGGGGCATGGAGCCTGAGTCGTGCCATATTCGTAAATTGCATGGGATTCGGACCGCAAAATGCATGAATTGGGAGGCCGCGGAAACCGCGTGAAAAACAGAATTGCGGTCTAAGCCTCGTTGACCTCGTGCGTTATGCGGGAGGTCCGCTTTCTGGCACGAAGAAAGGTAGGAGGTTGGGCATGAACACTGAAGCTGTATACGACGCCGAGCTCGTTCGGCGCTTCAACGGAGGGGACGAATCCGCATTCGGCGAGATCATGACCCGCCACAAGACGAGGATCTTCGCGGCCGCGATGGCGCTCCTGCGAAACCACGCGGACGCCGAGGAGATCACCCAGGACACGTTCGTGCGCGCGCACCGGGGCCTCTCGAGGTTTCGCGGCGATTCTTCCGTCGCGACCTGGCTTCACCGGATCGCCGTGAATCTGGCGAGGAACCGCTACTGGTACTTCTTCCGGCGGCGCCGGCATGCGACGC
>Ga0181537_10003904_pt1 | contig 12556 bp, 9 predicted proteins | sample PEATcosm2014_Bin_39_FD_119765 | JGI IMG/M metagenome (GOLD analysis project Ga0181537, IMG submission 119765) | Peatland microbial communities from MTU Mesocosm Facility, Houghton, MI, USA - PEATcosm2014_Bin23_10_metaG | ecosystem: Environmental > Terrestrial > Soil > Wetlands > Peat | place...
CGAGAGCAAGAAAGCCGCGGGCCTGCCGAAAGCCGGCGCCATCGACACGATCCCGCTCGGCTTTGATGCGGTCAAGCCGGCGCTCGATCTGATCTCGAGCTACGCGCTGGAAATGAAGATCATTCCACGCCGCTACGCGGTCGAGGAGTTGTTCGACGACACCACGCGCGGGCTGCAGGGATAGACTTCACCAAGGCGCTTTGCGCGCTCGAACGGCCCGCGTCGTAAACCATTATGGCGGACGCCCCAACAATACCTCAGATTTCGACACAATCCGTCATGCTCCCGCCCTGCGGACCGGATGAGTTCGTTCCGTCTGGGTGGGGAGGCGCGCGTCATGCGTTGCCGGGGAATAGCTGTCTTCCTCGCGGGTTTTCTTGTCGTCGTCGTTTGCGCCAGCGCAGCGGCCGACTCTGCCGATTCACCGATCACAGTTAACGGCAATCGGCGCGTCGGCGCCGATATGATCCGCTCTTATTTCCCGACTGCGACGGGCGGGCATTTCGATGCCACGGCGCTCGATGCGGCGCTGAAACGGCTTTATGCCACGGGACTCTTCAAGGACGTCAAGATCGCGCACGAAGGCGATCGCATTCTGGTCATGGTCGTCGAAAATCAGACCATCGGCGCGCTCGCCTTCGAGGGCAACAAGAAGCTCAAGGATGACGACCTCAAAAAACAGGTGCAATCCAAGGCCGGCGGCCCGCTGTCGCGCGAACTCGTGCAAAGCGACGTAGTACATATCATCGATGTTTATCGTGAGCGCGGCTATTTCGCCGTGCAGGTGGTGCCGAAAACGGTCGCCGCCAAAAGCGGAGCAAAGGACGCTCGTAGCGATCAAAACGGCCAAGTCAATCTCGTCTTCGAGATCAAGGAAGGTGATAAGCTCGCGGTGCGCCAGATTGCATTCGCCGGCAACGCCGCTTTCTCGGCGACCAGGCTCAAAGCCGTGGTCAAAACCGGCACCTCCAACGTTCTGAGCTTTCTTCTCGACAACGATACCTACGATGCCGACCGCATCGACAGCGATCGCGACCTTGTTCGCCGTTTTTATATGGGGCACGGCTATGCCGACGTGCGGGTCGCGTCGACAGCCAGCTACGACGACGCGGCAAAAGGGGTCGTGCTTACGTTTAAGATCGACGAAGGCGCGCCATACCGGTTCGGTAACGTCAGAATTGATTCTGTCGTCAGCACCATCGATGGACCGGCGTTACGCGACGCGCTGCATACGCAAGCCGGCGACATTTATGACGCCGACGCCGTAGACAAAACGGTCGATGATCTCGCCCGGGCGCTCGCTAAATCCGGTGAGCCGTTCGCGAGTGTCGCGGTGCGAACCGAACGGCGGCCCAATATCCACGTAATCGATCTCGTTTATACAATCAGGCAAGGCAAGCGGCTTTATGTCGAACGCATCGATATTCACGGCAACACCAAAACACAGGACCAGGTGATCCGGCGACAGTTCGATTTTGGCGAAGGTGACGCCTATAATCGCGCACTGGTGGACCGCGCCGAACGTCACCTCAAGGCGCTTGGTTACTTCAAGTCGGTCAAGATCGGAACCGCCCCCGGCTCGGCGCCGGATCGCGTCGTTCTCAACGTTGCGGTCGAGGAGGCCGCGACCGGGAACTTCTTTATTTCCGGCGGCTATTCGACGGTCGATGGTGCGCTTGGCCAGGTCTCGATTAGCGACAAGAATTTTCTTGGCACCGGCGACACCGCGAAAGCCTCGGTCACCTACGGTCAATATGCCCGCTCCTTCGATCTTGCCTTCGGCGATCCGTGGTTTCTCGGCCAGCACGTCGGCGTCGGCGTCGACGCGTTCGGACGGGAAAGTTTTGCAAACGACTATCAAAGCTTCAACACCAGTCTTTACGGTGCGAAGTTTTCCGTCACCACGCCGATCAACGAAAATCTCGGCGTGAGCTGGAATTACTCGATCTACAATCAGGGCGTCAGCCTCGATCCCGCGCTTGGCACGGCCTCGCTGCCGATTCAGCAAGCGGCCGCCGCCGGTTCGTATTGGGTGTCATCGGTCGGGACCGGCGTCACCTATTCGACGCTGGATAATGCCAAGGATCCGACCAGCGGCGCCCGCATCCAAACCAATAACGAATTTGCCGGCCTCGGCGGCGCCGCAAACTTCGCGAAAACCACCGTGGACATGCGTTATTACCATGCGATCGCCGGCGACGTTGTCGGCATGGTGCGCACCCAGGGCGGTTATGTGACGCCGTGGGGCGGTCAGCAATTGCCGCTGCTGGATGGGTTCTTCGGGGGACCGCAGCTCGTGCGCGGCTTCGCGCCGAACGGGTTTGGGCCGCGCGACATCACGCCCGGCACCACCATGGATAATCTCGGCGGCAACGCCTATTGGACGACGTCGGCGGAGCTGCAATCACCGGTGCCGTTCGTGCCGCCCGATGCGCAGCTGAAGGTCGCTTTGTTCTCCGATACCGGCAGCCTTTGGGCGACCGGCGCATCAAGTGTATCCAACCTGTCGTCGACATTGTCGCCGGCGCAGCAGATCGCTAATTCAACGGCGATCCGATCCTCGGTCGGCGCCAGCCTGATCTGGGATTCGATGTTCGGTCCGATTCGGGTCGACTATGCCTATCCTATCGCTAAACAACCATACGATGTCACACAGCGCTTTCAGTTCAGCGCCGGCGGGTTTTAACCCAAGAAAATACGCGTGAATCCGTAGGTGAACCGGCTTGTAACCATTTGTTAACCATAATTACCGCAGCGTTGCCTCGGGCCAGTGATCAGGAGATCACGCATGAACGTCATCACCATGGCGTCCCGAAAGGGTGGAGCGGGTAAAAGCACCCTGACCGCTCAACTTGCCGCCTTCGCGTATCGGGCCGGACATCGCTGCTTGATTGTCGATGCCGATCCCCAGGGCTCGCTCACGCTCTGGCATTCACTGCGTCCGGATAGCCAGCCGACACTGCGTAGCGGCGCACGCGGCGTCGAACGCGCGATCGCCTTGGCGATGACCGAAGGTTACGAGTGGGTCTTCATCGACACGGCGGCGAGCATGTGGGTGGTGGCGCAGGAGGCGATCCGCGCCGCGACCTTCGTACTCATTCCGGCGCGTCCCGGCTTCTTCGATCTCAACGCGGTGCGCGAGACGGTGACGACCGCGCGCGAGCGCAACAAACCCTACGCCGTCGTGCTCAATGCCGCGCCGGTGAAGCGTGAAGACAAGGAAGCGCCGGCGGCAAGCGTAAGGACGTAGCCTGAGCGCTGGCTGATCTGGCCCGACCGAGCGTTTGCGAGGAGACGCCGGAATCCTTGGCGGCCGCCGAGATCGCGCGACTGTGGTCGGCGGTCGAACGCTCGGTGGCGGCTATCAACCAAGCGCGCGCCGATGCAATCGTCGTGCACGGTCAAGCCGCATAATCAATCCAAATCTTTGTCGCAACGGCGGCAGCACGACGGCAACGTCGCGTGTGTGCGCCATATTTACGCTACAGAGGACACCGTAACATCCGCGTGATGGCCGGCTAGTAGCGAGTACTGATGCCATGCGTGAGCGGTTCGTTGCTTATGTGGTCTGCCCGAAATGCGAGAAGAAGGGCGCAGCGGTTTGGGAAGAGAACGAGGATCCGGTCTATCAGGGCGGTGAGTGGGTCAAGACATTGACACAGGTGTCGGAAGGCTTTCGCGCGACACCGTCCGGACAAATTCTTTGCACCGATTGCGAAGTCGAGGCTGTGCTGGCGCAAAACCGGACGGGCCGGGGCGTATGATCGTTGGGAGCTATCGCAGTTATGCTTTCCATAACGGCGCGAATTCAGCCGCCACCACGCTTTCGTATGTCGGCTCGCTGTCGAGAATACCTTGACTGCGCGCGAACGCTGTCATGCCGGCGATGAATTCGCGTGACAGTGTTGCGTCGTAATAGGGCAGGTCACGGCGAATAAGCTCGGCGATCAGCGCCGCCTCCGACGGAGGAAATAGCTTTGCTCCGACCTCGGCCGCGCGCGCCACATCGGCTTTCAGCGCGGCCTGGGTCTTTACGATGGCGCGGACCGCGGCGGCGACCTTTTCCGGTGTGCGCGCAATTAGCGTGTCGGTCGTGGCGATCGTCGCGGCGGTAAAATTGAAGCACGATTTCGGACCGTCACCGCGCCGCACGTCGAGCACGACGGTGCCGACGCCGCGGCGTAGGGCGACTTCGGCGCCCATGCCGTTGGCCCAGAAGCCGTCGATCTTGCGCTCCTCTAAAGCCTTGGCCGCCGTGAGGCCGAAATTGGTGCCGGAGCCGGCCGCGCCGGGCACCGGAGCGATTTTGACTTGGTCGCGTTCGAGATCGATGCCGGCCGCGGCGAGCAGGCCGCGCAAGCCCTTATCGACCCACGGCGCGGCGCCAATACTGCGGCCCTTCACCGCCGATATATCGCCACGCCGTGCTTTGAGATCGGTGTGCATGACCAGAAACCAGTACATGCCTTGCGCCTGCGCGCAGATAAGTTTCACGCCGTTGAAATTCGGAAACGCGGCCAGCGCCGAATGCGCCGAGCCGCCGACGAAATCGACCGCGCCGTCGCGCAACGCCGCGTAGGCCTTGTCGACCGGAAAGATCAGCTCAAGCGCAACGTCGAGCCCTTCGGCTTTGAAAAAGCCAAGCTCGACCGCCGCCTCTGCCGGAAAATACGAATTCGAGATCATGTCCGGTACGGCAAGCTTCACGAGTTTTTCTTTCATTAACTTCGTGCCGAGCGAGGGACGTGTATTTCACGGCTTTTTATCGTCAATCTGCCGCGTCAAGGTGCGACTGGAGCACGGAACCTGTCAAAAAACGTTGCTGTGGAGTGACATATCGCCGTTTTCTCGGTGACTTAGCGGCTCACCGATTGTTTTTGGGGGGCAAAACTGTTTGAAATCGAAAAGACTCGCAGTGTAAGGGGGGTCATGGCGCGGGGATCGCTCTTAAGGTCTACTGCATTGACTGGCTTGGCTTTGGCCTATCCGGCCACGGCCGCCTTTGCTGCGCCTCCAGTGCCCTATACCTGGACTGGATATTACACCGGACTGGACGCCGGCTATGCCTGGGGCAATACCGCGACAAATTGCACATTTATTCCGGGAATCGCTTCGCCCTGCGAAGGTACGGCGATCCCGAACGTGAAGCCTCAGGGCGGCGCTTTCGGCGTCGAGATCGGGGCGGACTGGCAACACCAGAATTGGGTATTCGGCCTTGGCGGAGATGTGAGCGCGCTTGGACTCCGCGACACGGCTCAATTTCCCAGTGTCGACGCCGGCAAAACCGATGAAATCTCAAGCCGTTATGATTGGCTCGGCACAGCGCGCGGCCGTATCGGCTACGCTGTCGGCCCGTCGCTCTTCTATGGCACGGGCGGATTGGCAATTGGCCGGGTTCGCGACGTCTACAATCATGACATTGCTGGTAGCGGCGCCACCAATATTTTCGCCGCGGACACTCTGACCGGTTGGACCGCCGGCGCCGGGTGGCAATACATGTTTTCCGACCATTGGAGCCTGAAGTTGGAATATCTCCATGTCGATCTCGGCAGGAACGCGCTTGATATTTCAGGCGCTACGAACGGGGGATATGGAGCGGCGCCCGGATCATCCGTGCTGCATTTCAATAATACGTTCGATCTCGTTCGCGCTGGCGTGAGCTACAAGTGGTAATTTGCGCGGCGAGCGGCGTTTAGCGGCCGTGCCAATTCAGAGTTTCGGTGTTACGGTGCGCGGATGCGCTGGTTCGATCTGATCGCATTCCAGGCCAAACAAAGCCGCGACGAGCCGGCGGTCATTTTCCCCGGCGGCATGGCGACCTACGGCCGGCTCGTGGAATGCGTCGAAAACGCTTCGCAACATATATTGCGTGCCGGACTGAAGAAGACCGACATCGTCGCGCTCGAGCTGCGCCATCCGCTCCTGCATCTCGTCGTCATTCTGGCGCTGCACCGCTGTGGCATTGCTTCGGTCACCTTGCAGACCGAGCATTTGATCCAGGAGTCCAGGCTCAAGATCGATCGACTGCTCAGCGATCGCTATCAGGAGCCCGGCAACACATTCAAGCTGACGCTGGTAAGCAACGATTGGCTTTCGCCATTGCCGAACGGGTCACCGTTGCCGATTACCGGGTTCGACAGTCCCGACGACGTATGCCGTCTTGTGCTTTCGTCGGGGACCACCGGCACGCCGAAGGTCATCAGCGTGTCGGAGCGGACCTTGCAAAACCGCTTCATGCGGACGGCGATTACCAACGAGCGCGGCCGTTGCCTCTCGATGATGGGCTTCTCCACGCTCGGCGGCTACCAAGTTCTGATGACGGCGCTGGCTTTGGGCGGCTCGGTGTGTTTCGCCGGCGCGCCGGAGGATGTGTTGCAGGTCATCTCCCTTTTTAATGTCACGCACCTGATCGCGGCGCCGTTTCAAATCCGCACGCTCTTGGAGGCGCAAGCCAAAAACGGGCTGCAATGCCCGACCTTACGCCATGTTTTCCTCGCGGGCGGCGTGCTGCCGAGTTCCCTTCTCGCCGAAGTGCGCCAGCAGCTCTGCCCCAATGTGATTTGCGCCTATGGCTCGACTGAACTCGGCATGGTCGCCTACGGCCCGGCCGCCAGCATGCGCGGCATCGAGGGCGCGACGGGGTTTGTTATGCCCGATGTGCTCGTCGAGGTCGTCGATAAAGCAGGCGCAGTGCTTGCGCCGGAGCGGGGGGGAACAATCCGCATCAAATGCGGAGATCTCGGCCAGTATTTCATCCCCACGCCGGACGATGAAAAAATCTTCAAGGACGGCTATTTTTATCCAGGCGACGTGGGACGACTGCTGCCGGACGGTATCCTGGTGATCACCGGCCGTGTCGACGAAATTATCAACCGCGGCGGCGACAAGGCGGCACCCGAGCTGATCGAAGAGGTGATCCGCAGGCTTCCCGAGATCGCCGACGCGGCGGTATTCGCGGTGCCCGGGACGTCTCAAATCTGGGCGGCTCTGGTGTGCAAGGGCAGATTGGACGAGAATGCGGTGCTTGAGGCATGCCGAAAGAAACTTGCCGGCATGGCGCCTAATCGCCTGATTGAGGTCGACCGCATTCCGCGCAACGATATGGGCAAGATCATCCGCGACGATATGAAAAAGATCATCATGCGCAAATTGTCATGGTCGATCATGTCGTAAGGGGAACGTCTCATGAGTGAATTCTTCCGCCGGCGGCTGGCATCCTACGCGCAATACCATCGTGACGAGCGCAACAGCGCCACGCACTATGTCGGCATTCCGATGATCCTCCTGGCTGTGCTTGTCCCGTTGGATCTGTGGGGCTTGCCGATGGGATCAATCGAAATCTCGGCCGGCACGGCGCTTGTTGCTCTAGCCGCGATCGGCTGGATCGCCCTCGATGCGGGCGTCGGCTTGGCGATGCTGGTGCTGATCATGCCCTTGGCCGCCGTGGCCGAATGGCTGGTGCGATCCGGCAGCACCGCGCTTGCGCTAGGGATCGCCGCGGCGCTGTTCGTCGCCGGGTGGATATTCCAATTCGTCGGACATAGCGTGTTCGAAAAGCGCAAGCCGGCGTTTTTCGACGATCTGGCGCAGCTGTTCATCGGCCCTATGTTCATTGTGGCGAAGATTTTGGTGTTGCTCGGATTTCGCCGCGACCTTGCGAGTCTGTTGCATGGCGCGGACGAGCCCATGACGGTGCGCTCCGCGCCGCATTGATCGATCACCATTGGCGACAAGATCTTGCTCGCCTAACCCTGCAATCCTTGCAATGCAGGCCCGGCATTATGGTTTGCTGTGGCGGTTTGCGTTTCGAATAGTGCCCGCGTACGAAGTCGCAGCCGGCCGGCCAAGACGCGCAAGGCTGGGGGAGGGGGAGCGACGATGACCGCGGCGACAATGCAAATGGGTGCGGTGCGGGGGCGCCCATTTCGAGAAGTGTGGGTGATCAGTATCGGTCACGCGCTGACGCATTGGTACCCGGCGACGTTCTATCTGCTGCTTCCGCTTATCGGAAAAGAGCTCGGATTGAGCTACGGCGAAATCGGCTCGGTGCTGACCTGCCAATATGCGGCGGGCGCTATCGCCAACGTGCCGGGCGGAATTTTCGTCGATACCGTCGGGCGCAAGGGCCTGCTGATGGCCCTGTCGCTGTGCTGGATCGGCGTGCCCTATCTCATTATGGGATTCTCGCACGTTTATTGGATGATCCTCGCTTGCGCGACTCTGGTGGGGGTCGGCAATAATATTTGGCATCCGACCGCAATACCCTGGCTTGCCGACCGGTTTCCCGATCGCAAGGGGCTGGTCATGGCGTTTCACGGCATGGGCGCCAATGTCGGCGATGCGGTCGCGCCGCTTGCCATCGGCTTCTTGTTGCAATTCTACAATTGGCGAACCGTCGTGGTCATGAATGTGATTCCGGGTATCGTGGTTGCCGGGATCATCCTCGTCTATGTGAGTCGCTTGCAAATTGCCGACGTCCACGCCGGCCTCGCCAAATGGAAGCCCGAGAAACTCGGCGGCGCGAAACGCCTTCGCATGCTGGCCGAACTGCTGCGGAATCGCGCGCTGGTTACGCTGGCGATAGGATCGGCATTTCGCTCGATGACCCAAGGGGCCCTGCTGACATTTCTGCCGCTCTATCTCGGGCGGGTAATGGGCTATCCGTCGCTATGGATCGGCGCCTGCATGTTTGCCTTGCAGGGAGCCGGTTTTGTGGCAGCACCGATCGCGGGGCACATGTCGGATAAAGTAGGGCGCCGCCAGATCATCATGTCCAGCATGTCCATGACGGCCCTCATAATAGTGGCCATGACGTTTGCCGGCGGCACCAGCTGGTTCGTTTTTTTGGTCGCTGTGCTGGGATTTTTCCTGTTCGCCGTACGGGCGGTGCTTCAGGCTTGGCTGCTGGACGCGACACCGCCGGGAATGGGTGGCAGCGCCATCGGCGTCCTGTTCGGCATGCAGGCCCTGGGCATGGCCATCGGGCCGGTAAGCGCCGGCCTCGTTGCCGATCATTACGGTATTATGGCCGCGTTCTATTTTCTGGCCGGCACCATTATTGTCGCCAATCTGCTGGTCTTCTTCACGCCGGCGGGCCTGATCAAAGACGTCCCCGATCGGATCGGTTGAGGTCCTCGGGCGTTGCGGAAAATTCACGGCGTTACTCTGCCAAGCCGGCTCCGCGACAGCGAACCATCGCGCAAAGCGTCGTAGGCGATCGCGGCCTGGCGCTGCCATGCCGAAGGCGATCAAGATGGACGGCGCGGCGATCCTGTTCGCCTCCGATATCGGCGCGCAACCAGGCGCGGTGCCCCGAATTCGGGCTAATGAACCGTAAAAGGGATGGACCCGCCTTCCGCCCGTGGCACATACGAAAAAAAAGCAATAAGTTGCTGGGATAGCTTGGGCCTATTGGAAATCGAGCGAGTGCCCGACACACTGCGCGTGGTTGAGTCGGCTGACTCAGGGGCGATATGCGGCACGGTGCAAACTCAGACGAGTCCGGCTACGGGCTGGCGAATCTCGGGGATCCGCCGGTCGACGTTTTGATCGGCTCCGATTTCGTCAGGGGATGGCATATCCGAGGTCCATTCGGCTCTCGGATCCGGGCTTGATGATGGATCAGGGGGTGGGAACCTTCCCGCCACCGCAAACGAAGGCGCCAGCTGGACCTCCTTCTGGACCACCGACGACAGCTTCAGCTTCGACGCCGGTCAAAACGGGTCTGACGCGGTTTGGACGCTGGATGGCTCTGACGGGACATCTGCGAACCACTTCAACACAGCGTCCGAGGTCGGCTTGGACGGGTCGCCGGATTTGCTTCAAGGCCATCTGCCGATAGGGGACGTTGTAGATTTCGCCCAGGTGCCGCAAGGCCCTGGCGGTGGCGGCGTCCCGCCTCAGTCGTTCGGTTTCGCAGCCAATGCGCCCGTCTACAACGCTGCGGCGCCGTCCGGTTCCGTATCAAGCCCGACGTCGAGCGTCCCCATTCTGGCCTGGATTGGCGACCTCGGCTCCGGCGCATCCCACAGTGGAAGTTCCGGCGGCAGCGGAGTCGGCGGCGGCGGTGGCACGTCTCACGTCACAACGGGCGCCTCGTCGGGATTGGTAATCGATGTCGTCTACGACTCGAGCGTCGCCAGCGCGCCGGCAGGTTTTACGGCGGCGGTCGCGGCGGTCGTCAGCTACTACGAAAGTGTCTTCACCGATCCGGTCACCGTCACAATCGACCTCGGCTATGGGGAAATCGACGGCCAGTCGTTGGGGGCAGGCGCCCTTGGTGAAAGCGAAACCTATCTCACCTCCGTTTCCTATGCGCAGCTCGAGAGCGCGCTGGCCACGAACGCGAACGCGATTGGCGACACGGCTGCGGCAGCCAGCTTGCCGGCAACAAGTCCGGTCAGCGGTCAATATTGGCTGTCCACGGCCGAGGCGAAAGCCCTCGGCATCAGCGGCGCCAGCAGCAGCGTCGATGGCTATGTCGGCTTCAGCAACGCCGTGAGCTTTGCCTACAACGACAGCAGCGGGGTCGGCGCCAATCAATACGATTTCTTTGGTGTCGTCGCTCATGAATTTTCCGAGGTGATGGGCCGGCAAATGATGGACGGCGAAAGATTCGCCGGCGGCACGAGCTACGAGCCACTCGACCTGTTTCATTACTCTGCGGCCGGTGTGCACGATTTTTCCGGCACGACCTCCGGCTATGCGTCGGCCACCGGCGGCAAAACCAGCCTCGACAGTTTCAACACCAATCCCAGCGGCGACTTCGGCGATTGGGCTGCGAGCGCCGGAAACGATGCGTACGATGCCTTTTCCTATCCGGGCGTCGTCAACGCCGTCTCCGCATCCGATCTGACTTTGATGAATCTTCTCGGTTGGGACCCCGCGGGCTTGGTCAGCCAACCGGCAGCGTCGACTCCGGTGGTCACGATCCAGCTGGTTAGCGATACCGGCGCATCGCCGACCGACGGCATTACCTCCAACGACGCGCTGAGTGGAACGGCCGATCCGAATGCGGTCGTGAAGCTTACTTTGGGAGCGCAGACACTTGGCACCGCGACCGCCAATGCGAGCGGGGTGTGGTCGTTCACACCCGCCGGCCTGGCGAACGGGCAGTACACGATCGTCGCCAGTGAGACGAATTCGGCCGGCAATACCGGCACGGCTTCGCTGAGCTTCACGTTGGACACGACCATTCCGGTGGTGACGTCGGACACGGTCTCCGGCACCGGGATCAGCGGCGGCGCTGGAACCCTTGCCGCGGGTCAAACGATCGTATTGGCGCTTGCGCTGAGCGAGGCGGTCGCGGTTTCCGGCGGAGTGCCGAGCTTGACCCTCAACGACGGCGGCGCCGCAACTTACGATTCCGCGCATTCGACGTCCACGTCGCTGGTGTTCGATTACACCGTCGCCGCCGGGCAGTATGCGACCGCGCTTGCCGTGACGGGAATAAATCTCCATGGCGCGACGGTGGCGGATGTTGCGGGCAATGCCGCCAACTTGGCCGCCGCGGCTACGACATTTTCCGGTCTGTCGGTCGATGCCACCACACCGGTTGCCGCCGCCGATCATGCCCGCGACATACTCGGCGCTTCGGTCTCGGTTTCTCCCACTGCTGGAGTTCTGGCCAACGATTCCGATGCCGATCGCGCTGACGTGCTGGCTGTAAGCGCCGTAAACGGATCGGCCGGTAACGTGGGCCACAACGTCATCGGCGCCTTCGGCACATTGGATCTCAATGCGAACGGCGGCTACACCTATGCCAATACCAATTCCAGCGCGGTGACCGCGGCCGGCGGCGTCGCCGAGGATACTTTCAGCTACACCGCCAGCAACGGCCACGGCGGCACGGCAAGCGCGATGCTGACCGTCGTAATTACCAGTCCGGGCGAGACCTACGTCAGCGGCGCTTCCGGCGGCACGATCAAGGGTGGGTCCGGCAGTTACGTACTCGACGGCAGCGCGGGGAACATGAACGTTACTGCGGGCGCCGGCGCGCAATTTCTGGTCGGCGGGCCCGGCGATACCTTGACCGCCGGCAACGGCGCGGACACGTTCGTCTTCTCGCCCGGCTTCGGCAAGGAAACGGTCAGCAATTTCAACACGGCGCAAGACTTTATCGACTTGCCCCAGAGCGTGTTTGCCAATTTTGCCGCGGTTGAAGCCGATCTGCATGCCGCAAGTGGCAACGCCGTGCTGACGCTCGACGCCAGCGACGCGATCACGCTCAGCCACGTCGCGGTTGCCAATTTGCATGCGCAGAACTTCCACTTCATCGTATGATGCGGTGAAGGCTTCGATCGCCGTTGAAACGCCGCACCGTCTTCGCCGATAATCCCCGCCGCAGAACGACGGCCTGTTTTATGCCCGTTGTCCGAGGGAGCGCTACGCCATGAACCGCCCGCAGCAAGGATTCCCGCCGATCCACGACAACCGCGGCGCGCCTTCGGTCCGCCGCTTCGACGAGCAGCGCTGGGTCATCGACAACATCATCCGCGCCAACGGCATCGATTGGGACCAGCCGCGCTCGCTTTATATCCATGCGCCCTGCGGTATC
>Ga0181537_10003905_pt1 | contig 12556 bp, 8 predicted proteins | sample PEATcosm2014_Bin_39_FD_119765 | JGI IMG/M metagenome (GOLD analysis project Ga0181537, IMG submission 119765) | Peatland microbial communities from MTU Mesocosm Facility, Houghton, MI, USA - PEATcosm2014_Bin23_10_metaG | ecosystem: Environmental > Terrestrial > Soil > Wetlands > Peat | place...
CAAAAAACGCAGGTCGCGCACCATGGGTATCGTGCGCAAACCGATCGACCGCCCCGGCGACAGCACCAGCGGCCCCGGATAATTATAATTTTCCCTGCCCCGCAAAAACTCCTCCGTCGCCGCGTGCGTGAGATAACTCGTCGTGAAAATGTGCGGCAGCGGTTTGCCCGCCATCTGCGCCATCAGCCGGCTCTTGGCCAGGTGTGTCTCGATGAACGTGCGATGCTCGCCTTCGAATTTGCAAAACGGATGCAATGCCTTCACCACGCCCGCCCCCTGCGTCCAACGGCTGCCCACGCCGGCCGCGAGCGTGACCACCGCCAGTTCGCCCCGGGCCAGCGCCGCGAGCCCCGCCTCGCGCAACGTCTCCGCCGGCGGTTTCGTGGCGTCGAAAACATCGGCGTCCTGCACGTCCTTGATGTCTGCGCTCGCGGACAGGCGGTTTTGGGCCAGGCCGATGCGGCCGTTTTTCAAATCCTCGCGAATCTGCTCATGTTGCGCGCGATCGAAGCCGTTTTCCTCCAGCAATTCCTCCAGCGTCAGCCGCTCGCCGCTGTCGGACTTCGACTGCGGCAGCAGCCGGTCGAAAAGGGTTGGCATCACCCCCGACAATTCCGGGCGCACCCGGCTCGCGGTGCTGAACTTGCCGAGCTCCGCCCGCTGGCTTTGCGTGAGCGCCTGCGGGGCGGTCCTCAGCCAGGCCGGCACGTGCAACGCGTAATAGCCGGCCGGCAGCAGCGCCTCGTCGCCGCGCAGCAATTCCGCCCACGTGCCGCGTTCGTTGATTCCGAAATCATAAACCACCGGCTCCATCGCAAACGGCAGCGCGTGCTCCAATTCGCGTTTGGCCCGCGTCATCATTTCCTGCAACACCTGCTGCGCCTCCGCCTTGCGCCCGGGCTCAAAAATGAATCCCATGCCGCCGCCCGACATGCCGCCCAGCATCCAGAACCCCCAGAAATCCTCCCCAAACTTCGCGCGCACGCGGCGGATCACCGTTTCGGTGAACGCGTTGCTGGCCCACGGGATGATGGTCTGGATCGGCTCGCGAAAATTGCGCGTGGTCAGTTCGCCCAGCCGCCGCACGTCGCCCGCCCGCAGTGCGGCCACAATTTCGTCAAAACCGCCAATTGCCTGCCGGCGCCCGGTCCACTCGGCCGGCGAGCGCAGCAGATATTTCTCCGTGACCATCTCGAGGATCGGCCCCACGTTTTGCGCCATGCCGCCGTGAACCAGCACCAGGCTCGCCTGCAAGCGCTCCCGGGTTTCGGCGGAAACATCCTTGGTGTCCAGGATCTGGTGCGTCGGCATCAGGCAGCCGCGGCTGACGCCATGCTCCGGATCGCCCTCGGCGGCCGCCACGCCGCAAATCAGTTTCATGCCCGGCCACACGCCGCCCGAATCCTGCCACCCGCCGCCCGATCCGCCCAGCCATTCGCCGAGCAACGCGCGCGCCAGCACCAGCCGCCGTTCCGGTTCCGAAAGTGCTCCCGTCAATGACCCGGCCTGACCCGTCGCGCGCATGCACACGGCAATCAGCGACGCCAGCAGGTTCGTGGACACGGCCAGCCGCGAGCCCTTCGGAATGTCGTTCACATGACTGACGAGTTCCAGGCCCCGGCCCGGCCCGGCAACTTGCGCGAGCAGGTCCGAGAGATTTTGCCCCGAGCCTTCGATGCCCGGCGGCACAATGCCCGCGGCAATCACCGCTGCCTTGAGCAGGCCGAGATAATCGCGCGCGAAATCAAACACTTCGCCAAGCTGGCTGATATCCGCGCTCACGCCCAAATCCACGCTGGTCAAGCGCAGCACCGGCTCGTCGATGACCCGCAGGCACGCTTCCACCGGCGGACGGGGAGCCGCGTCGCGCGCGTGGACGCCCAGGTCCACCGAGATGTTCAGCACCCGCGCCCCTTCCGGATAATCCATGCCCAGAAAGAAAATGTCGCTCCAACCCGAATGGCTCAGGTCCATCCGCACGGGCGTCCGCTCCCGCAACACCGGGTAGCCGCCGTCCGCGCCGCGTTGCAGCAACTCGGGCCGCAGCCGCAGCGGATGGTCCGCCGGATGGCCCATGCGAAACATCCATTGATTGCCGCGCACCGACCGCACGCTGCGCCGCACCTGGTCCGCCAGCGTCTGGAATCCGATGCGATGGTACGTGGCCGCCAGCGCGCTGGAGAGCGCGTCGCCCGGGCCGCTGGCTTTTTGCACGGCCAGAAAATGATTCAACGCCTCCTCGAACCGGCGTTGCAACAAATGCTCGAAACCCTTGAACGGAATCCGCCCCACCGCCTCCGTCGGGAGCTTGCCGGGCAGATGAAAACGGTGAATCGCGTAGAGAAAGAAAAGCGCGCGCACCCGCTTGTAGAGATTGCCGCTGGCGCGGCGAAAATCATCCAGCTCCGCGCACGCGGCCAGCAGGTCGGCCGCCGACGCCCCGGCGCAAAAGGCGTCCAGCGACCCGTCGCGGACTTTCGGGTCCGCCGAGGTGATGATTTCTATGAGCGGGCTGGCCTTGTGCATGCTAGTTGGGCAGCGGATTCGCCGCGTCTATTTGGATTCCTGCGCCAGCAATTCAACCAGCCCGGACAGGATCTCCGACCGGTCGGGGCTGCCGAGGGCGAAGGCAAGCTGGGCGTTGAGCAGGCCGTATTGCAAGCCGATGTCGAACCGGCGGCCCTGCAGTTCAAAAGCCAGGTAACGTTCGCGGTGCGCCAGCCGCGCCAGCGCGGAGCTCAACTGAACCTTGCCGCCTGCCGCCACATCCGCGCCCAGCAAATCCATGACCGCCGGCGTCAGCACGTGCATGCCGAAAAAACACAGATAATGGCCGGCCCGCAAGCCGGGGACGATGAGCTGTTGCTCCGCGAGCGTCGGCGTGGGTTTCTCCATGACCTCCGAAACAATGTACAGCCCCTTGCGATGGTCCGCGAGCCGTCCGCCGGCCACGCCGTAATAAGGAAGCTTCGACTCGTGCGTGGCCTGCACGGCGGAAACCGCGCAGGCTTCGGCCGCCGCCACTTCCACAAGCTGCCGGGCGCAACTCCGGTTGTCGCGGCTCAGGTAAAGATGATCTCCGACCAACAGCAGGAATGGATCGGCTCCCGTGAAACTGCGCGCGCACCAGACCGCGTGCCCGTAGCCCTGCGCGCTAGCCTGCTCCACAAAATGCAGGCGCTTGCCGTACGGCCCCGCGGACGCCCGGTAACTGTCCGCATCGCCCGGATGCACCACCACGCAAATGTCCTCCGCGCCGGAATTGAAGGCTTCCTCGATGATGATGGCGAGGGCGGTTTTCGTTTTCCGGTCGCGATCGACCAGCGTTTGGAGCGGCAACGCCCGCTGGCTGGGGCCTGCGGCGGTGATGACGGCTTTGCGGATGTCCATAGATTTCGTTCTCGAAGCGCGGGCAGTTTGCTATGCAGCCCCGGCCTGTTGCAACAATTTGCGCTCCAAAAGTCTCTCGTCCCGGTTGAGTTGCAGCAGCGTGACCGTCACTTGTCCAACGGGTGTGAGTCCGATGATTCGTGCGCCGTCTTGCGCAAAATGTTCGCCCCAACGGTCCCGCCTTGGGTTGAATAACCGGACAAATTCGCCGCTGGCCGGATGAATCGAGCCCACGTCGCTGCCCTTGGCCCGATTGAAACGGGCACAGGACAGGGCGAGATTCGAAAACTCAGTGATCCCGCCGTGTTTGCGGCTCACCACATGGTCCACTTCGCAGCCCGCAAGCAGCAATGTCTCCAGCATCAAACAATACTCGCAGCGTCCATTGGCCCGCGCCCGCACCTCGCGCCGCACTGCCTGGCTGATGGCGTCAGCCATGCCTCGCTGTCAAGGCCTTGGCTTTCGCCAGGACAACAAGGTGTTCGAGCCTCAGATAATCGTCCAACTCCACTTTTTCCTCGGGCAGAAGGCCGGCTTCTTTTTCCTTCGCGACCAGGACCCACACTCTTTGCCGGGCCTGCTCCGAGGCTTTGAAATCTGCCAGCGATTGCGCCGGAATTTGTCCGACCAGAAAATCCAGAATCTCGTCACTGACATTCATGAATCAGACCCTAGCAGGAAGGGGCCCTTTCGGCAAGCGCGGAAAGGCCCGTCAATACGCAACCCTGCTCTCGCGCACCCGCCGCCTACCTCAACTCTCCCAGTTCAAAGGCCAGCATCGCGTTCCGCCTTTGATACTCGTACTTTGCCCCGGCCTGCGCTATCTCGGCCTCGGTCTGATTTAACTGGGCCTGGCTCAATTCCACAATCGAGCTCGAGCCGGCCTTGTACCGCGCCCGCGCCAGCTCAAAGGCCTCGTTGGCGCTCTCCAGCAGTTGCGCCGTCAACGCCATCCGCTGCGCCGCGTAGTTCACATTCAACACCGCCAGTCGCACGTCGCGGATCGCGTTGTTTTCCGCGTCGCGCAGCTTCTCCCCCGCCGCCTGCGACCGCAGCTCGGCCTCCTTTTTCCGGGCCGAAAAAAGCATGCCGTCGAAAATCGGGAGGCTCAGGTTCACTCCGGCGGCGGCATAATCGCTTTTTAACTCGTCCGGTTCGCGCAAGGGAATCACGCCGGCGGCGCCCACGGCGCTGATCGTCGGATAATTCAGGTCCCGCTCCGCCCGGGCGAATTTCTCCGCCGCCCCCCGCTCGAATCCAAGCTGGAGCAGGTCAGGCCGGTTTCGCAACGCCGTTTGCACCATCTGCGTCGCATCGGGCGGCGGACCGCTCGTCACCGGTTCGTCCACGAGCAGCCAGTTCCTTTGCTCGCGCCCGCCCAGCACATTGGCCAGCCGCGCGAATCCCGCGTCCAGCCCGTTTTGGGCGTCGGCCAGCAACAGCTGCCCGCCCTCCAGGTCCACCTTCGCAAAACTCACGTCCAGACCCGACTTCATCTGGTTGGTCGCCAGTATGGAAACCTGGTCAAACACCAGTTGCCGCGTCGCCACGGTCTGCTTCGCCACTTCCAACACGGTCTGCGCCTGCAACGAATCATAATACGCGGCGCTGACTTCCAGCAGTATCTCCTCGCGCGTGGCCAGTGCGCCTTCCGCCTCCGCCTGCGCGTTCAACTTCGCGCTCGCATTCAAATTGATCGTCCGCCCAAAATCCGTGATGAGCTGGCTGACGGTCAGGCCCTCCGCGTCCCGGTTAAAAATGAGCGGATTATTCAGCCCACCGGCCGCAATGCGCGTGTTGTCCCCCAGGGAGCCCGCGGCGGTTGCATCCGCGGTAATCGTCGGAAAATAAGCCGACCGGACTTCGCGGACGACTTCTTTCGACGCCAGCGCGAGGAGTTCCGCCTGGGTGATTCTCGGATGGTTCCGGATGGCCATCTCCTCGGCGTCCCGGAGTGAAAGCCGGTTCGTTTCACCGGCCATGGCCGTCATGGCGCTCAAGCCCAACCAAACAACCAGGGCGCAACATTCTCGCTTCCTCCTCATATCGCCGGCTCCCTGGCCGCGATGGGCGCCGTCGCACCTGTGCGTCTTTCCAACCGGCGGTAAAGCAGCAGATAAGCCGCCGGCACGATGAACATCGTAAACACCACGGACACCGCGAGACCGCCGATGATGGCCCGCGCCAGCGGCGCATAAGCCTCCGAACCGGTACCCAGCTTGGCCGCCATCGGAATCAGCCCGATGAGCGTCGCCAGCGAAGTCATCAACACCGGCCGCAAACGCACGCGGCAGGCCAGCGACACCGCCTCCTGCAACGGCCGGCCCTCCTCGCGCAGCCGGTTGGTGAATTCCACAATGAGAATGCTGTTCGACACGACGATGCCCACCATCATCACGACTCCCATCAGCGACATGACATTCAGCGTCGTTCCCGTCGCGAACAGCATCAGCAGCACCCCCGTCAAGCCCGTCGGCACCGCCAGCAGTATCAGGAACGGATCCAGGAAGGACTTGAACTGCGCCACCAGCACCAGGTAAACGAGGAGCGTGGACAGGATCAGTCCGAGGCCGAAGCTCTTGAAGGATTCGTTCATCGCCTTCACCGTTCCCCGCACGGTGACGACGGTGTTCTCCGGCAGCTTCGTGTCATCCACGATTTTCTGCACGGCGGCATACACGCCGGCAACGTCTTCATCTCTCGGCGCCACATAAACATCCACCGCCCGCCGGATTTGATAATGATCCACCTCCGTGGGCGACAGCACATGCGAGATGCGCACCACCGAATCCAGTTGCGCCGCCTGCTTCAAGTTCGGCGCCCGCAACGGCAGCGAACCCAGGTCGGGCAGGTTTTTCACCGTGCCTTCCGGATATTGGACGGTGAGCAGGTAATTGTTGCCGTTCTTGGGATCGATCCAGTAGCTCGGCGCAATCATCCCGTCGGACGTCAGCGCGGTAATCAGGCTGTCCACGACTTCCTTGGCGCTCAAGCCCAGTTCGCTCGCCCGCTCGCGATCAATGTCAATCTTCAACGCCGGATAATCCACGTCCTGCGGCACCAGCACGTCACTGACGCCCGGCAACGAGCGGACTTGCTGGGCAATGGCCGTGGCGATGGCGTGGTCGGACTGCATGTCCGAGCCGCTGACCTGCACATCCAGCGGCGCCGGCAAGCCCTGGTTGATGACCGCATCCACCAGCCCGCCGGTCTGGAAGTACGCGCTGATTTGCGGCAGATCGTGTTTCAACCGTTCGCGCACCAGGTTCATGTACCCGTAGCTGCTCAACGCGTGACCGTCGTTCAATCCCACCTGCACAATCGCCGTGCTCGGACAGGAATTGGGATTGAGGATGGCGTTGAAGCCGGGCGTGGTGCCGATGTTCGAGACGATGATCTTCAGGTCGCGCTTCGGCACAATCTCGCGGACGATGTTCTCCACCTGCGCCACCAGTGCCTCCGTCAATTCCAGGCGCGTGCCCGATGGCGCCTTCACGCTGATGACAAATTGCCCCGGATCCGTGCGGGGGAAATACGCTTTGCCAATCAACGGGTAGAGCGTCAGGCTCAAAATGAAGATGCCGGTGATTCCCAGCACGGTGGCCAGCGGCCGCAGCAGTGATCTATTCAACGCTCCCTCGTACCGGTCGAGCATGCCGTTGAACTTGCGGTTGAACCAGAGGTTGAATCGCATATCCCATCTTCGGCCCGGCATCGGCGTCGCGCCAGACTCGCCCAGTTCGTGATCCGCGCCGGGCTTTTTTATCCACTTGGCGCAAAACAGCGGCACCACCGTCATCGCGACGAAATATGAAGCGAACAGCGAGAAAACCACCGCCAGCGCCAGCGCGCCGAACAAAAACCGGCTCACGCCGTAGAGCATCGTGACCGGGAAGAAAACGATTACCGTCGTCAGCGTGGCCGCCAGCACGGCCAGTTGCACTTCCTTGCCGCCCCGTTCCGCGGCGATCTCCGGCGGCTCGCCCATTTCCAAATGCCGGAAGATGTTCTCCAGCACGACCACGGAGTTGTCAATCAACCGCGAGAATGCCAGTGCCAGCCCGCCCAATATCATCGCATTAATGGTGTTGCCGCCGAGCGCCAGCGCGATGAACGTGGCCAGCGCCGACAGCGGGATGGACAGGAACACCGCCGCCGTGGCCCGCATGCTGCCGAGAAAAATGAGAATCATCAGGCCCGTCAACACAAGTCCAATCGCCCCCTCGTGAACCAGCGTCTCAATCGCGGTGCGCACGAACACGGACTGGTCGAACACCACCTGCGTCACGAGCTCCTTGGGCACGTCCAGCAACCCCGACACCACGCGCTTGACGCCGTTGACGACCGCGATGGTGTTGGCGTCGCCCCCCTGCTTCAACACCGGCACATACACCGAAGCCTGGCCGTTGATGCGGACCTTGTTGTACTGGATTTGCGAGGCGTCCCGCGCCTTGCCCACGTCCCCCACGAGCACAGAGGCTTCGCCCACGGTTTTCAAAGGCACCAGATCAATGTCTTTCATGGCGTTGATCTGGTTGTTCGCATAGATGTTGTAATCGTACGGCCCGATCTTCACGTCCCCCGCGGGCAAAATCAGGTTCGCCTCGTTTACATTCCTCACCACGTCCATCACGCTTAATTCGTGCGCCTCCAGTTTGACCGGGTCCACATAAACCATGATCTGGCGATAGCGCCCGCCAAACGCCGGCGGCACCGACGCCCCGGGAATTCCGGCCATCTGGTTGCGCACGGTGAACTGGCCGAGGTCGCGCAACCGCGCCTCGCTCAGCCCCTCCCCTTTCAAGGTGACCAGACACACCGGCAGGCTCGAGGCGTCAAACTTCATCACCACCGGCGGCAACGTCCCCGCGGGCAGGTAGCGGAGGCTCGCCATCGCCAGGTTGGCAATGCTGGTCACGTCGGAATCGGGATTCGAGCCGGGCTGGAAATAGACCTTGATGAGGCTCACGCCGTTCAGCGACCGGGACTCCATGTGGTCAATGCCGCTGGCCAGGGTGAACATGCGCTCGAATTGGCCCGTGATGTCATTCTCGATCTGCTCGGGCGGCATGCCGGAATAAAACGTGGCGACCACCACCACCGGGATGTTGATCTGCGGAAACAAATCCACCGGCATCCGCACCAGGCTCGTCACCCCCACCACACAGGTGATCAGACAGATGACGATGATGAGGTAGGGATATCGCAAGGCAAATCGGGACATAAATTTGGCGGCTCAGCCGCGCTTTTCGAAATTGGCCGGTCTGATTCTCATCGCGCCGATATTTGGCCGATCAATTTGACTTGAACCCGCTGCCCGGGATGAACCTGCGACCGGTTCCCAATCATCACCAGATCCCCCTCCTCCAGGCCGGAGGTGACTTCGTACTTGTCCGGGGTCTCCAGGCCGAGCGCGACCGGGCGAATTTCAATTTCCTGGTCGTGGTTGATGACATAAACCGTCGGGTCCTTCTCCCCGCCCACGGCCTGGGTGGGGACGGCCAGCGCGTTGGGCCGCTGTTCGACCTTCAAAATCACGGTCGCATACATCCCCGGCACCAGCTCAAGCCGCGGATTGTCCACCTCGATTTCCGTGATCATGTTCCGCGTGTCTTCCTCCACTTTGTCGGTAAATCGTGTGATCTTTCCGTCAAAGGTCCGCCCGCCCAGCGAATCCACCCGCACCGACACCGGGTCGCCAACGTGAATGTCCTCCACGTACTCCACCTGCACCGGGATGTCCAACCGGAGGCGGTAATTGTCGGAAATCCGAACCAGCGGCATGGACTGGGTGTCGGACGCCGTGCCCGCCTGGATCAGCGCCCCCGGGTCCGCGTAACGTTTGGTCACGACGCCGTCGAAGGGCGCCGTGATTTGTGTGTACGCGACCAGGGTTTGATATTTCTCCGCGTCCGCCCTGGCCGCGGCGATGGCCGCGGCGGCGGCGAGGTCCCTGGCTTGGGCCGTGTCAAGGTCCTGCTGGGCCACGAGGTCGGGGTGGTCCTTGTTCACCGCCACCAGCCGGGTGTAAACCAGATGGGAATTGGTGTAGTCCGCTTCCGCTCTTTGCTGCTCGGCCACGGCGCTGCGCAACTGGTCGTGCAACTCGGGAACTTCGATCGTCGCCAATAGTTCGCCCGCTTTCACCTTGTCGCCAAAGTCCACATTCATCTGATTCAGGTAGCCGGAAACCTTGGCGTGCAGTTCGACCTCCAGATAAGGCCGGAACTCCGCCGCCCGCGTCAGTTCCGTGAACAGGTCTTCCCGCCCCACTTTCGCCACCGCCACTGTGACGGGAGGTTCAGCGGCGGCGACGGGGGCAGAAGTCCTTTTCCAGAACCAAAGCCCGCCCAGGACGATTAGTACTGCCACCACGCCGAGGATTACCGTCCGAGCCGGCCGGCCCGTCGGACCGCTCTTCCCGTCGTGGGGCGGGCTGGCGGGCGCGGCGGGGGGTTGCTCCGTTTTTTCAGTTTCCATGTTGCAGTTCCAGTTTCACTTCGTGCGATCGCGTCAGCGGCAGTTCGACCTTGAATTTGCTGCCGCTGCCCTCGGCGCTCGTGAAATCAACCTTCCCGCCGTGTGCCGTGCAGATGGATTTGACAATCGAAAGACCCAGGCCCGCGCCGCCCATCTCCCGCGAACGGGCCTTGTCCACGCGAAAAAAACGCTCAAAGATGTGCGCCTGCGCCCCGGCCGGAATCCCCATCCCGTTGTCCATTACTTCCAAGATGGCCTTGCCGCCGCCGGCGCGCACCGAGATCCTGATCTTCCCGCCGGGCGGCGTGTACTTGATGGCGTTGTCGAGCAGGTTCACCACAACCTGCTTCATGCGCGCGTGATCGCCTTCAATCTCCACCCCTCGCGGAAAGTCCGTCGAAATCGAAATCTCCTTGTCTTCCGCCAGCAGGCACATCTGTTCCGCAGTGCTGGCGGCCAGCTCCGCCAGGTCGAACCGCACGTGTTCCTTTTGCGCCTCCCCGGCGTCCAGCCGCGAGACCGCGAACAATCCCTCCACGATCCGCGCCAGCCGTTCCACTTCCTCCAGGATGCTCGCCGCCGTGCGCTGCACTTCCGGCGCGCGCTTGGTTTGTTCCACGATGGACTCCAGTTCCCCCCGCATGATGGTGAGCGGCGTCCGTAACTCGTGCGAGGCATCGGCGATGAACCGCCGGTTGTGCTGGAAGGCGTCCTCGAGCCGCGCAATCATGTTGTTCAGCGAAATGGAGAGACGCTGGAGTTCGTCGCCGGTCTGGGCAATCGGCAGGCGCTCGCTCAAATTGTGCAAAGTGATGTGCTCGGCGCTGCTCGTGATTCTTTCCACCGGCGCCAAGGCCCGTTTGATCAGGAAGAAACCGCCGCCGGTCGCCGCCAGCACCATCACCGCCAGCGCCAGCGCCAGCAGCATGATCAGCCGCTGCAGCAGCGCCGCCACCGGTTCGAGCGACGCCCCAACTTCCACGACAAACGTCTTCCCCTCGTCCGAACGGCACGGGACCGCCGCAATGAGCAAGCTCCGCCCTTCCCCGGCGGTCGCCGTCCGCCACGAACGCCCTCCGCCCCCGGCCCGGTATGGCGCCACCGAGGCCGCGTCAAATCTCAGGTCCCGCGGGCTCTTCGACAGGTACAGCACCGTGCCGTCCGCGCGCGTGATGCGGATGAACCGGTCGTTCGTCTCCGGCGCGAACCAGCTGTTGATTTCGCCGACGACATGCGCCTCGCCGGTCTTTCCCACATTGGCCAGCAGGGTCTCGGCGATCTGCTGCGCCCGGCGGATCTGGTCCGCGCTCAGGCTCTTCTCCAGATAAAGCTTCAAGCCTGCGTACATCAGCCCGCCCAACAGCACGAAGACCGCGGTCATCACCGCCGCGTACCAGACCACCAGCCGGACCTTGATGGAGCGCGTGTTCATGGCTCCGGTTCGTCGCTCACGCAATAGCCCACCCCCCGCACGGTGTGAATGAGCTTCTTGGGCTGGGAAACGTCCACCTTGCTCCGCAGGTGCCGCACATAGACGTCCACAATGTTCGTAAGCCCCTCGAAGCTCTGGTCCCACACGTGCTCGATGATCATCGTCCGCGACAGCACCCGGCCCGCGTTGGCCGTCAGGTATTCCAGCAGGCTGTATTCCTTCGAGGTGAGTTCAATCCGCTTGCCGGCACGTTTCACTTGTTGCGCCAGCCGGTCCACCTCCAGGTCGCCCACGCGCAAAACGCTGGCGCGGTCGGTCGCGCCGCGGCGCAGCAGCGCCTTGACCCGCATCAGCAGTTCGGCAAAGGCGAACGGCTTCGTCAGGTAATCATCCGCGCCCGCCTCGAAATTCTCCACCTTCTCCGCCGTGCCGTCCCGCGCCGTCAGCACCAGCACCGGGACCTGTGCGTTCTGCTGGCGCACGCGCTTGAGCACTTCCGTGCCGCTCATCCCCGGCAACATCAGATCCAGTACTATCAAATCGTAATTATAGGTGCTGGCCATTTCCCATCCGCCCTGGCCGTCGCCGGACACATCCACGGCAAACCGCTCGGCCCGCAGCCCGCGGGCCACGAACTCGGCGACTTTCGTCTCATCCTCGATCAATAAAATGCGCATGCCGGCTTCCTGCAATAGTTGACAGACCGCTCATTAAACGCCGCTTAAAGTTACATTAAATCCCATTCAGAATAACGCAATTCTTGCAGGGACGCTCCGGAGAATCATTTGGGGTGGAATCGATGCGGCCAGTGCGCCAAGCCAGCCGGACACGGATACGGCAAGCCCGTCCCTCGCACAGGCCACCAAGTTCAGTCTCGCGGCGCGGTCAGTTGATGCCGGACTCTTTCGCAACGTCGGCGCGCCAGCCCACCGGATTGCCATTGGGCAGGCTGACCAGCGCGGATTTCGGTATGCCGGCTGGCAGCTTCCAATTGTCGTCCAGGTGGACTCGCGTCGTCCGGCCCGGCTCAACCGTCACCGGCACTTTCACCCAGGAATAATCGCTGGCTCGAGCCTTGACCACATACTGCCCGGCCGGGAGCGCGACTGCATCGGGAGATTGAGCGTAATGGCCGACGGTGTTGCCAACGCGCTTAACCAGCTTGCCCCCCGGAGTGTAGATGCTGTAATCCGAGTGCTGATACCAGAAGGGACTGCCGTCCCCGGCTTGATTCTGATCATCACTCTGCTCCAC
>Ga0181537_10003906_pt1 | contig 12555 bp, 9 predicted proteins | sample PEATcosm2014_Bin_39_FD_119765 | JGI IMG/M metagenome (GOLD analysis project Ga0181537, IMG submission 119765) | Peatland microbial communities from MTU Mesocosm Facility, Houghton, MI, USA - PEATcosm2014_Bin23_10_metaG | ecosystem: Environmental > Terrestrial > Soil > Wetlands > Peat | place...
AATCCGTGTGCTCCCCAATGAGGTTCACGCGTCCCGGCGCAAACGCCATCACCTCGTCTAGCACTTCTCGCATCTCCCTTCCGCGCTGCGCTCCACAGTTCGCGGGTGAGATTCCTCGGCGGCCGCTATTGCCTCGCGAAGCTTGTCGGCTTGGAGTTCGGGGCTGATGTCGGCGACCCACGCCCCCATCGCCGCTTCGCTGCCGGCGAGATATTTGAACTTATCGACGCCGCGTCGTGGCGAAGTGAGCTGAAGGTGAAGTCGGATGCTGTCGCGGTGCGTGTTGACGGGGGCCTGATGCCACGCAGCGATGTAAGGAGTCGCATCGTCATAGAGGGCGTCGATCCCGCGGAGCAGCTTGAGGTAGATAGTGGCGAGTTCTTCGCGCTGAGCAAAGCTGGTCTCCGCGAAGTCGGCTACGTGCCTGTGCGGTAGCAGGTGCACCTCAATCGGCCAGCGAGCAGCGAACGGAACGAACGCCGTCCAATACTCGCCGGCCAAGACCACGCGTGGACCGGCGAGCTCTGTTTCGAGAATGTCAGCAAACAGCTGAGGACCGTAAGCATCGACCTGCCTGATGAGTTGGCGCGTTCGCGGCGTTATATATGGATACGCGTATATCTGACCGTGTGGGTGCTGAAGCGTGACCCCTATTTGCGCGCCACGGTTTTCGAATGGAAAGACCTGTCGCACGCCTGGCAGAGAGGAGAGAGCTGCTGTCCGGTCAACCCAAGCCTCGATGATGGTGCGGGCTCGAGAAGCCGTTACGGAGCCGAACCCACCGTCTCTTGCTGGCGTGAAGCAGATCACTTCACAGCGCCCGAACGACAGGGTCTCACGGTTTAGCCCGGGTCCGGCAAACCCGTCCGGAAGGAGAGTGGACGAGTCGGACGCCACAGCGGGCCCAAACGAAGGTGAACGGTTCTCGAAGACGACCACGTCGTACATGTCGGGAATCTCCGACGGATTCGTAGGGCTCTGTGGTGCCAACGGATCTAGATCGGCAGGCGGCATTACCGCCCGTGCCTGTCTCGCGGAGGCGATTGAGATCCAATCCCCCGTGAGTATGTCTTCACGCAGAACCGCCGTCGGGGGACGCGGGCCGAGCGTGCGACGATCCGGTGCGCGTTCACCGGCAAGAGACGTAAACGCGTCATCGAAATAGATCAGCTCACGACCGTCGGCGAGATGATCCACCCTCTTGGATATTCCTGTCACGGCTTCACGGGCGTCAGCACTTGCGCTAACGAAAGCATATGAATTGCGCTTTGACAAGCCGCCGCCCGACCGATCACTAAACTGCGTACGTGTGCCGAGGGATCCCCATCCGCCCAGCGCTCGGGACAGACAGTCCCGAATCTCTGCGCTCATCGACGAGTCGTCGTACGTCCGTGTGTCCGAACTTAGCGACGCCTTTGGCGTCTCAGGGGTCACCATCCGGGCCGATCTCGAAGCCCTCGAGCGCCGGGGGATAGTTCGCCGTGTGCGCGGCGGAGCGACCGGCGGCTACGGCCTTCGCGAACGACCCTTTGAGGAGGTTCGTAGTGAAGCTGCCGAACAGAAGACACGGATCGCGAAGGCGGCGCTTGCCGATGTTGAACCCGGCATAACCTTGATGCTCGACGTCGGCACTACCACCGCCGCGATCGCCTACGAACTGCTCAAGCGCGATGACTTGTATGACCTTACAGTCATCACCAGTGGGCTGACGATCGCGATGGCCCTTGAGCCTGCCCTAGACCGAATCACGGTGGTGCTCACCGGCGGAACGCTGCGCAGAATGCAGCATTCTCTTGTACCGCCTCTGGCCGAGACGGTCCTTGAGCGGGTACGAGCAGACGTGGCCTTCGTGGGTTGCAACGGCGTCGACGCTCTCGCGGGCGTAACGAACATCAACCTGCCAGAGACCGAGGTCAAGCGGAAGATGATCGCGGCATCCGCACGGACCGTAGTCCTCGCAGACAGCTCGAAGCTCGGCGTCGTCCACCTTGGACTGGTTGCTCAGCTTGGATCCATAGACACCCTGATCACGAATACGGGCACGCACCAGGGAGAGCTGGACGACCTGCGAGCCAACGGCTGCAGCACCATTGTCGAAGCCTAAACGTCTGCCGTCTTGCGGAGTGATCACCAGCACCCGCCCACCGAGCATGGGGCCGTGAGCAGCACGAGTCAAGAGGAGCCACTTGAGCTCTTACCGGCCGTCGCCGCGCGCAGGCGAGAGCATCTATATCTTTACAGTGGAGCTCCAGCTGAGCGTTCCGGCCAGTGGAGTTGCGGTTTCCCGGTTGAACATGGACAAGACCATTGACTCAGCGGCCACGGCCGTAGCTCGAATCCCTTCCGGAGCGACGCTCGCCGTCGGCGGTTTCGGGCTCTGCGGCATCCCGTCCGTGCTGATCAAGGCGTTGCTTGACGCCGGTGCCGACGACCTTGAGGTCGTGTCCAACAACGCCGGCGTGGACGATTGGGGGCTGGGGTTGCTGCTCAGGGCTGGGCGCCTGCGTCGCGTGGTCGCCTCCTATGTGGGAGAGAACAAGGAGTTCGCGCGGCAGTACCTTAACGGTGAGCTGGAGGTTGAGCTGACCCCACAGGGCACGCTCGCCGAGCGCATGCGCTCCGGCGGCTCCGGGATCGCCGCCTTCTACACCCGCACCGGCGTCGGAACACAGGTAGCTCAGGGCGGCATGCCCTGGAGGTACAACGACGACGGCACTGTCGCGATCGCTTCCCCGCCGAAACCTACCGAGCCGTTCGACGGCGTCGAGTACGTACTTGAGCGAGCGATAATCGCTGACTTCGGGCTGGTCCGCGCTTGGAAGGGCGACCGCCACGGAAATCTCGTCTATAAGGACGCTGCCCGCAACTTCAACCCCCTTGCAGCGATGTGCGGCGCCTTCACGATCGCCGAGGTCGAGCACCTCGTCGAGCCGGGCGAGCTCGATCCGAACGAGATCCACACCCCCGGCGCATACGTGCACCAGGTGCTGGCGCTGACGCCGGCGCAGGCCGAGGATAAGCGCATTGAGAAGGTCACCGTGCAAGCGGCAGCCAGCTGATGGCCTGGACCCGCGAGCAGATGGCGGCGCGCGCCGCCGCGGAACTCCGCGACGGTGACTATGTCAACCTCGGGATCGGACTGCCGACGCTGGTCCCCAACTTTGTCGCCGACGGCGTTGAGCTGGTGCTGCAATCCGAGAACGGGATCCTCGGCATCGGACCCTACCCCACTGCTGACGAGGTTGACGCTGATCTGATCAACGCCGGCAAGGAGACCGTGACGATCCGCAAGGGTGCGAGCTTCTTCGACTCCGCCACCAGCTTCGGGATGATCCGTGGCGGCAAGATCGACGCCGCGATCCTCGGCGCGATGCAGGTCTCCGCCGCCGGCGACATAGCCAACTGGATGATCCCCGGCAAGATGGTCAAAGGGATGGGCGGCGCGATGGACCTGGTCCACGGCGCCAAGAAGGTGATAGTGCTGATGGAACACGTAGCCAAGGACGGCAGTTACAAGATCGTCAACGAGTGTTCGCTGCCGTATACCGGCCGGGGCGTCGTGCAACGCATCATCACCGACCTCTGCGTGCTCGACGTCACCCCGTCAGGGCTGAAGCTGGTCGAGCTTGCGCCCGATGTGAGCGCGAGCCAGATCCGCGATCAGACAGAGCCACCAGTCGCGAGCTGACGCATGGTCGCGCGTGCGTCCAGGGTGTGGATCAGGGTGAACGCGCATACCGTGCCGATCACAGCGATCACGGCAGCCGCCAGGTAGGCAGAGTGAAACGCCGTGATGTCGGCGTTCGCCGATCCTGCCACGATGGTTGTGAGTACCGCGACGTTCAGGGCGATCGATGATTGGCGCTGCGTGTTGTAGATGGCCGACGCATGCCCGATATCCGCACTGGACACTGTCGTGAACATCGCGGTCTGCACAGCCAGGAAAGCGCCACTGTTCGCGATTCCGCCGAACAGCATCAACCCGCGCACGAACCAGAGGCTGGTGGAGGACGTGATCAGCATGAATGCGCTCAGGTACGCGACCAGTGCAGCCGCGCCGATCGTAGCCAACGGCCGCGGCCCGAACCGCGGATAGAGCCGCGCCAGGGTCTGGGCACCGATCCCAACCCCAACGGCTTCGAGGAAGGTCGTGGTGCCCGAGGCCAGCGGTGACTGGTGCAGGATCTCCTGAAGGAAGATCGGCGTCAGATAGAGGCTGCCCAGGAACGGCCCCGTGCACAGCGCGAACACGATGTTGGTGGAACGGAAGAGGCGGTCGCCGAGCAGGCGAAGACGCAGGATCGGGTCATGGTGACGCCGCGACCAGCGTGTGAAGGTGGCGAGCAGGACGACGCCCGCCGCGCCACTTAGCACGACTGGCGCGGAGCCCCAGCCCAGAGCAGAGCCTTCACTGACGGCGTAGAGCAGAGAACTCAACCCCAGACCCGAGAGCACCATGCCCCAGACGTCAAGACGCCCGGCCGTGGTCGGCGGCGTGTGCGGCAGGAAACGCCATGCGAACAGCACGATCGCGACCCCTGCCGGCACATTGACGAGAAAGACCCAGCGCCAGGAGAACCACTGGGTGAGTGCGCCACCGAGAATCGGCGCCGATCCCGGACCGACGAGGATCGGGACGATCACCGTTCGTGCCACCCGCGCACGCCGTTCGGGCGGAAAGGTCCGATAGAGCATGGCCGTGCCTGACGGCGTCATGATTCCGCCGGCCGCGCCCTGCAGGGCGCGCATCGCGATCAGTTCTCCCAGAGATTGAGCAGCCCCGCAGAGAGCCGACGCCAGGGTGAAGAGCGCGAGGGCGCACACGAACGTCTGTTTCACGCCGACACGGTCCCCAATCCACCCGGACGCCGGTATCAGCACGGCCAGCGCCAGCAGATATCCGATGGCGGTCCACTGCACAGCTGACAACGGCGCTGAGAAATCCCGGATCAACGTCGGTAGAGCGACGTTGACGATCTGCATGTCCGCCCCGGCCATGAACATCGCCGCCACGTACGCCACGGCGACCGCAAGCTCGGGCGTCGGTCGCCGGAACCGGTGTGCGTAACGTCCGTCATCCATCTACAGCCAGCCTATCCATCCTGCGTGTGGCCGCCCGACGGAAGTCCGGGCCGGCCTCCGGCAGCTATGCAGCCTCTTCGTGGCTGGAAGGCTTGGATGCCACTTTCAGTGGGCGGAATGAGCTGGTGCGTGATCCGCTGGACTGCCCGTACACTGCACGGTACGCGACGACCGTCCCGACGCTCTCGCGACGCTCATCGCCCTGGCGCCGCTCTGGACCGATGTAGCCGGTTAGCTCGCGGCTCTTGATGCGCCGGTCGACGCTCCTGCGCTCGCCGTCCTCGGGCACCTCTGAGGTGCTCCAGACCGGGAGGTGGACCTTGCGCAGGCTGAAGTGAATCGCTTCATCCGGCCGGCGTTCATCGCGGCCCACCATCGTGCGGAGCACGCGCAGCCCGTCCCGTGCAGCGTTCAGGTTCGATGTACCGGCGCGACGCTCCAGCTCGAAGCTGGGCACCTCACGGATCTCCAGTCCCGCTTTGAGCGCGCCGAGCACGAGCTGCGTCTCGATCTCAAAGCCGTCAGCCGTCAAGCCGAGCTTGTCGACGTGGCTACGCCAGAAGGCGCAATACCCGTAACACAAATCAGTGAACTTCGACCCATACAGGCTGTTTGCGGCCACGACGAACAGCCTGTTACCCACAGCACGCAGCCAGGTGAAGTCAGCCGATCCCCCGTCCTGCATATGACGAGAGCCCTTGACGAAGTCAGCCCCATCCATCAACGCCTGGACAAATCGGTCCATCTCTCGTGGGTCGGTGCTTCCGTCAGCGTCGATCATCACGACGATGTCCCCACTCGCAGCCGCGAAGCCGGCCCGCAAAGCGGCGCCCTTACCACGCTGATACTGGTGCACGACCACTACATCCGGGCGCAGGCTGCGCGCAAGATTCTCAGTGCGATCGGTGGACAGACCGTCGACTATCACGAGCTCGGAGACCCATTCGGGTAGGTTCTCGATCACCCACGGCAGGCTCTGCACCTCGTTCAGCGTCGGAATCACGACGCTGACCTTCGGGGTCACGCCGGCCGGGACCTCTGACCTGCGGTAGCCGTCAGGGAGTTCACCGCGCGGGTTGGACAGGAACTCGGGCGGGGCAGTGCGATGACTGTAGTTCCGTTCGGCTCGTGGCGCTCGCGCGCCGAGCAGGCCGGTAGCCGGAAGTCCAACTCGACGTGTGCGCATCAAGGGTAGCCTCCGTGCGGGTCTGGCTTGTCAAGTACGCCGGATGGCGCCGTAATCCCTCTATCGGCAGGTACTTGAGCCAACTCAAGGGATGGGCTCTCGCTTTCAACACGCCGGTGAGACTCTGACTATGCGTTGCCAGGCACGCTCGCTAGCCCGGGTGCTTGATCGTGTAATGCACGGTGTAGCGACTGCGTCTCGCGTTGGTCGCGATCACCGTCAGGCGCAGGCTCTTGACCTCGCCCGCCTGCAGCTTGGCCTTGAGCGACTGGCTCTCACCCAGCACCGTGGTCAGCTTCACGCTGCAGGAGCGCACGTGCTTTTTGAGCGCTATCACCAGGTGCCCGTGGCTCAGCTTGAGCGACCGGACCTTGGCGCCGCTGACCGCCACCCCCGTAATCCTTGGGTGCTTGGCGGTGCCATGCTTCAGGAACTTCAGACCGCCCGGCAGTTCGACCTTGACCGCGGTCAACTTCGACCCCTTCTTGCCGACGCCGATCTTGAAGCTCAGCGACAGGCTCTTGGCGCTCGATTTGTTGACCGTCACGCCGCTGATTGTCGGCCTGTTGTCCGCTGTCGCACTGGTCGGAGTGGAAGTGGATGCGGACGCAGAGCAGCCCTTGATCGAGTACGAGTTGTTGCTCGTCAGCGTCTTGTCGCCGTTCTGATCTGTCATCGACGCGGTCACGATCCCGGACGCGGGGCGACAGTTGGTTGCGAATAGCGCCTCACTGCCGCCGTACAGCTTGAGCGAGAGATTCGTCAGCGGGATGTCGGGCATGCCGGTGAAGGTGGTGGTGACGTTCGCCAGGTCGACCTTGCCGACCAGTGTCAGCGGGAACGGCGCCGGGAAGACCAGGGTCAGCGTCAATCCTTCGACGTTGCCTGTCAGATAGGCGCTGGCGGTCAGCGGCGAGGGATAGAGCGGTGACGTGGCGCTCGCCACACCAACGGGCGTGCAGGTGCCGCTGGCGACGTTGAGGCAGAGCGTCTTGACTGAAGCGAGGTTGAGGCCCACCGCGTCGCCGGCGAAGCCCAATGTCATGGACCCCGTTGGCGCCTCATCTGCTGCCTGCGTGATTCCGGTGGTCAGCTGGACCTCACGGTCGGAGCTGTCCTTGTCAACGCTCACGGCAAGCTTCGGCGCATAGGGAAGCGAGGAGCAGCCGGTGACGGACAGCGGTGCCGAGACGGCCTGCGAGGTGGAGTCGTCGTATGAGTTGACGCTCACGGTGACGTCGGCTCGTGTCGACGGACACGTGGTCGGATAGCGCAACGCATCGAAGGTGCTGGTTATGTTCGTGATCTGGATCGGCGCTCCGGGAGTGATCGACGTGCCCGCGATCGTGTTGGGCAGGACGAAATCAAGGCTGATGCCGACGCCATCCGGGTCACCGGATGGCCGCACCTTCACGTCCGCGGTATCGCCTATCTGCGTCCCTTGATCGAAATTCACGGCAAGACCAGCCAGGTCCCCGGCGGCCGGCGGCGGAACCAGATCGAAGGTGACCGGCAGCGCGACCGGCACGACGTCAAGAGCATTGGCCGTGACCGTGCCCGTGCCGACCTGGCAGCTGGTGTCCGTCAGGTCAGCCGTCTTCAGACAGGCGCCACCGTCAAGGTCCGCGTCGGCAAGCAACCCTGAAGGCAGATTGATCGTCATGTCCTTGGGCGAGTCGCCGCTCGAGTTGGCGAATGTCAGATTCATACCGAGATTGGTCGTTGAGCCGGCAGCTGTGCCGGCGCTCTGACCAAGGCTCAGCGTTGGCGTGCTGGAAGCCAAAGCGCCTGGCGCCAGAACCGCCTCGACACTCATCACGCACAGGGCGGTCAATAGGCCCTGACTCACTCGCTTGAACATGGTCTCTCCTCATCCTCATTACGAAGCGCCGTGGGGCAGCTGCCGTAACATGTATCCGGGTACTCATGTACCTACACGCACGAACGAGCCAGAAGTCGCGGGGTAACCGACGCCTATGTCGGTTTCTTTTGAGAGGGTCCTCGCGCGGCCTCAACTGCGAGCGACGAGCGCTGCCTCAAGCAGTGCTGGGAGCTCTGGTTGCCGGTTGAGCTCCCGATCGTCAACCGCGACGACGGGGGTCTGCCGCAGCGCGCTTGTCAGCGCGACCGCGTCCGCCGATAGGAGCTGCTCAAACGCCAGCGGTTCGGTGCTGACCTCAAGTCCGAGCTCCTGCGCATAGGCGAGCACGCGAGCTCGCGCCACACCGGGAAGCAGACGCCCGTCGTCCGGGGGGGTCCGCAGCACAGCCCCGGACGAGAGCACGAAAACGTTCGCCCGGCTTGTCTCCAGCACATATCCGTCAGCATCCACTAGCAGCGGGAGCCGATCAGGGAAGGCTGCCTCCATCGCTTCGATCAGGCGACGATCGATCCACTTGTGACGGCCGAGGCCGCCGGGCACCGACCAGGCCCGCAGCAGCGCCGGAGGCTGTAGCTCGAACGGCGTTATCGCGGAGATCTCAACCGTCAGCGAGCTTGCGCCGGGACGCGCGCCGATCCGCATGCGCATCGGCTCATGGGTGCCGGCCGCGGAGCGGCCGCCAGGCTCCACGGTCGAGGCGGTGGCCGTCTTGATGCGATCTCTGAGCGAGCTTGGGAGCTCCATTCCATAGAGCTCGACCACCGAAGAGCGCAGACGCGCAAGGTGCGCTTCAAGCCTGACCGCCCCGCCGTCCCGCACCAGCAATGTCTCGAACACCCCCCGCCGGGGCTCGGGGCGCGGCACCGGAAACGGTCCGAAGCGACGGACGGGGATGAAGTGTCCGCGTGGGTCAGTGAACGACGCCGGCGGCGCCGCGATCGCATCGAGCAGCGGAGCGGCCTTGGTGGCGATCTCTTTCGCCTCACCGTCGGGGTCGGAATCTGCCACCACGCCGCCACCGACACCGAGGCGGATACTCGATCCGACAATCTCGAACGTCCGGATCGCGACGTTGAGCTCCAGCCCCAGCATCGGGCTTGCGATGCCGATCGCTCCGGTATAGACCTCCCGCTCGGTTGATTCCAGCTCGGCTATCACGTCCATCGCCGCTATCTTCGGGGCCCCGGTCACCGAGCCTGGAGGAAAGGTGGCCCGCAGCAGCTGGCCATCGTCCACGTCGGGACGGAGCGCGCCGCGGACCTCGGAGACCAGATGCCAGACGCCCGCATGAGCCTGCACGCGCGCCACCGGCTCAGCGACGATCGTGCCCGGCTCACAGACTCGACCCAGGTCGTTCCGGATCAGGTCGACGATCATCACGTTCTCAGCCCGGTCCTTGTCCGATCGCGCAAGTGCGGAGCGTTCCGCGGCCGCCGCGACTGGGTCTGCCGGCCGCGGGCGCGTCCCCTTGATCGGTGCGCTCAATACCTGGCGACCGCGCCGCCGTAGAAACAGCTCGGGCGAAAGGCTCACGACGGTCCCCGATGGCGTTTCCATATAGGCGGCCCACTCAGGCGCCAGCGACTCAACCCCGCGGATGAACAGCTCCAGCGGCTCACCTTCCACCCACCCCACCAGCTGAGCACACACGTTCGCCTGAAAGAGATCTCCCGCACGTATCCGTTCGCGGCAGGCGGCCACGAGTTCCGCGTGCGCTCCCGCGCTCGGGATCATGTGCCAGCCGCCGGTGCTGGCCGTCCGCGCCGGCGGTGGGTTTGTCAGCCGCTCCGTCCACCAGCTGAGTCGCTGCTCGACCTCGGTGGCGCGGTCGGTTGACGGCAGCGCCTCGAACCACCACCTGCCCGTGGCGTCCAGACGCACCAGGTTGTCGTAGTAGGCGAGCGATGCCGCCGGCAACGGCTGCGTGCGTGGCGGTGAGGGCTGTCCTCGATCGACCGCCGTCCGCGACGGGTAGCCGATGTACCCGACCCAGCCGCCGCCGACCGTGCCCTCTGAGTCAGCGCATTCAGAGTCACGCTCAGAGTCCGCGAGCGCGAGCAGCTCAAACGGGTCATCGTCGCCGGCGGTTCGAACCGGGTCGCACCCGAGCAGTGCCCCGCCGCCCGCCCAGCTGCCGACCAGCGCGAACGGCCGCTCTCTGTCTTGCAGGACACGGAGCGCAGCGCCGAGGGACAGATCGATCGCAAGCGGAACCCTCACGGGGCCGAACCGTACCGGCCCTGCGCATTGAAGCCTGGCCAGTGGCGCGGGCGTACGATGGCTGCAGGAGCAAGCAGCTCTGCGACCAGGGAGAGTCTGACGATGGCAACGGTTACTGATCCTGCCGGCCTGCGTGGCGGCATCGACCTCGGCGGCACCAAGATTGAGGCGATCGTGGTCGACGCGGACAACAAGGTGCTGGGCTCCGCCCGTCACCCGACACCGACCAAGGGAGTCCCGGCAGACGTGGCCAAGGAGATGGCCGCGGCGATCACAGAAGCGGCGACGGGGGCCGGCACCACGACCGCCGCGCTCAAGGGCGTCGGTGTCGGCTCGCCCGGTTCGGTCAACGTCGGCAACGGCACCGTCTCCAGTGCGCGCAACCTGCCCGGCTGGGACGGGAGCTTCGAGCTCGGGTCGACGCTCGCTGAGCAGCTCGGCACGCACGTCGTCGTCGGCAACGATGTCCAGGTCGCGATCGACGCTGAGTTCGAGCTCGGTTCCGGACGGCCCTACCACTCACTGATCGGCGTCTTCTGGGGCACGGGTGTGGGCGGTGGCCTGATCCTGGACGGGAAGCTCTGGAAGGGCCGGGGCGGCGCCGGCGAGATTGGCCACACAGTGGTCAAGCGCGGCGGGCGCAGATGTCCCTGCGGCAACAAGGGTTGCCTGGAGGCGTACGCCGGGCGGGCCGCGATGGAGGGTCGGGCGCGCGCCAAGATCAAGGACGGTCACAAGAGCGATCTGCTCAAGATCATGGAACACAAGGGCCGTGACCGCTTCACCAGTGCCGTCTGGGCAGCGGCCGTCGAACAGGGTGATGAGCTCGCGACCGAACTGATAGACGACGCCGTTGTCGCGCTCGGAGTCGGGATCGCATCGGCGGTGAACCTGCTGGACGTGCCGGCGGTGCTGATCGGCGGCGGGCTCGGAGTGCGGTTCGGCGATCCCTATGTGGACCGGATCCGTGATGCGATGGGTGGCCACCTCTTCCCAGGACACCAGGCGCCGGGCGTCCATCTGGTCGGCCTCGGTGACCTCGGCGGCGCCGTGGGCGCAGCTCTCCTCGTTCAGCCCTGAGCAGGAACGCGACCAGGCCCTGCATCGCCAACGGCGCGCCGAAGCGACCTTCGGGGTACGCAAGTCCGCGCTGCTCCGCAACCGGTGCGGGTAACTACCTACTGAGGGCCGTGCGAGACCCTACTGCCGCACGGCTGGTCGAGGCGTAGGTTGAACATATGGACACCGAGCACCCGAAGACCGAAGTCCTGATAGTCGGCGGCGGCGTGGCCGCCCTTGAGGCCGCACTGGCGCTCCGGGCGCGCGCGGCTGAGCTGGTCCAGATAACGCTGCTGGCACCGAACGCAGAGTTCAGCTATCGCCCAGCCCGCGTCGGCGAGCCGTTCGGCCACGCAGCCGCGGTCACTTACGCGATGGAGCCGATCGCGCACGACATCGGATTCCGGCGCTATGAGGACTCGCTCAAGTGGGTCGACACCGACGCGCGAATTGTCCACACCGAGAGCGGTCTACAGCTCGACTACGACGCACTGCTACTGGCGATGGGTGCGCGCACCTACACGTCCTTCAAGTACCCGGTGACGCTCGATCCGGACCGGCTCGACGAGCAGGTGCGCGGCGTAATCCAGGACGCCGAGGGCGGCTACATACACAGCGTCGCGTTTGTGATCCCGAGTACGCAATCCTGGCCGCTCCCGATCTATGAGCTGGCGCTGATGACAGCGACCCGCGCATACGAGATGAACGTCGACCTCGCGGTCACGCTCATCACCCCGGAGGACGCGCCACTGGCGGTCTTCGGAGCGCAGATCAGCAAGCAGGTCACGGCGCTGCTCGACCAGCGCCGGATCGTCACGCACACCTCCAGTCATATCGTCATGCACGAGCCGCATCGGCTCACGGTCCATCCCGCCAACAACCTCGTCGCCGCCGACCAGGTGATCACGCTTCCGGAGCTCCGCGGACCGGCGGTGCCCGGCATCCCGCACAGCGCCAGGGGCGGCTTCATCTCGACCGACCGTCACGGTCAGGTGACGGGCGTTGAGCGGGTCTACGCCGCCGGTGATCTGACGGACTTCCCGATCAAGCACGGTGGCATCGCCGCCCAACAGGCGGATGCCGCCGCGGAGACGATAGCGGCGCTCGCGGGCGCCGAGATCGTGCC
>Ga0181537_10003908_pt1 | contig 12552 bp, 10 predicted proteins | sample PEATcosm2014_Bin_39_FD_119765 | JGI IMG/M metagenome (GOLD analysis project Ga0181537, IMG submission 119765) | Peatland microbial communities from MTU Mesocosm Facility, Houghton, MI, USA - PEATcosm2014_Bin23_10_metaG | ecosystem: Environmental > Terrestrial > Soil > Wetlands > Peat | place...
CAGTAGTCTCTCTGTCGTTTGGCCTCCTCGTAGCACTCGGACTACTGCTGCTACCCGTTGGGCGCTGGCTGAATATAGCGCTTCTTTCTGGGGGCCAAGTAGGTGTCATTCTGGCTGCGCTTTGCGTGTATGTCCTTTTCGATTTGCAATTCACGGTTATTGCCTCCGGCTTCCGATGTGACGGAAACTACGCACTTGGAACGCTGCTTGGGAATATCGACAGATTCCTGTCAAATGGCGCCGCCATCATTGTGGCGGCTTGTCATGGCTCCCCCGCTTCGGTCGCGGTGACGCTCGCATCCACTCGGTTGGTGGTAAATTTGTGTTGCCAATTCATCCTCAGGCGTAAGAGTCCGTGGCTAACTTATGGGTATGGCCATGCCCGTCTCGGCGTCATGCGGAAATTGTTTGGCCCGGCAGTCGCTTGGTTGACCTTAGGGGTTGGTAATTCATTTTTTTACCAGGGCATGATCATCATGCTCGGCTGGCTGTTGGGCCCGGTTGCAGTTGTAATGTTTGCGACACTCAGGACCATGACACGGCTTGTCTCCGGGGTTGCAGACATGATTGGAAAGGGTATCTGGGCCGAGATGTCTGTCGCTTTCGGGGCGGGGAACACTGCATTGGCGAGAAAACTGCACCGCTACGCATCCCAGGCCTCGCTTGGGTTATCTATTGCAGCAATCGCATTCCTCTCGCTTTTCGGCGCCAGAATCTATGGCTATTGGACCCGTGATAAGGTGCCAATGGACCATAGCCTGTTTTATTTGCTGCTCATCGATGTTCTTGTCAATTCCTTCTGGTTTGTCTCTTCGATTGTGTCGATTGCTTGCAACCGCCATGAGCGTCAGGCAATAGTCTATGTCCTAAGTAGCGCGCTCTCGCTACCCCTTGCCTACGTCCTGATTCCATGGGTTGGATTGAGCGGTGCAGGAGTTAGTCTCTTGTGCGCGGATATGGTCATGCTGGGGTACGTGCTTAGGAAATCGCTTAGCCTTCTGCACGATAACCCACAGGAATTCCTTCTGTCGCTGATCCGCGCTCCATCTCTGGGCGCACGTGCCGTGTAGTGTTCCTAATTCCCGGCAATCGAGTGTATTCCTGGTTAGCGTAAGTCAGTGTGCGAGGGTTTGAAAGGGCAGGGCTATGCAATGAGCGCAATCGGCGGCTTGGCAGATCTGGATAGGTATTTCTCAAACCACCCCCTGACTCGCGAATCGCCAATGAGTGCTTGGGTACGTTTTGCCTGGTGGCAAATACGCAGCCGGCTAGGACGCGAGATCGTCGTTGACTGGGTAGCAGGCCAGAGACTTGCGGTACACCATGGGATGAAAGGTGCTACGGCGAACATCTATGTCGGCCTTCAAGAGTTTGCGGACATGATGATACCTCTTCACTTCCTACGAGAGGGCGATTTGTTCTTCGACATCGGAGCCAATGTTGGGACCTTCACCGTTCTTGCGTCTGGCGCATGCAGGGCGAACACCTGGGCATTTGAGCCAGATCCTGGGACCGCATGTCATCTCAGGAGAAACATCGAGTTAAATAAGCTCGACTCGTTAGTCAAAATCCATGAATGTGCTTTGGGAAAGGAGCAAGGAGAGATTGGTTTCACCATTGGACTGGATACGGTGAATCGCATTGCATCGAGCAGTGATGAAAAGGTCCGGATGACAAGGTTGGAGCAACTCGACGCTCTTGTGGGCAACGCCGCGCCGTCAATGTTAAAAATCGATGTTGAAGGAGCTGAGGAAGGGGTCCTTCAGGGAGGATTGGGTCTTCTTGCAAATCCATGCCTGAAGGTCATTGAGTTAGAGACAGTCACATCAGAGAGCGCCAATCTACTGAATATCAACGAGTTTGAAAGAGCGTACTACGATCCCTTTCGCCGCCGATTGGATCGAACCCCAAATGCTCTGAAATCGTCAAACTCCTTGTTTATAAGGGATTGGCCGTTTGTTCAGACACGGTTGGAAACGGCCAAAAGTGTTGAAATCTTCGGTCGGAAGATCTGATAGATGTGCGCACTGTGGCGGCGATTAGCCGACGGATCGCGACAATAAAGGATGGGCGGAATGAAGGATTACAAAACGGCGTTTTATCCCGAAACAAGTTTTGGCGGATTTACGGATACCGATGGAACGGTCGCGTTCTATTGCCGAGTAAATTCTCTTCTCCATCCCTCCTATACAGTTATCGATTTCGGATGCGGTCGTGGAAGCTATCTGGAGGATCCTGTCCCATTTAGGCGGGATCTCCGCCTGGTCAAAGGCAAGGTTTCAACTGTAATCGGCATCGACGTGGACGAGGGTGGAATGTCGAACCCATGCATCGATGAATTCCGGTTGTTAGCGCCGGGGGGCCTTTGGCCTGTCGCAAGCCGGTCGGTGGATATGATTATTTGCGATTATGTGATGGAACACCTTCCAGACCCTAGTTCATTTATTCAAGAGGCCAGTCGTGTTTTAGTGAGGGGTGGGTATCTTTGTGTCCGCACCCCAAACACGAATAGCTATATGGGAGTGGCTTCAAGACTAATACCGAACAAGCATCACACCAAGATGATTTCAAAACTGCAGCCGACGCGGGAAGCAGAGGATGTCTTTCCCACTCTCTATCGGTGCAACACGATTTCGGCCCTGCGTCGTCTTTTAACAAACGCGCGCTTCCGTGCATTGGTATATGGATTCGAGCCAGAGCCAGGGTACCTGAACTTTTCGGGGATCGCTTATGGGCTTGGGGTGGCGTATCAGAAGCTCGCTCCCAGTCTTTTGAAAACGACCATTCTTGCATTTGGGGAATCTCAGGCGGATTAAATCTTTCATGATGAAGTTCATCATCCGACACCTGCATACCGCCAAAGCTTTCGACAATAAAATACGGTGCACCTCGCACTTGAGAGTTGCGGCTATACCGGGGCCACGCACATTGGGTTTCTCGGAATATCGCATGTTGTGGTTCATCGAAATTGATAACAGAGAACGAGAGTGCGCGCCCTTCAAGGTCGGAGGACACTTCTCGGAAAGCCGAGCCTAATGGCTGTTGTGTTGGCACTTGAATATTGGATGAAGTCTTGGCTGGAGTCCATTTGAAATGGTGAGCGATGACCGAATTCAAGTTTGCGTCTGCCAGGTGGGCGCACGGCTGCATTACGGCGCCGCGAGAGCATTTGAGCGCAAGGGAGCTCTCAAGACCCTCTTCACGGACATTTGTGCTGTTAATGGATGGCCGAGTCTTTTAAGGTCAGTCCCTCGTCCACTGCGTCCCGCAGCTTTGAATAGGATGCTCGGGCGCAACCCGATCGGGATACCCAAAAGCAAGATAGAAATGTTCCCAGGCCTGGGCCTCGAATATCAATGGCGCCTCTCAAAATGCAAGTCCGAGGGTGAACGTATTCGAGTTCATCTTCAGATTGGGAATCAGTTTAGTGAACGAATTGTTCGCAGGGGTTTCAAGGGAGCAACGCATGTGTACACCTTTTCCAGCGCCGGCCTTGAGGTACTTGAAGCCGCTCGCGCACTGGGAGTGCGCGCGGTGGTGGAACTGCCTTTGGCCGCCAGTGAAGTGGAGCATGAAATATTGAAACAAGAGTGGGAAAGGTACCCCGATTGGGAGCCATTCTCTCATGGCGACGAGGAGCGAGGCGAGTTTGCTGCTCGTCAGAAAAAAGAATGGGAAGTCGCGGAGAAGATAATTGTCCCATCGAAATTCGTCGCGGATAGCTTGAAAAGCTCTGGTGTGGAGTCTGATCGTTATTTAACGGTGCCTTACGGCGTTAGTGGCTTCTCAGGTCAGAGTGTGCATGGGGCGCACGGAGGTCCCCTTCGCATTTTATCGGTTGGACACGTGACCCTGCGCAAAGGTCCCCAATATACTTTCGAGGCATCGAAGCTGCTGGGAAAGAATTTTGATTTTCGTCTTGTTGGACTTTGCTTGTTTTCGGATAAGGCAAAGTCCGAACTCGGGAAGCAACTCAACATGGTTGGAGTTGTTCCCCGAAGTGAGGTAACTGAGCATTTTAAATGGGCAGACGTTTTTCTTCTGCCCTCACTATGCGAAGGCATGGCAACGGTTCTGATCGAAGCTTTGTCCTCTGGATTGCCCGTGATCGCCACGGAGAATAGCGGCCTGGAGATCAATGACGGCGTAGATGGCTTTCTGGTGCCAATCCGGAATCCTGCCGCAATTGCGGAGAGACTCGACCAACTTGCGTCCGATCCGGCGCTGCTCTCTGAAATGTCTCGTAACGCGAAACAGAGGTCGGAGGATTTCACGCTCGAAGCTTATAGTGAGCGGCTCTATCAGGCGATGGCGGGCATCCACTGATTCAATGAGTTCGTACACTTTCTTGCGTCTGTGGATAATCAGAAATGAGAACCGCGTTGAATCCGGGGCTTTGGGGTGAGCGCTCCGCAGCATCGTGCCTCATGAAGCTCCAACTCTAAATCGCATTGTGCCCGCCTTTCATGTCTTTCTAAGCACGGCCAAGGTGTTCTCATGGATATTCAGCTCGTCACGATTATCGATCTGTCCTTGCTGGTGATGGGATTGTGGTGCATTTTGCGAGTCTCCGAGTGGAGCATCTTCAATCCAAGTCTCTGGTGGGTGGCGCTTCATGCGTTCGGCGTTACGCTCCGCTTGATTGCCTTGGCCTTCGGGGCGCAGTCACTTTCGGTAATTGGTATCCGGTCCGACATGGAACTCGTCAGGGCTGGAATCGCTTCGGATCTCAGCTTAATGGGAGTCGTAGCGGCCTGCGTGTACACCGCGTTTAGGACTCGAAGAGGCGAACCCGGGGATGCCGCGTCCGCTGGGAAAGACGGGAGCTGGTTGAATCCATATGCCGGCTATTTGATATCAGGCCTTTGTCTCACTATTGGGACCTACGCACTGCTCAAGTTTGGATTGGTCGCGACCGCTGCCAGGGCGAGGGGAATCGATATCTCAGCGATCAATATCGGTGGTTTTGCTGAATCGTCGTATCCGTTCGCAATAGCAGGATCTGCCGTCCAAGGAGCCCTGATCCTATGCGCAATGCGAGGGTTCACACGCTGGCGCCTGCTCGTGTTCGTAATACTACTCGGAATGACATCCGTGAACCTCGCCAGGACCTCATTCGTTCTCCCGACGATCCTGGCTTTTCTTATCTTCCAGTCAAGACGTCACGCGCATTCCATCCCGCTGAAATGGGTGATCATGATTCCCGTTTTCGGACTGGTTTGGTTTGTCTTCAAGCCCGTCGCCGCCGGGATAAGAGCAGGCGACGATCCGCGCACAATCTTCGCCGACGCAGGCAAATATTTTGCGGAGCAAACGACATCCGAAGGGTCATTGGACACAGAGCTTCTTGATTGCCAGGCAACCTACATGGCCGCTGCTGACGAGCAGGGCAAGCGCTATTACGGAGCTACGTTGCTGCCCCTGGTGTATTTGCCAATTCCACGTTTCGTCTGGCCCGATAAGCCTCTTCCGAACGAGTGGTCGTGGGAATTATCAAGTTCGGTCCGGCGAATGGCGCCGACTGGAATGACTGCCCAGTTATCAGGCGAGTCGTATGTGAATTTTGGTTGGATAGGCTGCGTCGTTATTCCGTTCCTGTACATCCTGGGCATGCAAATGTTTTACCGACGAGTAAGGAATCATGACCTCGGCTCGGTGGCGCATTGGATCTACTTGGTCCTGTTGATCTCGATGGTGCAGGTGTTCCGTGATGGACTGAATTCACTGTTCGTCTACCCGTGTGTGACGTATCTTCCCCTGGTTGCCTGGGGTGGAGTCAGCAAGGCTATGGGAATGCGCAGAGCGAAGGCGGATTCCTTCAATTTGCACCATGGGGTCACGGCACAAACCGGGAGGTCGAGCTGAGAATGCGGGTTGCATTGCTGCACAATCACCCGATTCACTATATGCACCTACTTTTCACAGCCCTCGCAAATCAGGGGGCGAGTCTAGATGTCATATTTGCGGCGCGATCCAGCAATCAACGAACGTCGTCAATGTTGCCGTTCGGAGGGAATTATCGCTCGCATTTTCTCTCGGATGGGTCGTTCGAAACGTTGCCGCAAGCCACCTCGGCTTTGCATGCATTACAAGTCGTCAAGCAGTGCCGTCCGGATGTGGTGATTATCAGCGGCTATTTTTACCTGCCAGCATGGTCGGTGCTGGCATGGGCGAAACTGCATCGTAAGCCGGTCGCCTTTTGGTTTGAGTCAAACCAATTTGATCGGACACGTGGCACAGCCAAGGAACTGATCAAGAGAGTCTTCGTGGGCGCATGTGACGCAGCACATGTGTACGGATCAAGCAACGCAGAATACCTGGAGTCCCTGGGAATGAAGCGTTCGGCGATCATCGAGAAAAGAGCGACGATCGACAGTGAACTCTTCCTGAAGAGACGGGCTGCATTTCATTCGGGGTTTCGCCGCTTTATTTATGTGGGGCGGTTCTCGCCGGAGAAGAACTTGCCTCGACTACTCGAGGCTTTCCAGATCGTGCGAAGAAGGAACAAGGCGGAGTTGATTTTAGTGGGATACGGGCCGGATGAGGAGCAATTGAGGCAGCAGGCACGCGAACTGAAACTGAGCGAATCGGTGGTTTTCGCGGGGGCTATGACCCAGGATGAAGTGGGCTGTGCGCTTGCCGATTCCGACTGCCTTGTGCTGCCGAGTTTATCGGAGCCGTGGGGGTTGGTGGCGAATGAGGCTCTCTGTTCAGGCATTCCTATCATTGTGTCGAGTCGGTGCGGATGCGCAAGGGACCTGGTGACCGAGGACAGTGGGTGGGTGGTCGAACCCGAGGTTCCCGAGAAGTTGGCTGAGGCAATGGACAAAGTATGCATGCTCTCAGTAGAGAGACTGAAGGAGATGGGACAGGCGGCATTAAAGATCGCTGGGGACTATACGCCAGAAGCTGGCGCTCACCGCATCATTGCGAACTTGGAAGAACTCCTTAGAAGGGATTAGCTCGTAGATATGATTCAGGACCTTAGATCATTTCGATTACCGAAAGACTTCCGTGGGCGTCCCGCATGGTTTGTGCAGTTGTGGTGGCTTGTCCAAGCCACATTCTTTCGGTGGTCGCCGCAAGTGGTCTATGCCTGGCGACGTTGGCTGTTACGAATGTTTGGAGCCAAGATCGGCAAAGGTGTAATGATTCGACCCACCGCGGTAGTTACGTTTCCATGGAGATTGTCTATCGGAGACTGGAGTTGGATCGGGGATCATGTCACTCTCTACACTTTGGGCGATATTGTAATCGGCGACAACGTCGTCGTGTCGCAGCACTCCTACATTTGTTCGGGATCACATGACTATACGTCGCCGGCGTTCGATATTCGCACACAACCGGTGCATATCGAATCAGAAGTATGGCTTGCCGGAGATGTATTTGTTTCGCCGGGAGTACATATCAAGCGCGGTGCGGTCGTGGGAGCCCGAAGTTTAGTGCTGAACGACTTGCCAGAGATGATGCTTTGTGCAGGTCATCCGGCAAAGCCGATTCGCGCAAGGATTGAGGTTTCTCGATCAAGTGCAAGTTAGGTTCTGCTTTTCTGAATCATCAGTTGACGATATCAGGTGCACGGATGTTGCCGACTCGCGCCATGGAAGTTGAGACGCTAACGCGAAAGGATCGTGTAATCTTTGGAGAGGGAAGCCATGGTTGATAAATCCACCTTGTTCGACAAGACTGCGACTAATTTTGCGACCAGAGTGGATGAGCAGATCGATTTGGGGCGTTATCGGCGCGGGGGTTTGTTTCTGGCCGCTGCGTCACGATTAGTTCCTTCCGGCGGATACGTTCTAGACTATGGTTGTGGACCTGGGCGGATTTCGGCCCTGCTGGGCAGACAAGGCTTCCGTGTACTCGGCGTTGATCCGTCACCGGAAATGATCACGGTCGCGAAAGAGCAAAGCCTCGAAGTGCTTCCGGTGGAGTTTCGCATATGTGAAACTCGCCCTTTGGATATGGCGGAAGCAACCTTCGATGCAATCGTTTGCTCTAGTGTCATCGAGTACGAGCCACGACCGGAACAGCTCCTGAACCAATTCCGGGCAGCGCTTCGCCCCAATGGGGCACTGATTATCAGTTTTGCCAATTCCCGCAGCATCTCCCGAGCTATATTTGAGCGCCGCAATCTTCATCTTGAGGCGCAGAAGCATACCTGGTCCTGGAGTCAATTCAGGAGGCTGCTGGAAGATGGTGGTTTCAATCCGATTCAGGAGCCCGTGTATTTTGAATCTTTTTTCGATCGGATCGCGCATTTGAGTTTTCTGTCTGCGTGGAAGTATACAGGCGCGCTTGGACTGGTCGTTGCGGTCAAGAAATGAGCGCGGACTGGACGGCCGGTCGGACAAGCAACATCGTGCGGCGAGCATTCTGGGAATTGGATAATTGGCCGGGGAGCGAAGGAATCACGAGCGGCCGTTCCGTGCGCTGAAATGACGAAGATGGAGATGGTGAATGAAACAAGTCATTCAAAATGCCCGCGGAGGTAAGCTTAGGCTCAAATCTGTTCCCGCACCCGAAGTTCAGCGCAACGCGGTTCTGGTCCGGACCTCGGCTTCGCTGATATCCGCCGGTACAGAACGCCAGATGGTGGACTTTGCGCAATCCTCACTGGTCTCCAAGGCACGCTCGCGCCCGGATCTGGTTCGCAAAGTGCTGGACAAGGTGCATCGCGACGGAGCCGTAGCAACACTGAAATCCGTTTTGGCGAGGCTCGATGAGCCTTTACCACTTGGCTATTCCGCGGCCGGGGTGGTTACAGAGGTTGGCGCCGGTCTTGAGGGGAAATTCAACGTTGGGCAACTGGTTGCAATTGCAGGTACGGGGATTGCCAATCACGCGGAGTTCAATGTTGTCCCGGAGAATCTAGTTGTTCCTGTGCCAGGCGACGTGTCCGCTGAGCAGGCCAGTTTCGGTACGCTCTCTTCCATCGCGCTGCACTCGGTGCGACTTGTAAGGCCGCAATTAGGCGATTTTGTTGCTGTATTGGGAGCAGGTCTTGTCGGCCAACTGGTGGCGCAGTTTGCCAGACTGTCGGGCGCGCGGGTGATTGTGCTCGATTACAACGCCGCGAGGCTGAAGTTGGCAAAAGCCAATGGTGCGGAAACGGTTGTGCTCCTTGGGGCGGGCAATCCTGCTGAAGCGGTGCTCGATTTGACCCACGGGAGGGGGTGCGATAGCGTGCTGATTGCGGCAGCGACGGCATCCAGCGAACCCTTTCAAACGGCCGCTGAAATTGCGCGCGACCGGGCCACAGTCTGCCAGGTGGGCATCACGGGAACGGAATTCCCCTATCGCCTTTTCATGCAGAAGGAACTTAACATTATTGTGTCGAGGTCCTACGGACCAGGCCGGTACGACCGCGATTTTGAAAATAAGCACATGAAGTATCCCGTCGGGTATGTGCGCTGGACGGAGACTGACAATTTGCGTGAAGCGGCGCGCCTGATGTCTCCCTCGCTTATGCCTCGCCTTGATGTGGAATCTCTCATAACACACCGCTTCCCGTTTAGCGAGGCGGAGGACGCATACGACCTGGTGATGAACGGGACTGAACCACACCTCGGTGTCGTGCTTGAATATGGAGCGGGTGGAACAAAAGCGGATAACAGCCACTGCATCACGCTCGGCGACGCGAAGCCGGTCGGCCGCGCGCAGTGCGTGCTTGGCGCGATCGGCGCCGGCAATTTTGGCAAGACCACGATTCTGCCGGCTCTCAAGGCCGATTCGCGGGTTCAGTTGCATACCATTGTGACCAAGCGCGGGGTTTCATCGGAGGGGACGGGCGACAAGCTAGGATTCGCGCGAGCCTCGACCGACATCAACGATATTCTGGAGAATGAGGAGATATCTTCTGTTGTTGTGACTACTCCGCACTCGAGTCATGCCGACCTTGTTACCCGAGCGCTCGCAGCGGGCAAGAACGTATTCGTCGAAAAGCCGCTGGCCCTCAGCTATGAGCAGTTGCAAGCTGTGATCGAAGCACGGAGCAAATCTTCAGCTTTCTTCATGGTGGGTTTCAACCGGCGTTTTGCACCTCAGGTTCAGGAGGCGCGCAAGTTCTTGAGTTCCCGAGCAGGGCGAAGCTTCATCTCGATCCGGATCAATGCCGGACAATTGCCACCGGAGAGTTGGCAACGCGATGCCGAGGAAGGCCAGGGCCGCATCCTTGGAGAGCTTTGCCATTTTGTCGACCTGGCACTGTATCTTGCCGACAGTCCAGTCGTATCGGTGGCCGCGCAGGCGGCTGAGGCAGTACGAGGGATGTGCGAGGATGTCAGCGTGACGCTTCGATTTGCCGACGGAAGTCTCGCTAACATCGTTTACACGACGCTCGGCGATACGAGCTTCAGCAAAGAACTCATCGAGTGCTACAAAGGTGGTGGGGTCTGTCGAATCGATAACTTCCGCGAATTGGTCATTGTGTCGAGCGGCAAGCAAATAGCAAAAAAGAAGTCGGTGGCACAGGACAAAGGACACAACGCTCAGGTAAAAGCATTCGTCGATGGGGTGATAGGCGGGGTGCCACCTGTGGACGAACAGTCGCTGATTGATTCGAGCATGGCCACTTTGCTGGTGTTGAAGGCACTGCGACTAGGACATCCTGTAGAACTCATCGAACAGGATTTAGACATCGAATAAGTCTCAAGCAAGAGAGTCCGATGTCTCTGGCCCATTAACTGCCAAACGTTCGATTGGCAGCTAATCCAGTTAAGTTCATCCCATCTTTACTTCATTTACTGCGATAAGGCCATTCTGGCTCGCAAGTTCATAAGGATTGTTCAGTCGTGCTTGGTCAATATCTACGATCCGCCCGGTATTATCACCCTTCTCAAATAGCCGCCCGATTTCGTCTCGGAATTAGTTCGTCCCTCGTTCGAAAATCGCCATGGTGGACGCGCTGGCGGTATGCTGTCCCAGGCAATGCGGGGAGGGATTTGCATGCATCATTCTTCCCAGCGGATAACACGGAGTGCAGCGTTGAACTGGCAGTACAGAAGGAGAATGCGCTGCGTCTGGGGGAAGGGAGATTCAAGCTGCTGAACGAGGAGTTGACGCTGGGATTTCCCGTATCCTGGCAGCCATCTCAGACTGGCCGATTATGGCGCTACAATCTGCATTATTTCGATTACGCACTCGATCTCGCGATGCTCGCGAGGTGGCGGAAAGATGAGCAGGCTGCCGGAGTGCTGGCGCGCTTGTTTCGCGATTGGATTGGAGCCAATCCAATCGGGCATGGTGTAGGTTGGCATTCGTATCCGATCGCCCGTCGGATCGTCAATTGGATTCATGCTTTCAGCCTGGCTTCTCCCTCAGCCATTTTCGAGAACGAAATCTCTGAGACAAAATGGCTGATGAGCCTCCATCAGCAGGCACGCTACTTGGAAGATCACCTTGAATACGATTGTCTCGGCAATCATTTGCTCGCGAATGGAAAGGCTCTGGCCTTTGCAGGGCTATTCTTCGGGGGCAGGGCGGGGTTGCGCTGGTACAACATTGGGCAACAGATTCTGTGGCGTGGTCTGCAAGACCAGCTTCTGGAGGATGGAGGTCACCAGGAGCGCAGCCCAATGTATCACTCGATCGTGTTGCAAGACCACCTCGAAGTGGTGCTGGCGCTCAAGTTGAATGGCCGCGAGGTACCGGACTGGGTGCGCACGCGCCTGATTTCGATGGGGGACCTGCTCTCCGGGGTTAGACATCCAGACGGAGAGATTCCGCTCTTTGGCGATTCCGCATTTGGCATTGCGCAAAGTCCCGGGGATATCCTCGCAGCGGCGGAAAGGCTGCTGGATGCTCCGGGAAGGTGGCCCGGCACGAAACCGGGACTTTATTGTGCCTTGATCGCTCCTCAGGCAAATCAACCGGGGAAGGCGTCCAGGCTTGCTCAGGAGATGCGCAGTTCCTGGCCTGCTACGGGATATTTTGTGCTCCCAGGGGAGGGACCCGGCGACCGATTAATTGTGGATGCGAAGCCGATGGGCCCGGATCATCTCCCCGCGCACGGCCACTGCAGCCTGTTCAGCTATGAGCTCTCTATCGGTGGTGAAAGACTCATCGTAGATTCCGGAGTGGAAACATATGAACCGGGTGCCTGGCGGACCTTCTGGCGAAGCACGCGAGCTCACAACACGATTCTTGTGGATGGGGCCGAGCAGTTCGAAATCTGGGCGTCGTTTCGTGTCGGAGAGCGCACCCAGTTGTCGGAATGCGAGTTCCTGCAAGGGCCCACCGCTTCGATCTTCGTGGGGGCTCATAGTGGCTTTGTGGGGCAGAAGGCGCCGACTCAGCAACGGCGTTTTATCGCAGCGCTCGCTGGGGGGTACTGGATGGTGCTGGATGAGATCAACGGCAGGGGGCGTCACGCGATAGAAAGCCTCGTCCATCTTGCCTCCAACGCTGCCCCCGAGGTCGGTGAAGCCTACCCAGACGTCACAAGGGGAAAACTTAAGTTACGTTTCTAGCCGTATCGCGACCAGGCCGGCTCATCGGGCACCACGAACTGTACTCGTGGGCAATTGGATCCCATTCAGGGGTGGTACGCTC
>Ga0181537_10003909_pt1 | contig 12543 bp, 9 predicted proteins | sample PEATcosm2014_Bin_39_FD_119765 | JGI IMG/M metagenome (GOLD analysis project Ga0181537, IMG submission 119765) | Peatland microbial communities from MTU Mesocosm Facility, Houghton, MI, USA - PEATcosm2014_Bin23_10_metaG | ecosystem: Environmental > Terrestrial > Soil > Wetlands > Peat | place...
CATCGCCGCCGACTACAGCGACCTGGACTAATCCCCCGGCTAGCTTCATCGCCAGTCCGACCGACATTTCCAGGCGATGCTCGATGCCCGGCTTCACCAGCAGCCGGTCGATTACCACTTCAATGGTGTGATTCTTTCGCTTGTCAAGATTGATCGCGACATCGTCATCGAGGTTGACCAATTCCCCGTCGATGCGAGCCCTCGTATAGCCGTGCTTGACGAGCGTTTCCATCTCCTTCTTGAACTCACCCTTGCGTCCGCGGACGATCGGCGCCATCACCATGACCCGATCTTCAGGCGTCAAGGCCATGACCCTTTGGACAATCTGGTCTGCAGATTGCCGGCTGATCGCCCGCCCGCACCTGGGGCAGTGAGGAACGCCGATCGAGGCGAACAGCAGGCGAAGATAATCGTAGATTTCGGTAATGGTTCCGACGGTCGACCGCGGGCTGCGACTCGTGGTTTTCTGCTCGATCGAAATCGACGGGCTAAGTCCATCGATTCCATCTACATCCGGGCGCTCCATCTGATCGAGAAACTGCCGAGCGTACGCCGACAGCGTTTCCACATAGCGGCGCTGGCCTTCGGCGTAGATGGTGTCAAAGGCGAGGGACGACTTCCCAGACCCGCTCAGCCCGGTAACCACGGTGAGCGTGTTACGCGGAATTTCGACGCTGATGTTTTTCAGATTGTGCTGCCGGGCCCCCCGGATGGAGATTTTAGTAATGGCCATTATCTGTCCGGGGACAAGCGCCTTCCGTAATGTCGACAGGCCAACAGAATTGTCCGAAAGTAGGTATGCACAGCTCTACTCCGTATCTTAGTCGTCAACAGCGCGGAGCGTCAACGCGGGTAGATTTGAGAAGCCCTTGGGGTTTCGCGAAGCCCGGCAGCGCAGAAGACAAATATACGGTTTTCAGAGCTTCGCATCTGATAACAGCTTCTTTAAAAGGTTGGTTGATCGTGAATTCGCTCTTGATGCCCTTCGTCCTGTGCTTTACCGTCATCGCCTCGGTTGGGTTCGGCGTATTGGCCGCCTACGTCGCAGTTTTTGGGATTATTTCCATGTTCGGACGCCCGCCTCACGCTGAACCGTCCCGCCCGCGGTTGGTTTTAGTGCCAACGCAGAACCACGCCAGCGGCGATTAATCCTGGGAGTAGCACCAGCATGTTTCCGGTTGTCGTGAGGGCGCTTGCCGTCACCTGATTCACTCTTCGCTATACCCATTCTGATTTCCGTCTGACAACCTCGCTTCACCTGCAATCCAGTATTAATCCGCCGGGCCCACCACTTTCATCTTGCTCTCCACGTGTGTCCGCTCGAACGCCGAGTTCTCCAAAGACACCGACACTTCGCGGTTGATGAAGAACAACGCGTGAATACGGAATTCCGTCCCAAACGTGGATGGGAACCAGACTCCATCTTCCTGGCGCTTGTAAACCACATTGAATCCCACGCCCGGCACATCCGTTCCTAGAAGAGTCCGGACTGCGAAGGGTATCCGCCGCGACAGTTTTGTGAAGACTCGCACGGGTTCGAACTCTGCAGCATCAATGTAGGCTTCCCCGGCCCAGCTGATGTCATTCTTATCTTTGGGGCGGAACCCAATGTGGAAGACTTTGCGTCCATCTTGAACCTCCTCCCCCAGAAGAGTGAATGCGTAATCCTTCTGCACCTCGGTGGTCAGCGGAAATAAGTCCTTAGCCAGCCCGTCTTTGGTCTTCTCGTTCGACATATCCTCGCGGAAGTTGTGAATCAGACTGCCGTCGAGACTATCCGCACCAGGCGCGGGCTCGCCCTTGAACTCCTCGTATTTGCTTTTGTTCCAGTAGCGGCCGGTCAGCAATTTGAGTTGTTTCTGTGTCCCGTCAGGCGTTGGGGTTACATCGTAGTCGGCAGTCTCTTCGCGCAGCAGCCTGCCTTTCGGTTTGTGGCTCACGATGTGCGTGTGTTGGCGGTAGACATATTGCTTCCGAAGTTCCTCGCTCCGATCCTGGTTCACAGCAACCCGCGCCATGATGGCATCGGCAGTCAGGGGCTCCGAGGGATGGTTGGCTTGCGCGCTCTGCGCGGACGAGGCTCCAGCCAGAAGCATAACCACTAGGAGACAATGAATCCGCATGGGCAGAGCCCTCCCTCTGTCACTACGGATAGAGTAGGGAACTTGTTCCGGGTTAGTAGATTACTTTGAGGGAAAACTGAATCTGCCGCGACGTACCGGCTGTCTTGCTGATGATTCCAAAGCCGCTGCCGCTGACAATATTCGATGGCAGGCCGAAGTTGGGGATATTGAAAACGTTGAAGAACTCCGCCCTGAATTCGACGGTACCGAGTTCCGCGCTGCCCCGATGGCCGAACGGAGTGTCCTTGATTAGAGCAACGTCGTAATCGTGGTAGTCGGGGCCGCGAAACGTATTCCTGCCGATAGTGCCGAATCGCCCGAGATTGGGTCCCGTTCCTCCCGGAACATTAATCGGAATGTTGAAGAACGAACGGTTACCGACCGGACCCAGCCCAAAATAGTCATCCCGCACAGCGCGGCTTGTAGAGAGATGCGGCATCGAAACCAGATCAGGGCGGTCTCCGCCACCCAATCCGGCCCCGGTTTGCTGCACTCCCGAAAATACGGTGAATGGCGATCCCGTAGTCAGCGTAGTCAGATTCAGAAATTGCCAGCCTTTGGTCAGCGTGCGACCCAGTGGCCGCAAGAATCGCACTCGATCGAGCGGCAGCAACTGGATCACACTCGCGGCAAACACATGGGTCACATCGAAGGTCGACGGGCCCTTTTCGGCTGATGGATCCCACGGATTCTGAGGGACCGTCTGCAGAATCGTGCCTGCGGTGCCGAGGAGTCCACCCAACACAGCACTCGTATCGTCGAGAGACTTAGAGTAGGTGTAGCTCGCCTGCAATCCCAGCCCGAGTCGGGGAGAGTTCTTCGACAGGCTCGTTTGCAACGAGTGATACACCGAGTGCGAACCGCTGGTCATGATGACTTCCGGACCGAAGCCGCCGGTAGCGTGGCAAGGCGAATTGAACTGGGTGAATGGCGCGAATCCCTGGCACGCGCCGCCGTAGCCATTCGGTGAATACGCCCTTGCCAGATGAATTCCGGCAGTCGCCACATAAGACGCATTGAACTTGAAATCGCCAAAATCGTGATCCACACCGGCGGTCCAGCTTCCGATATAGCCATTTCCGAAATTCTTTGCGATACCGCTGATGTTGAGTAACTGCACATTACCGGGATAGAGGGCGTCCAGATCTGCTTGGAATCTCTGGTAGTCAAACACCGTGTTCGCCGGAACGTCCTGAGACCGGCCTGTCGCGAAGATCGGCTGGCCCTGAATGTTGTACGCGGTCGGCAGACTCAGGGGTACAAACGTATCCTGAAATGGCACCGGTTCGTTCGGCTGAGCATAAATGGACGGAGCGAACACGAACGGAATCGCCGCTGTCAGAAAATTATCCTGCCACAAATTTGGAATCAAAGTTGTGATTGCCCCGCCCGCGTGCAGCACGGTGTGCTTACCCACGGCATAATCCAGCGACAGACGCGGCCCCCAACCGTTCCAGTCCTGATCGTAGGGCGGCTGCGGATTGATCAGCATCGTTTGGGTGGCTGAGCTGTCTCCATACCCTGTCGGCTTGCCATTTGCGCCAGTGAAGACTGGAAGTGACGTCCGCTTGGTCGCTTCGTGGATGCGGCTGTTCACTTCGTAGCGCAAGCCGTAACTGACGGTGAGCTGCGGCGTCGCCTTCCAGGCATCCTCAAAATAGAAGTTGTAGGCCTCGCGCCGGACGCCCGCTTCATTGAACTTTCCTCCGACCGGAGTAATGCTGGCCGCGCCCATGATGTTGTACGAGTACGGAGTGGCCGTCAGCAGGCCGGTGAGTGAATCCGGCAAAGGATCACCCGTCTTGATGTCGTGCGTGCCACTCGCCGAAGGAATGTCCACGGGTGAATACGCCGTGCCTCCGCCAAACTGATAGATCCCATTCGGATTGGTCCCGAAGATGGTCGAATCGCGGTTCACTCGTATTTCCGTTCCCCACTTGACCGCATGCGAGCCATGAATCCAAGCGAAGCTCTGTTGAAATTGATAGAGATTGCTGTACGAACCAAAAATGGATCCGCTCGGCTGGTTATACGGTTGGTATAACCCGTCGGCAAAAGTAATTCCTGGCTGCGTGTGATTGTCTGCCGGAAAGAACGGAGTACTGCGAATGTAACTCAGTGAGGTTTCAGAAGTCAGGTGCGGGGAAATCGTGCGCGTATATTTCAGGCCAAAGTTGCGCTGGTGATCGAAGAAAAGCACACCGAAGGTAGGATTGATCGCCGTCTGGTCCGGATTCGTAAGCGGCCCCGTCACCTGATTCAAACTAAACCTCGTCAATAACGAAGCCTTATCCGAAATCTGGTGATCGATGCGGATGGAAAACTGATCGGTGGTCGTGACGACCTTGGACGACGCCGCATACGTTCGATCGCCAAAGGAACCCGTCGGTTCATTCGGCAGAGGGTATCCATTCAGCACCGGCAGGGCCGCAGGATTCACCGGAATCGTCAGCGTATCGCCGGGAAACGTTGTGGTATCGATTCCCTGCCTCTCTTGCACGGTCGGTACCGGAATTACTTGCGTCGTACCCAACACCTGGCGAAAACCCTGATATTCACCAAAATAAAATGTGCGATCGCGGCCGTTGTAAATTCCTGGAATAACGACTGGGCCGCCATTGGTAAATCCGAATTCGTTGCGCGCAAAGGGCGGAATCCGGCGTCGTCCAGTCGGGTCGATGTAGTCGAAGTAATTTCGCGCGTCGAGAGAGGCGTTTCGCAGAAATTCAAATACGCTCCCATGAATCTGATTCACTCCCGACTTAGTCACAACATTCGTGAGGCTCGCTCCGCCGTGACCGATCTCCGCCGGCAATACTCCTGAACTGGATTGCACTTCCTGAATCGCATCAACATTGAAGTTGGAGAATGTTGCCCCGCCCATCTCGGGATCCGTCGTGTCAAAACCGTCGATGGCGAAAACTGTGGTGACGCCGCGCTGTCCATTCACGGCAAACTGTTGAGTGAAATTCGCAGCTCCGTTGGCGTCAGTCATGGTTCCTGCAGCAAGAAGGAGCAGTTTGCTGAAGTCGCGCGCATTCAGGGGAAGACTTGAGACCTCCGTGCTGGAGAGATGTTGGCCACCGCTCGCAGGCGCCGCTACGGCCTGCTCACTCGGAGCAGTCTTACCGAGTTCCACAACCTGCGAAGCAGGTATTTGAAGAACTTGACCAGAGGCCGAAAGCTGCAAGGATGTCGTCAACGGCCCATCGCCGCCGATTACGATCGGCGCGACACCCTTCCATTTCTTGTCACCAATCTCCACCGAAATTTCATAGGCGCCGGCGGCGATCACAGGAAATGCAAACTTTCCATCCGCCGAAGTTGTAGCCGTGGCGTCGCCAATTACTGACGCCGAATGCAGCCTTACGGTCGCCTCCGTCACCGGTTTTCCTGCACTGTCGCTAAGCATTCCATTCCACGAGGCTGCCGAGAGCGCTTGCACGGAAGGGAGCGCAAACAAGACACCAGCTAAACAGAAGAGACGACATCGAATTCGAGGGCCCCGAGACATGAACCCGGAATTATACGGCTGTACCCTCCGACTAAAGCGCTATTGTAGGTAGCTTTATCGGAACCCTCCCATTCCAGCCCGCTCGCCTGATCTGCCGTGATAGCATTTCCTTGAATACCTCTCCCCTCGCGGAACGCAATGCCTGCCACCCGCCCCATCGCGCTGTTCACCGCATTCCTGGTGTTATCGTTTTGTGTCCATTCGCAGGGTGCCGAGAGTTCGCCATGGCTCGAAATCCACTCGACCCACTTCACGGTGATTACCGACGCCGGGGAGAATCGAGGACACGAAGTCGCATTGCGCTTCGAACAGATGCGGTCGATCTTCGCGATCCTTCTGTCGAAAGACCGCCTAAACCAGGCGGTTCCGCTGACCATCCTCGCATTCGAGAACGATAAGTCCTATTACCGGGCGGCTCCGCTGCGCGACGGACAACCGATCGACGCACCCGGCTTCTTCTTGCCGGGCGAAGATCAGGATTTCATCGTGCTGAACCTGTCCGAACCGGAAGCTTGGCGTGCGGTCGGGCGTGACTTGGCGCTGATGTATTTGGATTGGAACTATCCCCCGGCCCAAGGATGGTTCGACGAGGGTCTGACCGAATATTTCAGTTCGATTCGAGTCGACAACAAACAGTTCGAGATCGGCACCGACCCTGCGTCGTTGACGGAACTCTTGAAGTCGCAAACGTGGCTCTCGTTGCCTGATCTTTTCGCAGCGAAGCATAATGCGGCGATCGGTGGGCAAGCACCCCATCCAGCGATCTACGAAGCCGAGTCCTGGATTGTCATGCACTACCTGCTCCACGAAAAGAAATTGCCGGAGACGGGCACTTATTTCGGTCTGGTCTTGAACCAGCACATGAATCCGGATGAGGCAATTCAACAAGCTTATGGGATGGGTTCTGGCGACCTTGAAAAAGCCGTGAAGGATTATTTTCAGACTCGCGCTGCGTCAGGATTAGGTGACCACTCGCCGGTTCCCGTGAGCCCCGAGGATTCAACGATCACATCTAAGTCGATGCCCGAAGCGGACGCTCGCGCTCTCTACGCTGGAGTTCAAGTCCGTATCCCCGAGCGCCGCGACGCCGGTCTCAAAACGTTAAACGACTTAGCCACCACTCCGACCGAAGCCGACAAGAAGGCTGCGGTGAAACAACAGACGAAGCGCGTCGGCGAGGATCCAGACCAACTCCCCACCGACTCCGTTGGCAACGCCCTGGCTCACCGCATCCTCGCCTGGGACCATATCCAGCATGGAGAGTACGATGAGGCGTTTGCCGAGATTAGGGACGCCGCAGTTCTGAACCACCGCGACATGTGGCCGCACTATTATCTCGCCGCGGCAAAGTATCGAATGGCACAGGCTAAGCACACAGAGATTACCGGCCTCGCGAACATGCTGCTCGATCTCAAGGCCGTGTTGGAGTGGAATCCGGAGATGGCGGACGCGTACGATCTTCTGGCCCTCGCGCGCAACGCTGGAGGCACCACCACCGCTGCCATGCAAGCCGAGCGCACGGCCATCACGCTCAGCCCCCGCAACGAGCACTACACTCTGCATCTCGCCCAGATTTACATTGCGAGCAAAAAATGGGAAGCCGCAGATGCCCTATTCGCGCGCCTGAAAGCTAGCAATAATCCGCAAATCGTCGCCGAGGTCACCGAACTGCAATCGAAGTCAGGTGCGGAACGCAAGTACGGCATTCCCGTGAATGGAACTTCCGCTCAACCGAAGTTTGAGGCTCAGAAAACACCCTTCGACATCCTTGATGAGGACGCCGCGAAACGAGAAGCGGCGGAAAAAACCCACGCTGGAACCGGAGATAAACGCGCTACGAAATTTCTAAAGGGACGCTTGGTCGCTGTGGACTGCTCGAACGCTCCATCAGCAATCTTGACGGTGAGATCGGATGGGGGCCTTCTAAAGCTTCACGCCGAAGATTATCGATCCCTACCCTTGATCGGAACTGATATTTTCTCCTGCGACTGGCGCGATCGACAGGTGTCCGTGAACTACAAGCCTAGCGGCGCGGCTGACGGAGATCTCGTTTCATTAGAAATACGTTGAGGACGGGGCACGCCTGCAGATTTCTCGAGCCTGTACAAAGAAAATTCGACACAAGCAGGGATGCCCCTCTGATCACGCGAAATAGTGACGCCCGTCACTGATACGGACCCGCCGTCGTATTAGGTTCGTGACGAGATCTCGAGCTGTCTCTCTTCCTTCGGCCATCTGTATCACACAAGACAACTCGGAAGCCCGTACGAAAGCACTCGCAATGGGAGCTTGACGTAACGACGGAGCGGCCAACATCTACGCGCGCAACACAACGACAAGCTTCCATCGTTCGAGACAAAGAAATGGCCGTGTTGGCAGGAATTTGTTCGCGCCGTGCGACGTCGCCCGTATGACCTCGGGGGAGGACATCATGAAACGAGCGGTAACGGGTCTATTACTTCTAACCTTATTCGGAGCGATCTTCGCGTCCGCGCAGATTTCCGGTTTCGAGCACATCATCATCGTCTTTCAGGAGAACCGCACGCCCGACAATCTCTTCTACAACTTGTGCAACACGCCCTACGGCAGCGCAAGTTCGTGCAGCACGAAACCCACCGGGTCCCAATACAATATTCAGACTAAGAACTGGCTGAATAAACATTCTTCCAGCGGCGTGACACAGCCCTCAACCGTTGCCCTCGCGAACTCGTACGACCTCGGTCACAATCACGATTCTTTTACGAAGATGTGTGACCTCAACTCGAAGACCGGAATCTGCAAGATGGACGGTGCCGGCGATGTCGTATGTACCGGCACATGCTTGAGCACCCCTCAGTTTAGGTACGTCAATAATTCCACGGCCATTCTCAATCCATATCTTGATCTTGCGACTCAATACGGCTGGGCGAACTATATGTTCCAGACGAATCAAGGCCCCAGTTATCCCGCTCACCAATTTATCTTCGGAGGAACATCTGCACCGAGCACTGAGGACGATGTCGAAGGAACATACGCCTCTTCGAACGTCTCTCAACCGAGCCAACCGGGAACAGCCATCACTGGATGCATCGCCCTTTCCGGTTCAACCGTGAAACTGATCACACCAGAAGGCGAGAATCAGAAAATCTATCCCTGCTTCGAGCATCAGACCCTCGCGGATCTGTTGGAGTCCGTCAATGTTACCTGGAAATATTACACGCCAACCGTCGGTAATCTTTGGAACGCTCCGAACTCCATTCAACATATCTGCGTACCGAGCGCATCCACCGGCGGGACCTGCACCGGTGCGGATTGGAAAAATGACATTATCAATCCATCCAAGATCCTCACAGACATCGCCTCCTGCAAACTGTCGCAAGTAAGCTGGGTCATTCCTGACGGAAAAAATTCTGATCATGCCAGCAGCAATACTGGCGGAGGGCCATCCTGGGTCGCTTCCGTCGTGAATGCCATCGGAAATAATCCCAAGTGTTCCGACGGAGAGCTTTATTGGAACAACACGGCCATTCTGGTGACATGGGACGATTGGGGAGGATGGTACGACCATGAAGCGCCGACTATCCTTGCGCAACCCTACGGTGATTATCAGTACGGATTCCGCGTGCCGTTGATTGTGATTTCTGCTTACACAACGGCCGGCTACGTGGATAACAGCCGCCACGACTTCGGCAGCATCCTTCGGTTTGTCGAGCAGAATTACGGCATCGAAGAGGGATCCCTGAATTTTGCAGATGCTAGGGCCAGCACCGATCTGACGACCTTCTTTAATCTCACCAAGGCACCGCGCTCGTTCAAGACGATCAAAACGACTCTCGATGCCAATTACTTTATCAATGACACAAGCCCGGCCGTTGACCCGGACGATGATTGAGTCACTCGGAATCTGGCCGCTCGCGTGTAGACCGCACCTTCGTCAAATAAAAAGCCCTCCTGCTGGGAAACAGGAGGGTTCTGGAATGGTTCGCAGGTTATGCGCGGACGACGTTGGCCGCTTGAAAGCCTTTGGGGCCTTTCAGCAGATCGAACTCGACGGTCTCCCCCTCATTCAGGGTGCGGTAGCCGTTCTCCTGGATCGCGGAAAAGTGTACGAATACATCTTCCCCCGTTGAGCGCTGGATAAATCCATATCCCTTCGCCCCGTTGAACCACTTCACTGTACCTTTCTCTCTCACGGAAAAAACTCCTTTCACCAATCGCGAAGAATAGTTCCCCAGTTTCTCGGATCGCGCTTCGATCGACTGAAGCCCCCCTCAAAGAAGCCGGTTGAACTTTCGGTTGCGTCTACGATGAGCAGAGGGAATTACTTCCAAAAAGGAAAAGACCCCTTAGCTCCCCCGAATGTGATGAGCATTCGCGAAAACCTTTGGAGTCCGGCAATTTGGCTCGTTTCCACCACACCCAAACAAACGTCAACCACTTACTTGGTCTCACCACCGGACCAATTCCCGGTATTGAGCAGAAGATAATAAGCAGTATTAAAACGTTTCGCAAGAGAAATTAGAAGGAAATCGTAAGCCGACCGAAGATGACCTGAGGTCATTTGCGGATAACTTTAACTAAGATTAAGAAATAGGCCGGTAACCTCCCCGGAAACTTCGGTTTCCCAGCTCCGCGAGCGCCCTCTGATACGATTTAAATTCACATGCCCACGACCCCCATTCCGGCCGCTCCGGCGTCGGAACGGCTGCCAAACACGCCTGCTCGCCACGTTCGGCCCCGCCAGCCCAGCCTCGTGGTTTCGACCGTGAAATACCTTCTGCGCACCGAGGTTCACACCTTTGCATTTTCTGTCGCAGCCAATTCGATTTTGTCGTTCTTCCCTTTCGTCGTTTTGATGATGACGCTGATCCGACGCGTCTTTCATTCGCGCGTGATGTACGAGGTTGTCCTGCAATTGCTGCGGGATTACCTGCCGGCGGGCCAGGAGTTCGTGATTCGCAATCTCAACTCTATGGTCGACTCCAGGCAGCGAGTGCAATTTTTTTCACTCGGGATTCTGCTCGTGACGTCCTCCGGCGTATTCCTTCCGCTTGAGGTCGCTCTTAACCGCATCTGGCGCTTCGAGAAGAACCGCTCTTATCTCGGTAATCAATTAATCTCTCTGGGGCTCGCGTTCGCTTGCGGAGCACTGGCTTTGCTCTCGATTGCGCTGACTGCGGTTCCTGTCGGATTTCTGGAATTCCTGCTGCGCGGATATGGCACGGGATTTGTGCGGCTGGTGGGATTTTTGATGATGAAAGTCTTCGCCATCGCGGCTAGCATCGCCATCTTCTTTTTGATTTACTGGCTGTTGCCCAACGGCAAGGTTCCGGCACGAACGGTCTTACCCACAGCCATCATCATGGGATTGCTTTCCGAGGCGCTGAAGTACGCGTATATCCTCGCGCTCCCTTGGTTAAATTTCCAGGAAGTCTACGGCCCCTTCGCGCTCTCGGTAAGCCTGATGTTCTGGGCATTTCTCTCAGGACTGTTGCTTCTCGCAGGTGCGAACCTTTCGGCGGAAGAACATCTCGGACACGCACTCTAAGTGCCGGCAGATCGCAACGTTGACCAATCCGCGACAAATAAAAACGGCCGCCCGCTTGGTCACAGGCGACCGCTCTCAGACTCAAACGACGTCAACTACTTCTTTTGATCTCCGATCGACAATAACTCCACTTCGAAGATCAAGGTCTCTCCAGGACCAATATCTCCTCCAGCCCCGCGGTCACCATAGGCCAGATCCGCGGGAATAAACAGTTGCCACTTCGAACCGACGGGCATCAACTGCAAGGCCTCAGTCCAACCCTTGATCACTCCGCCCACGGGGAACGTAGCGGGCTGTCCGCGTTTGTAAGAACTGTCGAATTCCTTACCGTTTAGCAACGTCCCGCGATAATTCACCGTGACGGTGTCGTTGGCGGTTGGCTTTGGTCCCGATCCCTCTGTCAAAACTTTATATTGCAGGCCGTCGGGCAATGCGGTAACGCCTTCCTTACCCTTGTTGACTGCGAGGAATGCATCTCCCTCTTTGCGGGCAGCCCCTCCTGCTTCGTGCGCTTTGGCCTCCTGCTGGCCGCGCACCTGCGACTGCAGCTGAGTCAGAGCAGCGCGTACCTCGTCGTCCGTCAACAGCGTTTTGCTGCCCGCTAGCGCGTCTCTCAATCCGCGCCCTACAACCGCGGGATCAACCGCGACATTCACGCCTTGGCGGCGGAGATCGCCGCCGATCTTCATTCCCAGCGCGTAGCTGGCTTTGTCCTTTTGCGTCTTGAGCGTATAGGTCGTCGCACTCTTCGCGGTCACAGGAGCTTTCTTGGCAGTCGATGCCTTCGGAGCCGTGCCGGTCGATTGTCCGGTAGCCGGCTGTGTGGATGATGTAGAACCGGATGCCGGAGTTCCCTGCGCTTGGGCATAACCCAACAGCATGATCCCGGCCGCCAGCACAGGTATAACGCGTGCGGTAAGCAATTTTTGCATAGACCTCTATTCTCCCATCGCGCGTAACGGATGGGCAAACCGATAGCGGTAGAAACGCGATCGAAGCGGAGACTCCCGAGATCACATCAAGCGTTTGCCTGTGAACCCCTGTGCTCTCTGCGGTGAAGGGTGTTAGTTCTTGGCGGAAACGCCCAGTGCAGCAAACTCACGACGCGCCTCCTGTGCGGGAATGAAGTCCGCGTCGGCATTCTTCCAGATGTCGAGTAGCTGCTGGTAGCTTTTCGTAGCCGCCGCTTTGTCGAACTGCGCCTGTGCCCGCGCCGTTCCTAGAAGGCAAAGAGGATAAATAGGCGCCTGGTACAAGCCGTTGCCGCCCACGCCGCCTTCGGCTAATGCTAAGTTGTGGTAACGCGTGCCCGGCTCAAAATCGCTCACGGCCTGAGTAGCATTTTTCAATTCCAAAGAGGCGAGCCCCAGGAGATGCGC
>Ga0181537_10003910_pt1 | contig 12541 bp, 10 predicted proteins | sample PEATcosm2014_Bin_39_FD_119765 | JGI IMG/M metagenome (GOLD analysis project Ga0181537, IMG submission 119765) | Peatland microbial communities from MTU Mesocosm Facility, Houghton, MI, USA - PEATcosm2014_Bin23_10_metaG | ecosystem: Environmental > Terrestrial > Soil > Wetlands > Peat | place...
GCAGAGAGCCGGGAGTTGCGCTGACAACGGGGCTGTGGGTGACGGTGGGTGCGCCGCCTATGTTGCTCATTTGGCTTGTCCAGGAGGTTGCAGGGGCGCTCCAGGTAATGGCGATGCCGGGTAAGCGGTTGGCGGCGAGAGAGAGCGCGAAATTCATCCGGTTAACGAGGGCGCCGGTGCTGACCCAGGTGGAGGCATCCCACTTGTAGCCAGTGGGAGGGATTGCGCCGTAAAGCGGCATGCCCATGTCTTTCAGGGCGTTCACGAGGGGCTGCATGTTGTCAGTGTCCGCATTGCTGGCGCGGGCGGCGGAAACGACGTATTCGAGCGGGGTCTTGACCTTGGCGCGATAGGTGTTCGCGTCCCAGAATTCGGGCGAATGGAACAGGGTGTTCAGCACGCTGGAAATCTCGCCGTCGCTGGAAAGAAAGGACTTGGCCATGCGGTCCACCAGGGATTGCGGGGGATCGTCGCCCACGAAGCGGATGGCAAGTTTGCGAGAAATGAACTTGGCAGTGGCGGGACGGGTCGCGAGCATGTGAAGGAGCTGTTCGCCTTCCTTTTCGCCCTTTTCTTTGAATTTCTTGCCCATTACCTTCTTGGCGCCGGGCTGGTGGCGGGCTTCGTCGAATTTGAATCCTCCGCCGCGCTGGGGGCGGTCTACGGTCCAGCCGGTGAGGATGCGGGCGACCTGAGTTACGTCGGCCTGGGAATAGCCGCCGTTGACGCCGAGCGTGTGTAACTCCATGAGTTCACGGGCGTAATTCTCGTTCAGGCCGTCGGGGGCTTTCTTTTTCGCGTTGGGGTTGCGCGACGCGGCGACTTTGGCTTTTTCGGCTTGGGGGGAATCGGGGCCCATGCTGCTGGAGTTGTCGAGATAGAGGAGCATGGCGGGGCTGTGGGCGGTGGCTTCGAGGAGGTCCTCGAATTTGCCGAGGGCGCGAGGGCGAATGACGTCGCGCTCGTAACTCACGAGGTAGTAAGGAGTTGCCTCGTCTTTGTGAAGGTAGACGTTGAAGTGATTGAGCCAGAAGTCGGTCATGACTTCCTGGAGCTGGGCGTTGGAGTAGATGTCGTGGACCAGGCGCTGGCTGACAAGCTCTTCGTTTACTACGCGTTGCGGATTCTCGAGGGCGAGGATGAACTCCTTTTGCGCGGGGTTCATGTCGGCGACCATGGCGTCGCGCTGGGGCTGCTTGAGGGCCTTGCGGAAGCTGTCGAACTCAGGCTGCTTCATGGCGGCGAGGCGGTTGAGGCGCTGCTGGGCGGGGAGGGCGAGAACTTGAGCGATCAGGGCGGGGTCGGTGGGCAGGTTCTGGGAGTCCGCTGACGGGGCCATAACCATCTGATTCGATTGGGTTTCCTGATGAGATTGTGGCGCGGATTTCGTTGCTTGGCCGTCGTCCATCATGTTGCCTGTCATGTTTGCAGTTTGGGCCGGTGTCATGCTGGCTGCGGGAGTGGCCATGGCTACGGTGGTGGTTTGCTGTTTGTCCTTCTCGGCCTTCTCCTGACGGCGGAATTCTACGCGGGACATTTCGTTCTCGTAGATGGCGTGGAGGGCGGGGCGGTCAGGGACAAGTGCTTTGCCATCAAGGACCTGGCGAATGACTGCGCCGCTGGGGAGGTAGAAGAGCAGGTCCTGCGGGTTGCTCTGCATGGCGGGGTAGAGGGAGAGGCGGGCGTTCAGTTCGCCTTCGTTCAGGGAGTCGGGGTGGAGCTGCTGATTGAACCAGTTGTCGAGGCCCTGGGTACGGACGGCTTCAAGGTCGCCGGGGCGGGGGCCGAAGGTGAAGCGATTGAGGGCATGGAGGATGCGCTCGTCGCCTTGCATCTGGCCGGACTGATAGGGCCGGCGGGCTGGCGGATGTGCATTGGATTGAATGGGTTGCGCGGTTTGCGCGGAAACGGGCGGGACAAACAAGCTGGCGCACATGAGAGCGGCTATGGGGCCACGGAAGCGATCCATCGATATTGCTCCTGACTATTGTGCCTTGCCGGGGATGGCCGAAGGGGGATTGCGCCCGAGGCCACTTGTTTCATTAGACCCCAGATAGACGCAGCAAGTTGTGGTGTTGCTCGAAAATGCGGAAGTTAGCCTGGAGGGTTAGCCCGTGTTGGCCTGGAGGGTTAGGGTGGAGGGCCAAAGGTTGGCCTGGGTAGTTAATTCAAGCGAGAAACGTCTGCCCAGATGTACAGGAAAGGCCGGATTATTCACCATAGAAATGAACGTTTGGAAGGTATGGTTGGTAGGGAAATGAACCAAATCGATGAATGGTCACGACGGAAATGCCCACATGAAAACTCGAAACTGCGGGCTGGCACGGGACTGGGACGATTTCCGGGGAATTATGGCTATGAATTATGTGAATTTGGCATTCCCGGTACCGTAGAAATCGAGTCGGAATAGACGGCTTGCGAGAGAGGGCCGGCAATTGCCTTAGTGAATGTGCGACAAGCAGTTCGATTCCCCTTCCCCGGTCCCTCCGCCGCGGCGGACGAGGGACCGCAGGCACCCTCAACTTGATAATGTGCGGTGTGAGACGAGGGCTACCCGCCCAGTGGAGGACTGTTACAAGGCCTCCTGGAGCTGGTCGGCAATGCAGCAAGGCCCTCGCGATTGGCGAGGGCCTTGTGGTTTTGCAGGAGGGCAGAAAGGTTGGCCGGCCCGGTTTGCTGGATTTTGCTGTCTTACTTAGTTTGCCCGTTTGGGGGCTCAGGCACCGGCCTGGTTAGTGGTCAACGGGCGAATCGCCGGCGCGCTATAACGACCATGAGTAGAAGACCGGAACCGAGCAACAGAAATGAGCTGGGCTCCGGGGTTGCAGCCACCACGCTGACCGAGTCGAGTTCAAAGTCGCCGAGGTTGTTTTCCTCAGAGAATGTGAGGGTCGTGGACGGACTGTTGGAGATGACTATGTAGGAATAGAAGGTGTACGGATCGACCCCGGTGTTGGACTGCGACAGCAGGGTAGTTGAGCCGAAGGTGGCGTCGAAGCTGTTGGGGTATTCGTGAATTGGAGCCGTGTCGTTGAGGAGAGCGAATTCGATGGTGTACGACTCGTCCAACTCTGTGGCAAAAGTTTGCGACAGGGTGTCGACAGCCCCGATGGTACCGAGATACGCCTCGAAGGGTAGGCCGTTGTATGGAGTTGATCCGAGGGCAAGGGGGTCTCCCGAGTCAACTCCTGAAAAGATGTCGGTGGTTGCCGAACCGGACCAGCCGGTAAAATCGCCGGTTCCGAAGGCACAGTTTTGGATCAGGTTGGCACCGGCGGGAGCGCCGTTGCACGAATCCGCTTTGGCCGCCTGCACGCCAAGAAGACCCACGAAGAAGACTACGAGAATACTGATGGATTTACGCATTTTGAACATTTCCTCTCTGGAGCATTGGCCAATTCATGGCCGCTCAATCTCTTTTCACGCCTTCTTCTAGGGCCACGCGTTGACGATATTGGCGACATTGGCAGTACCGATGCCGGAGGTGAAATCCCAGCCGGGAGTGGCGGGATATGCCTCATCGTCAGCGGTATTCGAGGTGGAGAGAATTCCGTATTTGGCGCCGTCGAGATAGCAGTTAATGGTCCCTCTTCTGCTGTTGTTTTCGCAGACACCCGAGTTATCACCCAGGGTTACGTCGTGGAAGAGGCAAGTGGAAGAGCTTGCATTGCCGAGGGTGGAGTTGCAGGACGGATTGCCGGTTGAGCCGTACTCGGTGTCGCCCATGGTATAGAGGACGGTGTTGGAGTTGCCCCAGCTTTGGCCGGTTTTCTGGTTAACGAGCGCCTGGATTCCGGCCCAGATGGGGCTGGAGACCGAGGTGCCTCCCCAACCAGTCCAGGTGGCAGGATTGGCGCCGCAGGGTACAAAGCCCTCGTCGGCGGGTCCGTCCGCGGGGTTGGAGATGCAGGCCGCATAATAGACGCCCCACAGACCGTTGCCCGCCATGAGAGAGACGTCGGGGGTGTCGCGCACACCGTCTGCCGGGTTGCCGAATATGCTTTGCCAGGAGGGCTTGGGATAGCCGGCGCAGGTTCCGTTGGTGACTCCCCTTGTGGCAGCAGTGCCGGTGGCGCAATTGCTGGGACCGCCGCTACCGCCAGCCGCATTCAATAACCCGTCATCGTTGGCGACTGTGCCGTTATCGTAGTTGCAAAAGCTGGTAGGTCCGGCTTGCGTAAACGACGTACTGTTGGTGGCGTTGAGGTAGTCAACCGTTATGGCGCTGGTGCAGGAGAGGTTCCAGGGAATCTCCGGTCCGTAGGAGGTCGCGGTCAGGAAGTTGGGCCCGTTGGTGGAGGTGTAGTAGGTGGAATACTCGAAGAGCGGTTCGGCAGCCATGTCGGTACCGCCGACGGAGATGTTGTATGGAGTGGAGGTGAAACCGCTGATGCCGATGCCGTAGGTGGCGATACCTTCGCCAGAAGAGCTGGACGCGAGTTCGTCGCCGGAGGACACAAAGACCGATACACCCTCAGCGACCGCGGAGGCATAGAGGTTCTTGATGTAGAGGTTTTGCGTGGCGCCGTTGTCGGACTCCGACTCACCGTAGCTGATGCTGATGATCTTGGGTGGAACCGTCTCGGTGAGCATGTTGGCCATGGCCAGAAAACCACCGAATTGCGTGGTGTCCTTGCAGGCAGCGCTGATGATGGCGGCATTGGGAGCCGCGGCAGTGGCCCAATCGACATCGATGGCTGCTTCCGTGTCATCGCCGTTGTCGCCAGGATTCGTGCATGTATCGGCGGTGCCTTTAGGGTTGACCTGGGTCATGGTGCCGTAGGGGTAGGTGCGGCTGAGACCCATGACTTTGCGGAAGATGAGCCAGTCGCCTGAGCTGTACTGATTGGTATCTTCGAGGACGACGATAGTCTGTCCCTTGCCGGTGACGCCCGCCGCGAAGAGGGGATTGAAGTTGTAAATGGTGGCAAGGTCGGCTGCGCCGAGGAAGTTGTAGCCGCCTCCGGCATCGCCATTCTTATGAATCGAGGCTTTTGGCATGTGGGGCACGCTCAACGCGTGAGGCATGAAGTCGTTGAGTTTCGCAATTCCAGCGACGACCGGAGCGAGTGCCGAGGGCACGCTGGGATCGTTGATGTTGGAGAGGTGCGACTGGCCGCTGACGACAAGGGTGTGCAGCGGGGCGCGAAACGCCGTGGCCACGTGGCCGGCATCGCCGTCGAACTCGATGACGGTCTTATCGGGAGAGACAAGGTTTACGTGGAAGCCCTGGGAGGTGAGCCAATTCTTGACGATGGTAACGTCTTCATCCGAGGGGCCGAATTTTTGGCCGATCTCAGCGTTGGTTAGCCACTTGTGGAAGAGGGGCGAGTGGGGATTGTGAAGCTCATCAATATATTGATTGAAAGCAGCCTCGTTTTCAGGCGAACGCCGGAGGACGATCTGCAGACCGCTTACGGGAGTAAATTCTGAAACCACGCCCCGATCGTTGGCAGGGATTGCCTCTTTGCGGGTATTGCCGGACAGCATCACGCGATTATTGTCGTCCACGGCATTGACGATCAGCCGGCTACTGCTTTCGGCCTGCGAGGTCGTCGCAAAACCAAGAGCGAGTGAAAGCGCTGAAAACGCGCACAAATAGCGAGGGGCGGAATTGATCATATGCGGTCTCTCCACATGAAGCCTGAATCGTATGACGTGCGATTGGGTTTTCGATCGGATGACGTGGGGAAGCAGATATCCTGGGGGGATTTAGATCTTGATTAAATTTTCATGAGCAATTTGTTAGCCAGATCCGTATCCTTTAGAAACAACAGGTTACGGATTAACGTGTAGGTAAATATGCAGACATTTGCATACCGTATTGCCATAATTGGCTTTTAATTTCCATTTGGACGCGGGAACAAAACGAACGCAATTCGGCGCGATGGTTTGATCTGGTTGGTTGGATTTGAGCGCGACTTTGTCGCGTACTTGATTTCAAAAGTCTCTTTGCGAAGGGTTTTTTGCCGGGGATAAGCCACCGGCCTGCCTCCGCGCTCGGGAGCTAGAGCCAGCGTGATCGGCGGCGGAGGGTTCTATTCGGCGGGGAGAACTGAGATGTTGGGATTATTGGGATTTCTATTGCCAAGACGGGGTGATCGAGTAGTATCTCAGGCGCATCGGAGACAACAATCGGGGAGAACGAGCGACCGATTTGAAGGGTAACGTTTTTCTTTATCGCCGCCTTCACTTCTATTTCTTTTTCTTCGTAGGACTCAAACCCTTTGGCCTGCACTCTGAGCTGATAGGTTCCCTCATTCAACTGGAATGTGGCCTGGCCGGTTGAATCGGTCGGTGATGCGGTCCGTGAACCTGTTGCTTCGTCGGTGACTGTGATCCGCGCGCCTGGGACGCGCGCGCCCGTTTGGTCCGTGACCGTCGTAGTGAAGGTGGCCTGGGCATGGTTCTGAGCGAGGGTGATGCAGGAATAGATGGCGAGGGCGATGGCGGCGAAACGGGCGTTTGCCATGCTGACCATGGTGGCAGAGCGATGGGCGCTGGTCAAGGATGGTAAGCCGAAAGGCAACCGCAGATCCTTCCGCTTCGGTCGGGATGACAATGCCTTGTTGGGGTTCTGGGTTCCAATTCTTGATACGGGAAAAGAGCCGCTAGAATGAGGCACAGCTCATTCTGTCTGGGCATTGTGAGGGGGGCTTAACAGCCTTTTTTGCAGCGGGCCATTATTGCTGCGTGCAGGCGTTGGCGCAGGCCGTCGGGTAGATCGTAGATCTCGTGGGAGCGGTAGATCTCGATGGTCTTCCTGGTGGTGTTCAGGGTGACTTCGCAGTGGTCGCAGCCGTGGAGATGCTCCTGTAGCTGGGCGCGGGTTTCGGCGGAGACCGAGTCGTCAATCAGATCGTCGAGAAGAGCGAGAAACTCAGTGCAGGTCACTTTTCATTCCTCGATTCCCCGGTTTTGGCTCCCGCGGGCGCTTTCTTTTGGCGGAAGTAGCGGCTGAGCCGCTCGCGCAACTGCAGACGTGCGCGCAAGAGGCGCGATTTGACGGCCGGCACACTGAGGCCGAGTGTTTCCGCGGTCTCCTCGGTGGACAGGCCTTCCACGTCGCGCAGAGCAAAGACTACTCGAAAGCCCGGGGGCAGTCCCTGGATGGTTTTGCGCAGAATCTCTCCCAGCTCGGACTGGGTGTAATTCTGCTCCGGATCGGGAGCCCAGTCGGCGAGATCGCGAGGGACGCTGCCCTCTTCGGTCTCGACGTCCTCGTCGATCGAGACCATTCTGCCGGTGCGCCGCTTGCGCAGGCGCATCAGGCTTTCGTTGACTGCAATGCGAACCAACCATGTGTAGAACTTTGAATTCCCCTGAAACTGGTCGAGCTTCTCGTACGCCTTGAGAAACGCGTCCTGCATGACGTCTTCAGCGTCTTCACGGTTTTGCGTGATGTGCTGCGCAATCCGAAAGATTTGCCGGTCGTATTTACGGACCAGCGTATCGTACGCCGAGACATCTCCAGCGCGCACCTGTTCAACCAGGGCAACGTCGGGATGCGGTTCGAGTTCTCCTGCAATAGGTTGGATGGTCGACATGGGGGTTGGTTGCGGAAATCCTTTGGGGACGGGTGACACTTTCGGGGTAGGCGGCTGGTAAACGCCTCAAGGAAGAGTGTAATTGACGGCGGGGCGGGTGGGCAAAAGGGGAGCTTGAAGGAAGGTTCCCTTTAAAGAATTGGCCCGCAATGGGGCGCTTCGGCGTAACGGCATTGGTTCCGGGACGCATCCCGAGGCAAAACCGGCTTAGAGTGGAACTATGCGGTATTTGATTTTCCCCCAATCCGCTTTGCGGCTCCTGTGCGGTGTGAGTTGTGTGCTGGCGAGCATATTGGCGACGGCGGCTGTGACTGGACAGAGTTCAGGCAGTGCAGGACCACAGACTCCGGGGTCTTCGACAACGACAACGAAGACTGCGCAGACGGGCAAGACGGCGAAGACGACTAAGCCGGCTTCGAGCAGCAAGGCAGCGGCCGGGAGCGGTAAGTCGGCAACCGGGAACTCGCCTGCGAAGGGCAAGACGCCGGTGAAGGGGAAGGCTTCCTCAGGGTCGCGCACGACGGGGACGACTCGTGGCTCGCGCGGGTCGAAGGCTTCAAAGGGATCAAGGGCTTCGCGTGCGGCACGCGCGGCGAGGACGGCGAAGATACGGCAGGCGTTTGTGGCTTCCTCGGAGCTGCGGCCAATGGCGCAGCAATTGGGGACGCTGCGGACTCCGGCGGCGTATGCGGGTGTGACGAAGTATGCGCAGGGGCATACGGGCGAAGCGGCCGCTGCGGCGTATCTGGCGCTGGGACATGCGTATCTGCTGGACAGGAGGTTTGGCGAGGCTGAGGACAATTTGCGGCGGGCGCGGCAGGCGGGTGAGGAGCTTGCGGATTACGCGGATTTTTTGGGAGCTCAGTCGAATCACGAAGCGGGGAACGAAGCGACGGCGGAGACGCTGCTGAAGGGATTTGCGGGGCGGTATCCGGACAGCATTTTTGTTGCGCAGGCGCCGGAGCTGGAAGCCAATGTGCTGCTGGCGCAGGGGAATGGGGCGGCGGCGGGGCAGGTTCTGGCTGCGAATCCGGGGTCGGCGGGGCGGACGGGATACCAGCTTGCTCAGGCGGAGGTGTCGTCGGCGCTGGGACATACACAGGAGGCCGAGGGGTATTTCAAGAAGCTGCTTTTGTCGCATCCGCTTAGCGGGGAAGCACAGGTGGCGCGGGCGAAGCTGACGTCGATGGGGGCTGAGGGGAGCCTGACTACGACGGAGTTGAGGAGCCTTGGCGATGCGTATTACAACGCCGGACGGTATGAGCTGGCGGAGGAGCAATACCGGGCGCTGGAGCGGGCGGCGGGACTGGATGAGCAGGCACGGAATGGGTATGCCGTGGCTGTGGCGGCGTGCGACTGGAAGCTGAAACGGCTGACGCCGGCCGAGGTGCAGGGGCTGGCGGACACGAACGATGAGAACGGGGCAAGGCGGCTTTATTTACTGATGGAATTGGCGCGGGACCGGAACGACAGCGAGGATCAGCAGCGGATTGTTTCGCTGATGGAGACGCGGTTTCCGCATAGCGAGTGGCTGGCGGAGGCGCTGTTTTCAAGCGCGAATATGTATATGCTGCGGCGAGATTATCCAACCGCGGTGACTTACTACAGTTACCTGGCTGAGCACTTTCCTCAGAGCAAGAATGCTTCGGCGGCGCACTGGCGGGCGGGGTGGTTGAGCTACCGGCAGGGGCAATATGGCGATGCGGAGCGAATTTTCGACGAGCAGATCAAGCTGTATCCGACGTCGATTGAGACGACGTCGGCGATTTACTGGCGCGGGCGGCTTTATGAGATGCAGGACCATAAGCCAGCGCTGGCGGCGGCGAGCTATCGAGCGCTGGTGCGGGCTTATCAACACTTTTTCTATGCACAGATGGCGCGGGAACGGCTTTCGGCGCTGGGGGATTTGAAGCCGGAGGCGCAACCGCAGTTGGACAACTTGCAGCCTGCGCCGGTTCCGGTGTTGCAGGAGAGCTTTCCGGAGGATAGCCCGCACCTGGCGAAGGCGAAGCTGCTGGCGAATGCGGGATTGAATGACTATATTGCTCAGGAGATTGCGGCCGATCCTGATTCGGGGTCGTGGAGCGCGCTGGCCGAGGCGCAGATTTATGCCTCGTATGGGGAGACGTATCGGGCGATGCGGGCGCTGAAGAAGGCGCTGCCGTATGCGGCGACGGCTTCGGTGAAGTCGATTCCGCTGGCGTATTGGCGGATTCTGTTTCCGGAGGCGTGGTGGGAGACGATCAAGACGGAGTCGGCGAAGAACAATCTTGATCCGTATCTTGTGGCGTCGCTGATTCGGCAGGAGTCGGAGTTTAATCCTTCAGTGGTTTCGTATGCGAATGCTTACGGGCTGATGCAGTTGTTGCCAGTGACCGGGAAGCAGATGGCCAAGGAAGAGGGGATCAAGAACTTCCAAACTTTCCAACTGCTGGACCCGGAGATGAATATCCGGCTGGGCACGCTGTATCTTCGGCAGATGCTGAACAAGTTCGGCGGGGTGACGGAGTATGCGCTGGCCGCATATAACGCGGGCGATACGCGGGTGACGGATTGGGAGGCGGCGGGACCGTATCACGGGATGGACGAGTTTGTGGAGTCGATTCCGTTTACGCAGACGCGGGAGTACGTGGAGGCGATTCTGAGGAATATTGAGACTTACAGGGCTATCGACGAGTACGCGGGTTTGCAGGGAAGGGGAGGGGCGCGGGCTGGTCGCTAGGCGAGGCCCGTTTCGGATTGGTTTCAGATGAGAACTGGGGAATCCCATTCGATACTCCCTGTTATGATTCCAGTTGACTTACTAGCACGTCCAAGTGACACTGAGTTGTCCGGAGGTCCCCGCCTTCGGAATGCCATTCGCAGCCTGCTGTTATTGCATGACGGAGCCGGCCAGAAGGAATTGGACGGCCCGGTTACATCGACCCATCAATGAATTGGAGGGCAGGATGTCAGCCGACTTGCAGTTCATGGAAGAATGGATTCCCGAAAGAATGGACCCTGGCACGGTTTTCGTTCTCGAAAACCAGAAGAAGCTGGGTCACGCGCAAAACCCATTCGTGGCCGTGATGTCCTGCCCGCGGTGCGGGACGCTGGGACTGATTACGCGTCACCAACTGTGCGGCGGCGAGACGATGATTTGCGGCAGCGAGACGTGTTCCGCCGAGTACAAGCTGGATGGCGAGAACATCTGCTTCCGGAGAACGCAGTAGGCAATTTTCTCGCGGGACTCTGAGGCGAGACAGGGGCTTGTCCGGTGGACGCTTGCGTCGGGGCGTTGGCGGAGTTGTGGACGTTGTGGGGCGGATCGCGCTGCTTGTTCCGCCATGGTTAAAGCGACGCCGGCGAGATGGGAGCCACATTCTCAGGCAGATCTCCTGACTGAAGAATCTCCCGAACCATTGGCATGTCGAAACGTAGAGACATGACCAATAATGGCGTTTTCGCGGAAGCTTCTACGATCTGACTCTGCGCGGGCGCGGTCAACACGATCCTGATGGCCCTGAACGCCGCGGACATGCATTTGAACGGAACCGGCAATGAAACTTCGTTCATCAAGAGCCTCTTGCCGGTTGCGGCCGAGAAGAAGATGGGCATCATTGGCATGAGGGTTCCGGCCATAGGAAACATCTTCAAGCCGAATGGCATAACAACCATGAAACAGGCGATGGGTATGCGCTGACGCTCCCGGTGAATCTCGATGAGACCCCTGAGAGCTTAGCCCGATCTATAGCTGGTATGGCAATGACGAAGGGGGCACCGCCTGGTATCAGTGGGGTCGCTGACCTGATGGAAGGCAACGAAGGGAGTTGGCAATGAGTGAAAACGTGGCGATACTCGGCCTGGGCACAATGGGCTCCGGCATGGCGGCCAACTTGCTGAAGGCCGGAAATTCACTGACTGTCTACAACCGCACGCCCAGCAAAGCAGAGGCGCTGGTGAGCGCAGGCGCGCGCTTTGCGGCAACGCCGGCGGCGGCGGCGAAGGACGCATCGATTGTCATCAGCATTCTGGCAGACGATACGGCATCGCGCGCGGTGTGGAAGGGGAAAGAAGGCGCGCTCAGCACCGTAAGGCCGGGCGCTGTGCTGATTGAATCGAGCACAGCCAGCCCCGCGTGGATTGCAGAACTCGCCAGCCTCGCGGCTCAGCACAGAACGGAGCTGCTGGATGCTCCGGTAACGGGAAGCCGCATGCAGGCAGCAAGCGGCCAGCTCACATTCCTTGTCGGCGGCAGCGAAGCCGGTTTACAGGCGGCGACCCCGGTGCTGAAGTCCATGAGCAAAGAGATTGTCCACCTCGGCCCAACCGGCAGTGGCGCCAAAATGAAGCTAATCAATAATTACTTGTGCGGAGTCCAGGTAGCGTCTCTGGCTGAAGGGCTGGCATGGATTGAGCGCAGCGGCCTGGATGCGCACAAGGCTCTTTCGGTGCTGAACGCCGGGGCGCCCGCCAGCCCTTTGTTTACCGCAATCGCGGATCGGATGATCAAGCACAATTACGCGGTGAACTTTCTGCTGAAGCTGATGGCCAAGGATATGCGCTACGCGCAGACCGAAGCAGCAACCTGCAATGTGAATCTGACAATGGCCGAATCCTCGCGCGCATTATTCGATAGGGCGATTGCCGGCGGATACGGCGATCGGGACATGGCGTCGGTGATTGAGCCACTCCGAACCGATGAGTGACTCTATCCGGAGAAATGCTCTCGTTCTTGCACCGAGGTAACGATCGCGGGGATTTTTGCTTTTGCCTTATAATCCCCTGCGCATTTTGCCGATAAGACACCTAGACTCGACCACAAGACGAGAAGTAGAGCGCTGGATTGCGCCTGGATGAGAGTATTGACCGCAATTGCCGCAGTTTTGCTGACAGGCGCTTCTGCCGCCTGTGCGGGCGGACCGGCCCCCTTGACCTCCCTGCGCGCGGTGCGGGCGCTGAGCAACGCCGAGGCCGCACAGGAACTCCCTGTCTCCATTCAGGCCACTGTGACC
>Ga0181537_10003911_pt1 | contig 12541 bp, 11 predicted proteins | sample PEATcosm2014_Bin_39_FD_119765 | JGI IMG/M metagenome (GOLD analysis project Ga0181537, IMG submission 119765) | Peatland microbial communities from MTU Mesocosm Facility, Houghton, MI, USA - PEATcosm2014_Bin23_10_metaG | ecosystem: Environmental > Terrestrial > Soil > Wetlands > Peat | place...
CGGTCCCGCTCCAGCTGCTCCGGGCTCTGGCCCTGCGCCGGGTACACCACGATGCGTGGCGGCACCGGTTCAGCGGCCACCACGGTACGCCGCGGGGGCGGTGCCTGGCAGGCGACCAGCAGAGCGGCGAGTCCCAGAACCGACCAGGTTCGCAGTTTAAGTCGCTGATTAGTCATATGCTGCATGGTAACGACCTATCTGAGTAAAGGTTGACATGTGCGTCGTGAACGCGACCTGAATACTTAGAGTGCGGATTTCCACGACAGTTTCAATGCATCCTGGCCGCCGCGCACGCCCCGGCTGCGTCGCTCAGGCGCGGGCCCGATGAGCACCCCACTGTCCAGCGCGCCGCCGGACCCGCCCGAGCCCTCCTCGCCGCCGCCCTCCTTGCCGCCCTCGCTGCCGCCTCCACCGGTGCCAGCCAGCACGGCATACGGCAGCGACCTGGCCTGGCGGGTGGTCGGGCTGGCCAATCTGTACCGCCTGCTCTTGCCGCCGGTGCTGCTGGTGCTGCTGATCGTAACGCGTCCGACCCCGACCGTTGGCGCCAGCAACCCGAAATTATTCGTAGTCATCTGCTTACTCTACTGGGCACTCGGCGCCTTCATGGCCTTCGGCGGCAAGGGACGCTGGCGCAGCCCGCACACGCTGGTGCTGGTGCATACCTTGCTCGACACCGCGGCGATCAGCTCGCTGCTGTATTGCAGCGGCGGGGTGTCGAGCGGCCTGGGGATCCTGCTGGTGATTCCGGTCGGCGCGATGGCGCTGCTGGCGGAAGGACGCGCGACGCTGGGCGTCGCCGCGCTGGCCGCGCTCGGGCTGCTGCTGCAGCAGATCCTCGCGGTGATCGCCGGCTACGCGCAGACCTACGACTACTCGCTGGCGGGCATGCTCGGTGCGGTCGTGTTCCTGGTCGCACTGATGGCCTGGCCGGTGTCCAATCGGCTGCGCGAGAGCGAGGCGCTGGTGCGCCGCCAGGAGCTCGATCTGGCGAACCTGGCGCAGCTATCACAGTACATCGTGCAGCGCCTGCGCGAGAGCATCCTGGTGGTGGATCCGTCGGGCCGTATACGCCTGATCAACGAGTCGGCCGCGCGCATGCTCGGCGACAACGTCGCGGTGCCCGGCGCGCTGCTGGGCGAGGTCGCGCCGCGACTGCTGTACCTGCTCTCTACCTGGCGCGAGGAGGATACGCTGGTACCGCGCAGCGACGCCGGCACGCTGGTAGCCGTGGACGGTGCGCGCGTCATCCGGCCGCATTTCGCGCCGCTCGGCAGCATCGAGCCGGCGCCGGTGATCGTGTTCCTGGAAGACACCGGCGACCTGGCAGCGAAGGTGCAGCAGACCAAGCTCGCGGCGCTCGGTCGGCTGTCGGCCAGCATCGCCCACGAGATCCGCAATCCGGTCGGCGCCATGAGCCACGCGGCGCAGTTGCTGGCCGAGTCGCCGGCGCTCAGCGCCGCCGACCGCCGCCTGACGGAAATCATGCAGGACAACTCGGTGCGCGTCAGCGCCATCATCGACAACATCCTGCAGCTCTCGCGGCGCGAGGCGCCACGGCCGGAAAAGCTGCAGCTGGCGGCCTGGACCTACCGCTTTCGCGAGGAATTCTGCGACACATTGCAGCTGCCGCGGCAGCGCCTCATCATCGATCCGCTGTCGGACGACGTGGCGGTGCGCATCGATGGCAGCCAGCTGCACCAGATCGTCTGGAACCTGTGCCAGAACAGCGTAACGCACGCGTTGCCGCTGGCTGGGGCGGCCCCGATCGAACTGCGCTTCGGCCGGCTGGCCGGCGTGGGACGGCCCTACCTGCAGGTCGCCGATCGCGGCCGCGGCATTGCGCAGGCCGACGCGGAGCGCATTTTCGAGCCGTTCTTCACCCGTGCCGAGCGCGGCACCGGACTCGGCCTGTTCCTGGCGCGCGAACTTGGCCAGGCCAATGGGGCGACGCTGCTGTACGAGGCGCGCGACGGCGGCGGTAGCATCTTTCGCATCGTTTTTTCCGACCCGAGCCGCTGGAGCGAGCAGCTGTCTTGATTGAATGACATGGATACCACCGGCAAGCCCACCGTACTGGTCGTCGACGATGAGCCCGATCTGATCGAGCTGGTGTCTCTGACGCTGAGCCGCATGAACCTGGCCACCGACTCGGCGCCCGATCTGGCCGGCGCTCGCGCCAGGCTCGCCCAGCAGCGCTTTGACCTGTGCCTGACCGACATGCGCCTGCCCGACGGTGATGGTCTCGACCTGGTCGCCTGGATCCAGCAGCATCATGCCGACGTGCCGGTCGCGGTCATCAGCGCCCACGGCAACGTCGAATCGGCGGTGCGCGCGCTCAAGCTCGGCGCCTTCGATTTCGTCTCCAAGCCGCTCGACCTGGGCGTGCTGCGCAAGCTGGTCGCCAAGGCCATCAAGCTGGGTGATCGGCGCGAGGCGGCGGCCGCAGTGCCGGCACAGGAGCCGCGGCTGCTGGGGCGTTCCCCGGCCATGACGGCGCTGCGCGAGCTGATCGCCCGGGTGGCGCGCAGCCAGGCGCCGGTACACATCACCGGGGAGTCGGGCACCGGCAAGGAGCTGGTGGCCCGGCTGATCCACGACAGCGGCGCGCGCGCCGATGCGCCGTTCGTCGCAGTCAACTGCGGCGCCATTCCGTCGGAGCTGATGGAGAGCGAGCTGTTTGGCCACAAGCGCGGCAGCTTCACCGGCGCCATCGCCGACAAACCGGGGCTGGTGCAGAGCGCCGAGGGCGGAACGCTGTTCCTGGATGAAGTCGCCGACCTGCCACTGCACATGCAGGTGAAGCTGCTGCGCCTCATCCAGGAGAAGACCGTGCGTCCGATTGGCGAGCAGCGCGAGCTGCCGGTGGACGTTCGGGTGCTGTCAGCGACGCACAAGAGCCTGGCTGAACTGGTGGCGCTGGGGCGCTTTCGCGAGGATCTGTATTACCGCATCAACGTCATCGAGATCCGGGTGCCGGCACTGCGCGAGCACGCGCAGGACATCCCCGAACTGGTCGATGCGATGTTGCGGCGCGTGTCCGCGCGCATCGGTGCGCAGCTGCCACAGGCGACGTTGGAGGCGCGGGTGGCGCTGCAGCGCTACGCCTTTCCTGGCAACGTGCGCGAACTGGAAAACATCCTGGAGCGCGCGATCGCGTTGTCGGTGTCCGGCGTGATCGAGGTACCGGACCTGCAACTGCGCCCGCCGGTTGCCGCAGTCGCAGCTGCAGCCGGAGCCGCAGCTGCAGTCGGAGCCGCAGCCGCGCCATCCGCTGCCGCTGCAAGCGATACCCTCGCCGGCGACAACGCCACCCAGGCGCAGGCGCTGCCGATCCCCACGCCCAGCACCGCACTGGGCGACCAGCTGGAAAACATCGAGCGCGCCGCGATTCTCCAGGCGCTGGAGCAGACCCGCTACAACAAGACCGCGGCAGCGAAATTGCTCGGTATGAGCTTTCGGGCGCTGCGCTACCGGGTCAAAAAGCTGGGTATCAAATAGCCGTCGCGTAGCCGTCGCCCGGGGCGTCGCCGGGGGCGTCGCCGGGGGCATCGCCTGCGCGTCGCCGCAGGAGGTGACACATCGTGTCAGATGCTGACAACGCCCGACAGCGGGCGTCGTCATTCGCAGCCAGTGGTTAGGTCAAACCTGCTTCAGATCCGGAAGTAATCCATATAAAACATGCGGTTAAGAAATATCAGGGGAGTGGCACGGTCGTTGCATCTCATGCTGTCAGCGGCTGCTTGGCCGCAGCCCATTCAGCTACACGGAGTCTTGAGGACATGAACACGAAGTCAATGCAGAAAGGTTTCACACTCATCGAACTGATGATCGTAGTCGCGATCATCGGTATCCTGGCGGCGATCGCCATCCCGGCCTATCAGAACTACACCGTGCGCGCACAGGTCACGGAAGGTCTGAACCTGGCGGATGGTTGGAAGACCGCCGTGGCCGAGTTCTACGCGCAGAACGGCACTTTCCCGACCACTGCCCAGCTGACCACTGCCGGTCTGGTGGCGTCGACGGGCAAGTACGTGACCAGCGTGACGAGCAATAACGGCGCCATCACGGTGACCTACGGCAATCAGGCCAATGCGACTGCCATCGGCACCAAGACCCTGGCTCTGACCGCCTATACCAACACCAACAACGACATCATCTGGGTCTGCGGCTCGGCTGCGGTTCCGGCCGGTGCCACGATCGGCGGCGCTGCGGGCGCGACCACAGTCGCGAACCAGTACCTGCCGACCAGCTGCCACGCCTAAGCGCGGCAGTTCCGGACTGACGTTCGAGTAACAAAGGCCCCTTCCGCTCGCGGGAAGGGGCCTTTTTCTGTTGGGAACTCGTTTACGCCAGCGATACACCTGTACAGTTGAAAGTATTACGACCTCCGCGGCGAGCCATAAAATAGGCCACACAGGGTGCAAGCATATGAAAACGCTGCAAAAAGGCTTTACGTTGATCGAGTTGATGATCGTCGTGGCGATCATCGGTATTCTGGCGGCGATCGCGATCCCGGCCTATCAGAATTACACGGTGCGCGCACAGGTGACGGAAGGCCTGCTGCTGGCAGATGGCTGGAAGGTGGCGATTTCCGAGTACTACGCCAACGCCGGCACCTTCCCGACGACTGCCCAAATGACCACCGAGGGTCTGATCGCGTCGACCGGCAAGTACGTCACCAGCGTCGTCACTAACAACGGTGCGATTACCATCACCTACGGCAACCAGGCCAATGCGTCCGCGATCGGCGCCAAGACCCTGGCGGTGACCGCGTACACCAACACCAACAACGACATCGTCTGGGTGTGTGGCACGGCGGCGGTACCCCCGGGTGCGACGCTCGGTGGGGTCGCCGGCGTCACCTCGGTGGCCAACAGGTACCTGCCGACCGTCTGCCACGCCTGAAGCGGCCGCGATGGCAGCGCGACCCGGCCAAGCCCCGCCGGCGTGTCGATGGGGCTTGCTCTTTATGGGAAACCAATCACGCAGCCTGGCGAGCCGATATGCAAACATCGCCCATACATTTGACATTGCTCGAGCGGCTCAACTGAGTAGACTAGGGTGTTCCCCAAGGCGAGCGCCCGTATAACTCCATGAATGATAACGATTCTTTGGCTATCAGTCCGCTGCGATCCAGCCTGGGCGGTCTGCCCCAGCGGCTGGTGCAGGACGGGGTGGTTGACGAGTCCGGCATGCATGCGGCGCTGGAGGCCGCGGCCAAGGGCAAGACCAGCTTCGTCACCCAGCTGATTGCCGGCGGCACCGTCAAGGCGCGCGATATCGCGATCACCGCGGCTGCCGAATACGGGGTGCCGCTATTTGATCTCGACGCCCTGAGCGTCGATCTGGAGGCGGTGCGCACCGTCTCCGACAAGCTGCTCGCCAAGCACCGGGTGCTGCCGCTGTTCAAGCGCGGCAAGCGCCTGTTCCTGGGGGTCGCCGACCCCACCAACCTGCATGCGATCGACGAGATCAAGTTCCAGACCAGCCTGGCGGTGGAAGCCATCGTGGTCGAGGACGACAAGCTGCAGCGCAAGCTGGACAAGGCGATCGAGCAGTTCGATGCCCAGATGCCCAGCCTTGGTGACGACGAGGCGGTGGATCTGGAGTCGCTCGAAGTCAGTGGCGGCGACGACGATGGTGGCGGCGAAGTCACGCGCGACGACGTCGAGGATGCGCCGATCGTGCGCTTCGTCAACAAGGTGCTGCTGGACGCGATCCGCCGCGGCGCCTCGGACGTTCACTTCGAGCCGTACGAGAAAATGTTCCGCGTGCGCCTGCGCATGGACGGCATATTGAAGGAAGTCGCGCAGCCGCCGGTGCAGCTCACCGGCAAGATCGCTGCGCGCCTGAAAGTCATGGCGCGCCTGGATATTGCCGAACGCCGTGTGCCGCAGGACGGGCGCATCAAGATGCGACTGTCGAAGACGCGTGCCATCGACTTTCGCGTCAGCAGCTGCCCGACGCTGTACGGCGAGAAAATCGTGCTGCGTATCCTGGATCCCTCGCAGGCGATGCTCGGCATCGAGGCGCTCGGCTATGAGACGTTCCAGAAGGATTTGTACCTCAAGCACCTGGCCAAGCCGCAGGGCATGATCCTGGTGACCGGGCCGACCGGCAGCGGCAAGACGGTATCGCTGTATACCGGGCTGAATATCCTCAACCGCGAGGATCTGAATATTTCTACGGCCGAGGATCCGGCGGAAATCAACCTGCCCGGGGTCAACCAGGTGAACGTCAACAACAAGGTCGGCCTGACGTTTGCTTCCGCGTTGCGCGCCTTCCTGCGCCAGGACCCGGATATCGTCATGGTCGGCGAGGTGCGTGACCTGGAGACCGCCGAGATCGCGATCAAGGCGGCCCAGACCGGCCACCTGGTGCTGTCGACACTGCACACCAACGATGCGCCGCAGACCCTGACGCGCCTGGTGGACATGGGCGTGAAGCCCTATGCGATCGCGACCTCGGTCAGCCTGATCATCGCGCAGCGCCTGGCGCGCCGGCTGTGCTCGCAGTGCAAGCAGCTGCTGGATGTGCCGGCAGAGGCGCTGCGCAAGGAAGGCTTCCAGGAAAGCGACATCGCCTCGGGCATCAAGATCTATGGCCCCAAGGGCTGTGGCAGCTGCACTGACGGCTACAAGGGTCGCGTCGGCCTCTACCAGGTCATGGAAGTGAGCGAAGAGATCGGCCGCATTATCATGACCGGGGGCAACGCCCTGGATATTACCAAGCAGTCGGCCAAGGAAGGGGTCTGGGACCTGCGCCGCTCGGGCCTGGAAAAGGTCAAGACCGGCATGACCAGCCTGGAAGAAATCAACAGCGTCACGATCGAGTGATCGGCTAGCAAACGGAAAACACCGCCATGGCGCAATCCACCACTGCAATTCGCACCATCAAGAAGGACACCTCCTTCAATTGGGAGGGCATGGACCGCAAGGGCCAGCGCATCAAGGGCCGCGCGGTGGCGCAGAACGAGCAGTCGCTGAAGGCCGACCTGCGTCGCCAGGGGGTAGTGGCGACTCGCATCAAGAAGCAGTCAACCGCGTTTCGCACCGGTGGCAAGGTCAAGGCCGAGGACATCGCGATCTTCAGCCGCCAGCTGGCGACGATGCTCGGCGCCGGTATTCCGCTGGTGCAGGCATTCGAGATCATCGGCACGGGCCACGACAAGCCGGCGATGCAGAAGCTGGTGCTCGAGATCAAGGCCGAGGTGGAGGGCGGTACCTCGCTGCACGAGGCGCTCGCCAAGCATCCGCTGTATTTCGATGACCTGTTCGTCAACCTGGTGGAGGCGGGCGAGCAGGCCGGCGCACTGGAAGGCCTGCTCGACAAGGTCGCTACCTACAAGGAGAAGAGCGAGTCGGTCAAGAAGAAGGTCAAGAAGGCGCTGTTCTACCCGACCGCGGTGCTGGTGGTGGCGGTGATCGTGACCGTGATTCTGTTGATATTCGTGATTCCACAGTTCGAGGATCTGTTCAAGAGCTTCGGCGCCGATCTTCCGGCCTTTACCCAGATGGTCATTAACCTGTCGAAGTTCGTGCAGCACTACGGCATCCTGCTGGGGCTCGCCGCCGCTGGCGCGATCTGGGCGTTTATCTATTTCTATAAGCGCTCGCGCCGCATGCGCCAGGTGCTCGACCGCGTGTCGCTGAAACTGCCGATCATCGGACCGATCCTCAACAAGGCCGCCATCGCCCGCTATGCGCGTACCCTGTCCACGATGTTCGCCGCCGGTGTGCCGCTGGTGGAAGCGCTGGATTCGGTGGCTGGTGCCTGCGGCAACATCGTCTACGAGGACGGGGTCATGAAAATGCGCGACGAGGTCGCGACCGGCCAGCGCCTGCAGCGCGCGATGGAGAACACCGGCCTGTTCCCCAACATGGTGGTGCAGATGATTGCGGTCGGCGAGGAATCCGGCGCGCTCGATACCATGTCCGGCAAGGTCGCCACTTTCTACGAGGATGACGTCGATGCGGCGGTCGACAGCATGTCGAGCCTGCTCGAGCCGCTGATCATGGCGGTGCTCGGCGTGCTGGTCGGTGGCCTGGTCATCGCGATGTACCTGCCGATCTTCAAGCTCGGTGCCGTCGTCGGCTAGACGCGTGCTCGACCTGCTGGCGCAATCGCCCGCCGCGTTCATCGCGGTGGCGCTGCTCGTCGGCCTGATGGTCGGCAGTTTTCTCAACGTCGTCATCTATCGCGTGCCGATCATGCTCGAGCGCCAGTGGCAGGCGCAGAGCGCTGTCGCGCCCGCAGCCGCCGCCGAGCCCGAGCCGCCGCCGTTCAACCTGCTGGTGCCGCGCTCAGGCTGTCCCGCCTGCCAGGCACCGATCAGTGCGATCCATAACATTCCGCTGCTCAGCTATCTGCTGCTGCGCGGCCGCTGCGCACACTGCCAGGCCAGGATCAGCATCCGCTACCCGGTGGTCGAGCTGCTCAGTGGCGTGGCGACCGCCGTGGTCGCGTGGCGGTTTGGATTTGGGTGGGAAGCGGGTTGCGGTGTGGTCGTAACGTGGTTTTTGATCGCCCTCACGTTCATCGACCTGGACACGCAGCTGCTACCCGACTCGCTGACACTGCCGCTGCTGTGGCTGGGGCTGCTCGCCAGCCTGACCGGCTGGGCATCAGCGTCGGCAAACCTGCCGCGCGATCCAGCTGGCGCCATCGGCGGCGCCGCGATCGGTTACCTGTCGCTATGGCTGCTGTATCACCTGTTTCGGCTGCTGACGGGCAAGGAAGGCATGGGCTATGGCGACTTCAAGCTGCTCGCGGCGCTGTGCGCCTGGCTGGGCTGGCAGATGCTGCTGCCGATCGTGCTGCTGTCTGCCGGAGTGGGCGCGATGGTCGGCGTCGCGCTGATCGCGATGCGGCGCCAGCAGCGCGGCAATCCGATCCCATTCGGGCCGTTCCTGGCCGCCGCCGGATGGGTGGCGATGCTGTGGGGCCCGCAGCTGGTGGCCGGCTATCTGGGACTGTTTGCTGCGCATGGAAGGGCTTAGCCCGGCATGGAACCGCGATACCCGCGCATCGCGCTGACCGGCGGCATTGCCAGCGGCAAGACCACGGTCTCGCAACTGTTCGGCACACTGGGCGTTCCGGTCATCGACGCGGACCAGGTGGCGCGCGACGTGGTGGCGCCGGGCACCGCGCTGTTGGCCCAGGTGCTGGATGCCTTCGGCCAGCAATTGCGCCGTCCGGATGGCAGCCTGGACCGCACCGGCCTGCGCCGGCTGGTATTCGCGGACAGCAGCAAGCGCCGGCAGCTCGAGGCGCTGCTGCACCCAGCCATCAGCGTGCGCACCGAGAGGCTGGCCGCCCGCGCCGGCGGCCCGTACCAGATTCACGTCATTCCACTGCTGGTCGAGACCAATGCCGCGTGGCAATTTGATCGCGTATTGCTGGTGGATTGTCCGGAAGCACTGCAATTGGCGCGCCTGCTGGAGCGCGAGGGCGGAGATGCGCAGCTCGCGCGCGCGATGCTCGGTGCGCAGGCGGGCCGTGACGCCCGGCTGGCGGCGGCTGATGACGTCATCGTCAACGATGGCGCTACCGCCGATCTGATGCCGAAGGTCGCGGCCCTGCATCAAAAGTATCAGGCGCTGGCGGCGGCGGCGCACCCTCAAGCACAATAGCTGGATGCCCGATCCCGCGACCGTCCCGGAAGCAGCCCCGGAGCCCTCGATCTTTGAGCAGCCGTTGAACGAGCGGATGCGCACCTTCCTGCGGCTGGATTTTCTCTACAGCCAGGCGGTCTACCACAACGAGAAGGCCAGCCCCTGGGGCAGCCGCGCCGCCGTCGGCAGCCTGCTCGACATGCTGGCGATCCTGACCCGTGGGGATATCCGCAGCGATGTGGTCAAGGAGCTCGAGCGTCACCTGGCGCTGCTGAACGAGTTTCAGAATCGCCAGGGCATCGATGCGACGCGTTTACGCGCGCTGCTGGCGAACCTGTCGCGGCTGCGTACCGAGCTCGGGGCGGTGGGCGGCTCGTGGCTGCAGCCGCTGAAGGATTCCGAGTTCCTCGGCGCCATCAAGCACCGCAGCGCAATACCCGGCGGCACCTGTGAGTTTGACCTGCCGGATTACTTTTTCTGGCTCAACCAGCCGGCTGAGGCGCGCGTGGAGGCGTTTGCGCGCTGGCTGGCGCTGCTGCGCCCGCTGTGCGATGCGATCGCCGAACTGCTGTGGCTGACGCGCCAGAACGGCCGTGCGCGCGATGAGATCGCTGCCGGCGGTGTATTCAATGTGACCTTCGATCGTGATGCGCCGTTCCAGCTGCTGCGCATCTGCCTGCCGGCCGCCAGCCCCCTGTACCCGGAAATCAGTGGCAGCCACTACCGCTGCAGCATGCGATTCCTGCAGTGGAACGGCATCGAGCAGCGAGCCACGCAGACCGAGGACCAGGTCGCGTTCAGGCTGGTCTGCTGCAGCTAGCGCCGGTAGAGCACACCGTGGCCCAGCGCCTGCGATGTCCGACCTGCCAGCGCTCGATCGAGTGGTCGGATCAATTCCCCTACCGGCCGTTCTGCAGCGATCGCTGCCGCCTGATCGACCTGGGCGCCTGGCTATCCGAGCAGCATGCCATTCCCGGCGAGCCGGCCGAAGGCGCAGGCCAGGCGGCGCCGGAAGCGAACCAATCCCGCGACCCGTGACTCCAGCGGCCGGTGTCCAGCGGCCGCTCCCCAGCGGCCGGTCCCGAGCGGCCGCTGTATAGCGGCCGGTCTCCTGCCCCGGGCGGTCGCTCATTGGCGACATTTTGCGCTGGCGGCCCAGCCGACGTATCTAGAGCGCCCGCATTTCATATAACGATCGTCCAGGGCGCATGCATTTTCCCGGTCACCCCTCGCTGTTTCGCGCAGCCGCAGTTGCGGCTTGCCTTGGCTTGAGCGCCTGCGGCGGCAATTCGAGCGACAGCGCCAGCACCACCACCGGTACCTCCAGCGTCGCGGCTACCGGCAGCAGCTCATCGGGGAGCGCCTCGACCGCCGGCACCTCGGGCGCGTCGAGTTCCAGCTCGTCCAGCTCCGGCGCCAGCAGCAGCGGCGGCAGTACGGCCACCGTCGCATCGGCGGCGGCGTCGCTGGCGCAGAAGCTCGGCATGCCGAGTCGATTGCTGATCGGTCTGGGCGCCCAGGGTAATGCCGCTGTGATGTCCGCGGTGCAATCGCAGAACCTGCGGCCGAACATCTACGAACGCTACCTGGACGGCCTGGGCGCGGGCGATTGGACCACCTGGGACTCACCCGCCGGCTCGTACCTGAGCATGGTGGCCGCCGAGGCGGATTCGATCGGCGCGGTGCCGATGTTCACGCTGTATCAGATGGCTGCCGACGGCGGTAATAACATGTCGGTGCTGAGCAGCAGCAGCTTCATGAGCGCCTACTGGGCCAACGTCAAGCTGATGTTCCAGCTGATCGGAGCCTTCGGCAAGCCGACGCTGGTCAACCTGGAGCCGGACTTCTGGGGCTTCGCACAGGTGCAGGCCAAGGACGGTGACCCCACGCAGCTGTTTGCCTACGTCAACAGCAATCCCGACTGCGCCACACTGTCAAACGACGTCGTCGGTATCGCCGGTTGCCTGCTGGCGATGGGGCGCAAGTATGCGCCCCGGGCCTACATCGGCTTTCCGCCATCGGACTTCGGCGACCCCACCAACCCGGCCGGCGTGATCGCGTTCATGAACGCGATCGGCGCGCAGCACGCGGATTTCATCGTCGCGCAGACCGGGGATCGCGACGCAGGCTGCTTTGAAACCATGAATTCGGCCTACGGCTGCGACCGCAATGGCACTGCGACCGGCTGGTATTGGGACGAGAGCAACGTCACGACGCCGAACTACCAGCAGCACCTGGCGAAGATCCTGACCTGGCACCAGGGTATCGGTGGGCTGCCGGTGATCTGGTGGCAGACGCCACTGGGTGTCCCCTCCAGCACGCCCGGTGGCACAGCGTATAACTACCGCAACAACACCGAACACTATTTCCTGACGCACGCCAGCGAGCTGACCGCAGTGGGCGGTCTTGGCGTGGTATTCGGCACCGGCGAGAATCACCAGACCAACATCACCACCGACGGCGGTCAGTTCCAGTCGCTCAGCGGCGCCTACCTCGGGTCGCCGGCGTCGATCCCCTAGCCGATCTTCGCGGATTCGCCCCTGATTGAGCGCGATTGCGGGCGTGCTTGCGCGCCAATGGATTGATTTCTTTGGAGTGCAACAGCCGGATCGGCGCTAAAGGGGCTGTAGTGCAGACCTTGGTGCTGGTCAGCGTGGTCGGGGCGCGGATAATGAGCGCTCGAGATGTTCCTGCGCGCAACGATCCGCAAGAAGGATGGCAAGGAGCACCGCTACTGGAGCGTGGTGGAGAACCGCCGTGTCGCTCGTGGTCGGGTGGTGCAGCGGCACGTGCTGTATCTGGGGGAGATCAACTCCTCGCAGGAGCTGGCGTGGCGCAAGTCGATCGAGGTGCTCGATGAGCAGACGAGCTCGGCGCGCACGCTGGCACTGTTTCCCGAGGATCGCAGCGAGCAGGTGCTGGAC
>Ga0181537_10003912_pt1 | contig 12537 bp, 12 predicted proteins | sample PEATcosm2014_Bin_39_FD_119765 | JGI IMG/M metagenome (GOLD analysis project Ga0181537, IMG submission 119765) | Peatland microbial communities from MTU Mesocosm Facility, Houghton, MI, USA - PEATcosm2014_Bin23_10_metaG | ecosystem: Environmental > Terrestrial > Soil > Wetlands > Peat | place...
GTTCAGCTGGTTAGAATACCGGCCTGTCACGCCGGGGGTCGCGGGTTCGAGTCCCGTCCACTCCGCCAATTTTCTCTGGAATGACCGGCCCGGGTTCCGGCGTGTCGCCGGGAGCTCCGTGGATGAGCCTGTCTTGGGATCCTAGGTCATGTTACAGACGATTCACGACAAGATTTCCGGTTGGTTCGCCTACGTCATGCTGGGCGCGATCGGCCTCGTATTCGTGTTCTGGGGCATCAACTGGACGCTCTCCGCGCCCAACTACGCCGCGAAGGTGAACGGCGTCGAAATCTCGAGCAACGAGGTGCGCCAGGCCTACCAGCAGCGTCTCGCGCAGGTCGAGCGCCAGCGCGGCGATAAGCCCCTCGATGAGTCCGAGCGCGCCGCCATCAAGAAGCAGGTGCTCGATGAGTTCGTCAACAACGAGGCGCTCATCACGCGCGCGGACGATCTCGGCTACCGGGTGAGCGATCAAGAGGTGATCGCCGCCATGGCGCAGATACCGGCGCTGCAGAACAACGGAAAATTCGACTACAACCACGCCATCGCGGTGCTGCGCTCGCAAGGTCGCTCGATCGCCGAGATCGAGGCGCTGTTCCGGCGCGACTTGAAGCTGCGCCAGCTCGACACCGCGCTCGCCTCCTCGAGCTTCGTCACCAAGACCGAGCTCACGCACCTTCAGGCTCTGATGCGCCAGCAGCGCGAGATCAGCTGGGTGACGCTACCCGCCGCGAAGTACTCGGCCGAGGCCACGCCGAGCGATGCCGACCTCAAGGCGTATTACGATGCGCACAAGGCGGAGTACATGACGCCCGAGACGGTGGCCCTGCGCTACGTCGAGGTGAATCTCAACGATCTCGCGGCGCAAGTGCCGGTCGATGATGCGAAGCTGCGCGCGTACTACGAAGAGCAGAAGACGAAGACGCCGGAGCTGTTCGTGCAGCCGGAGAAGCGCCACCTGCGCCATATCCTTTTGCAGGTCGGCGATCCCAAGGAAGATGCGGTGGTCAAAGCGAAGGCCGAGGCGCTCGCCAAGCGCGCGCAGAGCGGCGAGGACTTCGCCAAGCTCGCACAGGCCAATTCGCAGGACCCGGGCTCCGCCGGCAAGGGCGGTGATCTTGGCTGGGCGGAGCGCAAGACCTTCGTGCCCGAGTTCGCCAATGCCGCCTTCTCGATGAAAGACGGCGAGATCTCGGCGCCCGTGAAAACGCAATTCGGCTATCACATCATCAAGGTCGAGGGGATCCAGGCCGCCGCCACCAAGACGTTCGAGGAAGCGCGCGCCGATCTCGAGACCGATTACCGGCGCACCGAGGCCGAGCGCATGTTCAACGATGCGCAGGACCGGCTGGCGGATGCAGCGCTGCAAAGCGGCACGGACATCGGCAGCGTCGCGCACAAGGCCGGACTCACGGTACACGAGATCGCAAGCTTCAGCCGCACGGATGGCGGGGGCGAGCTCGGCAAGACGCCGGCGGTGCTGCAGGCGGCCTTCAGTCAGGACGTGCTCGAAGGCCATCTGTCCTCGATGATCGAGGTCGACAAGGGCCGTGGCGTCGTCTTGCAGGCGAGCGATCACAAGACACCGGCGCAGATGCCGCTCGAGGCGGTGCGTGATCAGGTGGTCGTCGCGTGGAAGAAGCAGCGCGGCGCCGAGCTTGCCGCGGCCGCGGCCACCGATGCGCTCAAGGCGCTGAACGGCGGAAAGTCCTGGGACAGCGTCGTGCAGTCGCTCGGGCAGAGCGCGCCCGCGCCGAAATTCGTCAGCCGCTCCGATGCCGCCGTGCCGATGTCCGTGCGGCGGGATGCGTTCGATGCCCCGAAGCCGGAGGGTAAGCCGGTGTACTCGAGCGTCACGCTCGATAACGGCGACTCGGCCGTTCTCGCGCTCACGGGGGTGCGTGAGGACCCGAGCGCGCAGGCAGCAATGCAGGAGGCGCAGCTCAAACGCGAGTTCGCTCAGGAAGGCGCCTCGGGCGAGGCCCAAGCCTACGCCGCCGCGGCGCGCACGGATGCGAAGGTGCAGCTCAACCTGCCGGCGCTCGACTAGCTGCGCCGGTGGCCTGGCCGCCGCTGCCGCCCGCCGCGCCCCGCCCACCGCAGAATCGCCCTCTCCACCCCCGCCGCCCGCAAGCCTTTGACTGCCCTGCTGCATCAGTTCACCGACTGGTACTTGCGGATGCTCGACACGGGCGGCTACGCGCTGATCGCAGGGCTCATGGCGCTCGAGAGCACCATCGTGCCCATTCCGAGCGAGACCATCATTCCGCCCGCGGCCTATCTCGCCCACACGCGCGGGCATCTGTCGCTCGCGGGTATCGTTCTCGCGGGGACCTTGGGGTCTTATGCGGGCGCCGCGCTCATGTACTGGGCGGCGCGGCTGCTCGGCCGGCCTCTGGTGATGCGCTTCGGTCCCTATCTCGGACTCGCGGTGCGCAAGATCGAGTTGGCTGAGCGCTGGTCGGCCCGCGTCGGATGGGCGGGGGTGTTCTTTTCGCGCCTGCTACCCGTGATCCGGCATTTGATCGGTATTCCGGCCGGCATCCTCGAGCTCGATTTTCGCTGGTATTCGGCGGCAACCCTCGCGGGGGCGCTCCTCTGGTGCTCCGTGCTCGCGGGCCTCGGCGCCTCCCTCGGGGCGCACCCTGAGCTTCTGCAGGGCTCGCTGCGGCGATTTGCGCTGCTCGTACTCGCCGCGGGCGTCGTGCTCGCAACCCTCTACTACCTGTTCGTCGAGCGGGCAGCGCGCCGCAGTGCGCCGCCCGCTTAGCCAGGCTCGTCTCGGCTCGATCTCACGCGTCCGGTCTCACGCCCCCGGTGCCGCGGGTGGCGGCGCCGCAGACGGCGGTGGTGGTGGCGGCGGGGGCGGTGGCGGTGGCGCGTAGCCCGGGGGCGGGGGTGGCGCGTAGCCCGGTCGCGGCGCGCCGGGCGCGGGCAGGGCGAGCTTGGAGAAGATCGCGGCGACGGCCTCGTTGATATGCGTCTCGGCACGGGGGCCGGTGAGATTCGAGGCGGTCACGCTGACCGCACCGTGCCAGATGGGCTTGCGGGCGCGCGCATCGAAGAAATCCACCGCGATACGGGTCTCGTCGTACACCCAGGGATCGTCGTAGCCCCACCAGCCGCGGCGCCAGCCCCAGCCCCAGCCCGCACCCCAGCCTGCGTAGTACTGGTCGATCACCTGCCGCGTGCCGAGCGCGTAGCCGACGACACACTCGGCCTGGTTGCGCGCGACCTCGGGGATCCCGCGGGCATACATCTGACCCTGGATGGACATCCGCACGCGATCGCCATTCAGCGGGTTGCCGAACGCGGCGTGCTCGCCGCCGCCCGTACGTTCATCGGCAAACGCGTAGGAATGACAGCTTGCGACGGAGTAACCGGGTGCGGCGTCCACCGTGACCGGCAGGGTGGTGCAGGCACCGAGCGTGCCGGCGATCGCCGCAAGTGCAAGGCCATAGAGCATGTTCTTTAACATATTCCTCACCTTTCGAACGAATACGACCGATCGGCCCGGGCGCCGCCACCCGCCATAACGCAATACATGCGCCCTGGTTGACGCGCCATGATCGCGAGCCCGCCCCTCCTGCCGCCCTTCGGTGCTCAGCCCTCGCCTTCGCCGGGAAAGCTCATGGCGACGGTGCTGAAGCCGCCGTCCACGTAAGTGACTTCCCCGGTGATTCCGGATGCAAGATCGGAGCAAAGGAACGCTGCGGCGTTGCCAACATCCTCGATGGTGACGTTGCGGCGGATCGGAGAGACGGCCGCGACATGCGAGAGCATGCGCCGCAGGCCCGGGATACCCGCGGCCGACAGCGTCTTGATTGGACCTGCGGAGATCGCGTTCACGCGGATGCCCTGCGGGCCCAGGTCCGCCGCGAGAAAGCGCACGTTGGCTTCGAGGCTCGCCTTGGCGAGTCCCATGACGTTGTAGCCGGGCAGCGAGCGCACCGCGCCAAGATAGCTCAAGGTGATGATGGCGCCGGCGCGTCCCTGCATGAAGGGGAGCGAGGCGCGCGCGAGCGCGGTCAGGCTGTAGCTCGAGATGTCGTGGGCGATGCGAAAGCCCTCGCGGGTGGTTGCCTCGACGAACCCGCCGGTGAGTGCTTCGCGCGGCGCGAAAGCGACCGCGTGCACGAGGATGTCGAAACTCTGCCAGTGGGTGCGCAGGTGCGCAAAGCCGCGCTCGATGTCCTCATCGCTCGCGACGTCCATCGCGAAGGTGAGCGTCGAGCCGAGCTCGAGCGCCAGCGGCTTCACGCGCTCGGCCATGCGCTCGATGTGCGAGAAGGCGAGCTCGGCCCCCTGCCGATGCATCGCCTGCGCGATCCCCCACGCGATGGAGCGATCGGTTGCGAGGCCGACGATGAGCGCGCGCTTACCCTGAAGAAATGCCATGCGGTCCCCTTCGAGTCGTTGTGCTTCGATGGTAGAGGCTCAAGATGCTTAGTGCTATCCGCCGGGCGATGATGATGCCATCTTCAGCCAAAGTTCCAGGGTCTTGTCGTGCCACGCGAGGTTCCCAAGCATATAGGGACGGACCTCGTCGAAGTATCTTCCCCTGAAGGCCTCGAGATTGGCAGGAGGTGTTGGATGAGCCTGCGTGGCAAGAGCGGAACGAGGCCGCGCCGTGCGTCTCAGCCCTGGCGGGCGGAGTCCACGTACATGACCAGCCGTTGCCCTGCGCGGATCTGATGACGCGCGTTGATGCCGTTCCAGCTCTTCAGCTGCGTCACCGAGATCTGGAACTGCCGCGAGATGCTGTACACCGTGTCGCCGTGGCGCACCGTATAGAGCACGCGCCGTCCCGCGTGCAGTCCCTCGCTGCGGTACTGCCGCGTGCTCACCTTGAGCACGAGCCGCTGTCCCGCGATGAGCGAATCGCCCGGGCCGAGATTGTTGAGCCGCGCGAGCGTGCCGGGCGACATGCCATGACGGTGCGCGATGCTGTAGAGCGTCTCGCCCGCGCGCACCCGGTAGACGATCTGATGCGCACGGCGCGGCAGGTCCATCTGCGGGCGGTCGACCCGCGCCGCTGCGAGCAGTACCTTGTCCGGTAGCTGCCCGCTGATCTCGGGAATCTTGAGCGAATCGCCCGCGTGTACCTTGCCGCCCTGCAGGTCGTTGATCTTGGCGATCACGACCGCCGAGGTGCCGAAGTCATGCGCGATCGTGGCGAGCGTCTCGCGCTTCGCCACCTCATGCACGGTATAGCGCACGCGATCCTCGGGCCCGAGGGTCTTCAGAGCGGCCTCGAAGGCATCGGCATTGTCGATCGGGACGAGCAGGCGGTGCGGCCCGTCCGGATCGGTCGCCCAGCGGTTGTAGCCGGGATTGAGCGCGATCATGTCGTCATAACTCGTGTTGGCGAGCCGCGCGGCGACCTTGAGGTCGATTTGCGAGCCCGTCTCGATCACGGCGAAGTAGGGCTCGTTCGGGATGGGCGCGAAGTCGAGGCCGTAGCGCTCGGGTTCGGCCATCAGGCGCTTCATGGCGAGGAGCTTCGGCACATAGGCGCGCGTCTCGGCCGGCAGGTTGAGATGCCAGAAATCGGTCGGCTTGCCGTGCGCCTGGTTGTAGTCGATCGCGCGCTGCACGCCGAGCTCGCCCACGTTGTAGGCGGCGATCGCGAGCAGCCAGTCGCCATTGAATTGATCGTGCAGCGCTTGCAGGTAGTCGAGCGCCGCGCGCGTCGACTCGATCACGTCGCGCCGACCGTCATACCACCAGGTCTGCTTGAGGCCGAAGCGCCGCCCGGTGTCCGGGATGAACTGCCAGAGTCCCGCCGCGCGGCTCACCGAGTAGGCGAACGGCTCGTAGGCGCTCTCGACCACCGGCAAGAGGGCGAACTCGAGCGGCATGCCGCGCGCCTCGATCTCGGTGATGACGTGATAGAGGTAGCGCTGACCGCGCTGAAACACGCGCTCCAGGTAATCGGGGTTGTGCTCGAACCAGGCGAGCTGCTCATCGATCGCCGGTTCCTGCACTTCGTCGAAGACGAAACCCGCCCGCATGCGTTCGAACAGGTCGTCGTAATCCTCACCGTTGTGATGCTGCCACTCCCTCGGCAGCTCCATCGTGGGCGTGCTCCCGCTTACCGCAGGCGGCACGTCGGTCGCCGCGCTGGGGGGCGGCGTGACGGGTACCACGGCCTTTGCATGGTCGGGCGCGGTTGCTTGATGGGCGCAGCCTGCAAGGGCGAGCCCGGCGAGCACGAGGGATAGAAGGGTGCCGAGCCGCGGGCGCGGCGAGGGGCGGTCAGTGCGCATCGGCCCTGCGTTCGCGTGACTCAACGGAACTGATCCTTCCAAGCGCGCAAGGCGCCGAATACCTCGGCGGAATCGTTCAACGCTCGGCCGGCGTGCGCGGCGGCGGCGGCCTGCACGGCGGGCAGCTCGCAGCGCAGGAACGGATTGACCTGGATCTCGAGCGCGAGCGTGGAGGGCAGGCTCGGGGCTCCGCGGGCGCGCAGCGTCTGCACCCGGTCCTGGTACTCGAGGGCAGGCTGGTTGGCGGGCTCTACGCTGAGCGCGAAGCGCAGGTTCGCGGCGGTGTATTCGTGGCCGCAGAACATGCGGCTGGCGGCGGGCAGTGCCTTCAGGCGCCCGAGTGATGCATTCATTTGTGGTGGTGTTCCCTCGAACATGCGACCGCAGCCGGCGCTGAACAGCGTATCGCCGCAGAACAGCGCCCCATGCCCATGGAAAGCGATGTGCGTGAGGGTATGTCCGGGCACATGCAAAATATCGAATCCAAGTCCCAACTCCGGCAAGTCGAGAACGTCGCCGTCGCCCACCGTCTGGGTGCGCCGCGGGATGCGGCCGTCGTTGGGGCCGATCACCGGGACCGGGCCGAGCTCCAGGAGACCTGAGACACCGCCGATGTGGTCGGCATGATGGTGGGTGAGCAGAATTGCGGCTAAGCTCGCCCCGCTGCGACGGAGCTCCTCGATCACGGGTGCGGCATCGCCCGGATCGACCGCCACCACGCGATCCGGCTGTCGGGGCGATTCGATGAGCCAGATGTAGTTGTCGGCGAACGCGCGTACCGGACGCACGCCGAAGGGAGCGGATAAGTTCGTCATTTTGCAGCGAATTTAACCTGTAACATGCGAGCTCCGCTAGTAAAATTGACGCCACACTGGAGAGGCTGAGGCCGCCATGCAGGGCATGACCGCGATGCAGTGGTTCGACACTCCCTTGGGGGAGCGCGTGCTGCGCGAGGAAGCGGCCATGGCGCGACTCGCGCTCGAGGACGTGTTCGGCTTCGAACTCTTGCAACTCGGCGCGTGGGGCCCGGCGCGGCACCTGCTCGGGAGCGCCCGCACTCAGCACACGACGCTGCTCGCACCCGACATCACGCCTGCGGTCACGCTCTGCGCCCCCCTGACCTCGCTCCCCTTCGCCTCCGACTCGATCGATGCCGTGGTGCTCGGACACACGCTCGAGCTGGTCGAGGACCCCTATGCGGTGCTGCGCGAGGCCGAGCGGGTGCTGTGCGCGGAGGGGTGCCTGCTCATCTGGGGATTCAATCCCTGGAGCGGCTGGGGGGTGCGCCACGCCTTCGCGCAGCACATCGGCCGCCGCGCCTTCCCCCCGGAAGTGCGGCGGCTGCTCGCCGAACGGCGCCTGCGTGACTGGGTATCGCTGCTGGATTTCGAGATCGCGAGCGTGCAGGGCTACCTGGGGGCGCTGCCCCTGGCGGGACGGCTCATCGAGAGCCCGCCGAGCGAGACCGCGTTCAAGCCGCGCGCCGCGCTCACGGCGGGCGCGTACCTCTTGAAAGCACGCAAGCGCGTGCAGACGCTCACGCTGGTGCGCCCGCGCCGGCGAGCGCTGAAGCGTGTGCTGGTGCCGGCGGCGGAGCCGACGACGAAAGTCGGGTCATGAGCTAAGTGACCCGGGTCGAGATCTACACGGACGGCGCCTGCCGCGGCAATCCGGGGCCGGGCGGCTGGGCGGCGCTCCTGGTCGCGGGCGGCGGCGAGCGCAAGGAAGTCACCGGGTCCGAGCCCATGACCACCAACAATCGCATGGAGCTCATGGGCGCAATCGGCGGGCTTTCGGCGCTGAAGCGCCGCTGCTCGGTGCGCCTCTACACCGATTCGCGTTACGTCATGCAGGGCATCACCGAATGGCTCCCCCGCTGGAAGGCGGCGGGGTGGCGCACGGCGGCGCGCGCACCCGTCAAGAACCAGGACCTGTGGGAGCGGCTCGATGCGGTGGTCGCGGCGCAGGACGTCGAGTGGCACTGGGTGCGCGGGCATTCGGGTCATGAGGGCAACGAGCACGTCGATCAGCTCGCCAACCGGGCGATCGATGAGATGCTGGCGCTGGGGCGCGATTCCGTGGCGGCGGTGGCTGAGGCGGGGCGGGGAGCACCGGCGGGGTCGGGCTTGGGGTCGGGTGCCGGCTCGGGCTCGAGACGGCGGGAGCGCTGATGCGCCAGATCGTGCTCGATACCGAAACCACCGGCCTCGAGGTCGAGCTCAAGCATCGGATCATCGAGATCGGCTGCATCGAGCTGGTCAATCGGCGGCTCACCGGGCGCACCTTCCACCGCTACTTGAATCCGGAGCGCGACATCGATGAGGGGGCGCTCGAGGTGCACGGTCTCACCCGCGAGCAGCTCGCGCGCGAGCCGCGCTTCGCCGACGTGCATGGCGAGCTCCTCGAGTTCGTGCGCGACGCGGAGCTCCTGATCCACAACGCGCCGTTCGATCTCGCCTTCCTCGATTACGAGCTCGGGCTCATCGAGGGCTGCCGCGTGCGTATAGCCGAGTTGTGCCGTGTGAAGGACACGCTGGTGCTCGCACGGAGCCTCCACCCCGGTCAGCGCAACAACCTCGATGCGCTCTGCAAGCGCTACTCGGTCGACAACTCGCATCGCGAATATCATGGCGCGCTCCTCGATGCGCGCATTCTCGCCGAGGTGTACCTCGCGATGACCGGCGGTCAGACCGCGCTCATCCTGGGGGCGGAGCTCGAGGCGCCGAGCATCACGCTCGCCCCGCGCACCAGCTCATCGGGCGAGTCGGTGCCCATTGCGGTGCTGACGGCGAGCGCGGAGGAGCTGATCGCGCATGAGCGAATCCTCGCGCTGCTCGACAAGGCGTCCGGGGGGAAGACGGTGTGGCGGGCGTTGGGTGGGGTCGAGGAGTTGTGCGAAATGAGCGTTGTTCCTTGAGCATTTGAGATCAAATTGCTATCATTGGGCTCATTCGGAGGAGTCAATGGCCGGCAATCTGCATGTGCGCAATCTCGAGGACGACTTGATCATGAGGCTCAAGCGCCGGGCGGCACGTCATGGTCGCTCAACCGAGGCGGAGCATCGGGAGATCCTTCGCCAGGCCCTCGCCGGAGAGGCGGAGTCCTCCTTCGACAGGCTGGCGGCGGACCTGCGCAAATTGACGCGGCGTCGCAAGCAGACTCCATCCGAAGTCTTGCTGCGTGAGTCGCGCGAGGAGCGGTGAGCGCGCTCGTCGTCGATGCGAGCGTCGCGGTCAAATGGGTGATCGAAGAGGAGGGCACCGAGCAGGCGCTCATCGTCCGCAGGCAGGGGAGCCTGCGTGCTCCGGAGCTCATCGTGGCCGAGTGCGCCAACATTCTTTGGAAGAAGGTGCGACGCGCCGAGATCCTGCGCGACGAAGCGCTCCTGGCCGCGGGACTACTGGAGGCCGCGGACATCGAGATTGTGCCGACTCGGTCCCTGCTCGAGGCCGCGACTCGGATGGCGATCGAGCTCGACCATCCGGCTTACGACTGCCTCTACCTTTCGCTCGCCGTACAGGCGGATTGCCGCTTCGTGACGGCCGACGAGCGTTTCGTTCGCAAGCTCGATGAGATGAGCCGCGCGGCCCTGCGCCGTCGGGTGATTGCGCTGCGCGAGTTCGCCGCGGTTCCCGGTGAGCCGACGACGCGGCGCCCAGCGCGTCGCACACGTAGGGTACCGTGAAAGTTCTCGTCACCGGCGCCGCCGGCTTCATCGGTTTCCACACGGCGAAGCGGCTCCTGGAGCGCGGCGAGGAGGTCGTCGGCGTCGATGATCTCAATGGCTATTACGATCCGGCGCTGAAGCGGGCGCGCCTCGAGATCCTGGCGGGCGCGCCGCGATTTCGCTTCGAGCGACTCGACATTGCCGACCGCGCATCGATGGAGGCGCTGTTCGCACGTGATCGCTTCGCGCGCGTGGTGCACCTCGCCGCGCAGGCGGGCGTGCGGCACTCGATCGAGAATCCGCATATCTATGTGCACAGCAACCTGACCGGCTTTCTGAACGTGTTGGAGGGCTGTCGACACGGCGGCATTCAGCATCTGGTGTATGCCTCGACGAGCTCCGTGTACGGCGCCAATACCGCGATGCCCTTCTCCGAGCGGCAAAGCTGCGATCACCCGCTCACGCTGTACGCGGCGACCAAGAAGGCGAACGAGCTGATGGCGCACAGCTATTCATCGCTCTATGGGCTACCGACGACCGGATTGCGATTTTTCACCGTCTATGGTCCGTGGGGACGCCCGGACATGGCCCTGTTCAAGTTCACGCGCGCGATCCTCGCTGGGGAGCCGATCGAGCTCTACAACGAGGGTGAGCATGAGCGTGATTTCACCTATATCGACGATATCGTCGGGGGTGTGATTGCCACGCTCGATCAGATCGCGGCGCCGGATCCGGTCTGGAGCTCGGCCGCACCCGATCCCGCGACGAGCTATGCACCGTACCGGATCTACAACATCGGCAACCAGCAACCGGTCAGTCTCAAGCGTTACGTCGAGGTGCTCGAGCAGTGTCTCGGGCGCAAGGCGCAACGGATCTTAAAACCGATGCAGCCGGGCGATATCCGCGCAACCTGCGCCGATGTGAGCGCGCTCTCCAGCACGGTGGGCTATCGGGCGAGCACGTCGATCGAGACCGGGGTGCGGCGCTTCGTCGAGTGGTACTTGAGCTACTACGTCGCCGCGGGTCGCAGTCCGGCTTAAGCGCGTGCAGCATGAGCCTGGCGCTCCGGCCCGGGGGCGCTTGGGCGTGGTCGAAGCCGTCATTGGGGCGGTGTAAGATCGAGCCCACCCCCCAACTCCTCTCAGGAACCATATCCATGGCCCGCTTACACTCCACGCTGCCCGCTTGGGCCGCCGTCGAGACGCATGCGCGCGAGATTGCGCCAAAGCATCTGCGCGAGATCAACGGCTCGGACCCCGACCGCTGGCGTGATTTTCACCTCGAACACGGCGGATGGCTGCTCGATTTCTCGCGTCAACGCATCACTCGTGAGAGCCTCACGCGGCTGCTGGCGCTGGCGCGAGCGACTGAGCTCGAGAGCCGCATCGCAGCGATGTTTCGGGGCGATGCCATCAACTCCACCGAGCGGCGCGCCGTGCTGCACACCGCGCTGCGCTCGCCCTTCGCCGGCGATGCCGCGATTCAGGCGGAAGTCGAGGAATCACGCGCAAAGCTGCGCACGTTCACTGCCGCAATCCGGCGTGGCGAGAAACTGGGCGTGACCGGCAAGCGTCTCAAGCACGTCGTGAACGTCGGCATCGGCGGCTCCGACTTGGGGCCGCTCCTGGTCTGCAATGCGCTGCGGGCGCAATGGAGCGGCGACATCACGCCGCACTTCGTCTCGAACGTCGACCGCACGCAACTCGAGGACCTAACGCGCAGCCTCGATCCTGCGGAAACGCTCGTGATCGTCTGCTCGAAGACCTTCACGACCCTGGAGACGCAGGCGAATGCCGATGCGGCGCGTGCCTGGATCGTGGGTGCCCTGGGAGCGCAGGCGCCGGCCAAGCACTTCGCCGCCGTCTCCACCAACGCGAAGGCGATGGATGCGTTCGGCATCGCAGCCGATCACCGCTTCACCATGTGGGACTGGGTGGGCGGGCGCTACTCGGTGTGGTCGGCGGTCGGGCTGATTGCCGAGCTCACGGTCGGCAGCGAGCGGTTCGAGGAGTTTCTCGCGGGCGCCTGCTCGATCGATGCGCATTTCAAGGAGACGCCGCTGGAGCGCAACCTGCCGGTGATCATGGGCCTCATCGGCGTATGGAACCGCACGTTCTTGAAGCTGCCGACGCTTGCCGTGCTGCCCTACGACGAGCGCCTCGCGCGGCTGCCGGCGTACCTGCAACAGCTCGAGATGGAGAGCAACGGCAAGTCGGTGTCGCTCACCGGCGAGCGCGTCGATTTCCCGACCGCGCCTGTGGTGTGGGGCGAGCCCGGCTCGAACGCGCAGCACTCGTTCTTCCAGATGCTGCATCAGGGCACGCCGACGGCGGCGCTCGACTTCATCGCGCCGCTCGTGGGCTCCTGGGGCGGGACGGCGGGGCAGGACCTCGCGCTTCGCAACTGCTTCGCGCAAGTTGAGGCGCTCGCCTTCGGCGAGACGGGCGAGGAAGTGGGAGCTCAGATGCGCGCGGCTGGGACCAGCGCGAGCGAGATCGAGCGCCTGGTTCCACACCGGACCTACGAGGGCAACCGGCCGAGCTCGCTGCTCATGTATCCGCGCACCGATGCGACGACGCTCGGCGGCTTGCTGGCGCTCTA
>Ga0181537_10003913_pt1 | contig 12535 bp, 8 predicted proteins | sample PEATcosm2014_Bin_39_FD_119765 | JGI IMG/M metagenome (GOLD analysis project Ga0181537, IMG submission 119765) | Peatland microbial communities from MTU Mesocosm Facility, Houghton, MI, USA - PEATcosm2014_Bin23_10_metaG | ecosystem: Environmental > Terrestrial > Soil > Wetlands > Peat | place...
CCTTCTGAATAGATGGTCTTGCCATCGACCCCGGCGGAGGAGCGCTCCGGATGCTCGCGGTCATGCGCCAATGTGTCCTGCAAGCGTTGCGGCCAGGTGAAGGGCAGGCGGCCCGCGGGCGACACGCGGCCGAGCAGCAGATTAGCGGCTGCCCATCCGCCTTCATCACCGGTGTACCACATCTGCAGCACCGCCCTGACCCCGGCGAGCCACGGCATCGCGACCGGATCGCCGGTGTTGAGTACCACGATGGTGTTGGGGTTCACGGCGGCGACAGCGGCGATCAGCTGATTCTGGTTTCCCGGCAGCGCCATGACCGGCTCATTGCGCGACCAGGCAAACACCACGACCGTGTGGGCGGTCTTGGCCGCGGCGATCGCGGCCGCAAAGTCGGCCTGCTTGCGCGCCGGCGTTGCCCAGTCGAGTCGCACCTGCAGCGGCTTGCCCGAGTCATCACCGTCGGCCGTGACCTGCAGCGCATGCCTGCCGGCGCTCAGTTCGACACGCCGGCGCAAGTTGTCCAGTCCATCGGGCGTCGGCAGCACGTTGTCATGCCCCGCCTGCAGCACGTCGCCGTGTTGCGGCGGGATCGCAATGCGACCAAGCGGCTGATGGTCGAGCTGTATCTCACCGGAGCCGCCGAGCATCTGCAGATTGAATTCGTACACGCCATCGGCGGGCACCGTGATGCTGCCGGACCAGCGGTGCGCGGAACCTGCTGCCAGCGCGCGCCCATTCGCAAGCGTGCAATCGATATCGGCTGCCGGCGTCTGTCGATGACTACGGGTGTCCTCATCGATCAGCTGTGCCGGCACCACCTGGCCGACCATGTCGTTGCCGGCAGCATAGCTGACATGCGCCGCAGGGTCGCCGTGCAGCAGTCGGCGCAGCGCGGCGAATGCGCCGATCTGCCGCTCGGGTCGACCCAGCGCCTGTTCATTGGCGCGCGCGACGGCGATGGTCTGCAGCGCGCCGGGGCCGATCAGCAGCAGCGAGTTGAGATCCTGTCGCGTGAGCGGCAGCGCGGCATCGTTCTTCAGCAGCACGGCGCCATGCTCCTCGGTGTGCAACACGACGCGCGCGTCCTGCTCGACCGGCTCAGCCGTCGGCCGGCGCAGCCGGGGCCGATCCAGCAGCCCGAAGCGCTGCATCTGCAGCAATATCCGTCGCGCCGCCTGCGTGATCGTGGCCTCGGACACGCGGCCCGCCTGCAGCGCCGCGCGCAGATTGACCCGCACATCGGCCGGCGGCGCAAAGTGCGCTGCACCCGCGGCTGCACCTGCGCCGCCAACAGCGCCGGCGCCGAGGGTCGGGTGCGGCTCAAGGTCCTCTTCCGGGATGCGGCCTCTCGGGCCAAATCCCATCTCATCGGTGCTCTTCGACGGCACCACGGTCACCTCGGTGCCGGAGAAATATGAGGTCATCAGCTGTTCGCGCTCCGCACCGACCCGCAACTCGCCCGGCATCTCCAGGTCAAGCCCGGCATTGATGAACTCGGCAGCGTGGGTGGCGCCCCAATCGGAGGTCACGAAGCCCTGGAACCCCATCTGCTGGCGCAGCAAGCCGTTCAACAGTGCATCGCTGCCACAGGCGAACGCGCCATTGATCCGGTTGTAGGCGCACATGATCGATGCAACGCCGGCGTCCACCGCGTCCGCGAACGGCGCGGCGTAGATCTCGTGCAGCGCCTGCGCACCGACCTGCACGTCATTCGCGCCGTCAAAGCCAACGTAATGCTTGGCCTGGGCCATCACGTTCTGGCTTTGAATGCCGCGCACCAGCGCAGCGCCGATCTGCCCGCTGAGCAGCGGATCCTCACCGTAGGTGTTATAGCTGCGGCTGAAAGCCGGATCGCGATAAATATTGATGTACGGTTCCAGCACCAGGTCGATGCCCAGCGCGCGCGCATCGCGGCCGATCACCACGCCATTTGCTTTGGCATCCTCAACGCTGAAGCTTGCCGCCAGCGCCATAGTGGCCGGCAGTGCGGTCGACACCTCGCGGGTCAGTACGCCCGGAGGCCCATCAGCCAGTCGCAGCGGGGCGATACCCAGGCGCGCAACCCCCGGCAGATAGCCGGCCTGCCCCTGGTAGTTCGAGGGGGCTTCGGTGGCGCCGTGGATCAACGCAATCTTCTCATCCAGCGTCATCGCCGCCAGCAGGCGTTCTACGCGCGTGCCGCCGTTTGCCGCCGGATGCTGCGCACCGTGCAGCATGGAAGGCTGGACCAACGCGACCAGCACAATGGTCGCCGCCGACAGCCGTCGTCCCGGGTCAACGCCCGGCGTAGCCACCGTTGATCGGCAGGATCTCCGCGGAAGCAGGCAATACATAGGCTCGCGCGAATTCCTCCAGCGGTGCGCGACGCTGCATCGGCATCTGCGCGGCTGTGGATTCTCGCACTGCGTGCCCTCGATCCGCGAGCGCCATTTGCTGCTCGATCTTGATCTGAAGTGCCGCAACCCGGCCGATGTGCTCGAGGTACGATCCCATGGTCAAGCCTGGCGCCCGCGGGCAGCCGGCCGCGGCACCTTGGCCCCGGCGCGGCGCGCTTCCGACAGGCCGATCGCTATCGCCTGCTTGCGGCTGGTGACCTTCTTGCCCGAGCCTCCCGAGCGCAGCTTGCCCTGCTGCATCTCGTGCACGGCGCGCTCGACTTTCCGGCCGCTTGCCTTGCTGTATTGCCTCGCCATCAGTGCGCCTCCAACGCGTGGCTGTGCGCTAGCGCGACAGCAGCGCGATCAGAATGATGATCGGAATCGGAACCCCTAACAGCCACAGCAGAATTGAACGTCCCATGGGTATCTCCGTTGCTTGAAGCCTGGTAGCTCAGACCTTGTATCCCCAGGTGCCATCGCGCAGGCCGCCGCCCTCGATCGCCGCAAGGCTGGCTGCGAAGGCGCCGACCAGCAGCGATGCGCACAACCACAGCGATAACTGCGCGGCCGCCTTGCGCGCCTTGTCGACCGCCACCTTGGCCCGCTCGATGGTCGCCGACACGCGCTCCTCCGCCTGCACCGGGCTGATACCGGCGCGATCGGATACCAGCTGCGCCAGGAAAGCGCGGTCCAGGCCCTCGAAGTCGCCGCCGTTCTGGAATGCCGTGGCAAAAATGCGTCCGGTCTCCGCACGCGCCGCCGACATGTCGGCGTTGCTGTTGCCGGACGCCGGATCACCGCGCACCAGCGAGTCCACATAGCCATCCAGTAGTCCCGCAGACTGGCCATCGACATGCGTGACGCCCGAGGCCGCACCGCCCGCCAGCGCTCCGGCCACCGACCCGAGCAGGCCGGCACCCAGCAGTGTCGCCAGTGCCCAGGCGAGAAAGCCATGCGCGGTATCGCGGAAGAATACTTCGCGCGTATGCGCGCCGACCCAGCGGCTGCGCAGGCGGCCCGCCAGGTAGCCTCCGACACTGGAGGCGACCATCGCCGTCACGATCAGGTACAGGCCGGTGGCCACATGAAACGTCGTCCCGCTCACCATGCGGGCGGACCAGGGTGAGATCGAGGAGAAGCCGAGCCCGGCCCCGAGCGACAGCAGCACCAGCGTCAGTGCCGCCGCGGCGACCCCGCCGGCCACAATGGCTCCCCAGGAGACGGCCGACGCTGCCGCTTCCGGCGTGTTTTGCTCGCTATCGTAGGCAGTTTCAGTAATCGCTTCGCGCAACATGGTAATTACCCCGGGGCTAGTGCCGTCGCGTGTGGGCTGGTGGTGGGCACTATGCCTTCTGCGCTCGACGCTGCACTGTCGTACCGCGCCTTTGCCTGACGTAGGACGCGGCTGATCCACGCCGCATGCCGTTACTGCATTGTCGCCTGCTGGATCAGGCCGTTGAGATCGCGCGGATCAACCGGCTTGAGCAGATGCCAGTCAAAGCCGGCATCCCTCGCCTGCCCCCGGTCCGCCTCCTGCCCCCAGCCGGTCAGGGCGACCAGCAATACCGATCGCGCCCAGGACTGCTCGCGCAGCTGGCGCGCTGTCTGGTAGCCGTCCAGCAGCGGCATGCCGATATCCAGCAGCACGATCTGCGGACGAAATTGCTCGGCCAGCGCCAGGGCGTCGACGCCGTTGTAGACCAGGCGCACGTCGTGGCCCTCGAGCCCAAGCATGAGTGCCAGGGAGTCGGCGGCGTCGCGATTGTCGTCAGCTACGAGAATCCGCGCGCGTGCACCGTGGCAGCCCCGACTCCCGCCCGACGCTGCCTGCGGCTTTGCCGCCACAGCGGGCTCGGCTTCGCAATCCGCGGATGTGCCCGCCTCGAACCGCGCCGCACTCGCTGGCGGCGCAACTTCCAATCGCACCGTCAGCGTGCTGCCTTTACCTGCGCCGTCGCTGGCGACGTACACAGTTCCGCCATGCAGCTCGACGATACGTTTGACCAGCGTCAAGCCGATGCCCAGTCCCTCGCGCTCGCCCGGCTCATCGAGCTGTACGAACATGTCGAATATCTGCCCTTGGCTTTCCAACGGTATCCCGACTCCGGTATCGCTCACGCTGATGTCGACGTAGTTGTCCCGCTGGCTGGCGGTAATGCATATGTTCGCCCCGGGCGGCGAGTACTTGGCGCTGTTGTCCAGCAGGTTTGAGAACACCTGCGCCAGACGGATGCTATCGGCATCGACGTACACCGCTGGGCAGTTGCACTCGACACGCAGCTGCTGGCGCTTGTGCTCGATTGCCGGCCGACTGGTCTCGATGGCGATCTGGATTATGGCGTCCACGCTCACCCGCTCCCGATGCAGCTCGAGACGGTCGCGCGTGATACGCGACACATCCATCAGATCATCGATCAGGCGCACCATATGCTTGAGTTGCCGCTCCACCAGGGCTCGTGCGTTGGCGATCCTGGCCTCATCGCCATGCGAGACTGCCATGATCCGCATGGCGTTGCGGATCGGTGCCAGCGGATTGCGCAACTCATGCGCCAAGGTGGCGAGAAATTCATCCTTGCGCCGATCCGCCGTACGCGCTGCCTGCTCGGCTTTGCGCAGTGCACCCTCGATAAACTTGCGCCGCGCGATTTCGTCATTCAGCTGGTGAATTTTCTCATTCAGCGCGACGAATGCCGAACCACCCTCGGTCGCCGGCATCAGGCGCAGCATCACCTCGCGCGTGCCCGCGGTCTGGCTCGACTCGCGGAAGGCCGCGCCCTCTGCACGGCAGCGCAGCATCGCCCCGCCCTGCAGGCGCAGCGTCACTGTGCCGGGCAGGAGTTGCCCGCTGCGCGCGCAGCGCTGCAGGTATTCCCGCAGCGCAGCGGCGGAATCCGTCACCAGCGTATCGAGTTGCTGACGCACGACGGCATCGCGGGCTACCCCCAGCTGTTGCGCCATCGCATGATTGGCCGCGAGGATCTCGGCGTCGACATTCACCAGCAGCATCGGCTCGGGCAGCAGATCGATGGTCGCCAGAAATGCAGCGCCGAGTTCCATGGTCCGGACTCTCACACGACTTTTCGCCTAATTACCGCAACGCAAGTCGAGCGTCAATCAGACGCATCCGCCAGTGACAGAGTCGGCCCGCATGCATCTGGCGCCCGATCCTACAGCGCGGCGACCCGCCGTTCAGCAGCATTCGGTGTCGCGAGTTTGTCGTCGTCAACGTCGGAACCAAGGAGATCCACCATGTCCATCGTCGATAAAGTAGTCGCTGCGATCACACCGCCTGAGAGCGATGAGGCGCGCGTCGAGGCCCGGGCAAAGGCTCGCGCCGCGGCCGAAACCAATGACTGGCTGTCGCTGGTGCTCGATCACCACGAGCGCATCGAGGCCGCCTTTGCCGCCGTCAAGGCGGCTCGCGACCGCAGCACGCGCCTGGCTGCGCTCAAGGAACTGGGTGTCATCCTCACCGGTCACTCCAACGCCGAGGAAGCTTCGCTCTATCCCGCGCTCGCGCGTGTCGACGAGAAGGCGCATGCCACCATGGCCTATAGCGAGCAGGCGGCGGCGAAGCTGCAGATGGGGTTGCTGGAGAATATCGCGCCCATGACCCAGGAGTTCCTGGACAAGCTGGAACACATCCGCGGCGCCGTTGCACATCATGTCTATGAGGAGGAAGGCACCTGGTTCCTGGAGCTCAAGGAGAAACTGGCCGCGCCCGACCAGGAGAAACTCACGCAGCGCTACCAGGAGGAATTCGATCGCTATGTGGGGGCCGACGCTGGCGGCGCCAGCAGCTCGCGCCGGCGGGCTAGCTGACTAAGCGACCTGGCGGCGTAGCGGGCTGACAGGCCGGCGGGCTAGCCAGGTGGTTCGCGCTTCTCGAAGTACCTGGCGACGCGCTGCTGTGCATCCGGCGCCAGGCCTTCGTTCTTGAACAGCTCCAGCGAGTGGGCGTCGTGCAGGCTCAGGCCGTCGATTTCCATCAGGGCGCGCTTGTTCACCTGGTTCGAGTACCAGGAATTGGCCAGGATATCTTCGGCCAGGCGGGCCAGTTCGATGTCGAACCGGTCATCCGCAAAGCAGAAATTGGCCAGCTGCATCGCCTGCGCTTCGGTGCCTGAGTAGGTACGGCAGCTGAACATCATTTCGCTCGCCTTGGCGGTACCGACGCGGTGCGGCAGCCGCAGGCTCAGGCCCCAGACCGGAGTCAGGCCCCAGCGCGCGTACACGTCGGAGAATTTTGCCGACGCCGACGCGACGATCAGGTCGGCCGCCAGTGCCAGCTCCAGCGCTCCGGTCGAGCAGTAGCCCTGCACCGCGGAGATCACCGGTTGCGGCAGGTTGGCAATTTTCTGGATGACTTCTGAATGATAGTGCGGCTTGGCGCGCGCGCGCACGTGCTCGAGGATCTCGTGCATGTCATAGCCGGAGGAAAAATGGCCACCGGCGCCGCGCAGCACCACCAGCCCGATGGTCCTGGTTTCGCGCGCGATCCGCTCGGCGTGCCGTTCCAGCACCTCGAACATGTCCTTGGACAGCGCGTTGAGTTTGTCCGGACGATTCAGCGTCAGCGTCGCGGTCCCGTGATGATCTTCCCGCAGCACCAGTGCGCTCATGGCGAAGCTCCTGAAGGGCGATTCCACCAGCCGCCGCCCAGCGACTGGAACAGGCCCGCGGTGTCGGCGTAGCGGCTGGCCTCGGCCTGCACCATCGCGAGTTCCGCCTGTTGATAGGTCTGTTCGGCGTTCAGCACCGCGACCAGGCTGATGGTACCGAGTTCATACTGGCGCCGGGCCAGCTCGAGCGTCATTCGGGCCGCGCGATCCGCCGCGACGCTCGCCTTGAGCGCATCGGCGTCTGACTGCAGCGCGCGCAGCGTGTCGGCCACATTCTGGCAGGCGAGGATCACCGCGGCCCGATATTGCGCCGCCGCCTGGTCGAGCGCCGCGTCCGCAGCCCGGCGCCGATGCAGCAGCGCGCCGGCATCGAACAGCGTCTGCGTCAGCGAGGCGCCGATGGTCCAGAATCCGGTGTACGGCGAGAACAGCTCCCCAAGTTTCAGCGCACTGGAACCCAGTCCGGCGTCGATGGTGAACTGCGGCAGCAGGTTGCCAAGCGCCACGCCCACTGCGGCCGATGCCGCGTGCAGGTTCTCCTCGGCCTGGCGCACGTCGGGTCGCTGCTCGACCAGCCTTGAAGGCACGCTGACCGGCAGATCGAGCGGCAAGGTCAGCGCCTCCAGGCGGAAGGTCTCCGGCGGCTCCTCCGACGGCAGGCGCCCGAGCAATGCAGTCAGTGCGTCGCGTGTCTGACCCAGCTGCTTCTGCAGCGGCGGCAGCGTCTGGGCGGTCTGTGCCTGCGCTGACTCCTGCGCCAGCACATCCAGATCACTGGCGCTGCCGATGGCACGCTGGCCGCGTACCGTGTCGGTCAGTTGCTGCTGCAGCTCGAGCAGCCGCTCGGTCGCCGCGATCTGGGCGCGCAGCGATGCTTCCTGCACCGCAGTCACCACCACGTTGCTGCTCAAGGTCACGTCCACCGCCTCGAGCTGGAAGCGGCTGGCCGCGACCTGCGCGCGGGCCACCTCGAGCGAGCGACGCGTGACGCCGAACACGTCAGGGGTATAGCTCAGGCTCAGCTGCGCGGTGTAGAGACTGTAGACGGAACTGGAGGCCACAGTGGGGCTGGTCAATGTGCTGCTGGGAAACTCGGAGCGGGCAGCGTTGAAGTTTCCCTGGACCACGGGAAAGTAGCTGGTCCACTGCGCCGAGTACAGCTCATGTGCCTGCCGCAGCGCCGCCTCGGCTGAGGCGATATTCGGGTTCGCCGCCAGCGCCTGTTCGACCAGCCGGTTGAGATCCGGTGACTGATACAGCGTCCACCACTGGCCCGGAATATCCATGCCGGCGACCAATCGTTGCGCATGTCCGCCGGGGACTTCGGTCGCGCCGGCCGCAGCGCTGGCATCAGCCGACGCGGTGACCTGCGGCACGCCGATGTTGTCCGCGGCGCTGCTATCCGCCGACGCGGTGCCCTGCGGCACCGAGGCGCTGCCGTAATTGCTCGCGTCCGGCGCCGCCGGCCGCTTGAAATTGGGTCCGACCGCGCAGGCGCTCAGGGCGACGACGGCGCCGCAGGCGCTCAACAACCCTGCCGCATGCATCACTGCCCCCATCGCGGCGCTCCGTGGCGCTGCTCGGCCCAGTGCTCGATGACGTGGTACATCGAGGGCAGCACGATCAGAGTCAGCACGGTAGAGATCGCGAGCCCCCCCACGACTACGGTGGCAATGCCGCGCTGCACGTCACTGCCCACGCCGGTATGAATCGCTGCCGGCAGCATCCCCAGGGTCGCCACTGTGGCCGTCATCAGCACCGGACGCAAGCGCTCGGTCGCGCCCTTCATGATCGCCTCGTGCAGTTCCAGGCCGGCCTTGCGCATGCGATTGAGGTTCGACACCATGATGATGCCGTTCTGCACCGCCACCCCGAACAGCGCGATGAACCCGACGCCGCTGGCGACGTTCAGGTTCTGACCGGTCAGGTGCAGCGAGATCAGTCCACCCAGTGTCGCCAGCGGCACGATGCCGATGATCAGCAGCGCCTGCCGGAACGACTTGATGCCCACGGTCAGGAACAGCAGCATCAGTCCCATCACCAGCGCCAGGATCACCAGCAGCCGCGATTCCGCACGCCGCTGGTTCTCGAACTGGCCGCCCCACTCCAGCCGGATCCTGTTCGGGTCGAAATGCACCGAAGCGCCGATCTTGTGCTGCGCCTCGGTGAGGTAGGAGGTCAGGTCGCGGTCGCGGTTGTCGATGCGGATGGTAAGGTTGCGCTGGCCATTCTCGCGCGTCACGGTGCTCTCGCCCGAGCGCACGCGGATATCGGCGATCTGCGACAGCGGCACCTGTGCGCCACCGGCAGTATGCAGCGTCAGGTCGGCCAGCGCCTGCGGCCGGTTACGCGCATCCTCGGTGAAACGCACGGTCAGCGGATAGGTGCGCTCCCCGACATAGACCGTCGACACCGGCGCCTGGCCAACGCCGGTCTGGATGAGATTCTGCACGTCGCTCATGGTGACGCCGTAGCGCGCAGCCTTGTCATGGTCCAGCAGGATCTCCATCTGCGGGATCGGCGGCTCCTGGAAGATCGAGGCGCTGGAGGTGCCGCGGATGCTGTACAGCACCTCGACGATCTGGGCGCCGATGCGGCGCAGCTCATCCAGGTCATCGCCGTAGATTTTGATGACCAGTGGACTGTGCGCGCCGCCGATCAGGTCGTTGACGCCGTCGATGATCGGCTGGCTGATGCCGACCGAATAGCCTGGCAGGTCGCGCGCCAGGCCCGTCGCCAGGCGGTCAACGAATTCCTTCTTCGATTCACCCGAGGGCCAGGTGTCATAGGGCTTGAGCCCCACCGGTGCCTCGATGTGCGACATGGTCCATGGATCGGTGCCGTCGTCGTTGCGACCGGTCTGGGTGACCACATAGGAGACCTCCGGGTACTTGAGGATTGCGCGCCGCAGGTCGCTCGCCATGTCGCTGGCCTTGTTGAGCGCCAGCCCGGTCGGCAATTGCACCTGCAGCCACAGCGCGCCCTCGTCCAGGTCCGGCAGGAACTCGCGGCCGATGGTCGCGCCCAGGCCGATCACGGCAAGCAGTGCGAAGATCACCAGGCCGTAGATGATCCGCGGCTGGTCCAGGCAGACCTCGAGTGCCCGGTCGTACTGGCGCGTCAGCCACTCGAGCCAGCGATTGCGATAGGTGCTCCCCGGCTTTCGAAACGCCATGTAGGCCAGCCCTGGCACCAGCGCCAGCGCCGTCAACAGCGCACCGAACAGCGCGTAGCCCATCGTGTACGCCATTGGCGTAAACAGCTTCGCCTCGGCGCGCTCGAACGAGAACAGCGGCAGGTACGCCGTGATGATGATCAGGCTGGCAAAGAATATCGGCCGGGTCACCTGCAGCGTCGCCGCCCGCGCCTCGCTTTCGCTCAGTTCCTCCTCCGGCAGCGCCTCGCGCCGGCGTAGCACCGCCTCGGTGACCACGATGGCGCCGTCGACCAGGATGCCGAAATCGATCGCCCCGAGCGACAGCAGGTTGGCCGACACCTTGGTGAGATTGAGCAGGGAGAATACCGACACCAGCGCCATCGGAATGCTGACCGCCACGACCAGCGCGCTGCGCGCGCTGCCCAGGAACAGGATCAGGATCAGGAACACCAGGCTCACGCCCTCGAGGATCGTGCGGCCGACCTTGTGGATCGTGGCGCGCACCAGGTCGTCGCGGTCGATGTACGGCACGATGCGCACGTCGTCCTTCGCCAGCAGCCGGTTCAGTTGCGCCACTTTGGCGTGTATGCCGCGCAGGGTTTGCGACGGATTCTGGTATTTCAGCATCAGCACGATGCCTTCGATCGTGTCCGGGTTGCTGTTCTTGCCGAGGATACCTTCACGCTCCTGGTGGGCGAGCGTGGTGCGCCCAAGGTCGCGCACCAGCACCGGCGCGCCGTTCACCTGCGTGACCACGATCGAACCGATGTCGGAGAGGTTGTGGATCAGCCCGACACCGCGGATGACGTAGCTCTGGTCGCCAAGCGACACCCGGCCGCCGCCGGCGTTGGCGTTATTGTTGTTGATCGCATTGATGACATCGGTGATGCCGAGCCCGAAGTGCTGCAGCTGCTTGGGATCCAGATCGAGCTGGTATTCGGTGGTGAAGCCGCCGAAATTGGTGTCATCGACTACGCCGGGAACGGACTTCAGCGCCGGAATCACGGTCCAGCGCTGGATCTCCGACAGCTGCTGCAGATTGCGGCTGTCGGACTCGAGCGTGTAGCGGTAGATTTCCCCGCCCGGTCCCGCCACCGGGTCGAGCGACGGTGTCGCGCCGGCTGGCAAAACCGCCTGGTGGATGCGCTCGAGCAGTCGCTGGCGCGCCCAGTAATCCTCGTAGCCGTCACGGAACAGCACAGTGATCAGCGACAGGCCAAAGGTGCTCGATGAGCGCATCAGCAGCAGTCCCGGCGTGCCGTTGATCTGCCGCTCGAGCGGCACCGTGATCAGCTGCTCGACCTCCTCGGCGGCCAGGCCCGGTATCTGCGTGGTGACCTGTGCCGAGACGTCGCCCAGTTCCGGATAGGCCTCGACCGATAGCGTTTCCCACGCGTACACGCCATAGCCGGCCAGCAGCACGGCCAGCACGATGACGGCGTTGCGCTGGTGCAGGCAGAAGCTGACGAATTGATCAATCATTCAGCAGGATGCCGCCCTTCACCACCACCTGCTCGCCGGCGGTAACGCCCGATCCGATCGCGACCGTCGGCCCCTCCTCCAGCTGCGGGTCGACGCTGCGGCGCTCGAAGGTCCAGGGCGCCGTGGCAACGAACACGCTGGTGCGGTCGTTGTTCATCAGCAGTGCCGAACTGGGCAGCACCACACGCGACTGTTTCGGCCCCTCGAGCGTCACGGTCGCGTACATGTTGGGCTTCAGCGCATAGTCGGCATTGGCGAACGCGATCCGGATCTTGTCGCGGCGCGAGTCCGGCTCGATGACATCGCCGACGAACAGCACCTTGCCGCGCAGCTGGCGATCCGGATAGGCCAGCAGGCTGACCTGCGCATCCTGGTTCCTGGATACCGCGGCAAGATCCTTTTCTGGAACCAGCGCCGTGACCCACACCGTGGCAAGGTCTGCGATCGTCATGATCGGTTGCGTCGGGTCGTTGACCATGTTGCCTGGCGCGACCGCGAGCGTCGTGACGCTGCCACCCACCGGCGCCGTCACGGCGAGCAGGCGCGACGCTGCCGGGGTGTCTGCCGGCACCCCCAGCGTCTTCAGGCGCGCCCGGGTGCGGTGGTACTCGGCCTCGGCCTGCGCATGATCGCTGCGCGCCTGATCCCGATCGCGCTCCGAGGCCGCCCCAAGCTTGAATTGCGCCTCCTGGCGCGCAAGGTTCATCTCCGTCAGGTGGAAACTGTCGGCCGCCTTGTCATTGTCATCGTAGGCCTGCGCCAGATCTGCCGACTCGAGCACCGCCAGCACCTGTCCGCGCACCACGCGATCGCCCAGTGCGACCTTGAGCGCCAGCACGCGCCCGGCCAGCGGCGTGAGCACCGCGGCGGTGCGCGCCGGATCGGATTCGACAATA
>Ga0181537_10003914_pt1 | contig 12532 bp, 6 predicted proteins | sample PEATcosm2014_Bin_39_FD_119765 | JGI IMG/M metagenome (GOLD analysis project Ga0181537, IMG submission 119765) | Peatland microbial communities from MTU Mesocosm Facility, Houghton, MI, USA - PEATcosm2014_Bin23_10_metaG | ecosystem: Environmental > Terrestrial > Soil > Wetlands > Peat | place...
AAGTTGGCTGCGAAGTCCGAGTTGGGGATAGACAAGAGCCCTTGGATCTGGGCGCTAGATGTCCCGGTGAGGACCGAGGAATTGGAGGTATGGTTCCGTGACGATAAAGACGGATCGGTTCACGATGCTTACAATGATATGATCAAGAAATTGGGAGCATTGCGGGCAGCAGACAATCTAATGAAAGTCCGGAACGAAGTCGCTGGACAATATAGAACTGAGTTGTACCGGGTAAATGCGTCGATGGCATCTGAATTGAACGCGCTAGAGGTGCGCGTTAATAGGCATATCACCGCGGACGCTTCAAAAACTTAACTTATGATGTTTGTTGTGCCGAACCAATCGTCGGAACCGACCCTTTCCTCGGTCACGACTCCTGCGGGGCAGGAGTCGCGCCCTCGTTAGTGCGGTTCACCTCAACGTTGGAAATATGAAGCCTCGGGTCATCGTTGTATTCTTCTTGGCAAACGCTGCTGCGTTCGCGGTCGAATCCGCACCGACATTCGAGGCGTATCAAACAGCCGCAGCCGTCAGCTATCCGTGCAACGTCGAAGTTACGACCAATCCCACGGCACACCACTTTCGCACCGTGCTGAGGGAAGCGGCAAAGAGGGGGCCCAATTTCGCAGGTAGGTTTGCGGTTGCGAAGTGGGGCTATGGAACTGGGTGCATAGAGTGGGCGATAATCGATCTCGAGAGTGGCAAGGTGTTTTTCGATGGACAGCGTTTACACCTTCTTTGGATTGTGGGTTGGGATTCGACTAAGAACGGAGACTTTCTGTCATTCAGACATGATAGTGCGCTCCTGATTGCGCAGGGTGCGACGGATGGCAATCCGCACCAGGTCAGGCGCGACTACCTCCGTTGGAATGGTGAACAGCTCGAATTGCTGCGATCAGACTTGGTTTACGATGACAGAGGACCTAACCAACTACCGGACCCGACGTCTCCGTATGTCACGCGTCCTGCTGGGGCCGGACACGCGCCATCCGTCGCCGCGGATCATTAGGACGTTCGGCATGCAATCTTCCGAAATAACAATGTGTCGAAAGGCAATGGACGTCTGCGGCTTTCACGCCGGTTGCGGGGCATCCGACGCGCTAGCGTTAGCCGCAGCTCATTTCAACGTTGATGCAAATGCGCGTTCGAGTGCTAATTGTTTTTCTGGGTGTGGCGCCTGGGGCCGCCGCGGCCTAGTGCGACGACGGGCCTTAGAGGCAACTTAGGTTTCCTAGCGAACGACCGGGAAGCGTCCAGTTGACACACCCTCCAAAGACGAGCCGCCCCGATGCGGCCCGAAACCTATGGAAATAATCCGAAATCAAGATTCGCGGCTCCCTATCGATCCGCTGGCCGTCGACGAAACCCATCTTGTGGCCCTTCTGGGCGGGTACAAGCTCAGCACGGTCACGCTGTGGCGTCTGGAGAAGCGCGGGCTTCTCAAGCGACTGCCAGGGGTGCGTCGGCGCCTTTACACGATGGCCTCCGTTAGGGCCTTCGTTGCAGGCAGGACGGAAGCCAGGTCAATTTGCCCAACTTCGAAGGTGCAGGATTTCCTTAGACATATTGCGTCGTGCGAAAAACAGGTAATCAAGGAATTGTTCGAATGAGAGAGAAACCACCATAACGAACCTGCGGTTCCGTCCGCAGTAGCCTAGCGACACCGGCGAGACTGGTAACGGTCTGGTCGGAAGCTGTCGCAACAATACACCCTGTCCTTCGGGACGGGGAGACGACCGTGAGGAAGTCTCCCTGACTGCAAGCATCGAACGTGGTCGAGGGGTTAGGCTGGATGGCACGCCCAACAAAAGTGAACTGCAACGTGGCACCGTGAATGTCGACGAGCCAAAGATGCTGACAGGCTCGGGCCAAAAATGGCGAAGCGGTCGGTTGTTCCAGCGACGCATTGGATCACACGGATACGCAAGACCGCCGGTGTTAGCAGCAGGGGCTAAACCACCCGATTGTTCCTTGATCGCAAGTTGTTAAACCCGACACCCCGCCTCTCCGAGAGGCAGGCTTCGCCGCAAGGCGGGCTGACGGGATGGCGGGCAGAGGAGGCTGGATGAAGCTAATGCTGCCCTGTAACGGGGCGGATAGGGGTCAACTACCCCGCCGTGAAAGCGGGCCCACTTCCAGCTGGTCGTTCGTTACGAGACAGCAGCAGAACCATCCGCAGGAAGAAAACGCAAATGAACATGGAGAACTCCATGTGTGCCTCTTCCGGCGCGAGGCCCGGCTGGGACCAGATCGACTGGCTCCGGCATGAGCGTCGCGTCAGGGGGCTGCAAGCACGCATCGTAAAGGCGACACGGGAAGGGCGCTGGGGCAAGGTGCAAGCCCTGCAACGGCTCCTGACCCACTCGTTCAGCGGCAAAGCCTTGGCCGTGAAACGGGTGACGGACAACAAGGGCAAAAAGACCTCCGGGGTTGACGGAGAAATCTGGACGACCCCGGAATCCAAGTATCAGGCCATAGGGACGCTGCGGCGCCGCGGCTATCAGCCGCTGCCGCTTAGGCGAGTCCATATCCCGAAATCCAATGGGAAAACGAGACCGCTCGGCATCCCGGCGATGAGAGACAGGGCGATGCAGGCACTCCACCTGCTCGCTCTGGAACCCGTTGCCGAGACCACGGCGGACCACGATTCCTACGGCTTCCGGCCGGCGCGCTCAACGGCGGACGCCATAGCCCAATGCTTCGTCCTGCTCAGCAGCCGTCGAAGTCCCAAGTGGGTCTTCGAGGGCGACATCCGAGGCTGCTTCGACAGAATCAGCCACGAATGGATGCTGACGCATATCCCCACGGATACCGAAGTGCTGGGCAAATGGCTTCGCTCTGGATATGTTGAGAATCGAACCCTGTTCCCGACGACGGAAGGCACTCCCCAAGGGGGGATCATCTCTCCGACAGCGGCGAACATGACCTTGGATGGCTTGCAAAAGCTCCTCGACGAACGCTTCCCCGCAAAATGGGACAGCCTCGAAAAGAAGCCCATCAACCCCAAGGTCCACCTCGTCAGGTATGCGGACGACTTCATCATCACCGGCGACTCACGGGAGCTGCTGGAATGCGAAGTACGGCCTCTGGTCGAACGGTTCCTCATCGAGCGGGGGCTTGAGCTCTCGTCGGAGAAGACCCGTGTGACACATATCACGGAGGGGTTTGACTTCCTCGGGCACAACCTTCGCCAGCTCAGTGGCAGACTCCTTGTCTCGCCATCGAAGAAGAACGTGAAAGCGTTCCTGGAGAAGGTCCGAGTGATAGTCAGGTCCAGCGGGTCCGAGAACCAGGAACTGCTGATACGTAAACTCAACCCGGTCATCCTGGGTTGGGCGAACTATCACCGGTATACCATGGCGTCCCGGACCTTTGCGAAGGTCGATGCAGCGATCTGGCAGGCCCTATGGAGATGGGCAAAGCGCAGGCATCCGATGAAGTCGTCCGACTGGGTGACCAAGAAATACTGGCACACCCTCGGGCGCCAAAGTTGGGTGTTTGCAGCCGACACCGGCGAACGAACCTCTGAGGGGAAACCCGTCTTGATGACGCTGGCGCGAGCCAGCGCCGTCCGGATCCAGAGGCATCGAAAGATCAAAAAGGAAGCCAACCCTTTTGATCCCAGCTGGGACGGCTATTTTGAGGAGCGCGCTCTCCTCAAGCGGTACGGGGCCGAGCTGCTAGAGCGGTTCGGTTGGCTGTATCGCAAGGCACAGTCCGTTGTGAAACCCGGTCCCGCGCAAGCGGGGCTTTGAACGGCTCGAGCCGGATGATAGGAAACTATCCCGTCCGGTTCCTAGGGGAGGGGGTCCGGTGCAACCCGGCCCCCTTACCCGACTGCTGAAAAAACGAAAGGATTCCGGGCACCCTGAAGGCCCTCTTTCACGGAACGTAGTTCGGGCGCCGTCACGGAGATTGGGCACCAAGAATCATTCGATCCGATGCAACCAACGGCAATGGGTACAAAACAGGGTCATCTACGACAGGACTCGTTGTGAAAACACCCGGAACAGTCCAAGAAGTCACCTTCAGGACACCTCAATCGTCGTTGTGACGGCCACCGTATGACGGCATCGGCGGGCCGCGACGCAGCAGTGAGGCGAATAATGGCCCGAGAACGGGCTACGTGAGCGTGGCTGTAGCCGGGGCGGATTTTCGCGAAAAGGGGCCACACGGGCCGGCAAATGGGCAAACACAGTGCCTCGCGCGGCCGGCTGCACTCCGAAATGATGGACGGGCGCGCGATGGTGGCAAAAGGCGTTGATGGGCGTGCGAATGTTTCGCCGGCTAAACATTCCACGTGCGGTCCGCAGTTTATTCCCGGGGCGGCACCACGAACTTGATCCGGAAATCGTCACCATTCTTCCACAAATCTCTCTAAATAGTTTTCGGTAAGACCATGGAATAAAGCATTTTACAGGGTCGCACCCAAACGCACCTGGTTGCAGGTGAATGCCCCCGCGCAAGTCGACGGTCGATTGCCGGCAGCGTTCATGTCAGCGCTTGCCTAATCTTTTCGGGTCTCTGGCGGCAATCCAAGACGCGCCAAACGACGACGACGTCCCCGTCCAGCTTGTAGTAAATCGCGTAAGGGAACCGCTTCGACAGCAACCGGTGATAGCCGAAGAGCCTTCGATGAATCCCACCAAACAGCTCAAGGGAATCGATGTCCGAGAACAACGAGTCCAAAAAGTAAGCGCCGATACTCTCGCCGTGCTTAGCGTAGAAAGTCCGGCCGCTCGCAAGATCTTCCAGCGCGGAAGGAAGAATCCTCAGTCTCACTGAAAGCGCTGTCGCAGTTCCTTCTTAGCTACTTCCCAATCCAGGGGTTTCTCCTCGCCGGCAGCGACCCGCCGTTCCGTATCCCGCAGGGCGTCCTCATGCCATGCCGGCGACTCCAATGCCTTCTCGTCGCGGCTAAGGTCCTCCCAAAGTGCCTCCATCGCGCTCAGCTTTTCCAGCCGCGACATCTGGTGAATAGGGAAAGCGGTTGCCACGCCGACAGAGTAGGCGATGCCGTCCGATCGGCAAGTTTCCATTTCCACGGCACGGAAGGTTCCCGAGGAAGAGCCGGCGGCCCTGGTCGAACCCGCGCTTTCCGAACTAGAAGGCGCCGCCAAAATTAACCTTCGCGGCCTGAACCAAACTGTGGGCGCGCCGATGGTGGGAATAGGTCTTCATGAGCAGGGCTCCGCCATCGGCGTGGCCTAGCCACGCAGCGACGGTGGGAATGTCCACGCCACTCTCGATGCACCGGGTCGCGAACAAGTGCCTAAAATCGTGATGCGTCACACGCTGGATGCCGAGTTCGGCGCAGGCCCGGTCGATCGTCTTCTGGCACTCGGAAATGCGAAACAAGGGATCCGACGGTGCCAGGAAGGGCTTGCCGCCCACGGCATAGGCGGCCGCTGCGGTCCTTCGCTCGATGAGCCTTTGCAGGAGCTTCTCGAGCTCCGTGAACATGGGGATCGTCCGGTCGGACGTGTCCGTCTTGAAGCCGGGGATGTGAAGGACACGGTTGTCCCAGTCGAGGCAGCTCCAAGTGACGCGGGGCACTTCGCCGACGCGGCACCCGGTGAAGGCCATGAAGCGGCAAAAGTCTGCGGCCTCCATCCCCCAGCCCCCACGGGAACCGTTGGCCTCCATGGCGGGGAAGAGCCTCTGGACGTCGGCTGTGCTGGGCAGGATGAGCTCCTTGCGCTGCACCTTTTTCTTGAGCCTTCCCTCCGTGGGCTTGATCGAGACGGGGTTCGTGAATATCGCCCCGCGCTCAAGGGCAATGTCCATCAGGCGCCTGAGCGTGTCGATGGCCCGGTTGACCGAGGTGGGGGAGTTGCCCTGCAGGGCCGTCTTTGCGCCCGGAGGAACGTAGCCGGTGCCCTCGGCCTTGAAGCGGCTCACCCATGCCACCACGGCAGGATGGGTCACCTGTGACGGCTTTAGTGCCGCCAGGCCGGGCCACGTTTTCCTGACCTTCTTCAAGGCCACGAGACGGGAAGCAATCGACGTGGGACGAAGGTCGGCGTTGGCCTTGGTGCGTTCCTCGTAGACGGCCATCAGGTCACCCACGGTTCCAGCCCCAGTCTCAACCGCGTTGCGGCTGCCCCTGCGCCGCCCGACCTTGGACGCCTCATCGGTCAGCCGAAGCTTCGCGACCGAGAAGACGTCGGTGTCCAGGGAGACCCATTTTTGCTTGCCGGAAATGACCCACCGCCCGTAATACCTTCCGCTCTTTCGGTTACGAAGGAGGCACTGGACGGCCGTTCTTTCCCAGCCTGTTGTTTTCTTTCCCATGGTTTCCCCTGATGGCTCTCGGATGGAGCTACAGTGTAGAAAATGGGTGTAGAAAGCCAGACTTGAGAAAAACGTAACAGATTGGGGTGCAAATATAAGCCAGGGTAGCTCAGTGGTAGAGCAGAGGACTCATAAGCCTTTGGTCGCGGGTTCGATCCCCGCCTCTGGCACCACCTTATTCCGACTTGGCTAGGGTTTCGAGCTGAAGCCGGATGTCCCGCGAGGAACTCCCGACGAGCATCCTGAACTTCCCGGATTCCGGGGTCCATGCATGCTTCTCGACCGAGTAGTAGGAGTTCCAGCGCTCCGACAGGGCGATCTGGACCGTCTTGGTCTCGCCTGGGGCCAGCGAGACCTTCGCGAAGCCCTTGAGCTCCTTCTCGGGCCTCGCGATGGGCGAATCCACGGCCTGGGAATACACCTGTACCACCTCCGCTCCGGCGCGTGTTCCCGTGTTGGTGATATCGCATTCCAAGAGGTTCGCTTTGCCCTCAACGCAATGTGCCTTCGAGTACGCGAAGCTCGTGTAGCTGAGCCCGAAACCGAAGGGGAAGAGCGGCTCGATCTTCTTCGTGTCGTACCAGCGGTAGCCGACGAGGAGGCCCTCGTCGTAGTGCACCACGCCGTCGACCCCGGGATAGGCGCGGGCGCCGCCTTGGAAGGCGGGCGTGTCGGCAAGGGCCTTTGGGAAAGTGACGGGCAGCTTGCCCGAGGGGTTCACGTCGCCGAAGAGGACTGCGGCCAGGGCACGGCCGGCCTCGGAGCCGCCGTACCAGGCTTGGACGACGCCCGGAACCTGTGACAGCCAGGGGTCCATCTCGACCGGGGAGCCGTCGACCAACACGACGACGGTGCGGGGATTGGCGGCGACCACCCGGCCGATGAGCTCGGCCTGGCGGGCCGGCAGCGAGAGGTCGTAGCGGTCGGTCCCCTCGTCGTCGGCATGGGCCTGGTGGGTGAGGCCTGCGACCAGGATCACGAGGTCGCTGCCCTTCGCCGCGAGCACGGCCCGATCGGCGAGCTCCTGGGACTCCTCGGGAGAGGCCGCGGAGAGCTCGCTCGTCTTCACGCCAGCATTGTCGGGGCCGGAGGAGCGGTGGGGCACCGGCTGGCGGTATCCCTCGGAATACACGATGTTCACGGCCCCGCCGGCCCTTTCCACAATCCCCTCGAGGGCCGTGATCTCGCTGAAGGCCTTGACCCCCGCGGAGTTTCCCCCCGCGGCGAACTTGCGCACGGCATTCTCGCCGATGACCGCGATCGACTTCACCTTGGACGTGTCGATCGGGAGAAGCGAATCCTCGTTCTTCAGGAGCACGATCGCCTCCTCTGCGATCCGGCGGGTCACATCGAGGTGGGCCCGGGTGTTGATCGAGCCGGGATTCCGGCCGTCGACGGCGCCGCTAGCGAACAGCATCCGCAGGTCCCGGCGCACCTTGTCGTCGAGGAGGGCCAAGGGATAGGTCCCGTTCTGGACACCGTCGCGGAACGCCTTGGCCATCTTGAAGTCGTCGTACGGGGGCCGCGAGCCCATCTCGAGGTCGAGGCCCTTCGTCACCGCCTCATGCGTGTCGTGGGTCCCGCCCCAATCCGAGATCACGGCGCCCTGGAAGCCCCATTCCCCCTTCAGGATCACGTTCAGCAGGGTGTTGTTCGAGCAGCAGTGCTCGCCGCGGAACTTGTTGTAGGCTCCCATGACGGCAAGGGCGCCGCCCTCGCGCACGCTCGCCTCGAACGCCGGCAGGTAGATCTCCCGGAGCGCCCGCTCGTCGACCTCGACGTCGATCGTACCGCGGTCCTTTTCCTGGTTGTTCAGCGCGAAATGCTTGATGCAGGCGACGGTCTGCTCGGACTGAAGGCCGCGGACGTAGCCCACCGCCATCCTCGAGGCGAGCCACGGGTCCTCGCCGTAGTAGTCGTAGTTCCTGCCGCAGAGCGGGGTGCGAACGATGTTCATCCCGGGCCCGAGGATCACGTTCTTCTTCCGTGCGCACGCCTCCTCTCCGATCACCCTGCCGCATTCCTGGGCGAGCTCGGGGTTCCAGGTCGCCGCCAGGGTGCAGCCCGGGGGCAGCGCCGTGGCGAAGTCGTCGGTCTGGCCCGCGGGGGCCCATGAGTTGAGCCCGACCTCCTCGCGCACGCCCTGGGGGCCGTCGTCGGTCCAGAGGTAGGGGACATTGAGCCGGGGCACGCCCCCGCTGCGGAAGAGCCCGTTTGCGTGAACGAGGCCGATCTTCTCGTCGAGCGTCATCCTCGACATCAAGTCGTCGATCCTCGCCTCGACCGGGAGGGCCGGATCGAGGTACCGCGGCGTATCGGAGGCGCGCGCCGGGGAGGGTGACGAGGCCAAGGCGGCAAAGGCGAGGACGGCTCCGGGGAGGAGGGAGGATATTCTGGGGGTCATTGGGGTGGGGTGACGGCCCTTCTTAGGCCATTCGGGCAGCCCCAAAATCCGCGAACTCCCACGGCAAGCCAAGCGCCGAGTGGCAGGGTCAGGGCAGCCAGCCGCCGGTCGCCTGCAGGGGCTCCAGCTCGCCCCGGCGGGTCACCCAGGCGGCCAGCGCGAACCGCTTCGAGCCGGGAACCCCGGCCTGCGGCGTGGGCAGGCTTGCCGCCAGGGAGGCGTCGGCCGAACTGGATAGGGCTGCCTGCGTCATCCCCAGGACGACAAACTGATGGTCGAGGCTCTCGCCCCTGTTCTCGCCGGCCGTAACCTTCGACGACAGCCCGCAGCCCAGGAGCGCGACATGGGCCTCGAAGGATCCGCCAGGTCCCCCGGACGACTCCGTGGGCAGAAACTCGACGTGGCATTCGCCGGCCGCGACGTTGACCTTGAGGAGGCCCGCCGGGGCAGCCGGCGGGCTGGAGCCGCCCCAAAGGGGCCTCCATTCGGCGCCGTTGCGCACGAAGCACGGGGTGTAGACGTTGGAGCTGCCCCAGGCCGCGGCATAGGCGTATTCCCGGTCGGTGTAGGCGCCGCTGGAGAGGCGGTCCTTCCAGCCCAGGTGGTCCCAGTAGTTCACATGGAATTCGACCGGCACGAACTCCTTCCAGAGGCCGGGTTTGCCGCCCAGGTCGCCGAGCCAGCGGTCGGCGGGGGGACAGCTGCTGCAGCCCTCGCTCGTGTAGAGCTCGATCAGGGCCGTGCGGGACGGTCCGCTTGAGAACCGGAGGGGTTCCGCCGAGGCGGCCGAGGCCGCAAAAAGGAGTCCCAGGACTGCCAGGGTCTTCATTGTGAGCCTGAGGCACCAGAAAGAGGTTTATTCCTGTGCCCTGGGCACCCCGAAACCGTTGCGGTGCCTAGGCACTTGACCGGAGGCGCTGGGAACCGCCAAAATCCGGTGGGGTCGATAGGTGCATAAGTGCAGGCGCCTTTCGGCCCACCCCAACCCCTTCCGTGCGTACCAGCCCCGTCGTCCGCAAACTCGCGTTCCTAACCTGCGCCGCCGCTTTCGCCCTGTCGGCGCGCGCCCAGACCTCCATCACCGTCGACGCGACCAAGCCGGTCCGCGTCGTCGACGACCGGATGTTCGGGGTCAACACCGCCGTCTGGGACAGCGCCTTCACCGACGCTCAGACGCTGACGACGCTCCAGACCGTGGACGCCCGGTTCCTCAGGTACCCGGGAGGGTCCTCGGCCGACGATTTCCACTGGCAGACCAACACCGCCGCGCTCGAGGGAGGAAACGCGGGCTCGACGGATTTCGACTCCTTTGCGGCCTATGCCCTGGCGATCGGCGCACAGGTCATCATCACCGTCAACTACGGGACCGGGACCCCGGCGGAGGCCGCCGCCTGGGTGGCCTACTCAAAATCCAAGGGCTACGGTTTCAAGTACTGGGAGGTCGGCAATGAGTGCTATGGGACCTGGGAGGACGACAACAACACCCCCGCCCACAGCGGCCTGGAATACGCCACCCGGGCGGTCCAGTACATCCAGGCGATGAAGGCCGCGGATCCGACGATCAAGGTCGGCGTCGTCGCCGACTCGAGCGAGGACTCCTACGCCGACGGCAACACGACCCCGGTCACCAACCCCGTGACGAACGCCACCCACCTCGGCTTCACGCCCGTCATGCTGTCCACGATGAAGAGCCTGGGAACGACGATGCCGGACTTCATCATCTACCACAATTATGCCCAGAACGCGGGCGGGGAAAACGACGCCAACCTCCTCCAGTTCGCACCGACATGGACGAGCATCGCGGCGTCGCTGAGGGCGGAACTCAACGACTACCTGGGGAGCGCAGGCGCCGGCATCGAGATCCTCTGCACCGAGAACAACTCGGTTTCCTCGGGCCCCGGCAAGCAGACGACGAGCCTCGTCAACGGCCTCTATTATGCGGACAGCCTCGGGAGCCTGATGCAGACCGAGGTCAACTCGCTTGTCTGGTGGGCCCTCCACAACGGGCGGACCGCGGGCAACAACAGCTCGTCGCTCTACGGATGGAGGATGTACGGGGATTACGGCATCGAGGGCGGCGACAATGACCAGCCCGTCCACGATCCCTATCCGGTGTACTACGTGCAGAAGCTCCTCACCCATTTCGCGAGGGGAGGGGACACGGTGGTGACCGCGTCGAGCGGCAACACCCTGCTGACACCCTACGCGGTGAAGCGCCAGGACGGCTCGCTCTCCCTCCTCGTCATCAACAAGAGCCCGACGGCGACCGCCACCGCGAACTTCACCCTTTCCGGATTCACGCCCCAGGCAAACGCCACGGTGTATTCCTACGGCATCCCCCAGGACGACAACTCCGAGGAGAATGCATCGGTGGCGGCCGCGCCCCCCGCGGGGTTCTCGTGGGAAAACGACTACGACGGCTGGGTGAACCAATCGGGGCAGCCCGACGACACCACCACCAATTATGGGCTCGATGCTCCGTTTCTCTACAGCCTGGGCTTTAGCACGACGACGGGGGTGACCAAAGGGACCTACAGCCTTGCCTGCACGACGACCGCCTCCAACCCGGGCGACAGCGCGGTCATCCAGAATTCCTCCGCCTCCATCGGCACGGCCCTCAGCACGGCAGCCTCGGTCTCGCTGGATGTCTACCCCGTTATAACCGGCGCGAGCTCGGTCGACGTGAGCGTCTACATCAATGGGAAAAACTTACCCTACGTGGTGCTGGGGACCGTCACCGTGACCGCGAACCAGGAGAACACCTCGGTGACCTTTCCCATTAACGACCAGCAGCGGGCCGGGATCGCGGCCTCCCTCGGTACGGGCAATTGGTTCCAGGTGGGCATCAATATCAACGCCCCGGCGCCGATCACGGCCTATTTCGACAATTTCATCATCACGCCCACGGCGGGATCGGCGCCGACGCCCACCCCGGTAATGATTGCAGGCGCGGCCTCGTCGCCCGACATAGCGGTGAGCACGATTTCCAACGCCGGCCCGACCTTCAGCGCCTCGTTCGGACCCTATTCGGCGACCGTCATCTCCCTCCAGGGCCCGACCTCCGCCCCTGTGGCCACGAGCCAGCCGACCTCGCAGTCAATCGCTAGCGGCCACACCGTCGTCTTCAGCTTCCCCGCCTCGGGGTCGCCCACGCCCGCCTACCAGTGGTCGTTGAACGGGGTCGCCATTCCTTCGGCGACCAGCGCCAACCTTATCATCAACAACGCGACGGCGGCCGATGCAGGCACGTACACCTGCACGGCGACGAACGCGTCGGGCTCGGTGACGAGCAGCCCCGCGACGCTCAATGTCGTCTCCACGGCGAACCCCGGCCGCCTAGTCAACCTCTCGGCGCGAGCCCTCGTGGGAACGGGCGGGAACATCATCTTCGGTGGCTTTGCCACAGGCGGCCCCGGCACGAGCGGAAAGCAGCCGGTCCTCATCAGGGCCTCCGGTCCCGCGATCGCGGGAGCCCCCTTCAATGTTCCCGGGACGCTGCCCGATCCGCAGCTGCAGCTCTTTGATCAAAACGGGGTCGCAATCCCGGGTGACGAGAACGAGGGATGGGGCGCATCCGCCCAGATCACGGCCACTGCCGATGCCGTGGGTGCCTTCAGCTGGGGCACCCAACCGAGCCACGATGCCGCGCTCGACCTTTCACTCGCCGCTGGGCCCTACACGGCCCAGGTCTCCGGGCAAAGCGGCGACACCGGGGTCTCGATCGTGGAGGTCTACGATGCCACGCCGGCGGGGACCTACACCCCCGCCTCGCCCCGCTTGACAAACCTTTCGGCGCGCGTGGACGTGGGTAAGGGCGCAGCGAACGCCCTCTTC
>Ga0181537_10003916_pt1 | contig 12531 bp, 8 predicted proteins | sample PEATcosm2014_Bin_39_FD_119765 | JGI IMG/M metagenome (GOLD analysis project Ga0181537, IMG submission 119765) | Peatland microbial communities from MTU Mesocosm Facility, Houghton, MI, USA - PEATcosm2014_Bin23_10_metaG | ecosystem: Environmental > Terrestrial > Soil > Wetlands > Peat | place...
AACGGCGTTGCCGGAAGAGGTGGTGCGGCGGGTCGCGGCGTCGGGATGGAAGGCCGTGCCCACCGGTATCGAGCATGGGACCATCACAGTCGTCATCGAGGGAAAACCATTCGAAGTGACGACGCTGCGGCGCGACATTGAGACTTACGGCCGCAAGGCCAAGGTCGCATTCGGACGCGATTGGGCGACGGATGCGCAGCGCCGCGATTTCACCATCAACGCACTGTCGGCGACGGCGGAGGGCAAAGTCCACGATTACGTCGGCGGCATCGCCGATATCGCGGCGCGCCACGTCCGTTTTATCGGCGATCCGCGACAGCGCATCGCCGAGGATTATCTGCGCATTCTGCGGTTCTTTCGCTTTCACGCCTGGTACGGGCGCGGCGCACTCGACGCGGCCGGTCTGCACGCCTGTATCCTCGCGCGCGCCGGACTTGAAGCCCTGTCGCGCGAACGGGTGCGGATGGAGTTGCTGAAGCTTCTATTGGCGCCGCACGCCACGGCGACGCTAACGGTAATGGCGGAAACCGGAATTCTCGGCGCCGTCCTCGGTGGCGTGCCGCTCCTCGCCAGTTTCGAGAATATGGTAAAAGTCGAAGCCGCTGTCGGCATCGAGGCCGATGCCGTGCGCCGGCTCGGCGCGCTCGGCGTCTACCTCAAGGAAGACGCGGAGCGGCTCGGGCAGCGGCTTCGCCTGACCAATGCCGAAGCCGAACGCTTGGCCGCATTAGACAGCTGGTGCCGCGTGTCGCCTCAGGGGAGCGAGCAAGCCGCGCATGCGCTCCTCTATCAGCTCGGCCCGCAATCCTTTATCGACCGCACGCTTGTGGCTTGGTCGCGCTCGGAAGCGAGCGCAAAGGACGAAGCTTGGCGCGAACTTGCAACCCTTCCGCGGCGCTGGTCGGCGCCGGTATTTCCGCTCAAGGCAGCGGATTTCATGCGCCGGGGCATTGCCGCGGGACCGGCTTTGGGCGCCGCGCTCCACGCAGCCGAGGAATTTTGGATCGCTGCCGACTTTCCGGCCGACGCCGCCGCGATTGCCGCGATCGCCGACCGTGCTACGCGGCAAACCGCTGCCTCGGTCTAAAGCTTCAACGTTCCGCCAAGCGTTCCCGCAGTGAGCGAAGCCGCCGACGGCTTACGGCCGCAACCTCCTGCACGTGCGGACGCATCCGCGCCATCATCCGGCGCGGCTGCAACCGCACGCGCTCGACTTGCATATCGTTGCCGCGCCATACGAAATCGTTGCCGCGCAACGCACTGACGAACAGCACTGGCAGGAGCAGATCGCGCGCCAGTCCGTAGAGCGGGTAGAGCATCGGCACGTGCCAGCCCGCGGCCGCGCCAAGGAGCATTTCACTGCCGTACCAGAGGGCGGCGAAGGTGCCGACAGAGAGCGCAATCGGCAGGGCAAAAGCGTGCGCCAGGATTGCCACCCCGATCATCGGGGGCAGGCTGCCCGACAAAATTTCCGGCAGGAAATACATGAGAAAACTCGCGCGGCGCAGACGTGCCCAGCGTAACTGGCGATTCCACACTTCTGCAGCGCTGCGGCGGCCGAGCGGCTGCGCCAAGGGTTGGTCGATCAGCCGCACTTTAAGGCCAGCATCGCGCACGACTTTGGTGGCGGCTGCGTCCTCAGCGACTTCCTTAGCCAGGGCCTCGATGCCACCCGCGCGCTCAAGATCGGTGCGCCGCCACAGCATGGTTTTGCCTTGGGCAAAGCCGAAGCCGAAACTTTCGATCAGATACTGCCAGCGCGCTTGGTAGGTGTTGAGAAACGCACATTCGATTTCGGCCCAGATTCCGTCCGGACGACAGCCGATCGGCGGCGAGGCCACGAGGCCGGTATCGGCGCGCCAGCTTGCGAACAGCCGCTGAATATAGTCGCGCGGCATCAGCACATTGCTGTCGGCAATGATGATCCAATCGTGCGACGCGGCGTGCCAGCCTTTGAGCACGTTATTGAGCTTGGGGTTCATGCTGGCGCGATCGTCGCCGATCAAGAGTTTGGCGCGGGTGCCGGGAGTCTCAGCCATCAAGCCCCGCACCAAGGGCAGCACGGGATCCTTGGCCGAAGCGACGCAAAACAGAATTTCACACTGCGCATAGTCGAGGCCGAAAGTCGAACGCAGCGTATCGGCGGCATAATTGTCCACGCCGCAAAGTGGCCGTACCAAACTGACCGGAGGATAATGTTTGGGCGCGGGGTTACGCACCCCTGGCCGCAATCGGAGTATCGCAATGACGATGCTCGCGATCTGGACGACGGTAACGGCAATGCAGAAAGTCGCTGCGGCGAGAATCGGCGCTGTCATCGCGGCGAGGTGTAGGTCTCCGTCGTGACAGAGCTGTGACTCCGCGGACGTTGCGGGTTGCGGCGTTAACGATTTCAGTCGCCGCGTTAACGATTGTTGTCATGGTGCTGCAATGGAACGGTTTTATAAAACGATTCGATTGGAACAGATGCGAGATCACAGTCGGTGACGTTCGAGCACGGCGCGACAAAGTTCCGTACTCTTTTTATCTCCGATGTGCATCTTGGCGCGCGCGGCTGCCAGGCCGACCATCTGCTCGATTTCCTGCGCTACAATGAAGCCGACACGATCTACTTGGTCGGTGACATCGTCGACGGTTGGCAATTGCGTTCCGGCTGGTACTGGCCTCAAGCCCACAATGACGTCGTGCAAAAACTCTTGCGTAAAGCGCGCAAGGGCTCTCGCATGGTCTATCTGCCGGGCAACCACGACGAATTCCTGCGCGATTATTACGGCACGCATTTCGGCGGCATCGAGGTCGTTGAGACCGCGATCCACGAGGCCGCTGACGGCCGCCGCTATTTGGTCGTGCACGGCGATGCGTTCGACATGGTCGTCAAGCACGCGCGCTGGCTCGCGCTCCTGGGGGACACGGCTTACGACCTCGCCATCCTGATCAACCGCTATTTCAACGCCATCCGCCGCCGCCTCGGCTTTCGCTATTGGTCGCTGTCGCAATGGGCCAAGCACAAGGTCAAGAACGCGGTGAACTATATTGGCGCCTTTGAACAGACCCTGGCTGAGGAAGCGCGCCGCCATAGCGTCGACGGCGTGATTTGCGGCCACATCCATCATGCCGTGATGCATGAGGAATTCGGTATCCGTTACATGAATTGCGGCGACTGGGTGGAAAGCTGCACCGCGCTTGCCGAGCATGACGACGGCACATTCGAAATCATCCGTTGGATTGACAGGAGCGCAACCCTGCCGCCGCTTCCGGAAGAACAGCCCGAACTGCCGCTCGAAGAGGACGCCGAAATCGCGGCCTAAGCCGCAGTTCCACCCTTGAGCGCCGCGCTTCGCCCGTCATACTCGCACTGACATGGAACTCTCCGTCAATATCGAACGCTGGCCGCTGGCGGGCGCTTTCACGATCAGCCGCGGCAGCAAGAGCGAAGCCGTTGTAGTGACGGCCGAACTTCGCGATGGGGTTCTCCGCGGCCGCGGCGAGTGCGTGCCCTATATGCGATACGGCGAAACGCCCGACGGCGTGGTCGCGGCGATCGAGGCGGTGCGGCCCGCACTGCGGCGCGGTTTCGACCGCAACGCGTTGCAGACTGTCATGCCCGCTGGTGCGGCGCGGAACGCGCTCGATTGCGCGCTCTGGGATTTAGACGCTAAGCAGACCGGACGCCGTGTAGACGAATTGGCGGGGTTGGCCGCGCCCAAGCCGCTCGTCACCGCCTACACGATTTCACTCGCCGATCCTGTGGCTATGGCCGAAGCGGCAGGACGCGCCGCGTCGCGGCCGTTGCTGAAGGTGAAGCTTGGCGGCGCTGGCGACGACAACAAACGCATTGCGGCGGTGCGGCGCGCTGCGCCAAAGGCCGAGCTCATCGTTGACGCCAACGAAGGCTGGGACGACGGCAATCTGGCGCAAAATCTCGCTGCATGCGCGGAAGCGGGCGTTACGCTGATCGAGCAGCCCCTGCCGGAAGGCCGTGACGCGGCGCTCGCAGACCTCAAGCGGCCGATCCCGATCTGCGCCGACGAGAGCGTGCATGATCGCGCTTCGCTCGATGCGCTCGCAGGCAAATACGATGCGATCAACATCAAGCTCGACAAGACCGGCGGTCTCACCGAGGCGCTGGCGCTTGCCGCGGACGCTGAGCAGCGCGGCTTCGGCATCATGGTGGGGTGCATGGTCGCAACCTCCCTGGCAATGGCACCGGCCATGCTGGTCGCCCAGCGCGCCAGAGTGGTCGACCTTGATGGCCCTCTGCTCCTCGCCAAAGACCGCCCTGATGGCTTGCGGTATGTAGGTAGTCTTGCTTACCCGCCCACACTGGCGCTGTGGGGCTGATCGCGTAATCTGTGGGTACTTCGATGATCGCTTTGCCAGCCCGATTGCACCCGGGCGGCTTATGCGGTTGAGTCGGTCATAGGATTGTCATGTCCAGCGACCCATTGGCGCGGTCGGACATTTGGACCGGGGCGCCGAGCGAAACGGAATACGACGCCGTCTACGCGGCGGTCACGGCGACCGAGCGCGGGCGCTGGTTTTTGACCGAATACGCCAACCGCAATCGCCATGCCGACACCGAATTGCTGGTTGCCGCGATGGAGCGAATTGAAGCGGGGATGACGGCGAGCGGGGAGGGGACGGCAAACGGGAGTTCGCCGCTCGATCTCGCCGCCGCGGCCGAACGCATTCAGGACATCGCCCTCGGGCTCCGCGAGCGCGCCGTCGATCCGGCATTATGCGATGCGCTCGACGCCGCCGCACGCGAGATCTCTCAGGCGGTCGCGCATGGGACCGCTGCTGCGATTGAAGATGCCGTATCTGACCTCATCGAAGCCGCGCCGGCCGCCGCCAATGAAAACGCAAATGGCTCCGGCACAGCGGCGATTGACGATGTGTTAGGCGCTACCCTCTTCGACATGGAAGCGGAGGCGAGCAAGAGATTCACAGAGGCCGTCGCCGCATTGGCAACGTCGCTGACTTCGCTAACCGAACAATCAGCGCCACCGGCGGAACAGCCCGAAGCTTCGTCGGGTGAGGATTTGGAGGCTTCGGCCGTACCGCAAAGCCCGCCGGCTGATGTCGTCATCCCGCCGCCTGATTATGCAGAAGTTTCCGTGCCCGCATCCCAAGAGTTGCTTCCCCCGACGGAACCAACGCGCCGTTGGCACATTGAGGCGCCCGACTTCGTGTTTCAGCGGCCCAGCCGCCACACTGACGAAAGTCCCGGCGAAGTAAACGATCGACCCTCGCCGCACTCAACGGCGACACCGATTCCGCTGGAGCCCGACGAAGATCCCGACGACCTGTTCGAGCCCATGCCGAACGGCGGCAGGCTCTCGCAAGCATCCGCTCCGACATCTCCGCCTGTCCCGACCGCGGCGCCGCCGCAGTCCGGGCGCGCCGCGCCGGTGCTAGCGGTCGCTCCTCCGGTGCCGCGCGACCCGCTCGCCGACATACGCGGTTTGAGCGAAGAGGAATTGATCGCGTTGTTCGGTTGAGAGATTTAGGCAACCAGGCGGGAAAACAATTCTGGATCGACGTTGCCGCCCGACAGCACCGCTACGCCTACTTTATTTTTGACGTCGATTTTACCGGTCATCAGCGCCGCCAGCGCGACCGCGCCTCCCGGTTCGACCACAAGTTTTAATTCCGCAAAGGCAAACGCGACGGCGGCGCCGACTTCGGCGTCATTCACCGCAACGCCGGCGCCGACCAGCGATCGATTGATGGCGAAGGTGAGCTTGCCGGGCGTGCGCGCCATCAGCGCGTCGCAAATGGTGCCCGTTAGCGCTGCATTCTGCTCGCGCTGGCCACTGCGAAACGAGCGGGCGTGATCGTCGAAACCTTGCGGCTCGGCGGTATAGACCGCGGCCGTGGGCACCCGCGACTTGACGGCAAGAGCGATGCCGGCCGTGAGCCCGCCGCCCGAAGCGGTGACGACGACCACCTCGGGGAGGAGACCAAGCGCGCCCAAATCGTCGACGATCTCCCGGCCCGCGGTGCCCTGGCCGGCAATGATCAAGGCGTCATCGTAAGGCGGTACGAGCACGGCGCCGCGGCGCGCGGCGATGTCGCCGGCAATCGCCTCGCGGTCGTCGCGCGCCCGGTCGTAGAGCACCACTTCGGCGCCAAGCGCTGCCGTGCGTTCGCGTTTGGCGCGGGGCGCGTCCTGCGGCATAACGATTACACAGCGCATGCCGAGGAGGCGCGCCGCGGCGGCAACACCTTGGGCGTGATTACCGGAGGAAAACGCCACCACGCCGCCCGCGCGCCGCTCCGGGGGTATCGATGCAAGTTTGTTATAGGCACCGCGGAATTTGAACGATCCGGTATGCTGCAGCGTCTCGGCTTTGAGAAAAATGCGTCCGCCCGTCAGCGCATCGAGCGTCGCCGAGGTCAGAAGCGGCGTATGGAGCGCAACGCCGGCGAGCCGGCGCGCAGCTTCATCCACATCCGCGGCGGTGGGCAGTGCGACCGGAGCATCCATGGCACTTACCATGGCGGCAACGGTAGCGCCCCGATTGCGTCATAAGCAAGAGCGATCGGAGCTTCGCTTAGTCGAAGCGTCCGGCAGCGTGCGCCAGCATGGTATAAACCTTGCCGGTGTCCGAGATCAGGTAATTGCGCGCCATGGCCGGCCCGCGGTCGCCGCGCGAGACGTCGTCGAGCAGCCGCTCGAACTCGTGGATATAATGTTCGACGGTTTGCCGGAACTCAGGATCGGTACGATACTTGTTGCGGATTTCATCGAACGCCTTTTGGCCCTGAAGCGTGTAAAGGCGCTTGGTGAAGACGCCGCGCTCGCCGCGCTTGTAGCGTTCCCAAAGGTCCGCAGCCGCGTCGTGGTCAATCATGCGCGCAATGTCGACCGAAAGTGAATCGATCGAATCGACGGTATCGCGCTGCGGGCGTTCTTCGCCGCCGGCTCGCGTCGGCTCGCGGAGAGCTTGCGGCGCAACCGGCGGGCTTTCCTCGCGCGATGCGCGCGACAAAAGATCGGTGAGCCAGCCGCCGCCATTGCGGGCATTGGCGTCGTCTTTGCCGCCCGGCACCGGACTGAGCGCGGGTGCATTGGGTCGGCGCGCCGGCGCGCCTGTAATGTCACGCGGCGGCGCCGGCGTCGGCGGCGGGGCGGTGTCGGCGCGCATCGGGCGCGGACCGCGTCCGCCACTCGCAGCGTAGAGCGGCTCGGCTTCGCGGCGCACCGGTTCGACGGCATCCATCGAGCGGCCATGGCGGGCGACGATACGATTGAGCTCTGCCAAAGCTTCGATCTGGTCGACGATGACACGGCGCATTTGCGCGGCGCTCTCAGCGGTCTCCTGCGGCAGTTCGAGAATGCCGCGGCGCATTTCGGTGCGCGTGGTCTCAAGCTCCCGTTGCATTTCCGCCGCCATCTGTTTCATGCCCTGCATGATTTCAGTGAAGCGCTCGGCGGATTGGTTGAACATGGCCTGAACTTCGGCGGACGCCTCGTCGTAAACGGCGCCGAGCGCCTCGCTGGTGCGGGTGCGCTCTTCTTCCGAGGTCTTGCGCACGAGGTCGTATTGCTGCTCGATCGTTTGCACGCTTTCATTGCTGGTGTCGGCGATGATGCCGGCGATTTCGCGCGCGCGTGTGGTCGCGGTGTCCAGCGATTCATCGAGCAGGCTGGAGAAGCGCTGCAGCCGCTGGCCGAAATCCTCCGTACGCGCGTCGAGCGTCGCCACCAGCGTTTCGATATTGTTGTGCCGGCTCGAAATGGATTCCTCGGTCCGGCGGTTGCTCGTTTCAAGCGATTCGACCGCGTCGGCAAGCGTCCGGCCGTGCGAGCTGAATTGATCGGCGAGGTCGCCAAGGTCGTGCAATACCTTCGCGGTCACATTGTTGAATGTGCCGAGATGCTGTTCCACTTTGGCGGTGGTTGCGCCGCTCTTGCTGGAAAGATCGCTCATGGCGGCGACAAATTCGGACACGCGCGTGGCCATGGTGTGCTCGATCGAGCTCATGTTCTCCTGCGCGCCGCTGAGCACCTCTTGGAGCAGGATGTTGGCCTCGCGCAGGCGCTCGAACAGCGCGGTCGAATCCGAGCGCAGCATCGTGTGCGTCTCGAGCATCTCGGCGACCGTCGCCGCCGCGGTCTGTTTTGACTCTTCGATCGCGGTCTTGGTCGCCCGATGCAACTCCTCAAGCGTTCGCGTGATCGTCAGTTTGGCGGCTTCGGTGACGCCAAGCGCGCCTTCCTGCATCTGCCCAAGTGTACGCGTAATCGCGGTGGTCGCATTCAGGCTGGCGTCGTTGATTTGCCGGGTAATGTCGTCGCTCTTGTCCATCATGGACTGGGTGAAGACCAAACCCTTTGCATCGATGGACTTCACCGCATGGTCGGTGACGCGGCCGACCTCGCCGGCGAACTGCTGGCCCTTGTCGGTCAGCGCCACAATCAGCCCGTTCGACTTCTCGTCGAGCAGGCGGCTCATATCTTCGACGCGCTGCGACATGGCGCTGTTGATCTCATTGGCCTTGCCGACAATGTTGCGCGAAACCTCGGTGCTCATTCCGACCAGTTTACGTTCGGCCTCGCTGGCGCTGCGGCCGATGGCTTCCGTGGTGGACAGCGTGCTCTTGCTGAGGATATCGGCGGCGTTCGTCGTGGTTTTGCCGATGGCATCGCTCGCCGCCGCGGCGCTTTTGGTGATCGTGTTGCTGAGCGCACCGATGCTCCGATTGAGAGCTTCGGTTGCCGTGGTAGTCGCGGTTGTGCTCTTGCCAAGCGCTTCGGTGGTATTGGCAGCAAGTTGCGTGATAACCCGCTCGGCGCTGGTCGAATTGCTTCGAATCGATTCCGAAAATTGTTCGACGCGCGAGGACAGCAAATCGGCCGCCGCGCGGCTGCGCTGCTCCAATTGGTGCACGACGGCTTCGGCGCGCCCGACCAGGAGATGCTCAAGCTGATTGATGCGTGCGTCGAGCGAGTTGGCGACTTCGAGTGCGTTCTTGCCCAGCGCAGTGTCGATGTCGGCAATGCGCTCGCCGATGTTGTCGGCGAGCTTGGCCGCGCGTACGTCGATGAGGGTGGTAACGTCGGCGATGCGCCGGTCGAGCGATGCGGTAACCTCCTTGCCGCCTTCGGCAAGTGTTTTGGCAATGTCCACGACGCGGGTGGCCAGCGCATCGGTCAGCACCTGCGAGCGGCTATCGAGCGCATCCTGGAAGCGAGTCAAGCGCTGATCCAGCGCGGTGGTGACGTCGTTCGCCTTCGCCGTGACGCGGGTGTCGAAATTATCGACGTAGCTGCGCATCGATTCGGAGACGTCTTGGGTGCGTGCGCCGAGGCGTTCGACGAGCTCGGAGCCGTAAGTCTTCACGGTACGATCGAATTCGGCGAGATGGCGGGTGATGAGATTCCCGAGCGTCGAGGAGTCGCGCGAAATCTTTTCGCCGAGCTCGGCGCCGGTGTGGTTGAACATCTCCTCGAATGCGGCGAGCCGCGTCGCCAGCATTTCACGTACTGCTTCGCTGCGCGTGGCAACGACACCCGCGACATGCTCGGCGCTCTCGCGCACCGAATCGGTCATCGAGGAGCTTTGTGAAATCAGCGTTTCGGTGATGCGATTGCCCGCCTGCTCCAACTTGGCCGCCACTTCGCCGCCGCGGAGATCGAGGTCGAGGATAAGGGAATCGCCGGACGCCTTGAGGGTGCTGTTGACTTCATCGGCGCGGGTCGCGATGGCCTCCGCCAGTTGGCTGGACGTATCGACGAGCGTATCGGTAAGCTCCTGGGATCGCCCGATCATCAGGTCGACAACGGCAAGTGACTTCTCGGAGAAGGCCTCGGTGACCCGGTCGAGCCGTGATGTCATCATGTCCTCGAGACCGGTGGCGATTTCGGCGAACTCCTCGCCGATGTGATTGGTCTTGAAATCGAGGCTCGATGAAAGACGGTCGCTTGCCGCCGCGATGGCGCGCGAGGTTTCGTCGCTGGTGGCTTCCAGCCGATCGAGCAGATCGCCGCCGCGTTCGCCGAGCTGCTGCACCATATTGTCGCCAATCTGGCCGAGCGCGAACGTGATTTGTTCGCCTTTCTCCGCCAGCGCGTTGGTGATGCGCTGCGCGGCCTCGTTGACTTGATCTCCGACGAGGTCGCTGATGCTGGAGAGATCCTGCGTCAGGTCGATCTGAACGTTGCTGAGCGCGGAGCGCACTTGCTCCGCCTGGCCGACCAGCGTGTCGCGCTGGCTAGCGAGATCCTGCAACAGCCCGCGGATGCGCACCTCGTTGTCGCTATAGGTGCGCTCAAGCGCCGCAACTTCGTTCTGCACGAGCGCTTCGAGTTCGCTGGCGCGTGCCAGCGCGCGCTCGACGCCGTCGCCCATGGCGGCGACCTCCCGGCGGATCGCTTGGCCGACCGTAACGATGGAGTCCCGCGCCACGCTTTCGGGCTCGGCAAGACGCATGGCGACGCGTGCCATGGATTGCGCGATCAGGCGCAGTTCCTGGGAACGCCAAGCCATGTGGGCGACGCCGAAGAAGAAAATGATCGGCAGCAGCGCTGCGGCGCCAAGGCCGATCATCAGCGCGGCGGGTGAGCTGCTCGGACCGAGCGCGGCCGTCAGCTCCGAAAGATAGGCCCACGACAGCGAGACGCAGCCCACGATCCAGGCGGCGGAGAAAACCGTGGCGACAAAATAGGATGAACGGACCGGGCGGCGCTGCAGCGCATGCAGGATCTGCCCAATCGATTGCTGGTCATCATTGGCGGCGCGCGAGCCAGGACCAGGAAGATCACGTGTACCGATCGCGTCGGTATCGAACAGGTTCGGCTCGGGCTGCGCTGCGGCCGCGCCCTGCTGGCGCTGGTCGGCCGGGATGAGGTCGGCCATGCCGTCGGACGGGCTCGCTTGCGACTCGTCTTCCTGGATATTGAGCGCCTCTTGGATCGCCGACAGCGCTGCCTCAGTCGGATCCGTCATCTTTTTCGGATAATTGGCCATTTCGGTCGTCGCCTCGCGTGTTACGCCTGACTAGGACGGGCCAAGAGAGCGCCTTCAAACGCTCCAAGCCGCGCCACGAGCGCGTGATCGTTGGTTCCTCACCGGTTGAAGGGCACCCCAACCAAGCCCTCAAGTCACACTGCCATAGCCCATTCTATCGGTCTGGCGGATCGAAGAAAACCGGCTTGCTAACGACCCTTTAATCATCGTTAACGGGTTTTTCACCTTACAAACGCTAGCCTTCGATCCGGGATGAACACGCCATTGTGCTGCCAAAAATACGGCCAGTCTTGGGCCACGGCCGGCGAATTCTCGCCGATCGGGGTGCGTGGGCGTGCGCGATCACATAGTTTGGCGGGGACACCGTCATGACCGCAGCGAAATCGGCGGCCGCCGCAGAAGGCGAGCGTAAGCCAACCGCCATCGACGAGAACCACCTGGGGCGTATGACGCTCGGTGACCGCCGGTTAGAGCGCGAGGTCCTCGAAATTTTTGTGCGCCAAACCACCATTATTCTCAGCCGCATTGTGGGTGCCGATCCGGCGCTCGCCGCCGCAGCCGCGCACACTTTGAAAGGCTCCGCGCGCGGCATCGGCGCGTGGCGCGTGGCGCGTGCCGCCGAGCTTTTGGAGCAAACCGCCACAGGCGACGGTAGCGAAGGCGATATCAGCGTAGCGATCGATGAGCTCAAGGCAGCAAGCCTGGAAGCCAGCGCGGCAATCGCCGGGCGTTTGACCGGGCTTCTCGCTGGCCTGGCGCGCGACCGCTGACCGCAGCCAAAATTCTCGCACTGGCGTCATCCGCCGCGAGCCGATAGAAGATGCCGCCCGAGCCTTCTCGGTGGCGTGCAGCAGAATTTTTCACTAGATCGCGAAGTCATGGTCAAAATCACCTTCATTGATTCCGGGGGAACGGCGCGCACAGTCGAAGGCGAGGCCGGTTCCACCGTCATGGAGACCGCAATCAAGCACGGCGTGCCGGAGATCGAGGCCGAATGCGGGGGCGCTTGTGCATGTTCGACCTGCCATCTCTATATTGACGAGGCTTGGCGGGAAAAAGTCGGCGCGCCATCCCCAATGGAAGAGGATATGCTCGATTTCGCCTTTGAGGTCAGGCCGAATTCGCGGCTGTCCTGTCAGATCAAGGTTACCGACGACCTCGACGGGCTTGTGGTGAACACGCCGGCGCGCCAGGCGTGACCGGACTTTGTTCCAAGGATGTCGGGATTCATCCTCTTTCCCTGATCCCCCGGCCACGCTAGACAGTCGCCCTTCCCGACATAACTTTGCAGCGGAACGAGCTTGGATAAGACATGACTGAAACTATCAAAACCGACGTCGTCATTATTGGTGCTGGCCCTATTGGCTTGTTCGCGGTGTTCGAGCTCGGCCTGCTCGACATGAAATGCCACCTCATCGATATTCTGGACAAGATCGGCGGCCAATGCGCGGAGCTTTATCCGGAGAAGCCGATCTACGACATTCCAGGCATCCCGCATACCAGCGCCCAAGGACTGGTCGACGGCTTGATGGCGCAGATCAAACCCTTCAATCCG
>Ga0181537_10003917_pt1 | contig 12531 bp, 6 predicted proteins | sample PEATcosm2014_Bin_39_FD_119765 | JGI IMG/M metagenome (GOLD analysis project Ga0181537, IMG submission 119765) | Peatland microbial communities from MTU Mesocosm Facility, Houghton, MI, USA - PEATcosm2014_Bin23_10_metaG | ecosystem: Environmental > Terrestrial > Soil > Wetlands > Peat | place...
CAGTCCAGTTCGTAATTCGTTCCGGCCATGCCCACATAGGATAACCCCACATTGCCCCCACTCAAAAGCTGGACGACAATTTGATTGTAGCCCGGCGGACCGTTGGTTACACCGTTGATCAACGTGAGCAACCCCGGTTGCCAGGGGAGCTGGTTGTAGGAAAGACCCGACGTGGGGACATCCCCCTGATAGAGAAATTGCAGATTGCATGGGTTGATAGTCTGCGTCTGGTCGGGATTGTTGCGAACCATATCACCGCTGCTGAAGTCGGCCGTCCAAGCGTCGCCGTTGCTGAAGGTGACGTTGGCCGCGCCGGCGAAGGGATCGCTCTGGGTCGCTGCCAGCGGAGTCCACGAACCCGCGAGATTGGTCGCGGTAAAGGATCGGAAATACCTATTTCCTGTGCTGCCGATCGCCTCGACGATCATCAGGTACTGGGGGGTCGTCGCCTGCACCGTGTAGACCTGCACCGCTTCGAACAGGTTGAACTCGTTGGTGTCGGTCATGATGGTTGTCGCGTTGGTGAAGGTGCCCGGGAAGTCGCTGATCGGCATCGTTGCCCGGTAGATGCTGCCGTTGTCATCCGCGAAGAAGAGATAGGCGTTTGTGCTGTCGCAGATTACCGTTTCGTCGATTGAGCTTCCCTCGTAGAGATCGTATGGGCTCGACCAGCCATTCGGGTTGGAGGGATTGGACGAGGTCAGGTAACTGAAACTCCACGGGCCCCACTCGTACATGAGAACCCAGATGTTCTTCGGGGCGAAATAGATCAGCGTCGGCGCAACGGTCGCCAGAGGCATCGCGTACTGAGTGGCGGTGGCCATCTGAGACCAATTGGTGAAGGTCATCATGGCCCCGCCGTAGTTCCCTGAGCTGTTGACCGTCGACATGTAGACAATGAACTCGCCGTTGTAATTGACGCAGCTGAAGTCTTTGAGCGCGACCCACCCGTGCTGTGGCTCGGCGAGCGGGCCCGACGACGTCCATTCGAAGGTCGTGGGCAGCGCACAATCCTGCGCGAAACAGACGGGTAATGAGCAGCAGATTGCTGAAAACCATAGGACTGAAGCGACCTTAAAAACGCCTTTTCCCCACATTTTTGCAATAGACCTCTTTTGCTGCGATTTAAAGGCTGACCATTTCAGGGTCTGTGGCACAATTTGTAGGTAATTTTGACCTGATTTTGGGTTTGATCAATCTTTTTTGATGAATTTGCGCTATTGTACGCAGACAGTTGGCGCGTGGGCGTTGAGGATGATTAAACGTGTCCGAACATTGGTCCTCGTCTAAGTACAAACAACTGGAATGAGGTAAAAAATGACGGTTTTCAATCGCTTTCCTCCGCCCACGGCAAAACCGCTTTTGCGCTCAAGCTCAATGTCCTCTGGCTGATTGAACGACACGGGCTGGAAAGAATCGGTTTTCTCACCCTGACGTTCAAACGTCATGTGGTCACCTACAAGGACGTACAAAAGGCGCTGCATAGCCTGATGAGAGGCATACATGAAAGAACGGTTTTATTTGTTCAAACGTCAGAAGGCAGCCACAATTCATTCACTATTCTCTCCCAAAGCACCCGCCAGATTTTGTAGTGCAACAATTGAAAATCCGTATCTTGAAAACCACAACGATTTAAGCGCCCCTTTTCGAAATAAAGGCTCTGTTCGTTTACATCTGGTAAAAGTTTTGGGCTGGATGTATAATGAACCAGCTGATCTCTTTCGTATGAGCGATATAACCCTGATGCTTCAAGCCATTGACCGTGGGGAGGCAAAGGCATCGGAGGAATTATTGCCATTGCTTTATGGGGAACTGAGGCGGCTGGCGGCGGCGCGCATGGCGCAGGAGGCTGCCGGACACACCTTGCAACCCACCGCCTTGGTGCATGAAGCCTGGTTGCGTCTGGTCGGACACAATCAACAAGCGTGGCAGAACCGCGCCCATTTCTTTGGCGCCGCCGCCGAGGCCATGCGCCGGATTCTAATCGAACGGGCGCGACGAAAGTCACGGCTCAAGCGCGGCAGCAACCAAACGAAGGTGGATATTTCCGAATTGGAACTGGCTGCCCCCATGCCGGATGATAAAGTGCTGCTCGTGGACGAGGCGCTGCAACAATTCAAGGCTGCGGAGCCGGAAAAGGCGCGCGTCGTTATGCTCAAATTTTTTGGCGGATTGACCGACCAGGAGGTGGCGGAAGCCATCGGCGTCAACGAGCGGACCGTCAGACGGCAATGGGTCTTTGCCAAGGCGTGGTTGTTCCAACATATCGCCGATCAAGACTGATTGGTGCCGGTGCGATTTCCTGTCCGAATTGGCCGCGTGTTGGCGCATGAAAAATTGTTGATAAAGCGATGGCAGTTGTCCAACCAGGCGAAGATACGGTTTTTGAGGCGGCGCTCGAAATCAGAGACCCTGCCGAGCGCAGGGCATTTCTTGTCCACGTTTGCAAGGATGATTCGAAGCTCAGGACGAAAATCGAAAAATTGCTGGACAACTACAACCGGGCCGAAAAATTTTTCGCTGATTGCAAGCCGGCTTTGAAGATTAATCCGGGGCAGGAACCTGTTGCTTCAACTGCCGAAACAGAACCTGTCGCCGACGAACAAATCGGCTCGTGGGTTGGACCCTATAAACTACTGCAGAAAATTGGCGAAGGCGGCTGCGGCGCGGTTTATATGGCCGAGCAGCAGAAGCCGGTCCGGCGGCGGGTAGCGGTCAAAATCATCAAGCTGGGCATGGACACCAAGGCGGTCATCGCCCGTTTCGAGGCTGAACGTCAGGCGTTGGCGTTGATGGACCACCCGAACATCGCGCGAGTGCTGGATGCCGCTGCAACCGAAGCCGGGCGCCCGTATTTTGTGATGGAATTAGTACATGGTGTCCGCATTACCGACTATTGCGACCAAAGACAGCTTGATACCCGGCAGCGGTTGGAATTATTCATTCAAGTGTGCCATGCCATTCAGCACGCCCATCAAAAGGGTATCATCCATCGCGATATCAAGCCGTCGAACATTCTGGTCACGCTGCATGATGGCGTGCCGGTACCAAAGGTGATTGATTTTGGCATTGCCAAGGCGACTGAGGAACGGTTGACCGACAAAACACTGTTCACGGTCTATGGACATTTCATTGGCACGCCGGCCTACATGAGTCCCGAACAGGCAGACTTCAGCGGACTGGATATTGACACGCGCAGCGATATTTACAGCCTGGGCGTGCTGCTCTACGAGCTTTTGACGGGCAGGACGCCGTTTGACCAAAGCGAATTGCTGGAATCGGGTCTTGACGAGATGCGGCGCACCTTGCGCGAGCGTGAGCCGCATCGCCCTTCGACGAGGCTTGATATCCTGCCGGCGGATGAATTGACGGCCACGGCCACCCGTCGACACAGCGAGCCGCCCAAGTTGCGGCTGCTATTGCGGGGCGATCTGGACTGGACCGTGATGAAGTGTCTGGAGAAGGACCGCCGCCGGCGTTACGAAACCGCCAATGGCGTTGCCATGGACGTTCAGCGATACTTGAACAACGAGCCGATTATTGCGCGCCCGCCCAGCCGCAGGTACCGCTTCCAAAAATTGGTCCGGCGCAATCGTGTGGTTTTTGCCGCCGCCACCATCGTCGCCCTGGCTCTGGTGATCGGCCTGGGAACGGCGACGGGGATGTTTTTCAAGGAACGTCAGATGCGCCATCGGGCTGTGGTGGCCGAGCAGAAAGCCGAACAGGCACGGGCGGTCGAAGCAGAATTGCGGCGGCAGGCGGAAACCCGCGAAAAGATAACCAAGGCCGCGCTTCTGATCAGTCAGGGAAAATTTGACGAGGCGGACAAGGTCGCGGCGGGGACTATTTTTCAGCAGCCGACCCTCGAAGGCGCAGCCGTGTTGCGCGCGCTCGGCAAGTGGCACGCGCTCAAAGGCCAGTGGAAACTTGCGGACGATCGTTTTCTGCAAGCCTTGCAGGTAAACCAATTCGCCGGCGGTGAAACGATTTCGCTGGATTTTCTCTGCGCCGGGGCGGCACTGGCGATTGCTGACGACAACAACCGATTTGAACCGTTTCGCCATGATTTGACCGTTCGTTTTACCGGCGAAAATAATCCACTTTTCGCGGCGCGAGCGCTCAAATCGAGCCTGTTGTTCCCGGCGGATGCCGACTTTCTCAAATCCTTGCAATCGCTGGCGCGAACCATCTCACCCCCTGCGCAGGCGAGCATCGGCAGCCCACAGTCGTCCGATTTGCAAGCGACCGGAAGCGACGGGAATTTTCTAAAACGATTGACGCTGAATAACGTCGGTGCCAGGCAGCCCTGTTCCATGTGGGTCGACAACGGTACCGCCACCATCGTGGCCGGCGGCGCGGACATCTGGCAAAACGAGGACGAATTTGCCTATGCTTACGCGTCGGTGGCGGGGGATTTTGATTTTCGGATGCGGGTACGCTCGATAACGCCGGCGTGGGATCCTTTTACCCGTGTCGGGCTGATGGCGCGGGAATTTCCTGACCAGCCCGGCAGCCGTCATGTGATGGTGGCGGTGAATGCGCAGAATTCGTTTCAAGTGGTGATGCGTTCGGCCGAGGATGCGCCGGCGGCGAGCGTGCCACAAAATCCATTGCCGGTGGCTTATGGCTCGAATTCCTGGGTGCGCCTGCAGCGCGTCGGCGCTATTTTTCTGGCCTACACCAGCAGCAATGGCGTGGACTGGTCCCAGTTATATCAAACCGCCGGCGGCGACAAGCCGTTTGGCGACCCGATTTACTTTGGCATCGCCGCTTCGGCGCACAGTCCGAATTCCGTGGCCACCAACGTCGTGAGCGATTTTGGCCAAACCGTGGCGGTACCCGTGGACACGGCGTTGACATTGGCGTTACTGGATTATCGGCACGGCGACTTCGCGCAATCAGCGACCTGGTGTCAACGACTGCTGGCCTACCCGGAATGTAATCCGGTACAAACTGCCACGACCCACGTCATTCTGGCCCTGGCCAGTTGGCACTTGAACCAAACCGCCGAGGCTGAAGCGCAATTGGCGCAGTCGCGCGACTCGATAAAAAATCGTTTCGCCGGTGGACTGCAAGACGGGGATCAAACTGATGGGTTTTGGTATGACTGGATTATAGCGCGAGTGCTGTTGCAGGAGGCAGATGCTCTAATCCGTTGATTTTCAACGGCTGTTGGATCATTTTCCTCGAAAAAACCTCCCAAGGTGTCCGGTTTTGGCGCCGTTTGGCGCATTAAAGTATGTAAGCCCAAAAACATGAACCAAAACCTATGAAAACAGTTATTAAATCTATTTGTATCGCCTTTGCAATGACGGGCAGCCTTGCGCTGCAAGCCCAAGTTATCAGTTGGAGCTTTAATCAATATGGCTTCATCAACGCGGGTGGAGGTAGCGGTCTCCCGGTGCCCAACACCGAGGCGGGCGTGGTGCCCGCATATAATTGGAACGATAGCTGGTCTGAGAACTACTCGACTTATGCCTCTGGCACTCCTGTTACCGTAAACAACTTGTTTGACAATACGGGCACGGCGACCGCCGTGAGTCTAAGCTATAATTCCTTTAACGGTTATTCTATTCAGTCCGGAAATCCCTCACAGGACGCGAATGGGACTTACAATCGGGATATGCTCAACGGCTTTTTGAACGCCGGCCCGGCGACCTGGAGTCCACCGATCACCTATGATTCCACTACGTTCAATGCAATTCCCTATGCTCAATACGACATCTATGTCTATGTCTCTGACGATGCGGCAGGCCGTGTCGCACTCGTGTCCAATGGATCCATAACTTACGATTTATCCACCATGGGATCGGCAGAAATAAGCGGCGCCAATGCGTCATTGATACAAAGCACTGATACGTCCGGCGCCAATCCAAGTGCCGACTATGTGGAGTTTACAGGACTGACCGGCTCTTCCCAGACGTTAACCGTCACACCGGGGGATCCGAGTCCGGCGGATGCAGCCTGGGTCGGCCTCGCTGCCGTCCAAATCGTGGCCGTGCCGGAGCCGGGCGCGATGGCGCTGGGCCTGTGCGGTCTTGGTCTGCTCGCATCGCAATGGCGGCGGATTCGCCGGAAGTAACTGCTGACCAGTCAGGCACCCTGAGTTCGCTCTTGGTGAAGGGACATTATGATATTGGTTGAGGTAACCTTTGCAGCAATCATTCGTAAGCAGGCAGCAAGGTGGAGGAGCCAGGGATTTACGTTAATCGAGCTGCTGGTGGTGATTGCGATTATTGCGATTCTGGCGGCCCTGTTGTTGCCGGCGCTGGCCAGCGCCAAGCGCAAGGCGCAACAGGGCGTATGTTTGAGCAATCTGAGGCAGTTGGGCATGGCCAACGTCATGTATGCCGGCGACAACCAGGGGATAATGTTGCAGCCTGCCAGTGCGAGCAGTCCGTATGGAGGCTATTCCTTATGGCTTGGCACCTTGCTTGATTACATCTCAAAGTCAACGAACCTGATCCGTTGCCCAACGGCTCAATTCCCGGTGGTACCTCCGTTCAACACCGCCGGTTCACCGACTGGCGGAGCTGGAGGACAACCCGGTACTGCGAACAACTGTTGGGTGCTTTATTTGGGGGTCAATTCGCCCCTGGGCTGGACCATCCCTTGCAGTTACACCTACAATGCCTGGTTTTATTCGCCGGTTTTTGGCGCGAACCGGGACGGTGCCGCCTATCCGGATTATTATTACCTTAAAGACGCAGAAATTCGGCAGCCGACGTTGACGCCTGTTTATGCGGATGGCATCTGGGAGGACGCCTGCCCGTTGGAAGGAGATTCACCGTGTCGGGATCTTTGGAAGGGTACGGATTGGTTGGGGCAAAAACTTGGTTTTGAAATGGGGCGGATGGCCATCCAGCGGCATGGCGATATCACCTCGGCCTCTCGCAACGACGCCACCACGTGGCAGACAGGGGCACCCGCCGGGGCGGTCAATGTTACGATGTGGGACGGACACGCTCAAATGGTCAAATTACCCAACCTCTGGTCCCTCCACTGGCATAAAGATTGGGGGCAAACAATAACTCCCAAAGTGGGACTCCCGCAACAGTATTAATCGCAGCGATCAACTCAAGCAACCCGACAAAAACCATAACCTATTATGAAATCCATACTCTGCAAACCTTGGAAAGCGGCGATTGTCGCTTTGGGCGCCTCGGCGATTGCCTTTGCCGTTCAGGCGCAGACCGTGACCAATCCAAATCCAAATCGGGTCATCAGTTGGAATTTGGACGATTACAGCACAGTCAATCCGACTGATCTGGCCGGCCTGGCGGCGGCGACCAACTGGGTGGACACCTATCTCAATAACATCACCATCGGCCTGCCGGACAATACCGGTGCCGCCACGACGATGAACCTGGGCTACGGCTCTTATAACACCTACCAAGTTGAAGGGTCTCATCCCGGATATGACGCAAACGGCACAGCCAATCGGGAAATGCTGAACGGTTTCCTAAACGCTGGCCCCGCCGCGTGGAACCCGCCAACGACCAATACCTACGTTTCTTTGACCAACGTTCCGTACCCACTCTACGACGTGGTGGTGTATTTCAATTCCGACACCAGCGGGCGCAACAGCACCATCAGCGACGGCACCACTACCTACTCGTTCAGTACTGTGGGTACGCCAAGCATCAGCGGCGCCAACGCCTTGTTTATTCCCACCACCCAAACCAACAACTCCGTGTTCCCAAGCGCCGACTTCGCGTTTTTCCACGGTGAAACCAATGCCAATGTCATCTTCACCACGTATCCAAAATCCGGAAATGACCAATGGCTTGGCATTGCCGCGTTCCAGGTCATCCAGGCATCCAATGTTTATGTGCTGTATGGGCCAAGCCCGGCCAGCCAGATTGTTCCAGTCGGTCAACCCGCCAGTTTTAGCGTCATGGCGGGTGGATTGACTCCCAGTTACCAATGGCAGCATGCCGGCACCAACCTTCTCAATGCCACCAATGCGTTGTATTCGATCGCTTCAACCGCACCGGGGCAGGATGGGAATTATGACGTGATTGTTTCCAACAGTTTTAGTTCCGTCACGAGCATCGTCGCCACGCTGACGTTCTATACGCCCAAGAATCTGCAATGGGACGGCACCAGCCCGGCTTGGGATACCAGTTCAACCAATTGGACCACCAATGGCGGCGCTTCAAAAATTGCTTACACCGACACCGACAACGTCCGCTTTGATGCGCTTGGAGCGGCTCAACCGACAATTTCCCTGTCCAATACCTTCGCACCCAGTTCCATCACGATATCCAACGCCAGTTACACCTTTACCTCCGGTGGTCTGGCGGGTAACGGGTCATTGCACGTGACGGGTAATGGGGCATTGATTGTGGATACGCTGGACAACCGCACCGGCTCCACGCTGATTGACAGCGGTAGCACGCTCCAATTTGATAACAATGACACTGCCGGTTCGCTCGCGTCTGGCGCCCTGACCAACAACGGCAACCTGGTGTTCAACAGCTCGGGAGACTACGCCTACGGCTATCCGGTCTATGGCTCCGGCAATATCACCAACCTCGGTTCCGCCGGCACCATTACCCTGGGCAACAATCTGAATGCCAATTATCTCGTTCAGGCGGGCGGCGGCAACCTGCTTCTGCAAGGCAGCAACTCGCTGTCCGGCGGATTGGTGGTGTCCGGCGGCACGGCCTTGGCGCGCGCGGCCAACTGCCTCGGCCTGGCGCCCGTCATCGTCAGCGGCGGCCAGCTGCAGCTCATCTTCAACATCGATTTCACCGGTTCGGATATCACGCTGTCCGGCGGCACGCTGCACGGCGGGGTCAGCGGCAGCGATATCTACGAAGGGACGGTGACGCTGACAACGGATTCCCAGATTAATGTGGATACCGGCGACAGCCTCACCCTGAACAATGCCTCCGGGATCTCCGCCAGTGCCAATAATCTTTACGTGGGCGGCGGGGGCACCTTGATCCTGGCCGGAACAAACAACACTTGGAGCAGCCTCAACATTACCCTTGGCACGGTCCAGATTGGGAATGGCGGTGGCGGCAGCCTTGGTGGCGGCACCATCGATGATGCGGGCACCCTTTCCTTCAACACGGCTGGGAATCTGGCCGTGACGAATCCCATCATTGATGGCGGCTCGATCAATCAAATCGGCGCCGGAACGGTGGTTTTCACGGGCAATGCCAGCGGATTTACCGGCACGACCACCGTCACGTCCGGAGGCCTCGGCGGCACCACCACCTTTGGCGGTCCGGTGAACGTTCTTCCGGGTGCCACCCTCGCCCCCGGCACACCGACGGCCATCGGCACGCTGACCATCAACAACAATCTGACCATCGGCGGCAATCTGCTGGTTAAAATCAACAAGTCACTGGTCCAATCGAACGACTTGGTGTCCGTCACCGGCACATTGAGCAACACGAACAACGGCGTTGTGATCGTGAACAACCTGGGTCCCGCGCTGGTCGCCGGCAACAAGTTCACTTTGTTCAGCCAGCCGGTTTCAGGTGGTGGATTGCTCTCCATCAGCGGCAGCGGTGCGGTCTGGTCAAATAACCTTGCCACCGATGGCAGCATCATCGTGCTCTCCGCCACCGTTCCGCATCCGGTGATTCGGACCATCAACATCAGTGGTGGAAACGTCGTTGTCAGCGGTACGAACGGAACCGCCAGCGGCACCTGCTACTTGCTGTCCTCGACAAACCTGGCCACTCCGCTTGCCAACTGGGTCCGCGTCAGCACCAACAGCTTCGACAGCAACGGTAATTTCAACATTACCAATGCCGCCGGTGGCTCGCCGCGAAACTTTTACATCCTGCAATCGCAGTAATCCTGCATGACAACATGGCAGAGTCTCGCTAAAAGCAAGGGCTCCCGGCGCAAAAGCCGGGAGCCTTTTTCCCAAATAAAATGAAGCACCATTCGGTTTCTCATCTCGTCACCATCGCATCAATTTTTGCGACCATTGGTGCGAGCGCCGCATTGCCTGCCGGCTGGTCAGACGTGAACGTCGGCGCGCCGGGCATTGCCGGTTCAGCTTCTTATAGCAACGGCGTCTGGAGTGTGGCCGGCGGCGGAACGGACATTTGGAACACCAGTGACCAGTTCAATTTTCTAACGAATGCTTTGAACGGCGACGGCGCGGTCATTGCGCGCGTCATCAGCCAGACCGCCACGGACCCGTGGGCGCAGGCGGGCATTATGATCCGCAACGCCATTTCGTCCAACGCCCCGGAAGTATCGCTCTCGATTACACCCAGCAACGGCGTTGCGTTTCGCTATCGTTACGTGGCAAGTGGTCCGACCTATCAGGTGTACCAGACGGGCATTACCACGCCGGAATGGATCAGGTTGAGCCGTTCCGCCAATACCTTTACTGCAAGCTATTCGACGGATGGCATCAGTTGGACACAGCTCGGCACGCCCCAGACCGTTTCGATGTCCACGGCGGTTCTGGCGGGCCTGTCGGTTACCGCGCACAACAACCTGCTCATCAGCACCGGCGCGTTTACCGGGGTCCTCATCGTGCCGGGCGCGCAGGCGGGAGTACCGGCAGGTTTGTACAATGCCTACACCGGACAGCATCCGTTCGTTTGGGAAACCACCTGGCCGCTCCCGCAACTGAATGTGGCCAGCAACGCCCTGACGCCGCGCATGGGATGGAATTCATGGTTCGTCGTCGGCGACGCCATCGGGCCTTCGGAAAACTTGATTACCAATACTGCCAACGCGCTGGTGGCCGAGGGCCTCGCCGCCGCCGGCTACAAAATTGTGACCATTGACTGCACCTGGATCGCGTCCGGTCGCGGCTATCGGAACACGAATGGGGATTTGATTGTGGACAGCAGTCGTTGGCCCGACGGTATGAAAGCTGTGGCTGATTACGTTCATTCCGAAGGGCTGCTTATGGGCGGTTATTCAGACATCGGTGCCAGCGGTTATGGAAGCCCGGCCCAAATCGGCCTGTATGCTTATTATCAGCACGACGCCGATCAATTCGCGTCTTGGGGCTGGGACTTCATCAAGATTGACGATCACGGGGCCGGGGATTTTTCCGCCGCCTGCAACGCCATCCTCAACAATTCGTCGAACCGGCCAATCACATTGAGTCTTTCGACGCCGCAGGTGGACGGCTTGCAATTTGCAACGCGCACCGCCAATTCGTTTCGCGTCAACAACGACATATCCGGACTAAGCGGTTCGGTCTCCTGGAGTTCAATTCTTTTGGAGTTTGACACGGCACAGGCGGACTGGTTTGCACAGGCGCCGGGGCATTTTCTTGATCCGGATATGCTCATGGTTGGCTTCGACGGCATCAGCGACCTTGAGGGCCAAACGACGTTCAACCTATGGTGCATTCTCGGCGCGCCGCTGATGATTGGCACTGACGTTCGCCCGGGCGGTGGAGCACTCGCGCCGGCAATCACGGCTGCGACAATCAACACGTTGACGAATACCGAGGTTATCGCGGTGGATCAGGATCCGCTGTGCGCCGTTGGCGTTTCGGTCGCCGGCGGCACCGCGGTATATGCCAAGCCGCTCGGCAGTTTCACTTCCGGCCAGTTCGCTGTGCTGTTATTGAACCGGTCAAGCATCACACAGGACATCACAGTGAACTGGCAGGACATCGGCCTGGCCACCGGCAGTCCGGCTGCCGTCCGCGATTTGTGGGCACACCAGGATCTGGGGAGTTTCACCGGCAGTTTCACCGGGACGAACATACCATCGCACGGTTCAATGATGCTGAAGGTGACCGGCACTTTTGACTGGAACCATCCGCGCACCTACGAAGCCGAATCGGCCTATAACAGCTTTTCCGGCACGGCGTATTATGTTCCGCGTAATCCCAATTTTTCCTCGGGCGCTTACGTGACCGGCGTCGGCATGGGCGCGGCGAACACGCTTCAATTCAACCAGGTCGCCGCTTCCTCGAACGGCCTTTACGAGGTGGATATTTATTATGCCTGCAGCGTCAGCCGCACGGCCCAGTTGAGCGTGAACGGCGGTGCAGCGACAAATCTTTCCTTTGTCGCGACCGGCAGCGATACCAACAACGTCAGTGTTCTGGCCGTCTATGTTTCGCTGCTTGCCGGTGGAAACACGCTCGCTTTCGGCAATCCGACCGGCATCGTGCCGAACTTTGACAAGATCGTCGTTTCACTCGGCACGCCGGGTGGCGTACAAGCCGATTCGGGCGATGGACGCGTGAGCCTTTCATGGGTTGCGCCTGCGGGCGACGCGACCTTCAATGTGTACCGCAGCACGACGAGCGGTGGAGAAACGCTTCTTGCCAGTGGGCTTACGGCAACCAAATACACGGACACCGCCATGACGAATGGCACAACATACTTTTACTATGTCACGGGGATGAACCCTGCGCTCGGCATCGAAAGTCCGCCTTCGGTCGAGGTCAGCGCCAAACCGCGTTACGCCACGACAAGTTTTGCGTATCCCTCATTTGTGTTGTCCAACAATCCGGTGGCGTATTGGCGACTGAATGAAACCAATGGCAGCTCGATCGCCGTGGATGCGATGGGGCAATAC
>Ga0181537_10003918_pt1 | contig 12529 bp, 7 predicted proteins | sample PEATcosm2014_Bin_39_FD_119765 | JGI IMG/M metagenome (GOLD analysis project Ga0181537, IMG submission 119765) | Peatland microbial communities from MTU Mesocosm Facility, Houghton, MI, USA - PEATcosm2014_Bin23_10_metaG | ecosystem: Environmental > Terrestrial > Soil > Wetlands > Peat | place...
GAGAACATGCCAACGATATTGGTGAATACGACGTTATTTCGAACATGGGCAGCAAAGGCGTCGGCGTCCCCCTTGGCCCAAGCTGCACCTTCGTCATCCAATATTTGTAGTAGGGCTGCTCTGTCGTGGGGTGATCCGGCCGCCAGCGCATTGAACTCGGTGCCGAAAGAACCGATGAAACCGACTATCAAAGTGAGGACGGTAACGCAACGAGAAAACATCATGCGCAATCTCCATGTTATGACACGGGGAGTGTATCAAGAGTGGGGTCCGCTGTTACAAGCCGGCTACTTCTACGGCCAGGCGATGCGACCAATTCTGGTATGCCGCTCGCAAAATACAGTGCCGGCTCACAGCACGCCGCCTCGATTGTTAGAGTTACGTAGTGTCACCCCCAGGTTTGATACAGTCCCCGATACTGGTCGCCCTGGCCGCTTAAAGTCCCTCATCAGCAGAGTCGAGACGCCATGACGGCGCTGACAGCAACAGAACTCGCAACCCGCTTCGAAGCACTCATTCGGCATTCGAACGCGCACAGGCTCGCCGAAACGCAAGGTTTGGCGACGATCCGCCTGCTCGGTGTGGTGTGCCTTTCCACCCGGATCCAGGCTCCCTGGGGTTTCGTCATGCCCCGCTTTTCCGACCAGCTGACGGTGTACATCCACACGCAAGGTTCGGGCATTGTTCACCTGGCCAACCCGCTTCGCCAGATCGCGCTGGCCGAAGGGGATCTATTCATGGTCAAGGCGCCGACCTGGCACGCGATCAGTGATGCCCCCGGTACCAGACTGGTACCCGTCGAGCAATCGGTGGTGCTCGGTGAGCGTCCGTCCAGCGCGCCACCCGACCAGGCCTTGTTTCATGCAGTCTTCGGCATGCGCCTGCGCGACGAAGCGCTGGATGCGTCATCCGCCACGACCAGGGTCATCACTCTGAGGGCATTCACCGAATCCCGGAATCACGACCCGCTGCTCCGCGCCCTCCCCGACTGCATTCATCTCCCGGGATTCTGGACAAGCCACCGGCGGTTCCTGGAAACCTTGATTCAGGAATTGGGTGGCGAAGGGATCCGGGGCCTGATCGGACAGTCGATTGCCAGCCGCATCGGTGAGGCGATATTGATGAAGATCGTCCAGGTCTACCTGGAACAGCTGCCGAATGGACAGCGCGGACTGATGGGCGGACTCAAGGACTCCTTCATTGCGACGGCGATGAACCTGATGCACTCGGCACCCGGTCATCGCTGGACGGTGGATTCCTTGGCAAGGGCGACCGGACTATCGCGATCGGCGTTCCGGGATCGCTTCACCGCTGTCGTTGGCGAGACACCGTCCAGCTTCCTGATGAGCCAGCGCATGGAACAGGCGCAAACGCTGCTGCTGCGCACGCAGCATCCGCTGGCTCGCATCGCCAGCGAAGTCGGCTATGGCTCCGAGGCCGCATTCAACCGCGCCTTTGTGCGCTGGCGCGGCGTTACACCCGGGTCGATCAGGCGCAGCAGCCACGCTGAATAGCGCAGTGGTTCGAAACTGGCAGGCCAGCAATCGATCAACGAACCGCAGCAAGCGATCAATGACAGTTCCGGCAGGGTCGATGATGCTACGCCTCACCACGGGCATGAGTTTCAAATACCCGAGGAACGGCCTTCTTCACGGAGAACAAAGACCATGTTCGATCCCATACCAGAGGCGGCGTTCAAGACCCCGGCGTGGCAGTCGGATACTTCACAGCGATTGAAAGGCAAAGTGGCCTTGGTCACCGGGGCGGGTTCCGGTATCGGTCAGGCGACTGCTTTGCTGTTCGCACGACAGGGCGCGCAAGTTTTCGCCTCCGACATCAACGAGCAGAGCCTTCGGGCGACCTCAGCACAAGCCGAGGCCGCGGGTTTTCCGCTGGCGGCGGTGAGCAAAGTAGACCTGATCAAGGAAGCGGAAGTCACTCAATGGGCGGCGGACTCGGCGGCAAGCGCCGGTGGCATTGACGCCATCGTCCAACCTGGCGCCGACGTGCGCTGGGGCTGGATCGAGGACGTCACTTTGGAAGATTTCCGCTACACGATGGATCTGGAAGCCAGCATCGTTTTCATCGCGTCGAAAGCGGTGTGGCCTTTCATGAAGGCACGCGGCAGCGGCTCCATCGTCACCATTTCATCGGGAAACGCGCACCAGGCTCTGCGGGGGTCCCCCGCCTTGTCTCACGTCGCGGCCAAGGGCGCGGTCTGTTCGATGACCCGTCAATTGGCCATGGAAGGTGCGCCTCACGGCATCCGCGTCAATTCGATTTCACCGGGCCTCATCGTCAGCCTGGGGACTCGCGAGGTCGTCGCCGACCCCGTCCGCGCGGAACAGATACGCTCCGGTCACATGATCCACCGCCTCGGGCAACCCGTGGACATCGCCTGGGCCGCCCTTTACCTCGCTTCGGATGAATCATCCTGGGTCACGGCATCCGATCTGCGTGTGGATGCCGGGGCCACGCAGTGGTAGGCGGCACCTTCGGCCGGGACTTCAACCGCCCTTTCCGCGCCCCTCCGCATTCAAGATCTCTGTCGCCGCGGGCTTGAGGGCGGCGACAAACGCTTCTGCCGAGTAGTGGCGGGCTGGCAATAGTGCCAACTGTTGAAGTGACCCCGAAACAGCCGCTCAGGTTTTCCGGCTGCTCAATCCCCGTCTGCTTTCGGCCGCGCTCAGCTGCAATCGTTGTGCAAAACCCCGGTCGCAGGCCCGGCGATGCACGGGACGGCGCTTAGATACTCGTAGATTGCGCGTATGTCGTGCTGCGTCAAGTTCTGGAGGATTGGCCAAGGCATGATCTGCAACAGATCACCATTGAATGGAAGCGTGACCGGAAAGCAATTGGTAGTGACGGTGCCGGAGCAATTGGGGTGGAGATGATCCAGATCCTCCCCTGTTCGAAGAATGTGCTCAAACTCCGCGAACGTGCGTCCGCCGACGGGCCGCCCGGTCCGATCAGGCGTCAGGTTGCGCGACACGATTTCCGGAGTACCGGGTACCAAGGCGCCGAAATTGCGACCGCCGCCGAGATACACCGATTGATTGATGACCGTCGGTGGGTTTCCCTTGAAATAGGGATTTCCACCGGCCGCAAATTCGACCGCAGGACCCGCCGAGTGACAGTCATTGCAGCTCGCGACGGCATTGACCAGGTAGCTACCCAAGCCCACGAGATCGCGGTCCTTCCCCCTCAAGTTCAGCGGAACCGGAGCGATTTCAAATCCGCGCCGCACATTATTCTCTTCAGTACTCCGATCCTCGTCGTTCGCAAGTGTCGGTGAGGCAGCGGCCCCACACACGATAATCGATACGAAAACGGCGACTGCTCGCCGAACGTTTGGCTTCAGGTCTTTCATCTCTTATCTCCTGCTTGCAATTTGGTCATAGGTTTCACAAAATCGCGAGCGAATCCGGGGAATTGCCCGCCGCGAACGGCGACCCGACGAGGGGGGTAAGCCCGCCCGTCGTAGGATCGAATCTAAAGCCAGAAACATTCCCTGACCCGTTATTGGCGACGTAGAGGAACTGGCTTGCTGGATCGAGGGCGACCGAGCGGCTATTGGCACCGGAGACCACTGGGAAGCCTGGAAGCGACTTCAGCGATCCCGTCGTCACATCAATGCTGTAGCCGACAATGGCGGTACCGGTAGTGCCATACAGGTACGAGCCTGTGGGATCGGTGGCGATGGAGTTGCTCATCGCCAGCGTAAAGGGAGAACCATTGAGCGCAGTCAATGATCCGTCGGCGCCAACACTGAATCCGGAAACGCTCGAGTTCATCGCGCCGGCATTTGCGCTATAGAGAAACTTGCCCGACGCCCCGAACGCCAAGCTGAGAGGACTCCCACCGGCCGCAAACGGTGATCCGGCCACGGGTGTCAGGCCGCCATCCGCGCCATCCAACGCGAACGCCGAAATGTCGTTTGAACCCCCGTCGTTCGCCACATAAAGGAACGAGTCGGTGGGATCAACGGTCAACGATGAGGGGCCTTGCCCCGTGGCATACGTGGCCGGCGACAGTGGAGTCAGCGCTCCCGTAGTAGCGTTGATGGCGAAGGCAGAGATCGTGTTCGATCCTGTGTTCGCGACGTACAGAAACGAATCCCCAATCAGGGTTAGTGCTCGGGGGCCCGTACTCGAAGCAAAGGGCGAACCCGTTACGGCAGTCAATGCGCCAGTCTCAACGTCGACGGCAAAGGCGGAGATGTCATTGCTGCCCTCATTGGCAACATACATGAACTTCCTGTCGTACGTACCAACCACCGCGGACGGGGATTTACCCGTGGCGCTGGGTGCGCCCACGGACAGAAGTGCGCCGCTGATAGCATCCACCAGATAGGCCGACAGCGTACTGTCCACCGCGTTGGCGACATAGGCGAATTCCGAGCAGTACACGGCGACGCGCGTGTCGTTGGCGCCTTGAATGCTGATTCCAGCGTTCTCGATCAGGCAGCGCTGCGTCGGTGAGGAAGGCTGCTCCGTAACCTTTACGAAGTCCCCGCCGCCGGACATTCCAGGATAAATTGCAGGATAAACAGAGTCCAAGGTAAAAGAGCCGTTGGTTTTGACCGGCAAAGGACTGCCTATGTGATCGGGGTCGCTACGATCGTTGGGTATCTGGGTGTTTTCAATTTGAAGTACCAATCCAGAGCCCACGAGCCCCGAAACCGTGCCGCCGACGGAATATCCCGCTCCGCAGGTCACCGATACGTTCGTCACATTCGCCGCTGCGACTTTGCCGGAAGAGTTGGCGAGAGAACAGTATTGTGCGGGCGACGAACGGGGCTGCACCTCCACGTTTACAGAGTAGGTGGTGTCGCCGGCAACAGGTCTGCCGAACGTGAATGTACCCGTGGCGCTGACGGGGAGATCATCGACAAAGCTGGAGGGTGTCGGTCTCAAATTGTTCGTGTAGAAAACCTCCAAGACCAGGCCTGCGCCGGAAAGCCCGGTCACGGTGCCGCCGACCGTGTACGTGGCTGAAGCGGGCGGAGAAACTGGAGTGCTGACTGGAGCGACAGCACCAGAACCACCACCCCCGCAGGCTGTGAACGCTGCCATCGAGGCCGCAAGACACACGAATCGGGCCGTCGAATGCACGCTGGTTCTCATAATCGCCTCCCCCTTCAAGCACGTCCAAGAACGCATTTGACGGACGATTAATGGTCAATCGCGATCGGGCTGCATGAAGACTGGCCGAAGATTGCTTCCCGATTCGACGAAAGCGCTTAAAAACCGCTTCTCACGAGCTGAATTGGCTGAATCGACGCTTTTGCTTTGCAGGATTTGGCGCTTTCCGTTCGTTTCCCGAGTGGTGCGAATGGATTTCACGTGCTATAGACGGGACTGTCGATTCGCGCAAAACTAGAACTTCGCCTCGTGGGATCGTTTATGGGCGCTTTGCACGGTGCAGACGCAGTATCCGGCAGCGAATGGTTTCAGGCCGGCGATTTACAAGTCGATGTAGGGCAACAGAGCGTAACTCGCGCCGGGGAGGTGATTGCGCTCCCGAATCTTTCCTTCAAGCTGCTGCTCGCACTGCTGCGCGCGGCTCCAAATTTTGTGGACAATGAAGCCCTGATGCGGCGGGTTTGGCCTGGTCTCGTGGTCAGCCCGGAAACCGTGAGCAAGCGCGTTGCGCTGTTGCGCGACGCGCTGGGAGATGACCCCAAACAACCGCGGTACATCGCGGGCCTGAGAAGCCGCGGTTATCGGATCGTCGTGCCGGTCTCCAGCCATCCGCTGGAATCTCATGAAGCGGCGCTGCTGCCGGCGCCAACTCGCGAGCCGCCTGAACCGCACGCGGACGGCGCGAGGGAACCAGGCATATCGCGCACGGCCGGTCGTCTGCCAATCATCGCCGCCACGCTGGGCGCGATCGCCCTGCTCGCGATGATGGCGCTGGTAATCTCGAAGCGGCGGCCCGTGGACGTCTTACCGACCCATGTCGTGCAAGTAACGACGGCCGATGACCGCGCGCGCACAGTGGCAGTATTACCCTTCGACAATATCAGCGCGAATCCGAACGATGCCTACCTTGCATTCGGCGTGCCCGAGATATTGATAAACCGCCTCTCGAACGTGGCGGAGGTCTTGACGATCGCTCGAAGTTCATCATTTGCAATCGCAGCGCAAAAACTTGATTCCGCCGCAATCGGTCAGCGCCTGAATGCCGGATATCTCATTGAAGGAAGCGTGCAACGCCAAGGCGAACGGCTTCGGATTGCGGTTGAATTGATCGAAGCAGGCTCGGGAAAGCTCGTTTGGTCAGACCGGTTCGATCGGCAACTAAGTGAGATTCTCCAGGTTGAGGATGAGATTGGCGATCACGTCGCCGCTACTTTGCTGGGTCAAGTCGAGGCGGCCGATGCAATCCGGGCCGGCAGGGAGCGCAGCGCAAACGTGGAAGCCTATCTGGCATTTCTGCGCGGCCGCAGTCTCCTCGGCCGTTTTGCGGTGGCGGACACTGAGGCCGCCATTCCCTATCTCGAGCGGGCCATCGAGATGGATCCGAATTTTGCATCGGCATACGCGTTGCTGTACGACGCCAAGATGCAGGCCGCGGCAGCCCGATATGAGGACTTGGCGCCTTTGCGGCGCCGTTATCAAAACCTGATTGACAAGGCGCTTAGCATCGACCCCGACTCCGGCACCGCGTATTTTGCGCGTGCGTTGTGGGGTGCCCCGGGCGATGCCGCCCGGGAGGCGGACTTTGCCCGCGGCGCGAAGCTCGATCCCAGCAATGGGCGCGGCCTGAGCGCCTATGCAGAGTATCTGGAAAATGAACTGGACCGCCCGAATGACGCGACGGCCGTGCTGCAACGAGCGCTGAAGATCGATCCGATGTCGCCGCGCGCGCACTATTTTGCGGCGATCCGCAGCATGGAGGTTTCCGGTTTCGAGGCAGTCGAGCAAAAAATGCGCCAGGTGCTCGAGCTCGACCCGAACTTCGTGCCGGCGCTGCAGCGCTACGGCAAATATCAATGGCAATTGCATGCCAATCCCGCCGCGGCAATCCAGATAGAAGAGCACGCCATTGCGCTCGATCCGCAAAACCCCTGGCTGCGTCATACCGCGATGGCGATGTATCTGGATGTCGGCGACCCGGACGCTGCCCGCGACGTGGCGAGCGGAACGCCGCAAAGCGCGGCGGGCGGGAGGGTTCTGCTTGCCCTATACCGTGGCGATTGGCGGGATGCGGGTTTGGCCGCTTCCCGCGGACAACCGGCTTGGAGCTATGGAATTTTCGAAAGTTGGGGAGCGCCCGAGGCGCTGCGCGACTACGCGCTCAAAACCGGGTCGTACGAGCCGGCTATCGCCGTCTTCTGCGATACCTTTGGTATGAGCACCGATCCAAAGCAAACTTTGAGTTTGGACAACTTCCGGGAAGCCGTATACGTGTCGCAATTGCTGGCCGCGCAGGGGCACGGTGTTCAAGCCGACGCCCTGCGCCATGCGGCGGCCGCATGGAATGACGCCCATGAAGCAAAATTCGGCAGCCTCTACGCGCGCAGGCTGCGGGCCGGTATTCTGTTGTTGGACGGCAGACGGGACGCGGCGCTCACCGAGCTGGCTGAATCCTTTCGCGCGGGCGATTACCTGCAATGGTGGTACACCCTGCGGCACGATGCGCTATGGGAGTCGCTGCGCGACGATCCGCGCTTCCGCGCCATCGATGCCGAAGTGTCCCGATTTGCGGCACAACAACGGGCGGCGGTGCAAACTCTTCGTACGCAAGGGCTGATCCCGCGCAGGCCTGATTGATCCGGCACCGCGCCTTTTTTGCGCCTCGATGGCGTATAACTGAGCGCTCTGGATCGCATCGAAGATTGTGCGACGTTGTCGGGGCGCAGAGGCAGGGAGAAAACTTGGCGGGCTGTTGCCACGAGCACTCGCGAACGGGATCGGCGTGCCTTGCGCTTTGCGCATGCCTGGTCGCCAACGCCGCACTTGCGGACCCCGCCCTCGAACAAGTCGTGGTAACGGCTCGCAAAGTGTCGGAATCGCTCACCGATGTACCCCTCGCCATGCACGTGTTGACCGGCGAGGAACTTCGTCGGGCGGGAATTGACGGGATGCAGTCGCTGGCCGAAGAAGTACCGGGACTGTATTTCGAATCCATGTGGGGCGGCAGCAATGCAGCACCCACCATCCGGGGACAAGCCCAGCCCAATCAGGGTGGCGGCAACGTTGGAGTGTTTGTCGATGGCGTCTATCAAGCCAACAACACCGGCCTCGACACCTCCATGTTGGACCTCGACCGGGTTGAAGTGGTCAAAGGCCCCCAGAGCAGTTTATACGGCCGCAGTACCTTTTCCGGCGCCATCAATTACATCACGCGTCGGCCTTCAGACGTCGTGCAGGCGGATATCAGCATGGACGGCGGTACGGACGATTACGCAGCAATATCGGCGGCGCTGTCGGGACCCTTGGGTTCCAGCGGTGTGGCTTTGCGGGCCGCCGCGAGTCTGCGAACCTTCGACGGGACGGGCGTCAACCTGGCCAACCCGCGAGATAATCTAGGTGGCTATCGCAAGCAAGCACTGTCGCTCGCGGCGTCCTTTGCCCACTCCGGCTGGGATGTTCTCGCCAGTGCCCGGCTTTCGGACGACCATTTGGAACAGCCGGCCGTCTCCACGCTCACAGGCGCGGACTACAACTGCGGCAGCCGCGATCCTGTATCAGGCGAATGGACGTACTACTGCGGTAACGCCCCGCGCACCGATCGATACGATATCAGCCCCGCGATTCCGGACAGCACCACACGCACGTTCCAGGGCGCGTTGCACGTGCGCCGCGACGGCGGCAATTGGACAGTAGACACGCTGAGCAGTTATTACCACAGCGTCTCCCGCGTGTATCAGGACTACGATGCGAGCTCTGAGGGCGGCCTATTCGGCGTTTGCACGCTGGGAATCAATTGCGACCCGGTGACGGGGACTACGGCGATTCTGACGCGCACGGTGCATGTCAACGAGGTTTCTTTGGACCGAAGCTTCGTGGAAGAACTCAGCCAAGAGCTACGACTGAACTATCGATGGGGGGCCTTGAAGGCCACCCTGGGCGCACTCATCGCCGAGAATCGCACGGCGCTGTCCACTGATCTGGGGGCAACGCCTTCGTCCCCATTGGCGGCGAATGAGATCTTGACGGAGATCTTGCCGCAGTCACCGTTTGCGGTGGGTCCCCGGTCCATTTTGAATGGCTTTCTGGTACCCGATTCCAACCACACGCAACTCAATTTCTATCCTCTCGAAATCACGCATCAGCACTTCAACGATGTGTTCGGCGCTGTTGACTGGGCGATCAACCCGCGGCTCAACGCGCATGCCGAGGCGCGCGCGGGTCTATTCGGCAGCACCAGCGCTGCGACCACGCGCCTGTCGCTCGACTATCACGCCTCTTTCGATTCACTGCTGTGGGTTTCCGCCGCCGAGGGACAAAACCCGGGTGGCAGCAACAACGACCCCACACTGCTGCCGCAGGAGCAGAACTACGGCCCAGAGTCCAATTGGACCTACGAACTGGGCTTGCGCGCCCCGCTGTACGATGGGCTGCTGAACCTGGATGCGGCCCTCTATTATATAGACTGGCGCAACGCCCAGATCATGGAGCCATCCGATACGCCGGGGAATACTGAGTTCATCACGCGAAACGTGAGCGGCATTTCGACTCCGGGTGCCGAGGCTTCGGCGCACATCGTACTGCCGGCGCACTTCGCCGCCATACTTGATTATTCATACAGCGGAGCGCACTTCAAAGACGGCAGCGAGGATGTGGGCGGCCGCAAGTTCTGCGGTTTGGTGAACGGCAACACCACGTCGGATTTTTGCCGCGTCGGGCCGTCGCGCAGCGTTCCGGACGGCGCAGGGCCGTTGGTTCCGTACGTGGATGGCAATGTTCTGCTGCGTGCGCCCCAGCAGCAATGGACGGCGGCGCTGAACTATGACATTCCAGCCTCACAGTATGGGTTTCATGGGTTCGCGCGCCTCGGGGTGAGCCACCAAGGATCGGTGTACTTCCGGTCAATCGACGGTGCCAGTAACGGCGAGCGAACTCTGCTCAACCTGCGTCTCGGCATATCGCATGGCGCCTGGTCGGCGAACCTCTGGGCCAGCAATCTCACCGACGTCACGTACATTCGGGCGGTCGCCTCACGCGGGCCGGCCTTTTTTCCGGTCAGTCCCCGTCCACACGATTTGTTGTACGGCGACGGTCGTCGAGTGAATTTAGGTATTGCCTGGCGGTACTAGAAGAAAGCTTCCGACATCTTCGGCCAAACGCGAAGCGACCTTCGCGTCCCCTTCATGCGGCCGTCGCCGCCGCGGCAGTAGTGTCTCCTTGGAGATCCATCATCCGAAGGAGAGCCGCATGAAACCACAGATCGAACTCACCGCGTACGCGGTCTTGCTAAGCCTCGCCTGCGCAGCGGTTGCGGGGCAAAACGAACATCAGGCCACCGGCCATGAGGACTGGCGCTCCATAGGACCGGCACCGCCCGCGGTCGAAGCAGCCATCTTGAGCGATCCGGTTTCGCACACGCTTTATCTTGGCAGCAACGGGGGCGGCGTCCTCAAGAGCACCGATGGAGGGGCCAGCTTCGCGCCGATGAATCAGGGCCTGGACTCGCTCAGCATCACCGCCATGGCCATGGTGGCGAACCATCCGGAACACATTTACGCCGCCACCATCAATGGCGTCTACCACAGCGTCGATGGCGGAGCGCATTGGGCAGGCACCGAAGACGTCAACACGGCCGTCACGTTTGCCATCGATCCGAAGAATGCCAATGTGGTATATGCAGGTTTGGCGCCAGTGGGGGGCGTTTTCAAGACAACTGACGGCGGCGCGACCTGGGCGGAAGTGACCAATGGCATGGGCGAACCGGCGGTATTTTCGCTCGCCATCGATGCCAACGATTCCAATGTGCTCTACGCCGGCACCTTGGGTGCCGGCGGATTTAAAACAGTGGACGGCGGGGCGACATGGACGCCGCTCGCGGTTGATCCGACTGTCTGCTCGGTATTGATCGATCCTGCGAACTCCAATGTCATCTACGCCGGTACCAACGGCAGTGGAATATTCAAGAGTATCGATGCCGGCGCTTCGTTCGCCCGCATCGGTTCACCTCGGGTCGGCGTGGTGCTGTCCCTCGCGAAAAGCGGCGGAGAATTGTATGCCGGTACCGCATCACAAGGAGTTTCGGTCAGCATCGACGGCGGACGGAATTGGACCAATACCGGGGTGTCCACAGGACTCGGTTTGATACTGAGCGTCGATAGCGGCGGCACGGTATTTCTCGGCACCAATTTCGACGGTGCCTTCGAGCGCAGTCCGGCTCAGCAGGCCTCGCCGCCGGCCGGCGGCAGTTGGCGGCGGCTGGCATGGCAGTATCTCAAAGACTGCAATTGCCAGAACGGCCATGCGCTCGGCATCGATCCTGCGGATCACGAGCACGTTTTTTTCAGCACGAATGACGGCGGCCTGCTGGTCACCCACGATGGCGGACGCAGCTGGAGCGATGGCGGGACCAACGGCCTGGTGTCGCGCTCACCACGCGGCATCGCATTCGATCGGCAACAATCGCGCCATGTCTACGTAGGTTCGGTCACTGGCGGCGGATTATTCACCTCGCACGATCATGGTGAACATTGGCAGCGCCATCTGTTTGGCTCGTCGGCCTTGTACGTCACCGGCTTATCGGTCGACCCGATAGACCATTCTTTGTACATCGCCACAGTCTCGGGCGATGGGATCTGGAAATCGGTCGATTTTGGTGAAACCTTCACGCGCATCGACCGTGCGCCGCAAGCGGGACCCGGCGTGTACTTGGGCCTCACGGGCAGGAACGTCACAGTGGACCCGAACAACCATACCACCGTTTACGCGTCGGCCAGCCGCGGTGCCACCGTCGGTATATGGCGCTCTCGAGATGCCGGTGCGAGCTGGGTTCAAGTCGATCCCACACCGGTCTTCAGTGTCACCGTAGACCCGGGCGATTCTCGCGTGGTGTATGCGGGCGCTGTGGACGCAGGGGTATTGAAGAGTATTGACGGCGGTCGAAGTTTTGCCGTCAAGAGCACCGGCTTGCCGGATGACGTGACGACCTCTCGCACGGGAAACGTTCAAATCGACCCGCGCATCCCGACCACACTATACGTTGGCACTGAAGGCAACGGTGTCTACAAAAGCCTGGATGGCGGCGAAAGTTGGTTCGAGTTCAATCTGGGTCTCGACGACCCAAACGTATTCGGTCTGGCGCTCGATCCCGTCTCTCCCGAGACCGTATATGCATCCACCGCGTCGTCGGTATTCAAGACACGCCGCCACTGAGCGTTGGAAGTGCGCGCCGAGCGCGGCGTACGCCGGGTTGAAATCCGGATCGTACGGGTGGATGGTCGCATCAGGCTAGCCACGCAGTCTCTGCGAGCCGTATCCTTGCTCGCACACTCTCAGGGGCTCAGCATGCTTAAGATATATTCCCTCAACACTCCATCCCCACAAGTGTGGCAACC
>Ga0181537_10003919_pt1 | contig 12528 bp, 10 predicted proteins | sample PEATcosm2014_Bin_39_FD_119765 | JGI IMG/M metagenome (GOLD analysis project Ga0181537, IMG submission 119765) | Peatland microbial communities from MTU Mesocosm Facility, Houghton, MI, USA - PEATcosm2014_Bin23_10_metaG | ecosystem: Environmental > Terrestrial > Soil > Wetlands > Peat | place...
AAAATCTTGAAGAATAAGGAGTTAGCGGGGTGGTTTTCGATTCGAGCGAGGCGAGATGTTCCGCGGCCAAACACAGAATTGTGAAACTTGAAGCTACATCCAGTTTAGCAGGTTGAGAGGAATTGCTTGCGGATGAGGTCAAGGAGAATTGCTTTCGGGAGAATGGGTTAGGGGGACGGGAGAATAATTTTCTTGACAGGGGTGGGTTTTGGGCAAAACCAAGGTTCCTCGGTTGCCGTCGCGTGCGCTCCGGCTGTCTTCGGAATGACAGCTTGGTTTAATCACAATTTGCTTTTAGGGTGCAATTTCCCGGCTAACGGGCGAAAGCTGGTATTCCCACTTCTCGCAAAAGACGCGAGAAATGGGGCACCCGGCAAACGCCTGGCTAAATAGTTGACTCCGCTTTTTCGATCCACCATCTCCGCGGGGATAGAGAGACGACCAAAGGTCATCCGATGACCTTGCTGGCCAGTTCCCGGTACATGCGCACTACGCGGCGGGCCAGCGCGAGATCGATGACCCGCAAACAGAACATCGTTCTGCGGCCGAGGCAGTAGAGCAGTGAGACGCGCCTCCGTCGCTGGAACCGTCTGAGCGCCGCTGGGTCGAGCACCTCCAGGGTCGGTAGGGCACGCGCCGGCGTCAGCGGAAACCCAACCGCCCGCCCTAAGACCGCATTGCGCAGGCAGGTGTCGAAGGCAGCACTCTGCGCGTCCCCTTGGTGAATGACGAAATGCTGACCTCCCTCCACGAAGAGGCGGATCACTCGATGGAGCACCAACTCGGCTTCGTTGGAGCTCAAGATCAGAACGATGTCGCCTGGGTGCAGGTCTTCGGCGAGCCGCTCGATCGTCACTCTGGTCCCCAGTTCGATCGTGGGGCTCATGCTCCCGCCGGCGATGTCGACCGCGACCGGGTGCCCTTGATCGAGGACCAGCCTGACGGCCTGTGGATGCAGGTTCACGAGCGCCTAGTATATGGCACGGGCTGTCTCGTCCTTCTCCGGGCTCGAACCAAGGTTCCTCAGTTGCCGTCGCGTGCGCTCCGGCTGCGTTCGGAATGACAATTGGTTTTAACTTGCTTTAGGGGCGGAATTTCCAGCCGGCCTGGAGCATGCCCTCTGAGCCTTTTCGATCGCTTTCGCGCTTGATCACTTCAGGCTCTTACTTCGGGTCGGGCTGGAGGATACAGGCTTTGGCTTCGTCTTTTTTGTCACGGAGTGCCAGAATGCACCAGTTCGCCCAATCCACGATGTCCTGCTCGTTGTCGATGGCTTCGTTCAACCTCGCCGTCGACCCACCCTCTGTATTGTGCAGGGCAAGCGCCAATACACGAATGGTTGCCCGCGCTGATTGCCGCATCTTTTCGTAGTGCACGATGGTTGCGGTTCGCTGCTCGGGCTTCACCTCGGGGTCCTTCAGCCGGGTGCTGATGATGGTCGTCTGCGCGTAGGCGCCGGCCAACGAGAGCAGGAAACAGGCGGCCGCACTCCGGGCGATTTTCATCATGGCATCAACTCCCTCACGCGGGGCAGCCTACATTATTCGCAACGCTGTCTCGGATTAGCGGATATTACCTGGATTCTAAAGTCGGTGCGGCCGAAAGCAAGGTTACCATCGCGCCATTGACACTGGGCCGGGTCTTGAGTGTAAGAGGCCGGCAACCGGGGAACGTCCCGTCTGTCCCCGGAATCCCGTCCCGGAATCCCCCGTCGGGGAACGTCCCGTCCGTCCCCGGACTCCGGAAAGATTTGCGCAGTTCCAGTGGAACATCCTGCTGCTTGTCCACGTAGTTCCGTGTGTCGTTCCACTGGAGGAAGGGTTACATGACCGAGTTAAGCTTGAGGCGCTACACGGGCATTTTCGGCTTGGTTGCCACGCTCATTTCGTTGACAGAAATTCCGCTCTATTTCATGTACGACGGCGCCCCTCCGCAGTGGGACATCCTGACGCGCGTTCTGGTGGGGATCGTCGGCAGTACGATTCTCATTGTTTTTTTAGTCGGATTTCGGCTGGTGATTTGCCAGGGGAGGCCACAACTGGAGTGGGCTGCGACCCTGGTTCTCGTCTCCGGGCTCATGTGGCTGACGTTCAGTATGGTGGCTCAATCCATGGAGGCTGGAACGGCTATTGTGTCTAAAGTTCCGATCGACCCGACGGTGGATGGCGTCCTCGCCCCCGGTCAATTCCTGCTGTGGGGAGCCATTGGGCGGCTCATGACCACGCTCTTCCTCTCTGCCTCAGGGTTCGCGATATTGCGGGGCCGGTTCATGCAAGCCTGGCTTGCCTGGTTGGCCTTCGTCATCGCTTTAATCAACCTCGCATTTGTCCCAGCCATGTTCTTCGGTTACGACGCGGCTCAGTTTTACAGCGCCGTCGGGTGGGGTACGACGGCAACGGCTCCCGTCCTCGTCCTCTGGTGGATCATCATCGCCAGCATCCTCCTGCTCAGAACTCCCGCTGATTAGCTCGTGCGCGACTTTCGGCATTCAAACAGAACTCAGAAAGGCCATCCGGCTGTGCATGGCGTTTCCGAGAGCTTTCTGCTGACCCAGTAAGCCCGCGCTGCCCGGTAATCCCCGGGGAACCAGCAGACTTAAGCACGGTGGGGTGCGCCCGGATGGTCCCAGGCGTCACGAAGGGTGCACCCCGCCCGTCTGCCCCGGTTTCTCCTGTAACGAATAACCGCGACAGCAGCGCTCTCCTCACACGCACGCGCGGATAAAACCGCGGGACGATCGTTTTATTCCCACCTCGACAAAATAAATTTCCATGAAATAAAAGCGGGAATAAAAGCGCGCGCCGCCAGTTCTGTACGGTGAAACCGGAGCCAACTCTGTCCGGAAAGGAAGGGGAAATATGCCGCTGCAGAAAAAGCAGGACGAAAGTTTGTTCGATCACAACGTCGATCGCGACGGCGGTCACGACGACGATGGCATCGACCGCAGGGGGTTTCTGAAATGCATGGCTTGGGCCGGGACGGGAGCTCTTTGCGTGCTCGAAGGTGGAGTGCTGAAGTCTTATGGGCTTGACGATCCCGCCCGCATCGCAAAGGCAGCCCGCGGAGAACTCAGTTTTGTGCAGATCAGCGACAGCCACATGGGATTCAACAAGCCCGCGAACTCCGACGTGGTGGGGACGCTGAAAGCTGCAGTGGGCAAAATTAATGCGATGCCTGTGCCTCCTGCATTCATGCTGCACACTGGCGACATCAGCCATCTTTCCAAAGCAGAAGAGTTCGACACGGTTGACCAGATTCTTAAATCCGCGCCGACGAAGGATGTGTTTTTTGTTCCGGGTGAGCACGACGTTCTTGAAGATGACGGCAAACAGTACCGTGAACGCTACGGCAAGAACACCAAGGGCGATGGCTGGTACAGCTTTGACCAGAAGGGCGTGCACCTGATTGGACTGGTCAACGTGATGAACCTGAAGGCGGGCGGGATGGGGTCGCTGGGAGCGGCACAACTGGAGTGGCTGGAAGACGACGTTCGCCATCTTTCGAAGAGCACGCCGGTGGTGGTGTTTGCGCACATGCCGCTGTGGAACATTTATCCGGAGTGGGGATGGGGCACGGACGATAGTGCGCAGGCGCTTTCTTATCTGAAGCGATTTGGCTCAGTGACGGTACTGAACGGACACATCCATCAAACCATGCAAAAAGTGGAGGGGAACGTTACGTTCCACACGGCGGATTCGACCGCATTCCCTCAGCCCCATCCCGGAGCGGCGCCATCGCCGGGTCCGATGAAGGTCCCGGCGGAGCAACTACGCAGTCTGCTGGGAGTGACCAACGTGAACTATGTGCGCAAGCATCATGCGCTGGCGCTGATCGATTCCACGTTGGAGTAGCGGGTTATCGAATATCTCGAAAAGGCGATTTACGAAAACTATGGGGAGCGAAGAAATGAGAAGCAAAAAGGTGAGAAAGAATAGCTGGATTTTTTGTGTCGCGGCGGCAATTGCGCTGGTCTCGGGTGCGGTGCTGACTGTGCCGACGTCAATGGCTGCGGATCCGCCGACCGTCAACGTCAAAATTGATAACTTCAGCTTCACCCCGGCAACGATCACCGTGAAGACGGGAACGCAGATCACCTGGACGAATGCCGATGACATTCCGCACACCGTGGTCAGCGATGGCCAGGAATTTAAGTCCAAAGTGCTCGACACGAATGAGACGTTCACGTTCACGGCCAGCAAACCGGGAACGTATTCATACTTCTGTTCGATTCATCCGAAGATGACGGGCAAAGTGGTGGTGGAGTAGGGGCGTGGTGAATCCTTTTGACCTTAAGGCCGCGTTGCTGGCAAAACATGCACAGCATGTCGTCTTAGTCCACTTTCCGATCGCGCTTTTTCTGACGGGAGTGGCTTTCGACATTGTGGGTCGCTGGACGAAGAACGCGGCGAAGAGGGCAACGTTGGTGGCTGCGGCGCGGCTGAACCTGCTCGCCGCGGCCGTTGCGGTGGTGCCGACGCTGGTGACCGGCATCGCTGCGTGGCAGTGGCAACTCGAAGGACAAAACCTGAAAGGACTATTGCTGCTTCACCTCGCCTTGGGATCTGCCTCCGGTTTTCTTATCTGTTGGGTGGGGTGGATCCATTTTCGACGGCGGGGGAGTTTCACGGATGCGCTTCCCGGTTACTGCCTGCCGCTCGAACTTCTGACTGCCTTAGTGGTTGCTCTTACCGGTCACGTCGGTGGTTTTCTGAGCGGTGTCAACCTTCCTGGCTAGCATTTCTGGCTGGCGCGGAGCGGTCAACTCTTCGACGAGATTGCTACGGAGTGAGCGTCTGACTCAGCGGGAGGTGGAGCGGCGGTCCATCCGGGGAGGTCGGTGCTGCCGGTGATTAGGCGCGCGCCGCGTTCGTAGGTGACGTAGGACCACGCCCACTGAATGAAGACCAGCAGGCGATTGCGGAAGCCGATTAGAAAAAGAATGTGGACGAACAGCCAGGCCAGCCAGGCGAGGAAGCCGGAAACGTGGATGCGTCCGAATTGGGCGACGGCGGCGGCGCGGCCGATGGTGGCGAGGCTGCCTTTGTCCCAGTAGTGGAAGGCGGGGCGGGAGTTGGAATCCGCATCTCCCGAGGACGGGCGAGCCTTTCTTGCATCCGGATCGGAGTTCCCACTTCCCGTGTTGCTGGAGGCATCCTGGACTTCAAAATCCCCACCCTCTCGCGAAGGGCGCGAGAAGGGTGGGGCACCCGCCGCGTTCACTTCTTTGCGAATTAGTTTGGCGACGTATTGGCCTTGCTGAATCGCGACGGGAGCGACGCCGGGGAGTAATTTTCCGGTTGCGTCTTTGGCGGCTGCCAGGTCGCCAATGACGAAGACTTCCGGATGTCCGGGGATGCTGAGGTCAGGTTGCACCGGCACTCTTCCGGCGCGATCGACTGGGACCCCTAGCTTCTTGCCGAGCGGAGAGGCTGCTACTCCGGCGGCCCACAGAATGACTGTGGCGGGGAGTCGGGTGTCGCCCACGAAAACGGCGCCGGGTTCAATCTTGGTCACGACGGCCGAGGTGCGAACTTCGACTCCCAGGCGGTGGAGTTGGTCCTGGGCGCTGCGCGAGAGATCTTCTGTGTAGGCGGGGAGAACGCGCGGGCCGCCTTCGAGCAGCAGGATGTGGGCGCGAGAGGGATCGATCGAACGGAATTCGTGGGTGAGCGCGTGGCGGCAGATTTCGGCGAGCGTGCCGGCGAGCTCGACTCCGGTGGGGCCGGCGCCGACGACTACAAAATTGATTGGAGTCGTTTCGCCAGCGGGGGCTTCGCCGAAGGCAGTTTGCCGCTCCGCCAGCTCGAAGGCGAGCAGGATGCGGCGGCGGATTTCGAGCGCGTCTTCAATGGTTTTGAGGCCGGGAGCGTAAGGCTCCCAGTCGTCGTGGCCGAAGTAGGCGTGGCTCGCGCCGGCGGCCACGATCAGATAGTCGTAGGGAATTTCGGCGTCGGGCGTTTGGACGGTGCGGCGCGCGAGGTCGAAGCCGGTGACCTCCGCCATGAGGACTTCGACATTGTTATTAGCGCGAAGAATGGAGCGGATGGGCGCGGCGATTTCTCCGGGAGAAAGTCCGGCGGTCGCTACCTGGTACAAGAGCGGCTGGAAGGTGTGATGATTCCTGCGGTCGATGACCGTGATTTCGACATTGCCCTTGGCGAGCGCCTGCGCGGCGTTGAGGCCGCCAAAGCCGGCGCCCACAATCACGACTCGCGGCATACCCTGGCTCGTCATCTTGCTGTTAAAGCCTCACATCTATAAGATTCAGCGCGATGCTAGATGGTGCAAGAAGTTCGAAGGTGACGCCGTGGGCGCGGTGGGGGATGCCTTCGGCGGCTGACCTGATATTCGTCGGGCTGCTGGGTGTGCTGGTGCTCACGCCGCTGTCGGTGCGGCTTTTGGGAGATGCGGGGATTGGATGGCACATCCGGACGGGGCAGCAGATTTGGTCTGCGCATGCGATCCCGCGCGTGGACTCGTTTTCTTCCTCCATGGCGGGCCAGCCGTGGTTTGCGTGGGAGTGGATGTATGACCTCGCGGTAGGGCAGCTGGAATCGTGGTGCGGGCTGAATGGCGTGGTGTGGTTTACGGCGATGGTGATTGCGGCTGTGTTTGCGGGGATGTTCCGCCTGCTGGTTGCGCGGGGGACGAATCTGGCGGTTGCGCTGGGGCTCGTGCTGCTGGCGGCAGCGGCTTCGACGCTTCACTTTCTGGCGCGCCCTCACGTGGTGAGCTGGCTGTTCACGCTGATCTGGTTCTGGATTCTTGATTCCTCGGAGCGTGCGTCCGGGGACGGGAGCGAGAATCGGGGGAGGCGGTTGTGGGCGCTGCCGCTGCTGATGCTGCTGTGGGTGAATGTTCACGGCGGCTTCCTGGTGGGCTTTGTGCTGCTGGGAATATTTTTGCTGGGAGCGGCGTGGGGATGGTTTCGAGTAAGAGGAGACCGGATCGAGGAACTTCTGGCGAAGATTGCGGCGGGGGCGAGGGTGCGGAGGCTGGCTTGGATCGGGCTTCTGAGTGCGGCTTCCAGTTTGGTGAATCCGTACGGATGGAAACTGTACTCGCACATTTATTCCTATCTCTCGAACCGCTTTCTGATGGATCACATTGATGAATTTCAGTCGCCGAATTTTCATGGCGTGGCGCAGAAGTGTTTTCTGTTGTTGCTACTCATCGCGGTGGCCATTCTGGCCGTGCGTGGTCGGGGGTTGAGGCTCAGCGAAGGGCTGACAGTTTTGTTCGCGATTTATGCGGGGCTGTATGCTTCTCGGAATATTCCGATCGCTTCGATCCTGCTGGTGATGGTGGTGGGGCCGCGGTTGCCGGAGGCCGGATTTACGCGGGGATTTTTCCAGAGGATGAGGACGGTCGAAACGGGGCTGCGTGGCCACGTTTGGGCGGTGCTGGCTGTCGTTGCCGCTCTGGCGATGGCCGCCAATGGCGGGCGGGCCGGATCGAGTGTGCTGATGGATGCGCACTTTGATTCCACTCGCATGCCGGTTGCGGCGGTGAATTATCTGGAGGAAGCGGGGCTGAATGGGCCGGTGCTGAGCACGGATTACTGGGGCGGGTATTTGATTTACCGGCTTTATCCAAAGACGCGCGTGGTGGTGGATGACCGGCATGATTTGTATGGTGAGCAATTCTTAAAGTCTTACTTGAAGATGGTTCACGGGGAGCGGGGATGGGAGGAATTCCTGCAGGCGCATGAGGCTTCGTGTGTCCTGTTGCCCAGGAACGCGGCGCTGGCTAGCATTTTGATTGCGAGCGGCGAATGGAAAACGGTGTTTGCGGATGATGTGGCGGTTGTGTTCGTGCGGGATCCATAGCGTTGCGGGTTAGCCTTGGCGACAACCGGGCGATCCGCGAGAGTAGGGGTGCGGGAGATCCCTCTCTCCGCCGCTTCGCGCGCCCCCGGCTCAAAGCCGGGGGTCTACCAGAACGGCTCCGCTCGGGATGACGCCAACCGTGACGATGCTCGACACAAACACCCTTCCCCTGGAGGCGATTGACGTTTTGGCGTGCGCCCGCCGATGATGGAATTGACGGGCTTTCCATTTTCCAGGCACATCCTCCCTGCAGACAGGACTTCCTACATGGCCGAAAGCCGAGATCATCTTTCCTTTTTCTGCCGGAGGATCGTGGCGGGCTTGTTCCTTGGACTTTTTACGCTGGCGCTGGTGGCTTGTTCGGGATCGTCTTCATCGCCCAGTTCAACCGTGACCACGCCGGGGAATCCGGTGGGAGCGAATCTGACGCAGGTTAGTTCGGATCCCTACACGGTTGCTCCGGGGCAGCACGCGACTGAGGTCGAGCCGCATATGCTGGCGAATGGGAACACGCTGGTGGCGGCGTTTCAGACGGGGCGCATCAGTCCCGGCGGCTCAACCGACATTGGATGGGCGACTTCGACCGACGGGGGAACTACATGGACTCACGGCTTTCTGCCGGGGCTGACGGTCGGGGAGGGATCGGGACCGTACGATGCGGCGAGCGATCCTAACGTGGCCTATGACGCCAAGCACTTGGTGTGGCTGATTAGTTCGCTGCCGATTTCGAATTCCTCGGCAACGCCGGCGGTTGCAGTGAGCCGGTCGAGCGACGGGATGACGTGGCAGAATCCGGTTAGCGTTGACGCGACGGCGGTGAGCTCCGATAAGAACTGGATTGCTTGCGACAGTGGGGTGAGCAGCCCGAAGTACGGCAACTGCTATTTGGAGTGGGATAATCCCGCGAGCAACGACGAGATTTTGATGAGCACTTCCAGCGACGGTGGGATGACGTGGGGAGTGCCGCTACCCACCGCCAGCCTTGCCGACGGCATCGGCGGCCAGCCGCTGGTGCAGCCGAACGGGACCGTGGTTGTGCCGATTGAAACCTTTGGAAGCGCGGGGGACGGAATATCGGCGTTCAGTTCGAGCAATGGCGGGTTGAGTTGGACCGCGCCAGTGACTGTCGCAAATATTCAGGTTCACACCGATGCGGGAGGAATCAGAAGCGGGCCGTTGCCGTCGGCGGCGGTGGATGGCGCGGGAACGGTTTGGGTAGTTTGGGAAGATTGCCGGTTTCGTGCCAACTGCCTGACCAATGATCTGGTCTACAGCACTTCGGCGGACGGCGTGAACTGGGGCGCAGTGACCCGCATTCCTATTGATGCTACGTCGAGTACGGTGGATCATTTCATTCCGGGGATTGGGATTGATCCGGCGACTTCGGGGGCGGGCGCGCATGTGGCGTTGCACTACTACTACTATTCGCAGAGCAGTTGCACGCTGGCGACTTGCCAGCTTTATGTGGGCTACATTTCGTCGGCGAATGGGGGCTCGACCTGGAGCACGCCGGTCGCGCTGACCGGCCCGATGCTGCTCAGCTGGCTGCCCAATTCGCAGAATGGGCTGATGGTGGGCGACTACGTCGCGACGGCGTTCACCAGCGGCGTGCCACATGGAGTGTTTGCCGTGGCCTCGGCGATTTCGGGAAGCACGTTCAATGAGGCGACGTATACGGCGCAAGGGTTGACGGTGAGTGCGGCGGGACGGCAGCTTTCGTCGGCCGGCGACAAGCCGCTGCACAAGCTGACCGACAAGATTGAGAATGAGCGTCCGGAGAAGGGTGTGATTCCGCCGTCGCGGCGGCGGGCCAAGAAAAGCGCGAAGTAACTTCGGCGAGGCGGTTTCAAGCACAGGGATCCCGGGCCTGTTCTAAAGGGTTGCTGAAAAGCTCGGTTGATATGCCTCGGGGACCGAAGAGTGTGCGTGAGATCTTGTGCCGTCCCTCCGGGACTTGTGCTGTCCTCGCACTTTACCCAGCGCTGAAGCGCTGGGCTAAATTGTTTCGCATCATCGCAGCGCCGAAGCGCTACGCCACCCAAAATCAAGGGCATCCAAGGCCAAGGGCATCACTTAGTTTTCAGCAGTTGTTAGAAGTGGTCGTTGGTGTCGATGCCGAAACCCAGGATGGCGGTGACTTCGACGGGCTGGTTTCCGCGCATGGCGGGTTGAAACTTCCAGCTGCGGAGGGCTACCAGGATTTTCGCGGTCATGTCGGCGGGTCCGGCTTCGAGGACGCGCATGTTGGTGAGGGTGCCGGCTGTGTCGAGAGTGCAGGTTACCACCATGCGGGCGTGCGGCAGGCCATCCGGGAGATCGGTGCGGACGGCCGTTGGCGCCGCGAGGGTTGCTCCGTAAGGATGGCCCACGGCAGCCTCGTCGGCGAACTCCATGACTGCGGTGCCGAGAGAAGTGTCGAAATATGTGGTGTACTTCTCGCCCCGGAGGAGATTCTTGTAAGGCTCGAAGGCTCCTCCGGAAGTGGCGGTAGCTACGATAGTTACGCCAAGGGTAGCTTGGTGCTGCTTGACCGGGGCATGGCCTGTCGTGGACGGTTCAGCGGCAGCGGGATCGGACCCGAAGCTGGGGAGCGTGATCTGGCTGCTGCCGCCGCTGATGTCAATGCCGCGGACTGGCGGAACGCCGGAAGGAACGTTGCCGGCTCCGCCTGGGCCGGCGGTGAGCGAGATGCCGTCTTTTGCGTTGGGATCAGAGCCGCGGCCGGCGTCAGACTTTCCTGCGCCGGGGCCAGTTCCGTTCATGCCGCTGCCTTTACCGTCTCCACGGCCAATTCCACTGCCGCCGCCATTCCCGCTGAGGCCGGCTTTGTCGCCGCCTGAGGGAGACATGGCGAGTGAGCCAGCGCCGCCGCTGGGCAGGCCGACTTTGGGGCCGGGCTGGGCGGTGATCACAACTCCGGCGTTCGGGCCGCTGCCGCCGCTGGTGGGCGGCGCAGGTGGAGCTCCGGCGTCGAGATGCGCGCCGAGGCCCGTGCCCTTGCGGCCTAATCCTGAGTCGGTGACTCCCGAGCCTCCGCCAACTGAGGGTGGTGGGGGAACGACATTGGTGGCGAGCTGTGTGCCGCCGGGTGCGCCGGAGCTGCTTCCGGTTCTGGAGACGGAAGGTGGGGGCGGAACGACGTGGGGCGCGCCCAGCGTTTGCGCCGAGGAAGAGGTTGACGCACGATTTCCGGAGCCACCTAGCGATGGGGCTGGAGCGACTACGCTGGCGCCGAGGGGCGTCCCGGTGGCGCTGCGAGTGCCGCGCCCACTGCTACCTGCGCCGTTGGGGCTGACCGATGGCGGAGGTGCGACCACATTCGTGGCCAGCGAGGTTCCGGCGTTACCGCTCGGGCCGTTGGGGTGAACCGCCGGGGGCGGAGGAACGACGTCGGAGGCGCCAAAGATTTTTCCCACCAGGCTGCTCATGAATGATCCGCTGGCTGATTGCGAGGGCGGCGGCGGAACGACGGTCTTCGACGGGTCTGGAATGCTGCCGCCGGCCAGGCGGTGCGTGTCTTGCGAGACGTCGGCTGAGGGGGGTGGTGCGATGACTGCCGGCGCGGGCATGCTGAGCCGCGGATTCCGCGTGGATGCGCGCTCGGGAGCGGAGACTGGCGGCGGAATTACCGACGGGTTCGTCATCCGCACGGGCGTACTCGACGTTTCCCGGTTCAATCCGCCGGGCGCTGGAGGAATCACCGGGCCGGCGAGCGCGGAGGTCGAACGTGCGCGGGCGTTATCACTGGAAACACTCGGGGCGGGCGCTACTACCGGTGCATTGAGAGACAGTTGATTCGCATTTCGATCGTTGATGGTTCGATCGCGGTTGAAGCTGGGCGCGGGAGGAATCACAGCTGGGGCCATAGCTGGCGCGACCAGAGTATGATCGCGCGAAACGTCGTTGCGCGAAAGCATGGGCGCGGGCGCAATCGGGGTGGTGGAGAGCGCTGCGCTGAGATCGGGGGTGGTGAGGGTTCGATCGCGCGCCAGCGACGGTGCGGGAGCGATCACCGAATCGAGTTGCACGTTGTTGCGCGTGTAGTCGCGGATTGCATTCGGAGCCGGCGCTACGGGGGTGACGGCAAGACTGGGAGCGGTGCGAGTCGAGCGTAGTCCCTCGGTCGGCGGCGGGCCCGGGTTCGGCCGGATGGCCAGCAGGTTGGCCACGGCGTTGGACGAGGGTGGAAGTTTCAGGTTGGGGGCGTCCACAACCTTGGGAACTAGAGAGCCGCCGCGGGCGATGCGGATGGTCTGGGTGCGATGGTGGGCCTCGTCGCCGCCGGCGCGGCCGGTGGTTCCGGCTTCAGCGCCGCCGAGATCTTCGGTGCGCGGGAGTTCGTCGCCGGTGTAGTAAATCACATCGTGGCTGGAAACTCGAGGCGCGACGAACGGTCGCAATTCGGCAATCTTCACCTGGATCACGATCGCGGCAAAGATCAGAAACGCTTCCAACAGACACGACGGGATCATAATGCGCAAGGGCACCAGGCCGAACGGAGCCTCGCCGGCCAGGCGGCGTTCCGAACGTGATAAGGCAGGCCCGATCGAACTGACGAATTCGTGCCAGGGCGACGACCATCCGACCAGAAGCTTGGGCGCGGCTTCCAGGTTGTCGTCCCGCCGGGCGGGCTCTTCGAGTTGGAGTGTTTCACTCACGCGGGCGGTACTCTACCATCTTTCTGGTGGTGGTGTGGTTT
>Ga0181537_10003920_pt1 | contig 12525 bp, 12 predicted proteins | sample PEATcosm2014_Bin_39_FD_119765 | JGI IMG/M metagenome (GOLD analysis project Ga0181537, IMG submission 119765) | Peatland microbial communities from MTU Mesocosm Facility, Houghton, MI, USA - PEATcosm2014_Bin23_10_metaG | ecosystem: Environmental > Terrestrial > Soil > Wetlands > Peat | place...
GTGGAGCGGCGCAACGGCTAGAACCTGCTCCATGGCGGCAAAGAACTCGCCGTCTTGAGGCAGCGCCAGCCCGCGCATAAGCACAGCTCCCGGAAAAATCTCCTCATGCGTCGGCTCGACTGCGAGTTGGGAAAAAAGACTCATCACTCAATCGCATAATAACGCGAAAAGCGAACAAAAAGCGAATATATTCCTAGCGTTGATTCAAATCGCATTTCCGCGCCAAATCGCCCATCATATCTCTTCTTGTATCTCGTACACTGGGCTCAAACCTCCAAAGCGGAAGCGGCGAACCTATGGAGTGGCGCAGTAGCGGCGAGTTCGAAATTACAGATCTGGGTGACCGCCTGGAGGTGGTGTATCGCGCGGAACAGGGGTTGCTCGGATGGGTGTTTGCTGCGGTTACCGGAGTCGGGGCGATCTACGCATTTTGGAACACTAGCGAATTACTGGGAATTTTAGTTGTCGCGGTCTTCTTATTCTCACTTTTCAACTCAATTCGCAAGGGCAACGAGACACGGATGCTCGTGCGACCGGACGGATTTATTGTCGAGGGCAACATCGACAGGGCATTTCGCGGACGCATTACGGTTTCAGTGGATGATATCTACGACGTCGAGTATTTCATCGGATATGAGGGCTCGCCGAACGGGCTCTACGCTCGCGGCACTTGGTGCGCCACATGCCTGATTCCAGGAATTGACAAGGAGTCCTGCCAGCAGATTCAGTCAGCGATTGAGGAGAAATTTCCCGATATGCATTTTGGCCAGAGCCAGCTTTCGGGCATCTTCGGGACCGGACCCGACATTGTCACACTGGGTCTGAACAAACCAAGGAATGGTAAGCCAAAGCTGCCGACAGGCTGAGTGGTGCGCTCCGTTGCGCTAGTGTTTTTCCGCAGTGAATTGAATGACTTGCGGGTAATCGGGGCGGACTTCCAGTCCGTACGCATTGCCCGTCTCGTCCCCCGTTTTGAGGGAAGCGAGGACGTTTCCCGTTTTTGCGTCGAGCAGAGTAAGTTCGAAGGCGGCATCCCCCAACTTCGATTGACTGGAGAAATCCGGGACCTCGATTTCAAAGGACCCGTCTTTGGCGGGGATCGCTTTCGCCATGTGCAGGGTCATCACTATCCCATCGCCGATGCCGAAGAAATCGTGGGTCCACAACCCCAGGTATTCGACATTGACCTGAACGGCTTTGTTTTGAGGAATCGCATCGGCAGGAATCTGTCCGCGCAGAGTAGTTTGCCGAATCGGATTGCAAGTGAGGGATTTCGGCTGCGGGTCGAACGGCGCTTTCAACTCAAGAGTTTCAATCGCGCATCCGGGAAAATATGAAACGATTTTTACGCTTGCCGCGGGCTTTCCATCCACTGAGGCTGCGATCTCATAGCTCGTCATCCCTTTGCTCGTCCTGACGAACTTCCCGTATCCCCCAAACGCTCCGGTCATGAAGTAATTGATTTGACCACCCTCCGCGGATAGGTCCGCAGGCAAGGAGACTGTGATTGTCGCAAGTTGCGCGTTGGCGTCAACCTGGCCAAACGCAATGGGAAATGCAGGAACCAGAAGAGCGAGGTAGAGCCCAACGAATTTCATCATGCAAAGCCCTCATTGGAAAACGCCGTTCGCCGGCAAATCAGAACAAGACTGCGTGGCGAGTTCGTCATTCAATATGAAGGATACCGCGATATAGGTCTACCTGGTAGAAAACCAGGCATTCTAATCCCTAATCCCTATTCCCTAATCCCTGTTCTCTGTCTTCCCGTACAATGACGCAAAGCTCTACGGAGGAGTGTTCATGCGGCCATCTTTCACGCTGGGCATTGAAGAGGAATACCAGACCATCGACCCGGTGACGCGGGATTTGCGCTCGCATCTGCAAACCGAGATGCTGGCGCATGGCAAGGTGCTTTTGCAGGAGCGGGTGAAGGCGGAGATGCACACGTCGGTGGTGGAGGTGGGCACCCGCGTGTGCCGCAACATCGACGAAGCGCGGGATGACATCTACGAGTTGCGCCGGGGGCTGATCAAGCTGGCGTCCGACCATGGGTTGGTGCTGGTGGCCGGCGCTACGCATCCTTTTGCCGACTGGCGGACGCAGGAGATTTATCCCGACCCGCGCTACCACCAGGTGGTGAAGGATCTGCAACTGGTGGCGCGCGCCAACCTGATCTTCGGCCTGCATGTGCACGTGGGCATTGAAGACCGCGAGGCGGCGATCCGCATCATGAATTCTATGCGTTATTTTCTGCCGCACATTATGGCGCTGGCCACGAATTCGCCGTTCTGGCTGGGCCTGAATACGGGTTACAAGGGCTACCGCGCCAAGGTGTTCGAGAACTTTCCCCGCACTGGAATTCCCGATGCTTTTCAGAGTTACTCGGAGTTTGAGAACTATGTAGGTTTGCTGGTGCGGACCAACTGCATCGACAATGCGAAAAAGATCTGGTGGGATATCCGGCCACATCCGTTTTTCAATACGGTCGAAGTGCGGGCCTGCGACATTCCATTGCGCGCGGAAGAGACAGTGGCCATCGCCGCGCTGATTCAGGCTACGGCTGTGTATCTCTACAAGCTGCACGAGGCGAACCAGGACTTCCGCCAGTACGCCCGGCCGCTGCTGATGGAGAACAAGTTCCGCGCGGTGCGTTATGGGCTGGATGGGAAGCTGATCGACTTTGGCCGGCAGCAGGAAATCCCGGAGCGCGATTTGCTGGAGGAGTATCTGGCGCTGATCGATCCGGTGGTGGACGAGCTGGGCAGCCGCGAGGCGATCAACGGGGTACGCAAGATTATGGAGACCGGAACGGGCGCGGACCGCCAGTTGAAAGTGTTTGAAGAGAGCAAGGGCGACTTGAAGGCCGTGGTGGATTACATGGCTAAGGAGACGGCCGAGGGGCTGTAAGAAGCTGATTCCGTTACTAAATTCTGGAAGTTCCTGTCAGCCAAGCATTTTCGGCTAACAATTCCCGCGCAACTCGATCCCAAATCGAAACGGGAATCGCCGCCCGTTGCCGCCATTTCGCCATTTCATTCTGATGAATTTTCCGGTACTCTCTCGGAATACACTTTGCACATCGAACACGAGAGAGGCACCGTATCCCGAGCATGACGCCAGCTTCAAAGAACCTGCTTTCCATCGACTATCCGGCTGAATTCACGCCCGGTGCGCACTCCGCCGTAACCACCTGCCTGCGCATCGATCCGGCGGAGAAGGTTACGCTGATCACCGACCGCGTGACCGAGCCGATTGCCGCCGCGCTTGCCCGCCAGTTGGCCGAGCGGGGCTGCCCTTGGAATGTGTTTGTGCTGGAGGACCTGGCGCCGCGGCCTCTGATCGACATGCCGCAGGCCGTGCTTGAGGATATGGAGACTTCGCAGGTTTCCATCTTTGCCGTGCAGGTGCAGACGAACGAACTGCGCTCGCGGATGCAGATGACCGACATTGTGAACCGGCGGCACATGCGCCATGCGCATATGGTCAACATCACGCCGGAGATTATGTGCCAGGGAATGCGCGCTGATTTCGACCTTGTGGACAGGCTTTCGCAAAAGGTTCTGGAGCGGGTAAAGAGGGCGACCCGGATCAGGGCCACCACGGCGGCGGGGACCGATATTACCGCGGAGATGAATCCCGGCTACAAGTGGTTCAAGACATCGGGCATTATTTCGGCGGAAAAATGGGGCAATCTGCCGGGCGGCGAGTGTTTCACTTCGCCCGGCGAGGTGAACGGCACTTTCGTTGTGGATGGTGTGGTGGGAGATTGGCTGTGCGCGCGGTATGGGCTGCTGGCCTCGACGCCGCTCACGATTGATATTGCCGGCAACCGCATTGTGAGCTGCTCGAGCGCGAACAAAAAGCTCGAAGAGGATTTCTGGACCTATACCCATACCGACGAAAACTCCGACCGCGTGGGCGAGTTCGCTATCGGCACCAACCTGGGCGTGGAGCGGGTGATCGGGAACATTTTGCAGGACGAAAAGTTTCCGGGCATCCACATCGCCTTCGGTAACCCCTACGGCGAGCACACCGGCGCACCGTGGCGCTCCGGCACGCACATTGATGTGGTGGGTCTGGGCTTCAACATCTTTCTGGAGTCCGAAGCGGGACAGGAGCAAATCATGCGCGATGGCCGGTTCCTGATTGCGGCGTAGTCTTCATTCGTAGTCTTCAATCGCAATCTTCATGCCCTGTTATGATGCAAGGCGAGTGAGGAAATTGCGTTGAGAGGTCCGGCGGCGGATTCGTTCAAAAATGGAATCGAGTGGAGTTTACGTCAGGTTCGGCGGAGCCCGCTCGCGATTCTGACTTTGTTACTGGGGATATCCTGCTCATGTTATGCGCAGAGCAAGGTTAGCCTGACCATTTCAGCGGCAGCCAGCCTGAAGGATACGCTGGTGGAGATTGAAGCCAGTTACAAACAAAGCCACGCGAATACCGACTTCATCAATAACTTTGCGGGATCGGGAACCCTGGCTGCACAGATTGACCAGGGCGCGCCGGTGGACGTATTCGTTTCCGCGGCAACCAGGCAGATGGACGACCTGGAAAGCAAGGGGCTGATCGCCACAGGGACGCGGCGCGATTTGCTGCGCAACACGCTGGTGCTGATTGCGCCTCTGGATTCGAAGCTGCGCGATTTCGTGGGACTCACTGGCAGCGGGATCCGGATGATTGCGCTGGGTGATCCGGCAAGCGTTCCGGCGGGGCAATATGGCAGACAGACGCTGCTGGGACTTCGTTTGCTGGATAAAATCAGCACAAAAATTGTCTTTGCGAAGGATGTTCGCCAGGTCCTTACTTATGTTGAGACGGGGAATGCGGATGCGGGCCTCGTCTACGCGAGTGACGCACAATCGTCGAACAAGGTTCGCGTTGTCGCCACGGCTCCGGAATCATCGCACGAAGCAATCGTCTATCCCGCGGCGGTGGTGAAGGGAAGTCACAACCAGGAAGGCGCGCTGAAGTTTGTGGAGTATCTCAGCAGCCCTGAGGCCAAGGCGATCTTTGTGAAACATGGGTTTACAATAGCCGCACCGTGACACCGCCTGTTGATCCGATCGCACCGATTGACTTATCGCCCCTCTATATATCTCTAGCTACAACCTGCGCGGCCACGGTTGCCACATTTTTTCTAGGACTGTTTTCGGCGCGCTGGATGTATGGCGTGCGGGGCGGCGTGCGCGCCTGGATTGACGGCATTCTTACGCTCCCATTAGTTCTTCCGCCCACGGTGGTGGGCTTCTTTCTGCTGGTGCTTCTGGGCCGGCGCAGCTTGATCGGCCATGCGCTGGAGGCGATTGGAATCACGATCGTTTTTTCGTGGCCGGCCACGGTGATTGCCGCAACGGTGGTGGCGTTTCCATTGATGTACCGGACGACATTGGGTGCATTTGAGCAGGTAAATCCGACGCTGCTGGATGCGGCGCGCACGCTTGGGGCCTCAGAGGGCGTCGTGTTTCGCCGGGTGCTTTTACCTTTGGCCGCGCCTGGGGTGTTGGCTGGAACGGTGCTTGCTTTTGCGCGTGCGCTGGGCGAATTTGGTGCGACGCTGATGTTGGCCGGTAACATACCGGGCCGCACGCAGACGATGCCGATGGCGATCTTTTCCGCAGTAGAAGACGGCGACATGAGAGTGGCGCTGCTGTGGGTGGGGCTGATTATCTTGATATCGCTGGCGATAATCCGCCTGCTGAACTGGGAAAGCGGAAAGCGCGGAGCGGGGCAAAGGCGAAGAACAGAGCCGGCGCGAAAGCGAGCGACAGAGCCGTTGGTTTCCGCGCCAACGCAAACCCTACCGCGGCCGCAAAGGACAGATGCGGAGACGCGTGCCGGAACCCTGGATATGAGCGTCGAAAAGATGCTGGACTCCTTTGACTTGAAGGTGGAGTTGCACGCGGGCAAAGGGGCAGTAGGTTTGTTGGGAGCGTCAGGCGCGGGCAAGACGATGACGCTGCGCATGATCGCCGGCATTGTTACGCCGGACCGGGGACGCATTGTGCTCAACGGGCGTGTGCTTTTTGACCGGGCTTCGGAGAGGAATACCCCTGCCGCGCAACGCAAGATCGGTGTTGTGTTTCAGGATTACGCGTTGTTTCCGCACATGACGGTGGCGGAGAACGTTGCTTTCGGGCTGAGCGGGTTGTCGAGGACAGAACGGCTGGCGCGCGTGGCAAATCAACTCGAACGGATGCATATTGCCGAGCTGGCTGAGCGCTATCCACGGGAGATTTCAGGCGGGCAACGGCAGCGCGCGGCCATAGCTCGATGCATGGCTATTGAACCGGATGCATTGCTTTTCGATGAGCCGTTTGCCGCCCTCGATCCGCACTTGCGACGGCAGATGGAGGAACAGCTTCGCGAGGCGCTGGATGAATATAACGGCGCGGTGATCTTTGTAACGCACGATATGGAGGAAGCCTTCCGCTTTTGCAGCGATCTGCTGGTGCTGGACTCAGGGAGGGTGATCGCCAGCGGGCCAAAGCACGAGCTTTTCGAACATCCGCGGACCGTGGCGGCGGCAAGGCTGACTGGTTGCAAGAATATTGTTCCAGCGCGCCGCTTTGCGGAGGACAGGATTGCCGTGGACGCGTGGAGGTGCGAACTGAAAACGGCTACGCCGGCGCCGGACGGGCTGACGCATGTTGGCGTGCGCTCGCATCAGATCGCTTTCAATTCCGCCAAGACGGGAGAAAACAGCTTTCCCTGCTGGCTGGTGAGCACCAGCGAAGCGCCGCATGAGATCACACTGTATCTACGCTTGCACAGTGCGCCGCGACCGGGAGACGCGCCGCATTTGCAAGCCGACGTGCCCAAGGATCTTTGGCGAAGGTTGAGTGCGCAGCCCCAGCCCTGGCAGGTTGAGCTGGATCCGGCACGGTTGCTGCTGCTGGAAAAAGAAGCACTTTGACCTCCTGCCGCGTCTCCTCAAAATAGATTCCCTTGTGTTGGTCTGTGGTGTAACTTGGCCGCGGGGTGATAACGTTATCGCCAGCGAGGTTCGTGTGAACGCCAGTACGCAGAAGTCTGCTCTTGTATTTGATATTGGAGGAAGCCATATTTCGGCTGCGGTTTGCAGCGGGCCGGGCGATTACCGGCTTGGTTCCGTTATCACGGCTGCACATCCGGAGGAAGAAACCAGCGAGGCTTTTGTGAGCCTTCTGCATTCGCTTGGCGTGGAGGCCGGTGCGGACAACGAGAGGGTGCGGGGTGCGGCGCTTGCCATTCCGGGGCCATTCGATTACGCCACCGGGGTGAGCCACATGCGGCACAAGCTGCCTTATCTTTTCGGCGTGAATGTGCATGAGGCGTTGGCCGCGCGGTTTGGGTGGCAGACAGGCCAGGTGTGTTCTCTCAACGACGCGGACGCGTTTCTGTTGGGCGAAATCGGAGCTGGGGCGGCTCGGGGCGTGGCGCGTGCGGTTGGCCTTACGCTCGGAACCGGCATCGGATCGGCTTTTGCGGTGGATGGACACGTGGTGACTGAGGGGCCCGGCGTGCCGCCGGATGGGGAGATCTGGAATCTGCCTTACGAAGACGGAATCGTGGAGGACTCGGTTTCGACCCGGGCGATTCAGGGCTACTACAAGGAACGGACGGGCGCGCTGCGGGAAGTGGCGGAGCTTGCGGCAGACGCGGTCCGCGACCCGGTGGCCGTGGAAGCATTCAACGAATTTGGCCGGCACCTTGGCCTGGCCATCCGCGGTAAGCTTTATCCTTTCGCCCCAAACGTTGTGGTGCTCGGGGGCGGTATATCGCGATCCGCGCCGCTCTTTCTTCCTGCCACTTTGGCGGTTTTGCAGGGGCTGGAGGTCGAATTGCGCATCTCCACATTGCTGGATCATGCTGCCCTGGTGGGCGCGGGAGTGCGATGGTTCGAGAAGCAGAGCGACGGCAATGGGGTGCTCACGCAGTCTCTCGCGGGCGGCGCGCTTGCAGGCGCGGTTTAGGCCATCACTGGATTGAGTTGCGCTCCATGGAATCGGATTACATGGAGTCGGACTGAATGGAATTGGATTACATGGAGTCGCATTGAGGGGACCATCGGGAAAGCGTAGCGGCGAATTGGACACTCAGGCCGGAAAACTTCGCGTACCTGAAATCTTCGAGCACGGCTCCAGGGCACACTGCACCGGTTTCTGAAGCGCCGTTCGCGCATGTGCATCTACAAGATTGTCATGAATACTACGGTTTCGCATTCCCTTCGCACACTTGGCAACTCCGACCTTCATCTGACGCCCATCGGCTTCGGCGCTTGGGCCATTGGTGGGGGCAACTGGGAGTTTGCATGGGGACCCCAGGACGATCAGGAGTCCATCGATGCCATCCACCGGGCGCTCGATCTGGGTGTCAACTGGATCGATACGGCTGCAATCTATGGGCTTGGACACTCGGAGGAGGTGGTCGGCAGCGCGGTCAAGACCTACTCCGGCTCTAAGCCGCTTATATTCACCAAGTGCTCGATGAGGTGGCACGACGACCGCTCCATCTACCGTTCACTGAAAGCCGGATCACTGGCCGAGGAACTGGAAGGATCGCTTCGGCGACTGGGCGTGGAGACGATCGATCTCTACCAGGTTCACTGGCCCAACCCCGAAGACGAGATTGAAGAGGGTTGGGAGGCGCTTGCGCGCTTCAAAGAGCAGGGCAAGATCCGCTGGATAGGGGTTTCCAATTTTTCCACGGAGCAGATGAGACGCGTCCAGAAAATTGCGCCCATCACCAGCCTTCAGCCACCCTACTCGATGCTGCGCCGGGCGATTGAAGAGGAAATTCTTCCATTCGCGCAGGACAACGGCATCAGCGTCATCAATTACTCTCCAATGGTCTCGGGCCTGCTGACCGGGGCAATGACGGCTGAGCGGGTAGCGGCGTTTCCGGCCGACGACTGGCGCCGTCGTGCCGCCGAGTTCAACGAGCCGCGGTTGAGCCGCAATCTGCGCCTGGTTGAGCTGCTGCGCGAGATCGGCAGCGGCCATCGCGTGAGTCCGGGCGTGGTGGCTGTTGCCTGGACGCTGCATCACCCCGCAATTACCGCCGCGATTGTTGGCGGGCGGAGCGAAAAGCAGGTGTCCGGGTTGGCGCCGGCACTTGACTTCAGGTTGAGCGAAGAAGAGTTTGACCGGGTCAATGGATTCCTGGCGGCGAACCCTGCCTGAAATCGAAGTGCGGAAAAAGGCAAACAAAAACCCCGGCCGAAGCCGGGGTTCTTGCCACGGAGTAGGACACACACCTACATCGCTGCGACAAAATCGGGGACGACGATGGCCGCATGCTCCTGAAGCATTTGCGTCATGCGAGCGGCCATGCCAGTGTACATTGAGGCGGCGCGGAAAGCATTCACGCGAACACCCTCACTGGCTTGGGTAAAGGCGTATTGGGCCAGAGCCATAAGCACGCACAGGCGGATCTGCATCGCATCGCTGCGGAGAGTCTCCAGAAGAACGCGATCAACACTTTCCGCATTTCTGGCGGCATATTCGGCCATTTCCATCATGACCTGGGCATTCTGATACATCACCCACAGGCCGTTGGGACCGTTCATGCGCTGCCAAGCATCTTCCGGCGTTGCGCTAAGCCCCTCTTTCCAAAGAAAATGATCGCTCAGTTCGCGGGCGCTCCAGTCGGGACGCAACCTGACCAACAGCGAATCCCACGTTTGTGAGTTTCTGCGCCGTATTCCATTTCGCCAACGAACCAGATACCAGGCAACGGCGGCGAACGCCGAAACTTGAACTAGAAGGAGAAACATTTGTGATCCTCGTGCCGGGATTTAGTAACCAGTCGGAGGAGCAGAGCGCCGCCGTTTGGTTTTTCCGTTCTCCTACTTGTAGCAGAAAAAGCAAAGATTGTGGATATAAATCGAACAAGTTTGAAGAATCTCCGCGAAAAAAGGTACCTATCGGGACATTGAACTTTAGTAACTTGCCGATTTCGGCCATGCTTGGTACCGGGTCTTGGAGCTGCATCGAAGTCCGGATGTTGGAGATCGCACCTTACATTCACGGGAAATGAGTCCAAGCCGGGATCGCGGAACTTGAACTCAGTCGAGGCGGCGACCCAGGGGAGCCGTGGGGGTCACCTCTTCCGGTTCTTGATGTCCAAGGCGGAAGGCGACTCGGCCAAAGCAATGCGACTTGACCTTGCGGTACCGGCCACAGCAAGCAAAAAGCTCTGCATTTGCGGGGTAAACTCGCGCCGCTCCGCCTCTTTTGTTGCGAAGGAATAGACCCAGTAGGCCAGGGAGCAGATGTAGCTGGCCACCGCGACCTGATTCAAGCGGGCGAACTGCGAATTCATTGACTGGTGGGTATGGAGCACGACGACGGCGAGGCTCGCGAAGGAATAAAAGCCGAGCCCGGTGGCCACCTGCAGTTCGCGATCCCGCCATCCAATGGACAGCAGATGGCTGCATCCGGCCAGCACCAGGAAGAAGAGAATCCTCAGGATCGAAACCGTCTGTTGCAATTGCATCAGAACCAGCATTTCGCTTGGAAGGCGGTAAGCAAACCCCGTTACAGCCGCGAACGGCCATATTGCCGCACCTAAAGCGATGACGGACCCCGCAACAATAAAGAGTACCCGCCGCGGTAAAGAGGCTCTGGATGGACGAAGTACCGACCATGCGAGCTCAACAATGACTGCGAACTGCAAGACGGAGTCCAACACCATACCCGCCAGGTAGGTCGTAAGGTAATGAGACGGCAGGAAGCTATGGACCCCGTAGTTTACGCCGGCGCTAAACAAGGTCCAGGCACTATATAGGCAGAAAACTGGCAGCGTCTTCCATACACGCCTATAAAGCAGCAGTGCAATGACTGCTGCTTCGGCCACTGAAGAGGCCAACCAGAGTGTGTTGTCCAGACTCACCGTCATTATTCCTCTCTGAGTCTAATCGACGGGATGACCAGAGTTTATCAGTGAATCCGATTCAATAGTCCCAAAAACAGCTATCCAATTGCTATCGCCTTGCCTGGCGGCGGCGGAATGGGCGGGAAGGGCGATCCGGGGTCTTCAGCCACGGCTAATTTGCCTGGCGGCGGCGGGATAGGCGGGAATGGCGATCCGGGGTCTTCAGCCACGGCTAATTTGCCTGGCGGCGGTGGGATAGGCGGGAACGGCGATCCTGGGTCTTCAGCGACGGCTAATTTGCCTGGTGGCGGCGGAATGGGCGGGAACGGCGATCCCGGGTCTTCAGCGACGGCAAATTTGCCTGGCGGCGGCGGAATGGGCGGGAACGGCGATCCCGGGTCTTCAGCGACGGCTAATTTGCCTGGCGGCGGCGGAATGGGTGGGAATGGCGATCCTGGGTCTTCAGCGACAGTCGCGCAGGTCGCGGGCGGGACGGATGACTGAGGCAGCTGATGGGTGGAAGTCGCAGAGGCTGAAAAGGTAAGTGAGGCGGCAAAGATTCCGCCAAAGATGATGGTCGAGATTTTCGTGCTTACGGAAAACATGGGAGATTGCTCCTTTTGAAGTGCGGAATTTCTGTAGTGCAAAAAATCATTGCAACGCAAGAGTAACCCAAACTAGCCAGATAGGCTACCACAAAAGTAACCGGAAGTGACAATTTTTGCGACATTTGGCCGCCGGTGGCCATAATGCACGGTTGATGCTCTGAAGACAGCTATCCCGGCTCGGATGAAGCGACCGGAGCGATCGCCAATTTGGCAGGAATCAAACCGCAAACGGGACGGGGTATCATGGGTCACCGGCAGCAGGACGCCGATTCCTGGATCGGCTCAACCAGGGGGGCTGCCGGCGTTCTCCATCGGAAATACGATCTACGAATCTATGAGGGTAAAGCATTGATTCCAGAGCTGCGTAACGAGTTCAACACTCGGTTCACCGCCGAAGGCTACAGGAAGCTTCTGGCCCTTCAGCAGGAATATTGCGGTACCAGGGTGGCCTTCCGCATCGCGGAGACACCGATATTTGTTCCTCAATCGCTTCTGGAGGAGATGGCGGCAGCGGGCGCTGAACTGGCGCATCGGCTGATCGGGAATCGGACCTATCTCGACGCAGCCCGGCAGGCCATTCCACCGGGATACCGAGTGGCCGGCGAGACGGCGCATCCGCACTTTCTGACCGCCGATTTCTCTTTGGTCCACAATATTGCCGGGGAGCTGGTCCCAAAACTGGTGGAGATCCAGGCATTCCCTTCGGTGTACGGATATCAGGTTGCACTGTGTTCGGCTTACCGCGAGGTGTTTGGCATTGCAGGCGGACTGGGCAACTTCCTGGGAGGCTTAACGGATAGCAGTTACTGGGATTTGCTTAGCCGGACCATTGTGGGAGACCACGATCCAGAGAATGTGGTGCTAACAGAAGTGGACCCGCTGAACCAGAAGACCTTGCCGGACTTCAAGGCAACTGCTGGACGGTTGGGAATCGCAGTGGTGGATATTCGGGAGTTGGAGCCCGCCGGCAACAAGCTGTACTACCGAAATGTCGCCGGAGAGTTGGTCCCCATCCATCGCATATACAACCGGGCGATTGCCGACGAACTGATGGCGCGGGAGA
>Ga0181537_10003922_pt1 | contig 12523 bp, 9 predicted proteins | sample PEATcosm2014_Bin_39_FD_119765 | JGI IMG/M metagenome (GOLD analysis project Ga0181537, IMG submission 119765) | Peatland microbial communities from MTU Mesocosm Facility, Houghton, MI, USA - PEATcosm2014_Bin23_10_metaG | ecosystem: Environmental > Terrestrial > Soil > Wetlands > Peat | place...
GGGCGAGCTCGGCGACCACCGAGACCGCGCCGGTTCCGGTACCACCACCCATGCCGGCGGTGAGAAACACGAGATCGGCGCCGTCCAATACCATCGCCAGATCTTCGCGGGATTCATTGGCGGCTTCGTGTCCGAGATTCGGATTCGCGCCCGCACCGAGTCCGCGCGTCAGACTGCTGCCGATCTGCACCGTGTTGTCGGTCTTCACGTTGCGCAACGCTTGCACGTCGGTGTTGATCGCGTAGAATTCGACTCCGCCGAGTCCCGCCTCGATCATGCGGTTGACGGCGTTGCAGCCGCCCCCGCCAAGGCCGATCACCTTGATCGTCGCGGCATGATCGGGAACGAAACGTTTGGCATCTGCCATCGGCGTACTATCCTCCAAAGAAAGCGGTAAGTTTAATTCCATAGGTCGCCGAGCCAGGTTCCAAGCCGGCCGACGACGCCGCGCTTGAGACCGTTCGTCGGTGCGCCGTCGGATTTCGGGCCGAAGATGACCAGCCCAACCGCCGTCGCGTACTCGGGTTGTTTAATCGCATCGTTGAGTCCCGTGATCGTCGTGGGATAGCCGATGCGCGTTGGAAGACCGAAGATTTCGCTGGCTGCCGCGTCAACGCCGGTGAGGCGCGCGCCGCCGCCCGTTAAGACGACCTCGCCCAAAATTTGATCGCGCGCCACGTGCTCGGAGATGTGCGCGCGCGCCATGCGGAACAGCTCGCTCATGCGCGGCTCGATGATCGCGCGCAGCTCCTGGGTTGTCACCATTCGCGAATTGCGCCCGTCGAGCGTCTTGATCGAAAAGCTCGTCTCGTCGCCGAGCTCAAACTTCGCCGCGCTGCCATAGGTACGTTTGACGTTCTCGGCTTCGGCGAAATTTGTTTTCAGGCCGAGCGCGATGTCGTTCGTAAGGATATTGCCGCCAACCGGCAGCGTCCCGGTGTGAATCGCGCCGCCGCCGACATAGACGGCGATATCGGTCGTGCCGCCGCCTATATCGAGCAAGATCACGCCGACATGTTTCTCTTCCGGTAACAGCGTCGCAGCCGAGGACGCAAGCGGCTCGAACACCAACCCTGCGGTCTCCAGCCCCGCGCGATGGACGCACTTCAGCACGTTCGCAATGAACGTCGCGCCGCCGGTGACGATGTGCGTCTCGACTTCGAGGCGTCCGCCCGACATGCCGACGGGATCGGTTACGCCTTCGTGACCATCGACCGTGTAATGCCGCGGCAACGCATGGATGATCTGACGATCGGCCGCCAAGTTGATGATTTTGGAAGCGTCGAGAACGCGGCGAACGTCACCCTGGACGACCTCGCGCTCCTCACCGGATACCGCGACGATCCCACGATTGTTCGTGCTCTGAATGTGCTCGCCGGTAACGCCCACGTAGACTTGGGAGATCGAAACGCCGGCCATCCGTTCCGCACGCTCCGTCGCAGCTTCAATCGCCCTGACGGTCTCCTCGAGATCGGTAACAACGCCCCGGCGCAAGCCGGTCGAGGGGGCCTCCCCCACACCGATGATCTCGAGGCCGGCGGGCCCGGCGGCGGCGACGACAGCACACGTTTTGGTCGTCCCAATGTCGAGCCCAGCGAGGGTCTGCGACCTCATCCCCTAGATATTGTGTCTCGCAGCCCAAATCCCTACTACCTGTTGCGCCGTCTTTCCTCGACGACCGGCGTCGCCGGTGCCCGCAGATCGATCACGGCGACGTCCCAGGTACGCTTTCCGTAGGCCTGAAGGATCGGATCGATGAGTCCGGCCTTGGCCGCCAAGTCCCGGTCGTCGCCGAACCGGACGGTGATACGGCTTCCGAGCGTGACGTCAAGGCCGCCGAAGCGATCGAACGACGCGCGTGCAGGCTCTAAACGGTGCGCACGCAGTGTCGCGACGTCGGTGAGAAACCGCGATAGCTGCGCAACGTCGACGACGGATCCCGCGCGCTGCGGTGCAAGCGACGGCCACTCGATTGCAACGATGTTCGGCGCTGCGTTGCACGACGTCTCGACAACCGCGCCGCTCGCGTCGACGAGATATCGTCCGCTCGAGGACTCGATGCACGCAACCGGAGTTCGTTCGATGACCGCAATTCGCACGTTCGCGGGAAGGACACGATGGATATGCGTCGTGCGGACCCACGCGAGCGCATCGACGCGTTTCTCCGCCGCGCGTTTGTCGATCAACCAGATGTTGCGATCGCCCGGAATTGCCGCGCGTTTCAACACATCGGCAACGGTAACGTGATCCGTTCCGGAAACGGTCACGCTTTTCGGAAAGAAACCCGGCCACGTCGCAATGCGAAATCCGGCGAACGCGGCTGCGACGAGAAGAATGAAGATGAAAATCCAAAATACGCGCAGCCGCATCAAAAGCGACGGTTTCGCGCGCCGTCGAACGGTCGTCACGCCGCGCTCAAAATAAAGCGTTCGATCGCTTCGGCGACTCCGTCGCCCTCAACGCCGGCGACGATCGCGTCCGCTTTGGCGGTTAGCTCCGGCGGCGCCGTACCCATTGCCACGCCGAAGCCGGCGCTCGTCAACAACGGAACGTCGTTCCACGAGTCGCCGATCGCCATCGTCTCGCAGAGCTCGACCCCATAGTATTGCGCGACGCTCGCGAGCGCGTGCCCCTTGTCGACGCCGGCGTCGATGACTTCCACGAATTCCGGCTGACTGCGCGTGACGTTCGCTTCGCCCGCAAGCCACGTACGAAGCTCTTCAGCATAGGCGGCGGCGGCTTTGGGATCGAGCACGCAGTTGATCTTGGTCGACGGACGCTCTGCGAAAAATTCGGCCAGCGGCCCCACGACGTGCGCTTCGACTTTCGCGAGCGCCGTGTAACTTTGCGTGTACTCGTCGTCGACTTCCGTGTAGAGCTGATCGTCGAAATATCCGAGCGCACGAACGCCCTCGCTCGACGCACGTGCAAAGACGCGCGCACCGATCGCCGCCGGGATCGGCGTATGCGCCAAGCGCTCACCTGACGCGACGACATACGTCGCCGCGCCCTGATAACACACGATCGGTCCCTCGATCCCGATCGCCGTCGCGAACGGGCGCGCGGCCGCAAACATCCGTCCCGTCACCATCGTGAACGCAACACCCGCCTCGCGCGCTCGCAGGATCGTGTTCTTCACGCGCTGCGAGATCTGCAGTTTGGCCGAGATTAACGTGCCATCCAGATCGAGCGCTACGAAGCGTATCCGGTTCATCGTTTGCGCATTCTCGCGCTCTGCGCATGCGCCGGAAGGCCTTCAAAGTCTGCGAGCGATGCCAGGACGTCCGCATCCTGCTGCATGCGCGCGTCGCTATACTCGACGAGCGACATCGTTCGCATGAAATCCGCAAGACGCAGGCCCGACGCAAAGCGCGCGGCGCCCGCAGTCGGCAAGACATGATTCGTTCCGGCAATGTAGTCGCCGGCAGCGACCGGAGTCGATGGTCCAACGAAGATTGCGCCGGCGTGCCGTACACGCGGCACGAAGCGCATCGGCTCGCGCGTCTGAATCGAAAGATGCTCCGGGGCAAACCGATCGATGACCTCGAGAATCTCCTCGTCGTTGCGCGCGTGTATCAGCCACGCTCGCTCGTCGAAGACGCGACTGACGATCTCACTACGCTGTGTTTGGGGCGACGATGCCAAGACGTCCGAGACGCGTTCGAGCATGTCGCGGCTGGCCGAAACGGTCGCCACACGCGCGTATGCGTCGTGCTCCGCTTGCGCCAGCATCTCACCCGCGACAAGCTCCGGCTGCGAGCTCTCGTCCGCGACGACCAGCACTTCGGAAGGGCCCGCGAGCCCGTCGATTCCGACGACGCCGAAGACTTGCCGTTTCGCTTCCGTGACCCATACGCTGCCGGGCCCCACGATTTTATCGACCGGCGCGATTTTCGACGTGCCGTACGCGAGCGCGGCAATTGCTTGTGCGCCGCCGACTGCGTAGAGCTCGTCAACGCCGCACAGTACGCACGCAAAAAGAATCGCCGGGTTGACCCCCCGCTCGCCGCGCATGGGCGGCGTCGCAACGACGACACGCTCGACGCCGGCAAGTTTTGCCGGAACCGTCGTCATGATCGCCGAGGACGGTAAGGACGCGGTACCTCCCGGGACGTAGGCGCCGATGCTTGCAAGCGGACGAACGAGGACGGCGTAGCGCGAACCGTCACGTTCGTCATATTCCATATCCGGAATACGCTGCCGCGCGTGAAAGGCGAGGACGCGCTCGCGCGCAAGCTGGAGGCCGGCGGCGACATCGCTCGGAACGAACGTCCGCGCTTCTTCGAGTGATGGAAGCGGCACGCGCAAACGCTCGAGGGTGAAACTCGGATCGTCGAAGCGTCGCGCGTAGTCGCATAGCGCTTCGTCGCCACGCGAACGCACGTCGCGCAAAATCTTGGTCACGCTCGCGACGACATCTTCGTTCGGCGCCCATCCGGGCGCGTAAAGACCCGCGAGAGCGCTGCGGTCGCGGCTCTCGACGATCGGAGGCCGCTTCACGCCTTAACCGGCGCCGTTTCGGCTCCCAGTCGTTCCAAAAGCCCGCGCAGCTCAGCGTACTTGGCACGAAAACGGATCGGATTGACGACGAAGCGTGCCGTCGAGCGATCGATTTCGTCGACGATGACGAGATCGTGCTCGCGCAGCGTGTTGCCGGTTTGCGTCAAATCGACGATGAGATCGGCGAGGCCGACGAGCGGCGCAAGCTCGACCGAACCGTGCAACGGGATGATTTCGACCGGAAGATCGCGCTCCGAGAAAAACACTTCCGTGCTGCGCACGTATTTCGTCGCGACGCGCAAAAACGTGGGGAGCGGCGCGCCTTCGTGATAGCGATCGATCGCGCGCGCGGCGACGACAAGCCGGCACGCACCAAATCCGAGGTCGGCGAGCTCGCTGACGTGACGATCCGTTTCCCACAAGACGTCCTTGCCGACGATCCCGCAATCTGCAGCGCCGAACTCGACGTACGCGGGAACGTCGCTCGGGCGTAAAAACACGAGCTCGACGCCGTCGTCGACGCGGACCGCAAGACGCCGTCCGGCGTCATCCGGTACGTCGATCCCGGCTGACCGCAGGCGAGCCGCCGCATCTTCGAAGAGTGCGCCTTTGGGAACGGCAATCACTAAGCTCATCAGTGCGATGCCCGGAAAGGTCGCGCAAGCTCGGCCGGCGCCGAGGCCGCCTTGCGCACGCGCAGCTCTTTTACGGTTCCGTTTCGGGAAACCAGAATGCGCGGAATGCCGTGTGCCTGCGCATCTGCGATCAGCGCTTCATCGCTGAGATCGGCGGAGGCGCATCGCACCACGTTCCCTGCCGCGCGTTCGCGCGCCGCGACGATGTCTGAGCCTGCAACCAGCAAGTCGATGCGCGGTCGCTTGCGCTCGACGTGGCGTCCGCGCCGCTCGAGCGCGATCAGAATGCGCTCGATGCCACCCATCCAGCCGACCGCGGGGACGTCGTATCCAAAGCGCGGAAGCAAACTATCGTATCGTCCGCCGCCGCACAGCGAGAAGCCGATCTCCTCGATATAGCCTTCGAAGACAAAGCCGGTGTAGTATTCCAGATCCCGCAACATCGCGAAATCGACGTTGATGCGGTCGCCGATGCCGAGATTCGTTGCACGATTCAAGAGCTGTTCCAAACGGTCGAGCGCGATCTGCGAAACCGGCGTAACGCACAAGGGCCGAACCTTTTCGAGCGCATCTAGGCCGCCGCGCAGCATCGCGTACTCCGTCAAACGCGGATCGTAGTCGCCGAGCGCAACCACGTTGCGGTCGGAGATCAGTTGCTTGCAGCGTTTGCGATCGCCCGGCGGGACCTGCATCGCTTCCAGCACGCCGTCGACGACGTTCGCGTCGTTAATGTCGAAACACGCATCGGAAAGGCCGACCGCGTCCAAAATTTCGACGGCCATGAAGAGCGCCTCGGCGTCTGCGTCGACACCGCCCCAACCGATCAGCTCGACGCCCGCCTGCGTGAACTCACGCATCCGGCCTTCTTGCGGTTCCTCGTAACGGTACGCGGGCGCGATGTACGAAAGTCGCAGCGGCAATGGGTCTTCGCGCATCCGTGTCGAGACCAGGCGCGCGATCGGCGTGGTCATCTCGGGACGAAGCGCCATCGCATTGGCTTGGCGGTCGTTGAAGCGGAACGTCTCGTCCGTAAGGGTGTCGCCCAGGCCGAATTCGAGGACTTCGCAACGCTCGAATCCCGGCGTCATCACCTCTTGATACGACCAGCGGCCGAAAACGGCGCGAACCTTTTGCTCGATCTCGCGTTTGCGAGCAAGCTCGTGCGGAAGCCAATCGCGCACACCCGCAGGAAGTCGCATTAGGGTGGGGCCTCGACGACGTTCACAACGCCGAAGATTCGCTCAAGCTCCTTGCGAACGCTCGCGCTCCCGGTAATTCCGCGCTCGACGCGACGCGATTCTGCCCCGACGTGCAGCACGACCGGAACCGGACCTGGGAACTCGGCGCAGAGCGCAGCCAGGGCGTCGACTTGCTCGCGACGGCCCACGGAGAGATGCCAGCCGGGAGGCAGCGGCTCTGAGGTGGGGCGCGTAAACGGCGTCACCGTCGAGACCTGCATCGTAGCTTCGGGCGGTGCGTCGCTCGGTACCGCGTTTCCGGGCCGTTCGCGGACGCGCACACGGCCGGTGAGGACGACGATATGGTCTTGGACGAACGGCGCTTGCAGCTCGTCGTAGAGCTTCGGATAGACGACGCACTCGATGCTGCCGGTCATGTCTTCCAGCGTTGCAATTAGCATCTGCGACTGCGCACGCGTCAAGGTCCGGCGAACATGCGTTAAGAGTCCGGCGATCGTGACCAGCTCTTCTTCCGTGCGCGTCTTTGCTTCACGAATGTTGGTCGCACCGCTGCGAGCGAGCGCTTCGGCAATATCCGCCAGCGGATGCCCCGAGAGAAAGACCCCGAGCGTCTCGCGCTCCCAGCCAAGCATCTCGAGCGTCTGCGGCGCGGCAAGATAGCGCAATTTCGGCACGATCTTCTGGGTCCCCGAGGATTCGCCGAAGAGCGACACTTGACCGAGCTCGCGTTCGCGCGCATGCGTAGCTGCAAGATCCAATGCTAGGTCGATCGCATCGAGTTGTTGCGCGCGGTTTCCCTCCAGCGAGTCGAACGCGCCCGATTTCACAAGCGCTTCGAACACGCGCCTGTTCGTGTGTTTCGGATCGACGCGGCCCGCAAACTCGAAGACGTCCGCAAACGGGCCGTCCTTTTCGCGCGTCTCGAGAATCGACCGCACCGCGTTTTCGCCGACGCCCTTGATTGCCGCAAGGCCGAACCGAATTTGTCCAGCGCCGCCGTCCCGCACGGACGTGAAATCGACCAGCGACGCGTTGACGTCCGGCGGCAGCACGGTGATTCCAATCTTCCGGGCTTCATCGATGTACTCCACGAGCTTATCGGTCTTGTCTTTGACCGACGTCATCAACGCGGAGAGGTACTGCAGCGGATAGTTGGCCTTCAAGTACGCGGTCTGGTACGCGATCCACCCGTACGCAACGGCATGCGCTTTGTTGAAACCGTATCCGGCGAACGGCTCGATGAACGTGAAAATCTCGTTTGCCACGCGCCGGTCGACGCCCTCACGCTCAGCGCCCGCCAAGAATTTCTCTTTATAGACCGGAACCTGATCCTTGAGCTTCTTGCCCATGACCTTGCGCAGCTCGTCGGCTTCGGACATCGAGAATCCGGCGATGTCGCGCGCGATCTGCATGATCGACTCTTGGTAAATCGCGATCCCGTACGTGTCGCGCAGAATCGGCTCGAGCTTCGGGTGCACGTACGATATTTGCTCGCGTCCGTGTTTGCGCGCGATATATTTCGGGATCCATTCCATAGGACCGGGCCGATAAAGAGCCACCAGCGCGACGACGTCGTCGAACGAATTCGGCCGCAGCTCTGTTACGACGCGCTTCATTCCTTCGGATTCGAGCTGGAACACGCCGATCGTCTCGGCGCGCGAAAGCATGTCAAACGTCCTTTGATCGTCGTCCGGGATTCGTTCCAAATCGAAATCCGGATTCGTCGTGCGGCGGATCTCGTCGGATGCGTTCTTCATGACCGTCAGGTTGCGCAGACCGAGGAAGTCCATCTTGAGCAGGCCGATTTTTTCGACCCAGCCCATGTCGTATTGCGTGTTGACGTCGCCTTCGCCGAGCCTGATGAGCGGCGCGTAGTCGATCAACGGACCTTTGGAGATGACGACGCCGGCGGCGTGCGTCGATGCGTGCCGCGCCATCCCTTCGATCGTCCGGGCGGTATCGAGCAGCTCGCGAATCTGCGCGTTCATGTCGTAGAGCGTCCGTAGCTCCGGGATCGACGAGAGCGCTTGCTCGATCGTCAGACCGCCCGGACCCGACGGGATCAGCTTCGCGACGCGATCGACGTCTGGAAGCGCCACGCCGAGCGCGCGGCCCGCGTCACGAACCGCAGCGCGCGCCGCCATCGTTCCGAACGTTACGATCTGCGCGACGCGTTCCGATCCATATTTCTGCGTAACGTAGCGGATGACTTCGTCGCGGCGCTCGACGCAGAAGTCGGTGTCGATGTCCGGCATCGAGATACGGTCCGGATTCAGGAAGCGCTCGAAGATCAGCTTGAACTTGAGCGGATCGAGATTTGTGATCCCCAGACAATACGATACGACGGAACCGACCGCCGAGCCGCGGCCAGGCCCAACCGGAATGTCGTTGTCACGCGCGTACTTGATGAAGTCCCAGACGATCAAGAAATACGAAGCATAACCCATCTTCCCGATGACCGAGAGCTCGTACTCGAGCCGCTCGCGCAATGCTGTATCGTTCGCGACGCGCTCCTCCCCGTAGCGTTCGCGCAAGCCGTCTTCGCAAATCTCGCGAAGGTACTCGTCCGGCGAGCGTTCGACCGGGAGCAGATCGCCGGTCACCGCATCGGCTATCGCGATCGACGTCGCGACCGCTGCGTCGCGACCCAACATCATCCGCGGCGGCACGGGGTAGTCCGGCAGGTGAAACACCTTCTCGGGAATCTTGATGTCAATGCGCTTGGCGATCGCTATCGTGTTGTCGCAGGCATCCGGAACGTCGGCAAACAGCTCGCGCATCTCACTCGCCGACTTGACGTAGTATTCCGGCGTCGAAAACTTCAGGCGGTTCGTGTCCGCGACTTGTTTGCCGGTGCCGATGCAGAGCAGAACGTCATGCGCGATCGCATCGTCGCGCCCGAGATAGTGCGAGTCGTTCGTCGCGACAAGTGGGATGCTCAGCTCGCGCGCGACCTTGATCAACCCCGTGTTGATCGCTTCCTCTTCGGGCATCCCATGGCGCATGATCTCGACATAGAAGCGATCGCCGAAGATATCCAGATACGTCTGCGCGGCGCGCTTGGAACCATCGTAATCGCCCTTAAGGAGAGGGGCTGCGCATAAACCCGACATGCATCCTGAGAGGACGATCAGGCCGTCGTTGTGTTTTGCGAGCAGATCCAAATCGATCCGCGGCTTGTAGTAGTAGCCCTCGAGAAAGCCTTTCGAAATCAGTGCGACCAGATTTCGATAGCCGACAAGGTCTGCCGCCAGAAGTGTGACGTGCGCCTCATCTCGGACGGTCCGGTCGAAACGGCCACGGGGCGCGATGTACGCCTCGCACCCGACGATCGGCGTGAGGCCATGATCCTTGGCGGCGTAGTAAAATTCCATCGCGCCGAACATTACGCCGTGATCTGTGAGCGCAACCGCAGGCGCTCCGTCGTCGGCGGACCGGCGGCACAGCGCATCAACACGACATGCACCGTCAAGCAAAGAGTACTCGCTATGCACGTGCAGGTGGACGAAGGAGTTCAAACCGCTCACAAGGGTTCTTTCGCGGCATAGGACTGCCCTCGGAGGCCTCCGAAGGCGCTTAATATAGTGGCCGATCCGACGGTTCTCTCGCTCGACGAGTTGCGAGCACGTGTTGAAGAGCTCGAAAGACGGCTTTCCGAGGTTGAATCGGAACGCAACGAGCTTGCTGCAGAAAATGCGGAGCTGTTGGTTTTCCAGCAGGTTCTCTCGACAATCAACGCGAGCTTGGCAATCGACGACATTCTCTCGATTGTAATCCGTGGAGTGCGCGAAGCGCTGCGTTTCCGGCGCATCATCTTGTTCGACATGGTCGAAGGCCGCGCGCGACGCCGCCTCGAGACGAATAACGAAGGCAACGTCGTCCCTTCGCGCTCGGGTGATTTCCGCGAGAGCTCCTCGCTCCGCGGCGTGGTTCAGCGAACACTCGACTATCATCTGGGTTCGTCCGGCGACGGCGAATCGCCCGTCGGCGGCACCAAAGGCGCGTATGCGCTCGTCCCGATGATCAGCCGCGATATCGTCCGCGGCGTGCTTTACGTCGAAGGCCCTCCGACCGAAGGCATCACCGACATGCAAGTCCGCATGTTGATCGACTTCGGGTCACAGGCCGCGATCGCGATCGAAAACGCGCAGTTGCTTTCGGAGACCCAGCAGCTCGCGATGACCGATTCGCTGACCGGTCTGCTCAACCGGCGTGCGCTCGAGGGCATGCTAGATCGCGAACTCCTCAACGCGGAGCGATACAACGCGCACCTCGCATTCTTCATCTTCGATCTCGACGATCTCAAGACGATCAACGACACCGGCGGCCATCCCGCCGGCGACACCGCGCTGAAGGCGCTCGCCGAAGTGCTAAAGGGCAGCGCCCGCAAGGGCGACATCGTGGCACGCTATGCCGGCGACGAGTTCGTCCTGGTTCTGACGAACACGAATCGCCCGGCGGCGGTACGCGGCGTCGAGCGCGTCTTCACCAACCTCAGCCGGCACAGTGTCAAAGCCTCGGCCGGCGGAGCGATTTTTCCGAACGACGGGACCGACGGTAAGGCGCTCTTCCGTTCGGCTGACGCAGCGCTCTACGTCTCGAAGCAAGCCGGCAAGAACCGCTTCTTTTTCTTTGACGCGCTCACGCAGGCAGCGACCGCCGGAAACCGTCCCCGGCCCTAGCCTACCCGACGTTAATCGGCGTCGATGAGCTTGGTGTATCCGTCATCGCAGCTCACGAGCACGTTCGTCATATGATCCACGACGGTCTGAAGCGTGGCATCCGTGCAACGACTGCGGACGCGTAGCCACACGTACGGCGCCCCTTGGCGCATAGTGTATTTAACGAAAGCGTATTCGATCAACGGCAGCCGGTGCTCCGAGTACGGATCGATCCGGTGCTTGGCAAGCAGCGCCTCGGCTATATTCTCTTGCGTTTGCTGCGTGATTAGCGAATCGCGCTGAGCGGCTGAGAGCGGCGAGCCCTCTGCGAAATCCGAGTTGTTCTCGACCGTCCAGAGCATCAGACGGTCCCAATCGTCGTCGGCGATCGACTTCAGCTTCAGCCCATAACGGTAGTGATCGACGCCTTTTACCTTGACGACGTCGCTCCATCGGACCGTCCCGATCACCGTGAACGGCTTCGATTGAATAATGGCGCCGAGCATGAGCTCGGCGGACAGATCCTTGACCGGCTGCTGCAAGAGAACACAAAGGCCGCCGCCGCTGATATCAAGTCCGACCAGGGGCACGCGCTCGCCGGGCGTGGCGTAATAGACGCCCTGAAACGGCTTGGTGCGCCGGAAGAATTTGCGCCGGTTAGGAGTGGACGGCTGCTGCGGCGCCGTGGACGCCGAGGTCGTCTTGGCCACCGTCGCTATTTAAGCGTAGGCCGAGACGTATGCCTGCACCGTCGACCCCCCTCCAGCCGTCTTTTACGAAAACTTACAGGGGGAAGGCCAGCCGGGAAAGGGGAAGCGCGGACCGGCCCCAGCCCCCTGAGGCCGGTCGCCATTCGGAGGGATAACGTTTGCGTCTCGAGCGCCATCAAGCCACAGGCATCGGCCTGCTGCTCATTCATGTCATCGCCCTGGCAGCATTTTTGCCGATGTTCTTCAGCTGGTCTGCGTTGCTCGTAGCCCTCGTTCTCTATAACCTGACGGGCCTGGGAATTACGCTGTGCTATCATCGCACGCTCACGCATCGCGGCCTGCGATTGAATAGGCCGTTCGAATATATCGCCGTCATTTGCGGCGCGCTCGCATTACAGGGCGGGCCGATCGAATGGGTCTCGACGCATCGCAAGCACCATGCGTTCTCCGACGGCGATGACGACCCGCACACGATGAGCCGCGGCTTTCTGTGGGCCCATTGCTCGTGGTTGTTCCGTCAAAATGCGAAGATGTGCTCCGACGAAGACGTCCGTCACTTCGCGCCGGACATTCTCGACGTTCCGTTCTACCGTTGGGTCGATCGCAACACGTTGACGCTACAAGTCGCGCTCGGGCTGACGCTCCTTGCCGTGGGCGGTTGGTCGTGGGTGATCTGGGGAATCTTTGCGCGTCTCGTGGTCTGCTATCACATCACGTGGATGATCAACAGCGTGGCACACATGATCGGCTACCGCTCGTTCAAGACGACCGATCTCTCGACTAATTGCTGGTGGCTCGCGCTGCTTTCGTGGGGCGAA
>Ga0181537_10003923_pt1 | contig 12521 bp, 14 predicted proteins | sample PEATcosm2014_Bin_39_FD_119765 | JGI IMG/M metagenome (GOLD analysis project Ga0181537, IMG submission 119765) | Peatland microbial communities from MTU Mesocosm Facility, Houghton, MI, USA - PEATcosm2014_Bin23_10_metaG | ecosystem: Environmental > Terrestrial > Soil > Wetlands > Peat | place...
CTTCGATGGATTCATGGTACGAATCGTCCCGTCTGCGATCACGATCTCGCTCTCAACCAACTGGTCGCACAAGAGCCCGTGCGCGCGCATGTTGAAGCCCACGCCGCCACCGAGTGCCAAACCCGCGATGCCGACTTCGGCGCATCGCCCGTGCGTGATCGCGACGCCGAGCCCGCGGCATTTCGCGTAGACATGTTTGTTGCGCGCGCCGCCGCCGACCGTTGCAATGCCGGTAGAAGGATCGAACGCAAAGCCATTCATGCGCTGAACGTCGATCATGAGACCGGTCGTCGTTGAATAACCCGCGTACGAATGGCCTCCCGAGCGTGCGACGAGCGGCACGCCGTGCTCCCTCGCCCAGCGGATCGATGCGGCGACGTCATCCGCGTTCGCGCAGAGTGCGATGCCATTGGGCTGCAGGAGCGCGTAGCGGAGATTGTTCGGGCGTGCAAGTGCGAGAAAGCCGTCCTCACCCGGAAGAACGACGCGGCCCGCCAGCTGCTTTCCGAGCGTTGCCCACGGCAAGGTGGAAGCGGATGCGAATCCCGCTCCCGAACCTGCCACCAGCGCGAAACTGGACGCTTGCTGGAGAAACGACCGGCGATTCATGCCGCAGTGATTCGCGGGACGCGGCCGAACTCCAGGCAAGATGACGCGATCGGCACGATTCATCATCTTCTTGATCCTCGCCATCGCGTTTTATCTTGCGGCGCTGAGCAATACGGTCTATCTGCTCGCGTCACCGCCGGACCTCGATTGGCACGATTCGCTACGCAAGATCGAGAGCGTCGTCGCGTTTACCGTTGTCGGTTTGTCGGCTGCGTGGTGGCTTGCGGGTCGCCGCCACATGATGCTCGGCCTCGTGGTCGGCATGGCGGCCTACAGCGCCTTGATCGAGATCGGTCAAACGTTTACCGGTTCGCCCGAGGGTTGGCGGCTGCACATCTTCGACGTGGCCTGCGGCGCACTCGGCGGCTTTATCGCGAGCCTCATCGCACAAGCTTTACGGTTGCGCGAGGGCTGAGAACCACCGGCCACGGGAGAGGCCGCACGGCAGGGCCAAGTCTGAACGACCCCATGATTTCGAGCGAACGGATCCCACTCGTCCAAGCGGCAGGAAACGAACTGCGTGCGTTGCTTGCGCCCGTGACGCCGGAAGAATTCGTGCACGAGTATTGGGGCAAGAAGCCGCTTTTCGTCAAAGGCTTCAAAGACAAATACTCAGGCTTCTTCGACGCGGCGGCGTTCAGCCGCGCGCTTACCGCGCCGGGCGCCGTTTCGCCGGACTTCTTGCGCGCGAGCTTCGATCGCAAGACCGAAGCCGGCACGTCGGCAATGCCGAACGTCCCGACCGAACATCGCTCGAGCGCATTTCGCGCAAGCCTCGATCAAGCCGTTGCGCTCTTCGACGCCGGCGCGACGCTCTGCGTTTCGCAAATCGAAACGCGCGCCGTGTCGCTCGCGCCATTCGTCGCTGCGATCAAACGCCAACTCGGCTATCCGTGCCGCGTCACGTTCAACGCCTATCTCTCGCCGCCGGGATCCGGATACAATTGGCATTTCGATAGCCGCATCGCAAGCACGCTGCAAATCGAAGGCACCAAGACCTGGCGTTATTCGAACAAGCCCGCGATGCCGTGGCCGCGCGCAAACGGCAGCATTCGCGCCGATGGCGTCGCGCAGTACGCCGATCCGAACGTCACCGCGCAAGATTGGGAACGGCTCGAACCCTTCAACGAAAAGGACACGACCGAAGTCTTGCTCGAGCCCGGCGATCTGCTGATTCTTCCGGCCGGCATTTGGCATGAAGCGTGCGGCGGCACCGGCGGCTCGCTTGCGCTCAATCTCGCATTCACGCCGATTCCGTATACGATGATGATCGGGAGCATTCTCGACGCATTGCTGACGCCGGATCCACGGTGGCGCAGCCCGACGCCGCTCTTGCAAGGCGAGAATCCCGGTGAGCTCGATCCGCAAGGCGTCGCCGCGATCTCGGCGCAGCTCGCACATGCTGCGAAAGCACTCGAATCGCTGAGCGGCGACTCCGCTGCCGTCGTGCGCATTTGGCAATCGATGGTGCGCGCCGCGATCCCCGCGGCGTTGGTGACGGCACCGCCCAGCGTTTCGCCATCGCCGGTTACGCCCACGCAGCGCCTACGCGTCGTCAACAGCGTGCACGCGATGCTCGCCGAGGGCGGCACGCGTCTCTTTCTTGCGGTGGGCGCGAGCGGCGAGCTCGAGCTGACCGGTCCGTCCGTGCAGTTCGTGCAGCGCATGCTGGCGGAGCGCGAGTTCAACGCCGGCGATTGCTTGACGTGGAACAACAACGGCCAGTCGTTCCCGTGGAACGACGTTGCGCTGCTGCTAACGAACCTCAAACGTGAGGATTTGATCCGCGAAGTTTAGTGCAGACAGTCGACGACTGTCTCGATAACACGCTTCGTTTCTTCGGGATCTCGAACTTGAATGCAGTCGGTGCCTGTGCTGCGTACCGGATTGTCGTTGCCGCCCGGGAAGAGCGCGTCGCCCGCGAAGAGCATCTCGCTGAACTGAATCCCGAGCATGTCCCGCAGCTTGTGCATCCCATAGGCCTTGTCGATCCCAGGCAGCGTCACGTCGATCGAGGTCGAGCCGCCGAGCGCGACTGAAAATTCCGGGATCAACGTATCGAGAACCGCCTTGATCTTCTTGCGCTTCTCAAAATCCGGGTCGTACGTTTTCTTCGCATCGAGCGGGGCTTGCTGGCCAAGTGCAGAGTAGGTGATCTGGCTGCCTCGATCTTCGATGAGCTCGCCCCACGTCTCTTTGGGCTGGAAACCCGTTTGCGTTACGGCTTGCTCGAGCGAGGCAATGATTTTCTTTCTCTGATCCGGCGACAGGTCTTCTGAATAGAGCTTCACCCACGTGCCGTTCTTGTATTCGAAAAATTTCGTGCCGCACGTCGGCAACAGATAGAAATTGTCGAGCTTGCCGTTTGGCGGAAGATGCCCGAGGACTTGCTTTTCGAATTGCGGCCAATCGCCGCCCGAAATGATCGAGACCTTCGCGACAGTGGAGAGCTCGGCTAAGAGCTTTGCCATCTCATCATCAAGCGCAGATTTGCTTTGCGCAAGCGTACCGTCGAGATCGAAGACCACGAGCTTCTTCATGGGGAGTCCTTCTTGGCTCGCGAAGCATGCCCTATGGACGACGCAGCCAAAATCATCGCCGACCTCGAGTTGATTCCGCATCCCGAGGGTGGGTGGTATTCCGAGACATATCGCAGCACGCTAACGGTTAGCGCGAACGGCGTTCCGCGCAGCGCGTTGACCAATGTGTACTTCCTCCTCGCGGGCACGACGTTCTCCGCGTACCATCGTCTGGATGCCGATGAAACGTGGCACTTCTATCGCGGCAGCGGATTGACGATCTCGATCATCGGCGCCGACGGAACATTCGAAGAGCGGCGTCTCGGACCGGACGGCCCGTGGCAAACGACGGTCGTTGCGGGTGCGTACTTCGGCTCCAGCGTCACCGATCGAACGGGCTTCGCCCTCGTCGGATGCAGCGTTGCGCCGGGCTTCGAATTTTCCGGCTTCGAGCTGCCGACACGCGCCGATCTCACCGCGCGTTTTCCGCAGCACGCTGCGTCGATTCGCGGGCTGACGCGCTAGCGGCCGTAGCGGCCGATAATCTGCGCCTTGGCAAGGACGTGTCCGCGCACGACCGGTTCGACCGCGCTGCCGTTTGCGATGCTGACGCGCGGAACGCTCAGCGCATAGAGCGTGAACACGTAGCGGTGCGGTTTCCCCGGCGGCGGGCACGGACCGTCGTAGTTTGCATCGCCGAAATCGTTCTTGCCGAACGTTCCGGCGCTCGTCGATCCGGCGGCGCTGCTTCCGGCGGCAAGCCCGCGCGTCGCCGGAAGAATGTTGTACGCAATCCAGTGCCACCAGCCGCCCGCGCGCGGCGCGTCCGGATCGAATACGGTCAGCACGAAGCTGCGCGTTCGTGCGGGAGCGCCTGACCAGCGCAGCATCGGCGAGACGTTCGCGCCGCCGCAATCCGTGTAGACGTTCTTCTTCGGCAACCTTGCGTTCGGCGCGAAATCCGCTTGCAGCGACATTGCAAGAATCAAAGCAGCAATCATGCCGCGGCTGTCTCTCCTTCCACGAAGGCAATCCCGCGGCGCTCGCGCCCGATCAACGCGAGCACGAATACGGCCCCGAACACAAAGATCATGATCATCGATAACGCGCGCCCGTAGTCCGCACCGCCGTCGGCCAGCTTCATCGTCGCCGCGTACGCCGCTTCCATTTGCGCGGCGCCGGCCGAGATCAAATTACCCAGCTGATAGGTGAAGCCGGGGAACGTACCGCGGACGTCGCCCGGTGAGAGCTCGTTGAGGTGCGCCGGAACGACGCCCCACGCCCCTTGCACGAAGAACTGAATCAAGAAGCCGCCGAGTGCGAGCAGCACGATGCCCGATGAGCCCGTCCAGAGCGGAATCATCAAGGCGCCCAAGACGCAACATAACGCGATCGTGTAACGGCGCCCGAATCGTTGCGAGGCGGCTCCAAGGAGCGTGCCGCCCAGAATCGCGCCGATATTCGCGACGACCGTGACGAGCGACGTCATATGGGGATCGAACCCGTGCTGCTTGATCAGGAACGTCGGATAGAGATCTTGCGAGCCGTGCGACATGAAGTTGAACGACGCCATCAACAAGATCGCGTAGATGTACAGAATCGGCTGTCGCAGGAACGAGGTCCAGAGATTTTCCCGTTCCGCGATTGGTTTCGCGGTGTTCTGTTTCCAGGCCGGCGACTCGTCGACGCGCGAACGGATGTACAGCACGAGAAACGCCGGCAACGCACCGACGACGAACATGCCGCGCCATCCGATGTACTGGAATAAAATGCCGAAGACGAGCGCCGCAATGAGATATCCGGTCGCGTAACCCTGCTGCAGAATGCCCGATGCAAGACCGCGTGCTTTGCTCGGCAACGTCTCGAGTGCAAGGGCCGCTCCGACGCCCCATTCGCCGCCCATTGCGATGCCGTAGAGCGCGCGCAGCACGATGAAGATCGTGAAGTTCGGCGAGAATGCGGTGAGCAGCTCGATGAACGAGTAACACAGCACCGACGCCATCAGTGGCCAACGCCGTCCGTAGCGATCGGCGAGCGATCCGAAGATCAGCGCGCCGACCGGACGCAGCATCAACGTAATCGTGATCGCGAACGCGACTTCCGGGATCGCCCGAGTGAAATCTTTGGCGATCGTCGCGATGACGAACGTGACCAGAAAGAAGTCGAATGCGTCCAGCATCCAGCCAAGAAATGCGGCCACGAACGCGCGACGCTGCGACGACGTCAAACCTTGTAGCGGAGCAAAGAATCCCATTCCCTCACACCTCTCGCGGTCGGAGGGACTCGAACCCCCAACCTACAGGTTCGAAGCCTGGTGCTCTATCCAATTGAGCTACGACCGCGTGGCTGGTGTGTACTATCGCTAACAACGACGGTCCCTGCACGGAATGCAAGCAAGCGAGCGATTACCGGAATAGAAGGACGCGAAGCTGGGGTAAAAGGGGTCTACACCCTCGTTAGTTGGCGACTCTCGCGGAGTCGCTAAGGAGACAATCGTGGCAGGCTTACTCTGGACAATAATCGTGGTGCTCTTCGTCCTCTGGTTGATCGGCTTCGCCGTTCACGTCGGGGGCGGGCTGATCCACCTTCTGTTGGTCGTCGCTCTTATTCTCATCGTCGTGAACCTGTTGACGGGCCGCCGAGCAGCGGTTTAGCGGGAAAATCGGAGGGAGCCGCAAGGCTCCCCTCCGTCTAAAACGAGTAACGCCGCAAGCCGCCGTCCACGGGGATAACGGCACCCGTAATGTAGCGGGCGCGCGGCGATGCCAGAAAACACACGAGGTTGGCGATGTCTGCAGGCTGACCGTATTCACCGACGGGAATCTCGTGCTTCGATTGCCGCTCGCGATGTTCGGGCGTGTAGTTGCGCAAGATCTGCTCGCTCATGATCCGCCCGGGTGGAACCGAATTGACGGTGATCCCGAACTTGCCGACCTCGCGCGAGAGGCCTTTCGCCCATGCATGCATGGCAGCTTTGGCCGCAAACGCGGCGTTGAGGCCTTCCGGTTCGGACTTACCGGTGATGTTGATGATGCGGCCCCACCCACCCTCGATCATCTGCGCAAGCAGCGCCGTCGTCAGTTGACGCTGCCGCGTAAAATTGAGCGTCATCGCCTCGACCCAGCTCTCTTCGGGTGCGTCGATCGGCAAAGGGCGGCTGCCGCCGGCGCAGTTGACGAGAATCTCGACGTGTCCCATACGCTCGATCGCGCTCTTGGCGACGCTCTCGACGGCATCTTCGTCCATGATGTCGGCGACGATGATGTGCGGGGGCATTCCACCGGCTTCGACGATTTCGTCCGCGATCTCGCGCAAGAGATGCGTTCGGCGCGCAACAATCGCAAGCGCGACGCCCTCGGCTCCGAGCGCGAGCGCGATTCCGCGTCCAATTCCCATGCTCGCACCGGTGACGACCGCGGTGCGTCCGGCAAGCTCGAGCTCCATCAATCTCCTTCTTCAGTTGCGAAGCGAATAAGCGCGGCAAGCCGGTAGAATCCGTGCACGAATTTTCCGAACGGCATCGAGAAAATCAGCCCGAAGACGATGGCGAGATGCAACGCGAGGAGCGTGCCCATCGCTGCCGTCCCGCGGAAAACGAGCAAGAGCAATCCCGTCGACGCGGTCAACAGCAGCATCACGATAAAGACCACGTCCATTGGGCCCTGGCGCGGGTCGGTTAGCGCGGCATCGCGTTTACGCGACAACATCAGCAGTCCCGTGCTCCCGATGAGCAGCGAGATGCCGCCGAGCGTGCCCAACACGACGGGGACGCTGAAGATGGAATAGGGCGCGTGCCGCCCGAGGGCGTTGTCGTAAAAAGCTGCAACGACCGTCGCCGCAAAGCACGAAAGAAAACCGTAGAACGCAAAGTGATGGTAGATGCGCCGGACCTGCGACGGACGCTCGTTCTCATCGATGCAGCCTTCGCCGCCGCCGCCGAGATTAACGAGCGAGAAGGCGTCGCGAAGCGCGCGCTGCACGCTCTTGTAGGTCAGCGGCGGATCCTGCATCTCGCGACGGTAACGACTGAGGCTGATCCACAGCCGCATGAACGCGTAGGCGGCGACCGCGAGGAATGTCAGCACCATCACGTTGTGCGGAAAGACGTCGAAGAATTTGCCGCCGTCGTGTCGCGCGAAGACCACTCCAGGGCTCACGGTAACGAGCACGATGCTGAAAAACATCACCACGAGCGCGACAATCGCGAGCGCCGTCGAACGCGTCGCCGGAAGCTGATACGTCTGGAGTCGAATCTTCGTGAGCGTTTGCGGAACGTTCACGCCGAATTCGTGTGGCGGCGCATACTGACACGCCGGGAGACACGCGCCGCAGTTGTGACAGAGATTCGCGAGATATCCGAGATCGGATGGCCCGAATTCCATGCGCTTTTCCATCGCAGGAAAGACCGCGCAGTAGCCTTCGCAGTAGCGGCACGCGTTGCAGATCGTCATGATCCGCGCACCCTCGGCGCCAAGCGCAGGATCAAGCCATGACATAGCGCGCTGCTCCTTCGCCCGCGATGCGACCGAACGTCGTGCCGATCGTCATCCCGATTCCACCGAGATAGCCTTTGCCCAAGATGTTGCCGGCCATGATCTCACCCGCCGCGAAAACGTTCGGCGAAGGCGTACCGTCTTGCATGAGAACTTGCGCGTGCTCGTTCACTTTGACGCCGAGGTACGTGAACGTGATTCCCGGACGCAGCGGATAACCCCAGAACGGCGGCGTGTCGATCATCCGCGCCCAATGTGACTTCGGCGGCTGCAAACCGCTCGTCGTGCAATCGTCCAGTTGCTTGTGATCGAAGGTTCCGGGACGGACTGCTGCGTTGTATTCATCGACTGTCCGCAACACGACATTCGGATCGAGCTCGAGCTTGATCGCAAGCTCGCCGATCGAATCAGCTGCGATCGGCGGAAAGACCGAGGGCATGAATCTTCCTTGCGCCTTCGCGTCGATGATCGAGAATGCGATCTGATCGGGTTGTTGTGCAACCAGACGGCCCCAGATCGCGTAACGCTTCGGCCACAAGTCTTCGCCCTCGTCATAAAAGCGCTGGCCGTGCTTGTTCACGACGATCCCGAGCGTCACGGAGTCGAGTCGCGTCACGATGCCGCCGTCGAATTTCGGCGAACGTGCGTCGATTGCCACGGCATGGCACTGTGTCGGATCGCCGATCATCCGCGCGCCGCCCTCGATCAGCTCGCGCAGCACCCAGCCCATGTTGTACGGCGTGCCGCGCACGATAAAGTTGTCGGCGGACGGCCCCCAAGCTTCGCGCAGCCAACGCAGATTCGATTCGAACCCGCCGGCCGCGGCGACAAGCACGCGCGCTTCGATCCGATGCGTCGCGCCGCTCTGCACGTATGATGCGGCGACAAAGCGGCCGTCCTGCATTTCGAGCTTGCGCACGTCGGCATCGTACACGACGCGCACGCCAAGCTTTTCCGCCGCGCGATAATATGCGTTGACGAGCGCCTTACCGCCGCCGAGAAAGAATGCGTTGGTGCGCGAGAGCTGCAGCGTTCCGCTAAGCGCCGGTTGAAAGCGCGCGCCTTGCGACGTCATCCACGTGCGGACGTCGGCGGATGCGCGAATCGTCAAGCGCGCCAAGCGTTCGTTCGTTTCGCCACCGGTGACGCGCATCAGATCTTCGAAATATTCGTCCTCCGGATACGTATCGGTGAGCACGTCGGCCGGTGTCGCGTGCATGCAGCGGATGTTGCGCGTGTGCCGGCTGTTGCCGCCGCGAAAATCTTTCGGCGCGCACTCGAGTATGAGCACGCGTGCGCCGGCGCGCGCCGCGGTAATCGCCGCGCAGAGCGCGGCGTTGCCGCCGCCGATGACGAGAACGTCTTCCAACGCTAGTGGACGAGGAAGGGCATCTCGCGACGGACGTGACCGTCGATCGCGACGTTGACCGAATACATGCCTTTGGCCGGGACGATGAAGCCGCTCAGATCCGCCGGGAACGCCTGGCGGAAGCGCAGACCCGGAACGTAGTTGAGCGGACGTGTGATATCCCAATTAATTGTAAAGATGCCGAGGCTATGCCCGTCTTCTTCAACCAACTCGCCCGTAACGACGGCGGTTTTTCCGAAGTCGGTGCCGTCGGCCGAGATCACCAGACCGCAATTTGCTTTGAGCGCCCAGGGAAACGGCCCATCGGCAGCCACCGCATTCGCACCCACGCCGATCAGGTTCATGAGTTGGTGATTCTCGTCCATCCATTCGGCCTGACCGCAGAGCAAGACGGCATCGATGTCGACCATTTGCGGGCGGTTCCCCGAGGGGGCTCCTAGCACCCACCCAGAGAAAAGGACCCTTCGATGATCGTTAACTCCATCGAGATTATGTTCGGCGGGCAGGCCGGCGACGGCAGCCTCACCACCGGAGACCTCATCGCAGGCGTTTTCAAACGGATGGGTCTCGAAGTCTACACCTACAAAGATTTTCCCTCACGCATTCGCGGCGGCCACACGAACTACGTCATCCGCGCGCAGGAACGTGAGAACTACGGAATGGCCGATATGGTCGATTGTCTCGTGGCATTCGACCTCGAAGCAGTTGAAGCGCATATCGAAGAGATGCGGCCCGGCGGATTCGTTATCTTCGACAACACGTCCGAACAAATTCCGGACGACATGCGCCGCTCCGATATCAACTGGTACGAAGTGCCGCTTGCGAAAATCGCAAAAGAGGAACTCAAAGCCGAGATCGTTCGCAATACGATTTCGCTCGGCGTGCTCGGCGCGCTGATCGGGATGGATCCCGAGGTCATGCACGGCGAAGTCGCCGCACTTTGGAAGCGCAAAGGCGACAAGGTCGTCGAGATGAACGTCGGCGCCGTCAAAGCCGGCGAAAGCTATGTGAAAGAAAATTTTGCCAGCCGCCCGTCGGGCTACGTGCTCACGAAAAGCGTCGACGGCGATCGTCTTTTGATGATGGGCAACGACGCGATCGCGTACGGCGCGCTGGTCGCGGGATGCCGCTTCATGGCCGGCTATCCGATCACGCCCGCGACCGACATCCTCGAATGGATGGCAAAGTATTTGCCGCGCAACGGCGGCGTCGCAATTCAAGCCGAAGACGAGCTCTCCGCCATCAACATGACGCTCGGCGCCGCGTTTACGGGTGCACGCGCCATGACGGCGACGTCCGGTCCCGGACTTTCGCTGATGACGGAAGCGATCGGACTTGCCGGCGTGCTCGAGATCCCAGTCGTGATCGTAGAATGCGCGCGCGCAGGCCCGTCAACGGGCATGCCGACGAAAACCGAACAGAGCAATCTCAACCACATCATCTTCGGTGGACACGGCGAGATTCCAAAAGCCGTCATCTCACCGGGTACGGTTGAAGAATCATTCTACTTCGCGACGCTCGCGTTCAATCTCGCCGAGAAGTATCAGATGCCCGTCTTTCTGCTGACGGAGCAGGCGCTGTGCCAGAGTAAAGCCACGCTTCCGTTGCTCGAGTTCGGCGCAATCGAGATCGATCGCGGCAAGATGATCGGCCATAACGGAAACGGCAACGGTCACGGCAAGGTCGTGTTCGGTGAGTACAAGCGCTTCGCGCACACCGACGACGGCGTGTCGCCGCGCGTGCTCCCAGGTGTCGAAGGCGGCATGCACTTAGCCGCGGGCTCCGAGCACAACGAGTCCGGCGTCATCACCGAGAACGTCAAAAACCGCGCGAAGATGATGGAAAAGCGTATGCGCAAGCTCGAATCGATGCGCGAGGATCTTCCAAAAGGAAACGTTTTCGGCGATCCTTCGGCAGAGATTGCGATCATCGGGTTCGGCGCGAATCGCGGGCCGATCGTCGAAGCGCTCGACCGTCTCGCGGCCGCCGGCACGAAGACGCGCTTTCTGCAGATGCGCACGCTGTGGCCGTTCCCCGACGATGAAGTGCGCGATTTCATCAAGAACGCGAAGCATGTCTTCGTCGTCGAGAACAACTTCACCGGACAACTCGACCGGCTGATTCGCGCGGTCGTCGGGCCGCTCGAACACATGCACAGCGTCCGCAAATACAACGGACGCGCGTTCCGTCCGATCGAGATCATCGAGCCGATCGAACGTGCCCTTTCATCCACCGTGCTCGCGAGGACCTGATCGTGACAGCCGTTCTTACGCCCAAAGATTTTGCAACCGCCACCCCATCGTGGTGGTGCCCCGGCTGCGGTGACTACGGCGTCCTTTCAGCGCTGAAGTCTGCGCTTGCCGATCTCGGCAAGAATCCCAAAGACGTTGCGTTCGTCTCGGGCATCGGCTGCTCGGGCAAGATCAGCGGATACTTGCACTCGTATGCGTTTCACGGCGTGCACGGTCGCGCGCTGCCGGTCGCGACCGGCGTGAAGCTTGCAAACACCGATTTGACCGTCATAGCCGCCGGCGGCGACGGTGACGGCTACGCGATCGGCGCAGGCCACTTCGTTCACGCGGTGCGCCGCAATCCGGACATCACCTACATCGTAATGGACAATCAAACGTACGGCCTCACGAAGGGCCAAAGCTCGCCGACGAGTCAAACCGGCTACGTTACCGGCACGAGCCCCAACGGACACCCGGAAGCTCCGATGAACGGCCTTGCAGTCGCACTCGCCGCGGGCGCAACTTTCTTGGCGCGCGGTTTCTCCGCGCATCCGAAGCTTTTGGTTGACCTGCTGAAACAAGCGATCTCGCACAAAGGCTTCTCGATCGTCGAAGTCGAGTCGCCATGCGTCACCTACAACAAGATCAATACGTACGCGTGGTTCAAAGAGAACGTCTTCTACGTCGATGAAACGTACGATCCAACCGACAAAGTCAGCGCCTTCAAGATGCTGGTAAATGAAGGAAAGATGCCGCTCGGCGTGTTCTATCGCGAGGATCGTGCGACGCTCGAAGAGCTCGCGAACAAAGACGCGACGCCGGTCGTGAAGCAGTCGCTCAACGGCGATCTGAACCGCTTCGCGTCAATTCAAGACCAGTATAGGTAGCTGTCCCTCGGTACTTTGTCTGCGCAAAGCACAGGCTTCGCTCGGGATGACAGCCCTTTAGTTACTGATTGACTTGAAGACCTGACCGCCCGTGTTGACTTTGTTCTTGCCGGGCGGCGGCTTGGGCTTCGGCGTCGCGAGATATTGCGCGGCGTTTCCACCGTTGACGTAGACGCTGTTCGACCACGGCGGAACGTTGCCGTGATTGTGACTGCGCCCATTGGGCGGCGCGGAATGGCGGGTGTGAACGGATGCCGACGTCGAGCCCGAATGCGTCGCGGCGCTTTGCGAGGTCTGCTGTGCGCTGACGAACGCTTGGGGTGCGAGCGCGGCGAGGACGAATGCGATGGCGAGAAATCGGCGAGCCATAGCTAGGTTGTTCCCGTTTTCCGGGCGCTAGGCCCGCACTGCCA